>WNGJ01006755.1_pt1 | contig 12184 bp, 10 predicted proteins | sample 5400611 | NCBI WGS metagenome assembly WNGJ01 (sample SAMN13153375, study PRJNA577476) | soil metagenome | isolation source: 40 cm soil or saprolite under Garry oak tree replicate 1 | place: USA:California | collected 2016-06-15 | reverse complement strand
CAGCCCGCTGGCATGCAGGAAGATCCTGAACCGCTCGAGAGCGCGGCCCTGCCGGCTGTCGGCGATGTCCTGCTCGTCCAGCAGCGGCGCCCAGTAGCGCGAGGCCGCGGCGAAGTCCCAGATCGCGCTGCCGGGCCCGGCCAGGTCGAAGTCGATCAGCGCGACCGCCCGGCCACCGCGGAACACCAGGTTGGCCGGGTGGACGTCGTTGTGGCTGACCAGGCCGGTGCGGAACCGGGCCGGGATCGGCCGGGGCCACTGATACCCCGACGGGTCGAAGGACACCGCGGCCAGGTGATAACGGTGCACCAGGTCGGCCACGCTCACCAGGGCCGAGTCGGTGAGCGTGTCCTCGGCCAGCGGCGGGACCGCGGCGTGGCCGTCGATGTAGGTGAGCGTCTCGGTGACCGGGCCGGCCGCCAGGACGCGGGGGGCGCCGTCGAAACCGGCCTCGGCCAGGTGGCCGAGCAGGGCGTGGGTCGCGCGCCGGCAGGGCGCGGCCGGCCGCACGACGGTGTCGCCGACGCGGATGACCAGCCCGCGGTTGGCCGTACCGCCCACCAGCGAATGCGGGCTGTGCGTGTGGGAGCTGCTAGCCCGCTTAGGGCCCCCCGGGGGCAGCACCGAGCATGGCTCGGGCGAGACTCGCGTGAGTGACCAGGCCATGGACAAGCCTCCCTCGGATCGCGGCGCATACCGCGGGGCTCTTGGCGACGCCGTAGGCGACCGAAAGGACGAACGGGATCCGCTCCAGCATCGGGCCGGGCGTTACGATCATGCGGCTGTCGAGCGGCGTTGGCACGGGGCGGCCGTCGGCCCCGAGGAACACCCCGGCGAGTTCGGCGCGTACCCCCAGCGTGACCAGAGCGTCGCGCTCGTCCGGTGTGACCGCGTCGTAGATCGTCGACAAGCCGGGGGCCCAGGCGCCGATCGCGACCACGGCGATGGTCACCGCCGGCAGCAGGGCAAAGGCGCCAGCGATGTCACCCTGGCGGCGGATCGCCGCGGCCGTCTGCGCATCGTCCAGGATCATCGGGGCGTAGAAGACGTGCGCCGGGCCGCCGCCGACCCGGGCCACGCTGCGCACCAGGTCGAGCAGGTCCCGCCCGTCCGGTGGCGGCACCGCCCCGGTCAGCTGGACGATCGGGCACGGCGGGATCTGGGTGAGCGAGGCCGCGAGCCCGCTCAGCGTGCGCGACCAGGACATGCCGAGCACGTCGCCGGGCGTGATGAGGTCCATCAGGGCCTGGCCCCCGGCCTCGCCCAGCCGGTGCCGCAGCGCCTGCTCGTCGTCGTCGGGGAAGTTGAACACGAAGGCGTGCCTGAGCCCGAAGGCCGAGCACAGCTCCGCCGAAAGGCCCGCGTCCAGGGTCCCCCCGGGCAGGCCGATCTCGATGCGCACCATACCCGCATCGCGGGCGGAGTCAAGCAGCCGGGCGACCCGGAACCGGCTGATGCCCAGCCGGTCGGCGATGTCGACCTTGGAGACGCCTTCCAGGTAGAACTGCCGCGCGACCCGGGCCGCCAGGACGACCTCGGACGGCCGATCTGCTGACAAGCCGGCCATGTACTCCCCTAGTCTTGCCGATCGGCTGCTCATCTGAGCGCCCTGGTCTCATATTTGCAGCTTTTCTTGACTTTGCCTAGGAACGAGATCACTGTGTGGATCAAGTGGTTCATTTGAGCGCTCGGACGCTCGTATGAGCGTATACAGGCATGCAATCACGGCAGCGTAGGAGGCCCGCGAGGGATCCTGACCAGTCCCGCCCCGTCACAACATCCTCATGGTTGCGGAGGTTCGTATATGCGTTATCCCCGATCCAGGCTCCGCGCGCTCGGGGCCGTGAGCTGCGTAGCCGCCCTGGCGGCGCTGGCCGCCTGTTCGAGCGGCGGCTCAGGCGGCAGCTCAGGCAGCAACAGCAATTCCGGCACGGTGACCGTGGCGGTGGTGTCCAACCCGCTGATCACCGGTCAGATGATCCCGCTGGCCAAATCCAACTTCGAGAAGCAGTACCCGGGGATCAAGGTCAAGTTCGCCACCTACACCGAAGGTGACCTGCGGGCCGCGATCGAGAAGAACGTGAGCACGCACAGCAACGCGTTCAACGTCGTCATGATCGGCCCGTACGAGGCGCCGCTGTTCGCGAAGAACGGCTGGCTGACCGACTTGTCCAAGCAGTACATCGCCAGCGACCCCGGCTACGACGCCGCCGACCTGCTCCCGCCCATCGCCAAGGCCCTGTCGTACAAGGGCGACCTGTACGCGGTGCCGTTCTACGGCGAGTCATCCATGATGTTCTACAACAAGACCCTGTTCCAGCAGGCCGGGCTCACCATGCCGCACAATCCGACCTGGGCGCAGGTCGAGGGCTTCGCGGCCAAGCTCAACCAGCCCGGCAAGGTGTCGGGGATCTGCCTGCGCGGCCTGGCCGGCTGGGGCGACAACATGGCGGCGCTTGACACGGTGGTCAACACGTTCGGCGGCCAGTGGTTCGACATGAACTGGAAGCCCCAGCTCACCTCGCCGCCGTTCGTGGAGGCGACGAACTTCTACGTCAACCTGATCCGCAAGTACGGCGAGTCGGGCGCGTCGAACGACAGCTTCAACCAGCTGCTGACGCTGTACGGGCAGGGCAAGTGCGCGATGTGGTACGACGCGACGGTGGCGGCGACCTCCATCGCGACCACATACCCGGATGTCTACAAGCAGACCGGGTACGCCCTGGCTCCGGTGAACAAGACCAAGGCCTCGGGCTGGCTGTGGACCTGGGCGCTGGGCATCCCGCAGGGCGTCTCGGACTCCGGTGCGGCGTGGAAGTTCGTGTCCTGGGCCACCTCCAAGCAGTATGACGACCTGGTCGCGTCCAAGTACGGCTGGTCCGCGGTCCCGCCCGGGACCAGGACCTCGCTGTACAACAACCCGAAGTACCAGCAGGCGGCCAAGGCGTTCGCCGCCATCACCCAGGAATCGATCAACTCCGCCGACCCGGAGCACCCGACCCTGAACCCGGTGCCCTACGTCGGCGTCCAGTATGTCGACGTCCCGCAGTTCGAGAGCCTCGGCTTGACGGTCGGCCAGCAGATAGCGGGGGCGATCGCCGGCACCGAGAGCGTGAACCAGGCGCTGCAGGCGGGTCAGTCCGCCGCGTCGCAGTACACCCCGGCGCAACTGTCCGGCGGTTAGCGTGCACGGTGAGCCGGGCCCGTCGGCGGGGCCCGGCTCACCGGGCCCCGTCCAGTCGTGGCACGTCGGAAGAAAGGCGTTTCCGTGACAGTACTTGAAGACCTGGCGCCGCCTCCCGAGGTCGAGGTCAAGCCGCGCGGGGTCAGCCGCCGTGAGCGCTGGCAGCTTCGCCTGCCGCTGCTGCCCGCGTTGATCTACACGATCATCGTGACCCAGATCCCGTTCCTGGTGACGCTGTGGTACAGCTTCCAGAGCTACTTCTGGAACACCCCGGCGCCCGCCAGTTTCAACGGGCTGTCCAACTACAAGACGGTGTTCACCAACCCGGCTTTCCGGGGCTCGCTGGTGCGTTCGGTGGTGATGACCGCCACCGCCGTGATCGTCGCCATGATCCTCGGGGTGCTCTTCGCGGTGCTGCTGGACCACAAGTTCCTCGGCCGCAGCATCGTACGGACGCTGATCATCACCCCGTTCCTGGTCATGCCCGTGGCGGCGGCGCTGGTGTGGGCGGGCCCGATGCTCGACCCGCAGTTCGGGCTGCTGAACTACCTGCTTCAGCCGTTCGGCGTCCATCACGTGGCCTGGCTGTCCACGCACGCACTCGGCTCGGTGATCGTGGTCATGATCTGGCAGTGGACCCCGTTCATGACGCTGATCGTGCTGGCCGGCTTGCAGAGCCAGCCGTCGGACACGCTGGAAGCGGCCAAGGTTGACGGCGCCGGGGCCTTTGCCACGTTCCGCGAGCTCACCCTCCCGCATCTGCGGCCCTACATCGAGCTGGGCATCCTGCTCGGCTCGATCTACCTGGTCAACGTGTTCGACGCGGTGAAGGCCATGACCCAGGGCGGCCCGGGGACCTCGACCACCAACCTGCCCTACTACCTGTACCAGCAGGTGAACAACGCGTTCGACATCGGCGGGGCGGCCGCCACCGGGGTGGTCACGGTCATCCTCACGATCATCGTGGCCACGTTCGCGCTGCGGATGTTCGCCCGGGTCTTCCAGTTCGAGGAGGCATGACATGAGCCAGCCCTGGTTTGCAGGCGAGCCCGGGAGCACAACATGACCGCCGTTCCGGTCCGGGACCATGAACCCGCGGCGCTGCGGCTCCGCCGGATGTCCGGGCAGGTGGGCTGGGGGGTCCTGGCCTGGGTGGTGGGCATCGCGTTCTTCCTGCCCGTGCTGTGGATGGTGATCACCGCGTTCAAGCCGGAGTCCGCCGCCCAGACCTGGCCGCCCAAATTCGTCTTCAGCCCCACGCTGGCGCAGTTCCGGCTGGTGTTCTCCGGCTGGGGACCGTACGTGACCCACTCGCTGATCGCGACGGTGGTCTCCACGGTTCTGGTGCTGCTGCTGGGCATCCCGGCCGCGTACGCGCTGTCCGTGCACCCGGTGCCGCGGTGGCGGGACGGCCTGTTCTTCTTCATCTCCACCAAGATGCTGCCGATCGTGGCCGCGATCGGACCGCTGTACGTGCTCGCGCTGAAGACCCACCTGCTGGACAGCATCTGGGTGCTGATCATCCTCTACACCGCGATGAACCTGCCGGTGGCCATCTGGCTGATCCGCTCGTTCATGCTCGAGGTGCCCAAGGAAATGCTCGAGGCGGCCGAACTAGACGGCGCGGGCCGGTTCCGGGAAATCACCGAGGTGATCATGCCCGTGGTCTCCCCCGGGCTGGTCTCCACCGCGCTGATCTGCGTGATCTTCGCCTGGAACGAGCTATTCCTCGCGCTCAACCTGACCGTCACCAACGCCGCGACCCTGCCCATGTTCCTGATCAGCTCGGTCCCCCAGGAAGGGCTGTACCTCGCGCACCTGTCCGCGGCCGCCACCGTGGCCTCGGTCCCGGTCATCATCGTCGGCTGGATCGCTCAGCGGTCGCTGGTCCGCGGCCTGTCCATGGGAGCCATCAAGTGAAACACGTCAATTCCGGCGCCACACCAGGTGGAGGTCCCCGATGGCCAATGTGAAGTTCGTGTCGGCAACCCGCGTGTATGCCAAGGACGCGCCGCCCGCGGTCGACGCCCTCGACCTGGACATCAAGGACGGCGAGTTCATGGTCCTGGTCGGCCCGTCCGGATCGGGAAAGACCACCGCGCTGCGCATGCTCGCCGGCCTCGAGCCCCTTGACGGCGGGCGCGTCGAGATCGGCGAGAAAGACGTCACCTTCGTCCCGCCCAAGGACCGGGACATCGCGATGGTCTTCCAGAACTATGCCCTGTACCCGAGCAAGACCGTCGCCGAGAACATGGGCTTCGCGCTCAAGATGCAGGGCGTGCCCAAGGAGGAGCGAGCCCGGCGGGTCCACGAGGCCGCCCGCCTGCTGGACCTGGACGACACGATGCTCGACCGCAAGCCCAAAGCGCTGTCCGGGGGGCAGCGGCAGCGGGTCGCCATGGGCCGCGCCATCGTGCGCGAGCCCCAGGTCTTCCTGATGGACGAGCCGCTGTCCAACCTGGATGCCAAGCTGCGCGTGCAGACCCGCAGCCAGATCGCCGAACTGCAGCGCCGTCTCGGCATCACCACCGTGTACGTCACCCACGACCAGGTGGAAGCGATGACCATGGGTCACCGGGTGGCGGTGCTGGCCGGCGGCCAGCTGCAGCAATGCGACACGCCGCGCCAGCTGTACGACAACCCGGTCAACCAGTTCGTCGCCGGGTTCATCGGCTCCCCCGCGATGAACCTGCAGACGGTCCCGCTCACCGAGGACGGCGCCCGGCTGGCCGGCACCACGCTGCCGCTGCCGGCCGCGGTGCGGACAGCGGTCAGCCAGGCCGGCCTGCGCGAGATCGTCCTCGGCATCCGGCCCGAACACCTGCACCTGGCGAACGGTTCCGGGGGCCTGGCCGGCGAGGTAATGCTGGTGGAAGAGCTCGGCGCCGACGCCCTGCTGCATGTGCGGCTGGCCGAGGACCACAACCTGGTGGTCGCGCGGACCGAGGGGCGCAAGCCGCCGGCCCCCGGACAAGAGATCACCTTCAGAGTCCAGCCGGATGACGTCTTCGCCTTCCACCCCGAGACGGGCGCCCGCCTTGCCGGCTAAACCGCAGCCGCTCAACGCCAGGACGCTGAAGTACTGGAGCGATCGGGTGGCGGGGCCGGCCTACGATCGCAGCCTGGTCACGCCGGGTGTCGTCCACGTTGGAGTGGGCGGCTTCCATCGCGCGCACCAGGCCATGTACCACGACCGCCTGATGAACCAGGGCACCGCGTACGACTGGGGCATCTGCGGCGTCGGGGTCATGCCGGCGGACCAGCGGATGAAGCAGGTCCTGGACGCCCAGGACGGCCTCTATACGCTGGTCCTCAAGCACGGCGACGGGACCTGGGAGCCGCGGATCATCGGGTCGATCGTGCAGTACCTGTTCGCACCGGACGATCCGGAGGCGGTCATCGAGAAGATGGCGGCGCCGGCGACCCGCATCGTCTCGCTGACCATCACCGAGGGCGGGTACAACATCAGCGACACCACCGGCGAGTTCGATACGGCCAACCCGGACGTGCTCGCCGACCTGGAGCCCGGCGCGGTCCAGCGGACCACGTTCGGCCTGGTCACTGAGGCGCTGAGCCGTCGCAGGAAGCGCGGCCAGGCCCCGTTCACGGTCATGTCCTGCGACAACCTGCAGGGCAACGGCTATCGGGCCCGCCGCGCGTTCACCGCCTTCGCCCGGCTCCGCGACCCCGACCTGGCCGCCTGGGTCGAGCGCGAGGTCTGCTTCCCCAACTCCATGGTGGACCGCATCACCCCGGTGACCACCGACGCCGACCGGGACGAGGTCCAGGACCGGTTCGGCATCGAGGACCAGTGGCCGGTCGTCTGCGAGCCCTACACCCAGTGGGTGCTCGAGGACGCCTTCGGAGCCGGGCGGCCGCCCTACGCCGATGCCGGGGTCCAGGTCGTCGATCATGTCGAGTCCTACGAGCTGATGAAGCTGCGGCTGCTCAACGGCAGCCACCAGGCCATGGCCTACTTCGCCTACCTGTGCGGGTACCGGCTGGTGCACGAGGCCGCCCAGGACCCCGCGTTCCAGGCCTTCCTGCTCGGCTACATGGACGAGGAGGCCACCCCCACCCTGCCGCCGGTACCGGGCGTGGACCTGACGGAGTACAAGCACACGCTGATCGAGCGCTTCTCCAACCCGCAGGTCCGCGACACCATCGCGCGGCTGTGCGCGGAAAGCTCAGACCGGATCCCGAAATGGCTGCTCCCGGTGGTTCGCCAGCAGCTCGCGACCGGCGGCGAGATCAGGCGCTCCGCCGCCGTAGTGGCTAGCTGGGCCCGGTACGCGGAGGGCGTCGACGAGGAAGGCCAGCCCATCGAGGTGGTCGACCGGCTCCGGGACAGTCTCATGACGCTGGCCCGGCGGCAGCGCGAGGACCCGCTGGCGTTCATCGCCAACCGGGACCTGTTCGGCGATCTGGCCGACGACGAGCGGTTCGCCACCGCCTACACCTCCACGCTGGCCTCATTGCACCAGCGCGGGGCCCGGGCGACGCTGACGTCGCTGCTGTGATGACGCTGCCGTGATGACGACCACGACGGGGACCGGAGGCCGGTCGGCGGGGGTTCGTCACAGACGTGGCCGTCACCGCCGGCGGTGCGGGAAAGGCAGGGACCGGCCCGCCGGTTCCGGTGCGCGGTACTTTGATCCGAACGGGCGCAGCTTCGCGCACTCCGGCCGGCACTTGCCTGGGCGAGCCGAAACCGCAGTATGTGCCCGGCGCGCTAGCCTTGCGCCCTGGCCGCGCCCGCGTGAATAATGTTCGCTGCGCGGCGAGGCCCGGTGGTTAGCCGCCCTTCCAGGTCCAGAGACGCGGCCTCCTCACTTTCGCGCGGACAGATGGTGGTGGTACGTGTCTCGAGAGCGCTATCCGGTGCTGTGGATCGGCCAGGTAGCCGTGGTCACGCTGCCCGTCGAGATAGACGTGACCAACGCCGATGCGATCCGGGAGGAACTCCTCGCCGTGCTGAACCGGAGCGCGGCATTGCTGGTCGTGGACATGAGCAGCACGACTTTCTGCGATTCGTCCGGGGTAAGCGCCCTGGTGCAGGTCTTCAGGCGCGCCGCCGCCAGCGCGCAGGCGATGCGGCTCGTGGTCAGTACCCCGGCCGTCCAGCGGGTGCTCTCGATATCCGGAGTCGACCGGCTGGTGCACGTGTATCCCAGCGTCGCCGCGTCGCTGGCCGGCCCGAACGGCCACGCGGACCAGGCCTGGCCGAACGGCGCCACCGCCAAGGCCGATACCGACGGCGGCGCTTAGGCCCGGCCGTCCTCGAACGGCGGCGCCGGCTGCGGCGGCTCGCCGCTCACGCTGGTCACCACCGCGCCGGCGATATCCCGGAGTTTCACGTTGCTGTTCTGCGAGGCGGACCGCAGGATCGCGAACGCGCGGGCCTGATTGCAACCCTCCCTGGCCATGATTATCCCGAGCGCCTGATCAATGACCGTTCGCGAGGTAAGGGATGAGCGCAGCTGCTCGATGAGCGCGGCGTGCGAGGCCAGTCTCATGGCCAGCGAGAGCGCGCCGGAGGCATTCTCCGCGAAATTCTCCGCCCGGCGCGCCTCGGCGGTGCCGAACGCTGACGCCTGGTGCGAATACAGGTTGAGGGCGCCGACCGGCTTGCCGTCCGCGTTCAGCGGCAGGGCCAGGCACGACCGGATCCCGTGCGAGGCCGCCTGGGCCTCGAACTCGGGCCAGCGCGCCTTATCCGCGGTGTCCTCGATGCGCACCATGCTTCCGTCGCGCATGGCGTGCAGGCAGGGTCCGTCATCGAGTTCGTACTGCACCTCGTCTACGCGCGCGGCGACCTGGTCGCTGCACGCCACGGTGACCGGCCTCCCGCTGGGCTGCATGGTCATCCCGCACGACAGCCCGCCGCCGACCAGGCGGGCCGCCATCACCGCCATCTCGTGCAGGAACTGCTCGACGCTCTGGGTGCTGAGCAACGCCCCGTGCAGTTCCCTGAGGTTTGCGGTGTCAGGGGCTTCTTCTCCGTGTTCTGTCGTCATGGCCTTCGCATTCGTCTCGGTTTGGATCCCCTACCCCTGGCCCGTACGTCAAACGTGGCCGGGGGAGCCCGGCGCAGGTCACGGTCACCGCCGGAGGCATCGCCCGAGGTCAGCCCGGCGTGTGCCGCCGACTGCATATGTCCATGATCAATACGTTGAGTTAGTATTGATAGCAGAGTGCTACCAGATCCGGACAAGTCGTACCGTTTGGCATGTGACAGACGGTGCGGAACCTTATGATCATCGTGACGCAGTCGGTCGCCGCTGCCTGGCGCGGCGCCGCCCAGCCGGTCGCGGGTCGCGTGCGACGCCGCAATGTCTGATGGAGCAAGAATGAAATCCCGCCACGTGCTCATAGCATCCGCAGTCGCGGTCACGATGCTGGCCGCCGGATGCTCCGGTGGATCGGGGGGCGGCGCGCCGCAGCTCAAACCGGAGAAGACGGACATCGTCGTCAACGCGTTCCCGGCCATCGACTCGGCCGGCCTCTACATCGCGCAGGATCAGGGCCTGTTCGCCGCCGAGGGCCTGCACGTGAAGATCGTGCCGGTGTCGCGCAACAGCCCTCCGCCGTCCACCCAGGATCTGGTCGACGGCCAGGAACATGGCCAGTGGGACATCACCGCCGGGGACTACGTCACCTATATCGAGGACCAGCTCGGCGCCGGCGCGCCAAAGGCCGACCTGCGCATCATCGCCGAATCCTCCTTCCTGCAGCCGAACGTCCTGACCTTGCTGACCAAGGGCGGGTCGCCGATTAGCCAGGTCAGCCAGCTCAAGGGCAAGGTCGTCTCGGTGAACGCGCCGAACGACATCGGCACCCTGCTGATCGATTCCCTGCTCCTCTCGCACGGCCTCAAGCCGCAACAGGTGCGCTTCGCCAACAACGTGCCCTTCCCGGCCGTGGTGCAGACCCTCATGGCTAAGGACACGCCGGTCGTCGCGTCGTTCGCCCCCGAGCCGTTCGTCAGCGGCGGCGAGGCGGCCGTAGGCCTGGAGGAACTCGCCGATCTGGACCAGGGCGCCACCCAGGACTTCCCCATCCAGGGCTACGCGGTCACGGCGAAGTGGGCGAAGCAGTATCCCAACACGATGAAGGCGTTCACCAGGGCCCTGTCCCAGGGGCAGGAGATCGCCGACACCGACCGCGCCGCCGTGGAGAGGGTCCTCCAGAAGTACCTGGGTATCGATAAGCAATCGGCGGCGTTCATCTCGCTCCCGGCCTTCCCGCTCGGCGTCGACTCGGTGCGGCTCCAGCGCGTGGTGAGTTCCATGAAGCGGTTCGGCCTGCTGCCGAAGAACACCAACTTCCAGGTCACCAGCATGATCGCCGGCTGACCAGGCCCGCAGGCGACGCAGGCAGCCGACGTGCTGCTCCAGCCAGTCCCTGGCGCGCTCGCTCCGCGGCCTGGATGATCCGGAACCGCCGCGCCCTCGAAGCCGCCCTCACCAGAGGAGCACCGTAACCAGGTCAGGGGTCCCGGCCGATGCGTACCGACGGCTGGCGGCGGCGGCTCCCGATATCGCCCCACAGGCCACGCTTGTGCTGGTGCGGACGTGGTGTGCGGTGCTGGCGGGAGACGAGAGCTCGGGCGGGCTGCCGCCGCGAGCGGCGCCGCCCGGCCGGTAACCGGCACGGTGTGACACCGTGCCGGTGATAACCGGCTCGATGTGGCATCGTGCCGGTGCAGCCCGGCATCGCGCTGGTGCCAGTGCGCTGCCCGGGACTGGAGTGATTGGGCGGGGGCGCAGCAGCGGGCCGGGCGGCGCGCAGCGGCGGGCCGGGGTTTGCAGCGGAGCCGGGCGGGCGTGCGGCGGTGGCCGGGGGCGTGCGGCGGTGGGCCGGGGCGGCTAGGCGCCGAACGGGGTCATGTCGCACAGCTCGCGGTCCAGGTCCTGGCAGCAGGACAGGCACCACGGCCGGCGCACCACGCTGCTGGCCTTGCCGCTGACCCAGAATCCGGCCGGCCGGGCCAGGCAGTGGATGCACAGCGGGAAGGCGTGCGGCCGGCGCGGCGGCCCGGGCCTGGCCCGCGGCCGCGGCACCGGCGGGCCGAACGCGCTGGCCGGCAGCTCACCCGCCGCCATCCGGTAGTGGTGCCCGCCGGTGCAGGACAGCGCGATGTGCGCGACCGGGCCGCCGGTGCTGGCCAGCGTGAAGCGCTCGGTGATCTCGGCCGGCGCGCCGCATCCGGGGCAGGTCACGGCGCTCATGCCGGGACCGCCGGGACCGGCGCGGCCCGGCCGGCCGCCGGCGGGGCCGGCTGGCGGCCGGCGGGCGGGCGGGCGGCGGGCGGGCGGGCGGCGGGCTGGCTGGTCCGGTGCCGCCCGGCTGGCCAGGAGCGGACCCGGGAGCCGGGGGCGCCGCGGCCGGAGGCGCCGCGGTGCGAGGTGTCGTGGCCGGCCGCGGTCGCGGCGACCGCGGCCACGGCCCGGTCGACCTCGGCGGGGGTGTTGTACAGGTAGAAGCTGAGGCGGCAGCTGGCGGGCGGGTCCAGGCCGAGCGCGCGGTGGGCCAGCGTGGCGCAGTGGCAGCCGGCCCGCGACTCGATCCCGGCCTGGTTCAGCGCCTCCGCGACGCCGACCGGGTCCCGGCCGGCCAGGTTGAACGCGACCAGCGAGGTGCGCCGGGATGGGTCACGCGGCCCGTAGATGGTGATCCCGTCGATGGCCCCGAGCCCGTCAAGCGCCCGCCTGGTCAGCACCTGGTTCCACGCGGCGACGCGGTTCATGGCGGACCGGACGGCATCGCGCTCGACCGGCGTGGCCGTCCCGAAGTACACCGGACGCTTGGGCGTCAGCGCCAGGTCGACCAGCAGCCGCAGCGCCTGCGCGGAGACGACCGCGCCGAGGATGTTCGGGGTGCCCGCGGAGTACTTCCAGGGCAGCGCGTTGTACTCAACGTGGTTGGGGAAGACCCGGCCCTCGGCGATCATGTCGCCGCCGTACAGGAACGGCAGCGCCGGATTCAGCAGTTGCTCCC
>WNGJ01019565.1_pt1 | contig 12187 bp, 9 predicted proteins | sample 5400611 | NCBI WGS metagenome assembly WNGJ01 (sample SAMN13153375, study PRJNA577476) | soil metagenome | isolation source: 40 cm soil or saprolite under Garry oak tree replicate 1 | place: USA:California | collected 2016-06-15 | reverse complement strand
GTAGGTTTCGCCGATGGGGCCGAGATCGAAGCCGCTGAAGAGGCGCTGGGCGGCGAGGGAGTGATTGAGCAGTTTGGAGAGTTGAAGGTTGAGGCTGATGGAGAAGAGGAAGGCCAGGGCGAGATTGAAGGCGTAGGTCCAGAGGAGTGCGGGGAGGCGGCGCAGCGTGAGAGAGAGGCCGTGGAGGAAGATGTTGCGGCGTTCAGGCATGTGCGGAACCTTTTTAGCGAGTCAGCTAGTTAGCTAGTCAGCGAGTTAGCGAATTGTGCGTCGGTGGACGATTGGCTAGTGTGTATCGACATATAGAACGACGTTGGGATTGGAGCAAAGGGCAAAAAATACGGAGAAAGAGCAAACCGCAGGTCCTTCGACTGCGCCTCTCGCGATGAGACAGCGAGAGGCTCCGCTCAGGATGACAATTTCTATATCCTCCAATCACTTAAGTTCAAGCTATATGTCGACACTCCCTAGACGATCCAGGCGACGAGTTGTGCTACGAGTTGGTTGAAGCTTAGCCAGAGGTTGGTTAGTTTGCGTGCTGGGATTGGATTGGAGACGGTGGTGTAGCTGTTGTTGAAGAAGTTTGTGTCGAGGAGGATGGTGTGGTCGGGATCGATCTCGGCGGAGATGATTTTTGCGTTGCGGGTGTAGGTGAATTTCGTCCAGCGGTCGACGCCGTTCCAGCGCTCGCGGATGTGGGTGCCGTCGTCGAAGACGATCTCTGCGGTGACGGGGAGGATGAAGTCGCCCTTGCGATGGAGGTATACGGTGGAGAGATACTGATTTTTTTTGTCTTTGGGTTCGGGCAGCCACCATTGCAGGGAGTCGGAGGAGATGCTGTCGACGGTGTAGTCGAGAATTTGAGTTCCGTAGACGGCTTGGTTGAAGTAGTCGCGGAGGCTGGAGTTGGTGGCTGGTGCGGAGGCGTAGTCGGGATTGCCGGTGGAGGTGAAGGGTGGCGGGTTGGGGAAAGGCACTCGGGTCGCTTCGCTCCCTTCGGAGATGCGGGGGTTCTTCGCGTCGCTCAGAATGACAGTGCTTGGTGTGATGACAGTGCTTGGTGGAGGTGTGATGACAGTGTTTGGTTCAGGTGTTGTGGGCAGAGCTTTGCCGTGTGCGATGGCGACCTGCTCGATGGTGCGGAGGAAGTCTTCGGTGGTGGGGTGGGTGAAGCGGTAGCGCAGGAAGTAGGTGCGCATGGCTTCGTCCATGGTGTCGCGTCCTATGAGGCCTTCGAGAGTGGCGAGCAGGGTGGTGGATTTGCCGTAGGTGACTCCGCCGTAGGATTCTGAGTTGCGGAACTTGAAGGCCCAACGGGTAACGGGATCGTAGTCGGGCAGGAACAGGTATTGGAGACGCTGAAGCTCGTAGTCGCCGGCGTTGGTGTAGGGGCGATCGAATACGGAAGTGTTGCGGCCGAGGATTGCGTCGATAACCTTGACCTCGGTGTAGGAGTTGATGCCTTCGTCGAGCCAGGCGTCTTCGAACTCGTTGGTGGCGACCATGCCGTACCAGTACTGGTGGCCGAACTCGTGCTCGGTAGTGATCTCGGTAAGGTGGGTTGGCTCGTACCAGCCGGTGTCGGCGGTGAAGAGCGTGGGGTACTCCATGCCGCCCATCTCGGAGCCGGGTTCGGGGTCGATGAGGGTGATGATCTTGTAGGGGTAGGGGCCGTAGCGCTGGTCGTATTGCGCCATGGTCTTTTGCAGGATGTCGAGATAGCGCGGGCCGGCTCGGGGATGGGCAGCTAGGGCGAGGACGTGGACCTTTACCGGGCCGAGGCTCGAGAGGAAGGTGCCGTCGGTGACGGTGAAGTTGGGGCTGGCGGCCCAGGCGAAGTCGCCGATGTCTTCGCCGTAGAAGCTGAGGGTCTTGGTGTCTTCTTTACCGGGAGCGGCGGCGTTGATGACTTCGCCGGTGGGAACGCCGCTGGCTCCGACGATGTAACGGCGGGGGAGGGTGAGGTTGACGGTGAAGGTGGCGAAGTCGGAGAAGAATTCGGTGGTGGCGTGGTATTGGTGGCAGTTCCAGGCGCCGTGCCAGAAGACGCCGGGCTTGGGGTACCACTGGCCTCCCATGATGAAGTCGCGCTTGTAGCCGTTGCGGGCGACTGAGAGCGGGAACTGATCGTGGAAGGCGAGGTGGAAGGTGATGGAGTCGTTCGGAGCGAGTGGGTAGGGGAGCGTGACTTCGGCTACGGTGTGGTCTTGAAGGTTGCCGTCGTCGGGGGCGATGAAGTGCATGGCGGGGGTGAGATCGCCGTAGCCGTCTGCGTCGATGTGGGAGACGGTGATGCTGCCTAGCTTCTCAGGGGGGTAGTTGTCGTCGGATTCGGCGTCGCGGATGCCGCCGCCGAAGTGGGTTTCGCTGGTGAAGGTGGACTCGGGACGGAAGGCATTGAGGTAGAGGTGGAAGGGGATGGCGGTGAGGGACTGGCCAGTGAGATTTTTGTAAGTGAGGGTCTCGGTGGCGTCGAGAGATTTCCTTTCGGTGTCGAGGCGGGCGTCGATGTTGTAGGCGACGACGCGCGTGGAGAGGGGCTGGCCGTTGGGGGAGTTGGTGGCGATGCTGGTTTGGGCTTCGAGGACGGCGGAGGCAAGGAAGATGGCGGCGGCGGCGAGGAGGCGAGTGCGCTGCATAGAGGGATTGTAGGTGGTTCGGGTTTTGATGGGGGAAAAGTTTGTGGGGCGGTCAGGTCAGCAGCCGGCTTATTCCTATCCCTCTGCTTCCTTGTCATCCTCACAGGCCCAGATCGGAGAGGCCCGGATGATCGTCGGGACGGCGGCCTAGAGGCCAGTGGAACTTTCGCTCGGATTCTTTGATGGGGAGATCGTTGATGCAGGCGTAGCGGTGATGCATGATGCCGTTCTCGTCGAACTCCCAGTTTTCGTTCCCGTAGGAGCGGTACCAGTTGCCTGAGTCGTCGTGGCACTCGTAGGCGAAGCGTACGGCGATGCGGGCCCCGTCGAAGGCCCAGAGCTCCTTGATGAGGCGATAGTCGAGCTCGCGACGCCATTTTCTGGTGAGGAATTCGATGATTTCCTTGCGGCCGTTGACGAACTCAGCGCGGTTTCGCCACTTGCTGTCCACCGTGTAAGCGAGGGCGACTTTTTCGGGATCGCGCGAGTTCCATCCATCCTCTGCTTTGCGGACTTTTGCGGCTGCGGTCTCGCGGGTGAATGGCGGGACTAAATTCTGTGTTGGTTGCGTGCTCATCTTTGCTCCTTTGTGCCTATCGCCAGATATCAGATTGTCTTTGGATGAACGCCGACGAAACTGAGCTTCATGTTTTCCTGGGCGGCCTTCTATTCGTCTATTCGTCGTGGGCGTGGTCTGCCTGCAAATTTTTGCCGGACCAGATGATTTGCGAGGTCCAGGGTTGCGGGGGTTGAGACCAGAAGGGGTGTGCGGGTGGTAGTCCCAGAGGTAGCCATGCTGCGCTGCAGAGATAAAGGCTGCCGGTGGAGATGTAGGTTTCGCCGAGGCCGGGTTGATGGCCGGCCAGACCGATCTGTAGCCAGCCATCGCTCGAGAATGTGCCGGCGGGGCCGAGGGTGCGTTGCATAACGGCGGAGAGAGCGCAGCGAGCTTGTGATGGTGTGATGCCTTCGGGGAGGATGTTGCGGCGGGAGGCGTCGGCGAGGAGATGAAAGGCACCGCAGCGGTAGGTGATGGAGCGGCCTATGGCTGGAAAGGAGCCGTCGGGGGCGATTAGGCGCTCCTGAATGGCGGCGTAGCGTTGGGCGCGCTGGTGGATGGGTATGCGCATGGAGGACCAGGAGGGGGATTGGTCTGCGAGGGTGTCCATGAGTTGGAGGAGATAGGGCTGGATGACGAAGCTGTTGTAGAAGTCCCAGTGGAAGTGTGGGCCGTCGCCGTAGGTGCCGTCGCCTAGATACCAGCTCTGGAGTTCGCGGAGGGCATAGTCGACGCGCATGCGGTCCCAGGGTTGGTTGAGCGTCATGAGAAGCGCTTCGTTCATGGCAGCGAAGAGGAGCCAGTTGTTGAAGGGTGGTTGTACTTTGCGTTGGGTGATGAGTGCTTCTGCGAGACGTTGCTGGGTTTTTGCGTCTAGTTTTTGCAGGAGTTGCCTGGGGGCGCGGAGTAGAGCGAGGGCGAGGAAGGAGGAGTCGACGAGGGTCTGGGAGGATTCGCCGAAGTGCATGTAGTCGGACGAGGCGGGGTCGAGGGCTGAGGTGATTCCGGCGAGGGCATAGTCGCGGTAGTGGTCGCGGAGGGTCGTTTCTTTTTTTGTTTCTCCGGTGGAGGGTTCGAGCTCGAGCCATGGTGCGAGGCCGGCGAGAAGGCGGCCCAGGGCTTCAAGGTGCATCCCTACTGCGCGGGTCTGGGTTTGGCCGAGTGCGGCTTCGACGGGCATCTTTCGGCGGAGATTGCCTTCTTTGAGGGCTTTTAAGACGGGGTCGGAGACAAGCTCTACCTGCTGGAGCCAGTACGTGCGGTCGTGTTGTGGTGGTGAGGCAGTGTCGGCTGCGTGGGTCTCCGCCGGGAGGGTGGCGACTGCGCCTGCGGCGAGGCTGCCGAGGAGGAAGCTGCGGCGATCCGGGTTTGGTGCTTTGGGTGTCGGCATGTCTCTCCAATTGCGACGCTTCCTTTATTGCACGAGGCACAATATTTCAGGTTTGTCCGATGCACTTGGGACACCCCCTCCCCTCCCGGGGTATTTTGGGCGTAAAATACTTGTAATCAAAGGCTTGCAGGGGGTTGGTGTCTGCATAATATTGATAACAAATGGGTTGTTGCTAAAATACTCCTTATCAATGAGTTAGCCCCGGGGGCGTCCGGGGCTTGCTTGTTTTTCGATCTATATGTCCATTATAGCGGGTTGAAGGGAACTAACATGCCACCCGGATGTTGTTCTTGGGTAAGGACTTGATGGCCGCTCCAGCGTTACACCCCAACGAGCAAGAGCGGGGTCCCCGTTCTTCGGCAGAGCGGTAGGCCGCTTCGCGGCTGGGCTAGAAGCTGGGCTGAAGCCCAGCTCTACCTGAAGCAACGGCCAAGTGCAACGGCTAAGTGGCTGGCGGACGGTTTACATCCCACCCATCGCAAAGTGCGCGATGGATGGGGCACCCGAGCGATGCTGTCCGGTGGAGGAGAACAGGCAATCGCAAAATGCAGACGCGCGGGTGGCTGGGGAAGAGTTGAGGTGGAGAAGCGGATTTCTCCGCTGCGCTGCTCACGATGAGACTGTGAGCAGCTTCGGTCGAAATGACGTTTTTTTGATTTGGGTGAAAGAGAACAAGCGACGGTAACTGCGACGGCAAAGACAGCGGCAAAGACAGCGACAAAGACAAGGACAAAGACGACTGTAGATCCTTCGACTTCGCTCGGGATGACAACCTTGAGGTGTGACTGGAGATCAAGGGCACGTGATGGTTGGAACGACAGCGACAGTGTCTGCAACTCGCAGGCTTTGGTAGAGTGGATGGGCGCTTGTGACTCTGCCGCAGGGCATCTTCTCAGGAGACATCATGGCCGATCGGGCACCGCTGAGCTATGTCATCTATATCGCCGCCCCGCCAGAAAAGGTCTGGGACGGTTTTGTGTCGCCGGAGTCCAATCGCATTCTCTTCATGGGAGCGGAGCTTGAGGCTGAGTGGAAGGCCGGCGGCTCGATGGCATGGGTGGGGCCGGGACCTGACGGTAAGCCTATGAAATATGTTCATGGAAAGGTGCTTCGGTTCGACCCGCCGAAGGTGCTGCAGTATAGCTTTGCGATGGGGCAAGGCGACACAACGTCCCGCGTGACGGTGGAACTGGTTCCAGAGACCGAGGCCACCAAAGTGACGGTGACGCATGACCAGTGGGCCGAGACTGATTCCGCTTACGCCGCTACTGCCGACGGTTGGCCTCGGATTCTTTCCCGGCTGAAGACCCTGATCGAGACTGGTAAGACATTCAAACCGCATTGAAGCGGGTTGGGAATCTTTTGGGCGCAAACTACGCGTCGAAGATGGGGTATCCATGTTGTTGCTAACCGGGGCAGCGACAAAAACAACAGCAAAAACAAGGCAATAAGTCAGTCGCTTCGCCCTTTCGGGCTTCGCTCCAGCGTTACACCCCAACGAGCAAGAGCGCTCGTCGGGGACCCCGTTCTTCGGCAGAGCGGTAGGCCGCTTCGCGGCTGGGCTAGACGCTGGGCTGAAGCCCAGCTCTACCTAGAAGCAACGGCAAGAGCAACGGCTTAGTGGCTGGCGGACCGTTTACATCCCACCCATCGCAGAGTGCGCGATGGATGGGGCACCCGTGCGGTTGTTGATGGGAGAAGTTCGCGATGGATGGGCACGAGCGGTTTCGGCTTGTGGAGGAGAACGGGCAAAGGCAAGAGCGCGGTGTTGACTGGGAGATGGTGGTGGTAGAGAGGCGGATTTCTCCGCTGCGCCGATCACAAAAAACGTGATCGGCTTCGGTCGAAATGACGATTCTTCCGTTTGGGTATAGGAGGACAGACAACGGCAAAGGTGATCGGCTTCGGTCGAAATGACGGTTCTTCGTTGGTGGAGCGAGAACGGCGGCGGGGAGTAGAGTGTCTGCTGTGCGTACCGCATTTGCGGCTGCGATGGGTTTGCAGTGATTTTTGTTGATGAGGAGAGAGAGAGATGGAGGCGAACCCAGATTCGTTGGAGGGTTTCTCCTTTCTGGTGAGCTGGGGCGGTACTCGGACGGGAATGCTTCGCGTGAGTCCTTTGCGATGGAGCACAAGCGTGGTGGACCATCGCTCGGGCTCGTACCTTCTGAATTCGACGCAGAAGGCGCCGGGGTTGCCGACGTACACGCCGATTACTGTGGAAAGAGAGATTGTGTCGGGTGATATGGAGTTTCAGACGTGGGCGGGTGAGGTGGCGAACGCCGCCAGTGGGGATTTCCGTCGAGACGTCACCATCACGGTGCTGGACCGGGAAGGGAATCCGGCGGTTGTCTTTCAGCTGAGGAATTGCTGGCCGAGTGCGTACGAAGCGATTTCGGAGTTGGATGCGAAAGCGACGGGGATCGCAACCGAACAGCTCACGCTGGAGTACGACTGGTTTGTGCGGACCGATGTGTAGGGGGCCACGGTGCGGTGGTGGTAGAGAAGCGGATTTCTCCGCTGCGCTGCTCACAAAAGCGTGAGCAGCTTCGGTCGAAATGACGGTTCTTTGTTTGAGTGGGAAAGAACAAACAACAGCAAAGGCCGAGCGTTGTGGCTGGTTGACGATTTACATCCCACCCATCCCGCCCCACCAGCAAAGCTGGCGGGGACCCCGATCGCAGAGTGCGCGATGGATGGGGCACCCGAGCAGGTCCTTCGACTACGCTCAGGATGACAGGTTTTTGGTGACGGGTATGCGACGCCGATGGTTAACAGCAGATTCCTCCGCTGCGCTGCGGAATGACAAACAAAACTACGGGCAGCGGCAGGGCGACGGGGAAGAGGTCAGGCGGTGGTTGCGATTGGAGCCTGGATGCGTTCCTGTTTTGCTCCGGCGACCCATAGGCCGGGATCGATGTTGGGGAAGACGCCGTCGCGGCGTTCGATCTCGGCGAGACGGTCTTCCTGGGCTTTGGTGAGGACGCCGGCGGATTCGAAGCTCTGCCAGATGGCTTTGATCTCGTTGAACTGATCGTTGTGGGTGAGGAAGCGGATCTCGGCGTAGTCGCGCGCGGCTCCGGTGGTGATGAGGAACTGCCAGTCGGAGGATTCGAGGAGGAGGAGTTCGCGGCAGAGCTGCTGCAGGATGCGCTTGCCGAGGGCGGAGTCGCGCCAGTGGCCGGCGGTGCAGACTTCGCGGGTGTAGAGCTCGGCGGGGTAGATGTGGGTGTAGGTCCAGGAGGTCTCGGGGTTCATCCAAACCTGGTTGGTGCCTTCGGCTCCCCAGGAGCCTTCGTGCATGGCGATGAAGCCGGCGCGGGGGTATTGGTCGAGGTATTCGGCGCAGCTGATGAGCTGGATGCCGGTGGCTCCTCCACGATCGCGGTCGTGCAAGTCGCGGGCGATGGCTTCGAGCCAGAGGATGCCTTCGAACCACCAGTGGCCGAAGAGCTCGGCGTCGAAGGGGGAGCAGAGGATGGGCGGGACCGCGTCGTTGAAGCCGGATTTTAGGGCCTCGTAGACGAGATGGATGAAGTTGGAGGCGTGGGCTTTGACGCGCTCGGCGGCCTGCTGGGGGTAGTAGGGGAGCTTGTCGCCCATGTCGACCTTGTGGCCGGTGACGCGCCAGTAGCGATGACCGCCGGGCCAGCGCTTCTTGTGGAAGTCGAGGTAGACGCCGTCGCCGGGGTAGCCGGTGTCGCCGGACCAGACCTGGACGCCGGTGCGCGGGTCGCGGGGAAAGATGGTGACGGCGTAACGCTTGTCGTAGGGGCCGTCGACGTAATAGGGCTGGTAGAGGGAGCGGTGCGGCTCGTGCGTCATGTGCTCGATCTGTTCGTCGGTGGGGACGGCGCCGATGAGGAGTTCATACGGAGAGGGGACGCGGTGGCCTTCTTCGACGAGGTGCGTGTCGACGTAGAAGAACTCGAGGTCGGACTCGGAGAGGGCCTGCTCGACGCCGATTCGGTCGAAGCCCGGGGGCTTGGGGGAGCCGTCGGCGAACTCGACGGGGTAGTTCCAGAAGCCGGCGGGGCGGTAGCCGCACTCGGGCGCCCAGATGCCGCGGGGCTGTTTGCCGATGTGGCGGATGTGGGTGTCGACGGCGGTGCGGACCTGGGCGCGGACGCTTTCGTCGGTGCCGAGGAGCGGCATGTAGCCGTGAGTGGCTCCGCAGGTGATGATGTCGATGAGGCCGGTGTCGTTGAAGTAGCGGAAGGCGCTGATGATGTTGCGGTCGAAGCGGAAGAAGTCTTCGAGGGCTTGCGAGAAGAAGCGGTGCCAAAAGCGGGCGGTCTCGGCGAGATGCGTTTCGCCGGACTGGATGAAGAAGGCCTCGTCCTCGCGGGCGGCGACGATTTTGCGGTTGAGGTAGTTGGGGAACTCGGCGACGAAGACGGGGTGAGAGAGCTGCTCGAGGAGGATGGGCGAGAGATTGAGGTTGCAGTTGAAACGGATGTTGTCGCGCTCCAGATTTTTGAGCATGCGGAGGAACGGGAGATAGGTCTCAGCCGCTGCTTCGTGGAGCCACTCCATGCCGTGCGGCCAGGTGCCGTGATTGACGACGTAAGGCAGATGCGCGTGCAGGGTGAAGGTAAGGAATCCTGCTGGGCGGTTTGCCGATGCCTTAGTCACGACGAACACCTCAGTCGAAATTTTCGGTTAGGGGCGGCAGGGGGCGAACCGGCCTGCCGCTCTTGAGTTTACACCAGCGTGGGATGGTGCTTTGGTTTGTCGATGCGGCGGAGTGGTGAACTCCACTGCATGGGTGTTGGATGCAGACGCTGCCTCACTGTTGCGGTGGATTTGCAGGATGCTGCTGCAGGGTCGGATTGGGGGTTGGGCTCTCGGTTTCGCCGTTTGTCGGAACTCTGAGAGAGAGGGTGTTGGTGAGGTTGAAACGGATGAGGGTTTCGGAGGTGATTTGAACCTGCTGTCCGCGGGTGATGGTGTTGGCTCCGGCTCCGGCACCGCCGCCGGCAGCGGCTCCGATGGCTGCGCCTTTGCCTCCGCCGATGATGCCGCCGAGGATGGCGCCGACGGCTGCTCCGCCACCGACCTTGGCGGCTGTATTGGCGCCGCGGCCCTTGCCCTGGACGCTATAGGGCTCGGTGTTGATGGCGATTTTTTCGCCGTGACGATCGATGCTGGTGAGTTCGACGGTGAGCAGGGAGCTGCCTTTGTAGTGGGCGGCCTCTTGAACGGCAACGACGCGGCCGGTGACGGGAGTGCCGGTACGGATGACGACGACGCCGTCCGAGACGACGTCCGCGGCGATGGTGCCGGTGAAGGTCTCACCCTGCTGCGTGGTGGCGCTGTCGAGGGTTTGGGTGATGCGGATGGGCAGCGTGGTTCCTGGGGCGAGGGTGATGTTGCGGAAGGCGGGCCGTGGTGGCGGTGGTGGCGGAGGAGGTGGTTGCTGCGCGGGCGGCGGCGGTGGGGCGGCGTCGGCTACCTGGGCGGGAGTTTCAGGTGGCGAGGGCTGGCGGACTATCGGCGCGGACTTCTGCTTGATGGCGGCCGGCTGCTTTGGTTTGGGCGCTACGGGCGCTGGAGGCGGGGGTAGTGCAGGCGGCGGGGTTGACGGTGGCTGGGTGGCGACGGCGACGGCCGGCGCGGGGGATTGAACGCTGAGGTTATTGACCACGGTCTTGACGCCTGGAACCTGCGCGGCGTCGGCTGTGGCGAGGGAGCGTGCGGCTTCGCTGCTGACGGTGCCGTTGAGGGTGGCGACTTGCTTCTGGACCGAGGATTGAATGGGCTCGTTGCTGAGGGCGCTGTCGCCAGCGATGCGGGTTTGGAGAGCTGCGGTCAGGCCGGCGTCATCTGTGGCGGGCGCGGAGCTTTTGCATCCGGCCAGGCCGAAGGCAATGGTGAGAGCGGTGGCGGCCAGGATAGCGCGTGAGATGGAGAGATTCTTGATAGCGTACATAGATCCCCTTTGCTGCAAAGAACACTTGCACTTCAAAACACTCTAAATCAAGGAACTGGTATCCGATGCGAGGGGTTCGCTCAAAGTTTCATTCTGGAGGGAACCGGCTGCTCGACTCTTCTGAATAAGACGAAGGGGAGGATGGAAGGTGATTCGGTTGTGGTGGGTGGGGAAGATGCGGTCGGCGGCAACTTCCGGCGATCCGCTGACGAGGCCGAAGGTGGAGATGGGGAGAGAGGACGGCAACCTAATCCGGGGAGAGGGCATCTTCCTAGGAAAGGGAAGAGACGGTCGAAAGTGCGGAGTATGCTGGAGATGTCGACTCCGGCCCGAACACGAATTTGGAAGTTGAGTTATAACAGCGGAGGAAGCAGATTCCGCATTTGAAGCCTGAACAGGAGAAGAGCATGTCAGATAATGGCAACGAGAATGGAATTAGTGGATTGGGATGGTTTCTGGCGGGTCTTGGTCTAGGTGCGCTGGTAGGCGTGCTGTATGCGCCGAAGGCGGGCAAGGAGACGCGCGAGGATCTGGTAGCGAGCGCTCTGGACGCCAGGGATCGGGCGGCGGTGCTTGCACAGCAGGCTCAGGATAAGGCGGCGGAGTTGGCCGCTCAAGGCAAGCAGCAGGTGAGTCAGTATGTGGATCGTGGCAAGGAGTATTATGACCGCGGACGAACCCAGTGGGCTCAGTATGTCGAGAAGGGCAAGGGCCTGGTTCAGGAGCAGCAGGAGAAGGTTTCGGCTGCGATTGATGCGGGTAAGGAAGCCTATGTCAGCACGACGAGCGAGCACAGTTCGTAGCGTAGATTACGGTAGACAGGGCCCGGTCAGCCGTTGATGGTGGCCGGGCCTTATGATTGTTTGGCTGCAGGTTCGAGAGCTGGCGATATTTTTTTGGGAGAGCGAGAGACGATATGGAAGCGGTGCGAATCGTGATGTCAGGAATGTGGCTGCAGGATGCGGGCTCGCTTTCGTCGGGAAGCACGAAATGGCTGGTCCTCTTTGTCGGCATGGTGGCGATCGCGATGGTGGTGCAGGCGATCGCGGTGATCGTGCTGGCGATTGGCGCGGTCAAGGCGCGGAAACGTGCGCTGGAGATCGCGGAAGAGGTGCGGACGAAGGTGATTCCGATTCTCGAAACGACGCAGAGTGTGCTTCACGATTCAGCGCCGAAGGTGAAGATCATCACCGAAAACCTGGTGGAGACGAGCCACGTGGTTCGCAGCAAGGCCGCGGAGTTTGATGCAACGGCGAGCGAGTTGAACATGAAGGCGCGCGTACAGGCGGCACGGGTGGATGGGATGGTGACGTCGGTGCTGAATACTACGGCTGAGATTTCGGAGACGCTGCAGCGGGCGGTGAAGGTGCCGGTGCGCGAGTTTACGGGGCTGGTGAATGGATTTAAGGCTGGGGTGGACGTTCTGGTGGGGCGTGCGAAGGGGTTTGGGCGGAGTAAGGCGAATGGGGCGCGGGGGCGGGATACGGAGTGGTGAGGGATTAGCGTGTAGTTGAACAGGCGGGGTTGTCTCCTTTCGGAGCCTTCGAGGGTGTGTTCGATTGCAGACAAAGCTGAGCGGGAAAATGACTCCTCGGTCGGCTCTTGGGGAACAACACTGAGAGTCTGGTTGGAAAGGGCCGGCAGGTGGGGGTCGGTGTGGGATCTTC
>WNGJ01006751.1_pt1 | contig 12187 bp, 7 predicted proteins | sample 5400611 | NCBI WGS metagenome assembly WNGJ01 (sample SAMN13153375, study PRJNA577476) | soil metagenome | isolation source: 40 cm soil or saprolite under Garry oak tree replicate 1 | place: USA:California | collected 2016-06-15 | reverse complement strand
GCAGACGACTCGCCAACCCGCTGGGGTGACGACGGACAGGCCCGTTGCCGGCGCTTGGCTTGTGCCTCTTGCTGCCAAGACTGGTGGATCGCTTGCCAGCCCTGTGCCCAGCGGTCATTACAGGCCAGATTGCGCAGCGCTACCATGGGGTTCACATGGCCCGGCTCCCAGCGCATGCCTGCCCCTTTCAGGCGGCTTTGCACCACCAGCTTGTTGGCACTTTCCACACTCCCACTCCCAATGGGATAGCCCTGCGCTTGAAAGGTCGCATACGCCAGCATCGGTTGTCGTTCCCGCAGATAGTTCAGCTTCTTGGTGATGGTCTCCACCGCCGCCTCGGCTTGGCTCTCCTGCATCCGGCTTTGGAGCCGGGTCAGTTCGTCGAGCACCTTACCTGCATCGCCTGTTTTCAATTCGCGCCGTTGCTCTTTCAGCCACTGCTGGAAGCGGGCTTGCTTGAACTTGGTGCGCTCCTCGGCTGTGGTGAGCTCCTCTGGACTTGGCAGGTGCTCGTGCGCTGCTTGGCCTGCCTCTGCCACATATTCCAGGGCATGGGCAAAATCCAGGATGCGCACCGCATCCTGACGATGGTAGGCTACAAACTTGGGAATCCAGTCTGCTCCATCGCTGACCGCACACACGGTCTGTGCCTTTTCTACACCCCGCTCGTGGATTGCCAGCAGGGCGGCGTGCTGAAACTGCTCCGACTCGCTCAGGCGCGAAAAGTACGACAGCTCGCTGGTGTGCACCACCTGTTCTCCTCGCTCCTCCACTGGCTCCTGGACCACCCCTAGCACCAGCGTTTTCACCTCTTTCCATTCGCCTCCCACGACCGGGATGTAGCAGCCGTCCAGACTCAGCAACTGCAGAGTCGGCCCAGGTGGGCTTTCCGGTCGCTCTCGGAGCACCGTGGCCGTCTGCTCGTCCTGCAGGCGTACCTGCGCTGCTCCTGCCTGCTCCGTTACCTGGCGGAGCGTGGCTTCCGACACCTGCACCCCGGTGAAAAAGGCCAGTTCGCGGCTGGCGGGACGAAACGGCATCCAGGTCCCCAAGCGGACCATCCCTTCTTCTACCTTGGGAGTGAAGCCCACCTTGGGCCGCAGTCCCAATTGCTCATCGAGGGGGAAAAAAGCCCACCTGACAGGTGGGGCAATAGCCATAGCTGCGCTCGAGCCGCACCGTTTGCTCCCCCGTTGTCGTCAGCTTGCGCACCTGCTTGCCGCGCCCTTGCAGCACTCCTCCACACGTCGGACAGCGCACTGGCTGCTCTGCTGCTCTGCCTCCTACCTCGACGGCGGTGCTGGTCATCGCTGTCCCTTCCACCAACCCGGCTCGCATCCGTGCCATGCGGTGATCCACTTCCTCCTCAATTTCCTGCAGTGTGGCCGTTGGGTGCTCCTCTCGCCAGCGGCGCATCTCCAGCAGCACGTCTTGCGCCAACTCCCTCCAGCGCTGCTCATACTCGGCTTTCATCTTTCGCTTCCCTCCTTGACTGATCCTTCACGCCTTTGGCCCGATTCTATCATCCTTCTCTCCCCTTTGCAAAAATCTCACGCGCACCCTGATGCGCGAAGCAAAGTGATATCGAGGCAAGCTATTTAAGTAACTGACAAAGTCACCACCACAGTTTGTGATGTGACTGGCGTGCCAGCATCGGTATCGCTGACCACCAGGTTATATGTGTATTTGCCCGGAGGCATTCCGCTACTATCACACGTTACACTTACAAAACTACTCATATTTGGACCGAGTGTTCCACTTGGAATATCGACCGACAGCCAGGAGGGCAAGGGTTGGGATAGCGCCCAGTTGAGGGGAGCGGAACCTGTATTGGTGATTGTGAGTGTTTGAGGAGAACCGGGTGTGGCGCTAGAGCTATTGAACGTCAAACTGGTATTGGAAACACTGATTACAGCCTGGTTACTAATAGTGATTGTCACTGTAACATGCTGGCTCTGGACGGGTGTTCCTTTATCGGTATCCAAGATAGTAATAACCGCATTGATTACACTGGCCTGCGCCTGGGCAACGTTAGGTGATACAGTGATGGTAACGCTTTTGTTGGGAGCGACTGTGCCACGAGTCGGGGATACAGGGGCGGAAGCGGCCGCTTTTGCATCCTCCGCAATCGCCCAGTTGAGTGGGGCATTGCCCGTACTGGTTATAGTAAAAGTTTGAGAAGCTAGATTTTTTCCCTGAATTGTACTGAATTTAAGCGCATTTGGTTTGATAAGCATGGCTGGTACGGGGGGAGGACCAACTGTTATGGTGGTGGGAGGAGGACCGGCGGTTACGGTAGTAGTGACTATCATCTTGACCGTAAGTACCAAAGGTGTATTATTGTTTTCCTGCTGGTAAAAGGTGATATGACCGGTATATGCATTTGGAGTCAGATTGCTACGGCTCACTGTCAATTTGACGGCAGCACTTTTAAAAAATGCTCCGCTATCCGGTGAAATATTCAACCAAGGGCTATCACTACCAGCCCGCCAAATGATTTTTCCACTATCCCCACTGGTCAGGGTAATAGTATTCTGCGTGCTTACTGCGCCAAAATCAATTTGCGAGCTAGACAACTGTAATTTTGGTGGAGCAGAAAGTCCTTGCTGACCCCTGGTATGATCAACTTTCATAGCCGGATGTATAGACAGTCCTGGTCTTCCAATGAGAAAGAGAAATGCCAATATACTTATTGCTATTAGAGACAAGATACAGAAAGCAAGCAAGAAAACCGGTGCATTACGCTTGTGAGATTGACGTTTGCGCGGCAAGTACAGCGCTTCATGTTGGGGCAAGGTAATCTGCTCATGCAGTGCTGGCGTGGGTGGCAACGGTAGTGCACCAAACTCTCGTTGTGTTAGCGGCGCGGTCAATATGGATTGGGAACCAACGCTGCGCTGTGGCATCGGTAAAGGCAATGGTGAAGGCGTAGCAACCTGGCGTTTTGGCAGCCCTTCAGGCATAGATAGTTCGCGAACAGGTGCCAGTTGGGGAGCGGCCGATGAAGCTTTTACCATCGGTAGAAGAACCTCATCTGGTTCCTGCTCCAACAGACGGCGCGTTATAGGAGCAGGGCGCTGGACGGGCATGAAAGTTGACTGAAAAGGCTGGTCCTCGGGATGAAAACCCGAGTAATGCCCTGCACGATGTGGTGAGGCAGGTGGATTGGAGGGCAACGATGCAGTTACTGATCGACGAGAGCCATTCGTAATGCTCCCGTTCTGTCTCACAGGTGCCTGTGAGAAGACATTCCCGCATCGACTACAACTCTGCGCATCAGCTCGTAATAGTTTAAGACAACGCTGACACCGCTTGGTATCCATTCACACTCCTTGGGCTGACCGCTGATCTATCCATCGAAATGTAGAAGCAATATTTTCCCCTGTGTCAAATACTAAGTTCTCTTGCTCCTACGGCTATTGATCTAGCTTATGAATATTTCCTGGGACGCTGTATCATGTCTCCAGGTTTCACTCCCCCTGCCAGCATATACGCAAGAAGGCACAGTTATTAAAATATGAATATCTCATCCACTGTTTTAGGTTATAATGATGCATGCTGATACATTAATACACATCATACACTAGAGTGCAAGGGGGAGAGAGCGTTGGGTTCTCATAGTAGGCATTTTACTTCAAAAATATGGTGCAAGTAGCGCTCATTTTGCGCGCTAATTTTTCTGGACCCGTAGAGAGTTAGCTGTAAAGGTTGTGTTAGCGGGAATATGGTGCAAGTAGCGCTCATTTTGCGCGCTAATTTTTTGTTTTCCATTTTCCTCCTAGTGGGTGTGTGCCCTTGAGATACCCTACCAGGACGACCGCAAGGGTCCTCACCCCTACAATGATTACGAAAAGGTTAGCGGTTGCTGCGTGTGATTGAAAGCATAGCTGTTTCTTTTTATTATTATACCTGATGGGTTATAGGCTTTGTAGGTCCAGAGAAAAACAGACAAGGAAGAGGATTGAAAATGACAGCGTTTGTGTCACTGTTCCGCGGTATCAATGTTGGAGGTCAGCATAAGATAAGAATGGATGAACTCAAAGATTTGCATGAATCTCTGGGCTTCAGGGAGGTCTTCCCCTATATACAGAGTGGGAACGTCGTCTTTAGCAGTGATGACGCAGACGTGGCACGACTGCAGAGGCAAATCGAGAAGGGCTTTGAAAAAAAATTTGGCTTTCACGTGGAAGTCTTCGTTCGTACTTCAGCCGAGTTAAGAGATATCATTGACAATAATCCGTTTCAGAGCCAACCAAGCAAAGAGTCAAAATGGATTGTCGTGCTGTTTCTGGCAGCTCGCCCTGACGATACAGCACAGGAAGATCTTCTAAAAACGTATGTCGGCCCTGAGGAACTCTTCATCATTGGCAAGGAATTGTACATCTATTATACGAACGGCATTGGACGCTCAAAACTCTCCCTGAGTTTGATTGAGAAAAAGCTGAAAACAGTTGGAACAGCAAGAAATTTGAATACCATTCTCCAATTGCAGAAACTGCTCCAGCACTAAGTTCAGTCGACAAATGACTTTATCCATACGTACAGAGTGGACAGGCAGAAGAAAGCCATAGATGAAGGAGAAATTCCTCGCGGAGACTATCCAGGAAACGCCTGTATATTGACACCCGAGGTATCTCCCACCACGGTCAGAGCAGTGCTTCCTACGTAGTGAAGAGTGTTGGTATCTGACCCGGCGGCAGAAATGGTATAGGTGCCAAGTGCAACGCCTGAGAATGAGTAGTTGCCCGATGCATCAGCAACCACAGTGAGTGTGGTACTACCACCCATTAATGTTACAGTAGCTCCTGCCAAGGGATGGGAGGACGTGCAGGAGGGTGCCGGACCTGAGCAAGCAGTGACGGTTCCGCTGACAGTAAAACCCATCACTATTAGCGACACAGGGATAATTTGTGGGCTTCCTATCACTGGAGCGCCAGAGCTATCGGTAGCATTGATAGTAATCTGCCCGGCATACATGCCAGGTACCATCTTTGTAGGATTGATACCTACACTGAGAGTACTGCCACTTCCGCTGTCTGTACCCGATGTTGCAGAAAGAATGAGCCATGTGCTGCCGCTGGTAGATGCAGTCCATGTGACAGGACGCGCACATGTCCCAGCTTCACTCAAGGGGACGTTCTGTGTGGGAGGAGCTGGCTGCCCCTGAAGGATTGTGAATTGAAGACTTGGGGGTAACGATGAAAGCACGCAGGGCGGTAATATCGTCAGCGTTACAAAGAAGGTTTCCTGACTTCCTTGCACTGCTCCACCGCTAGCGTCGGTTGCAGAGATGATAACTGGCGTAGTATATGTTCCCGCCTTCCGGCCAGTAACGTTGGCAGACACCACGATACTGCCAGACTGTCCAGTGCCTTTAACGGAACCGTTACCGGGGGTAAGCGTGAGCCACCTGGCTCCAGGCTTAACAACCTGGGCATTCCAAGTCAGCGGCCAGACACAACTGCCGGTTCCCGTGAACGTGACCGTTTGCGCCGTAGGAGACGGCGCTCCCTGAACAGCGCTGAAGGAGAGAGAACTGGAAGAAGGGGGGGATATTGAACAGGGCGGCTGAACCACTAGATTGATCATGAGGGTTTGCGGACTGCCAGCAGCAGGAGCATTTTTCGCATCGAATCCATTGAGCGTGATCTGACCAACATAATTGCCAGGGGTCAAGGAAGCAGTCATGACACTGAGAGTCACCTGCCCGGTTTGGCCTGGAGCAATCACTCCACCTGAGGGAGTAGCAACCAGCCAGCATGAGAAGGACAAGCAATTGACGCTCTCATTCCACCTGAGCATACCCCCGCCGTTATTCGTAATGGTCACTACCTGACCGACAGGATTGGGCTGCCCCTGGGTATTACTGAAATTGAGGTTGAGGGGCGAGACTCCCATTATCGGCTCCGTGGACGAAGGTTTGGCCTGTACAGTTAGCTGTATCACGATCGACTGAGTACTCATTCCTGATAAGAAGGAGATGATACCGATATATGGTTTTGGGTTAGGTACAAGACCACTTACGTTGACATTGACAGAGACGACGGTGCTAGCTGTGCCCTTTAATTGTCCACCAGCGGGTGTGAGGGCAAGCCAGGAAGCCGTGGTGGTTGTCGACCAATTGATAGTCGCTCCTGCACAACTGACGGTAGCATTCAAGCTCAATGTCTGATTAGCCGGGTTGCCCTGGCCTTGAACCGCCGTGAATGCCATGAAACCAGAACTTGTAATGATGCCGCAGTGCGGCTGCACCGTGAGGGAGACAACGGCAGATTGAGGACCATCGTATGATCCAGATGTAGAAGTGAATAGAAGAGTGCCTTCATACGTGCCAGGGAGCATACACTGACTTTGTACTAGAACCTTGATAGACCTGGTTGCGCCTGGTAACACTGTTCCCGATAGAGGAGCAGCGCCTAACCAGTTGCAATTAGGCACAGGCGTATGCATGGCGGCCAACTGCGTAGTGGTTGTTGCCTGAGAATTGATGCTCAGCATCCAATCCAAGGTCCGCGAACCAGGATTACTGATGGTCAGGTCTTGAACCATAGCTTTACTATCGCCATCGGTTGTTGTAAATGTGAGCAGAGCTGGCGACAGGGCGATTACAGGTCCGGCATTGGGGGGCAACGGCCGAACGCTCATGTTCACCTCAATTTGCATCGTAGGGCTGACATTCGAGGAGATGGTTAAGGTGCCTGTGTAATCACCCGGCCTGAGGCCGACACGTTGAGCAGCAATCAAGATCGTTTGATTTTGACTAAACATCCCCTGGCTGGGTGAGACCAGCAACCAGGATTTATTGCTGCTGGCTGACCAGGTGATAGCGCCACCCCCGCTATTCGTTAACATGAATGGGTGAATCGTATTCGCGCCCACAACCTCGGCTCCTAAACTGAGGGGCCTAGCGTCAATAAGCAGGTGCGGTGGCGGTGTTGGCCCTTTTCCGGTGATCTGAAGGGTGGCGCTGGCGGTATAGCGTGTAGTGACATCTTCAGCAACGATCAAGTGAAAGCCCGGCCCCCAATCATTATCGATAAATAAAGGGACTTTCGCTGCACCTGTTGAGTCGACAGTGATGAAGGAGGAACCCTTTGCAACTTGAATAGGTTCCTGGATATCATGCGTCAAGGCAACGCTTGTCGAGGATTTAAAATGCTGGATAATTAACTGAATTGTTTGACCAGTACTTGCAGAATTTTGGGAAAGTGTGAGTGATGGAGGCCCCACCGGAGTGCGATCAGCATGGTGAGAATGGTCGAAAGCGACGCTGGCCAGGAGGATGCCATCCACAGCCAGGACAACCAGAGCAAAGATAGCAATGGCAATAAAGGCAACTCTTGCACGGGATAAGTGACGAAAGGTACGTGGCGTAGGATATGGAGTAGTTGGCACCCTTTCAGCCATAGCACGCCGAATATCTTCCTCCTCGATGCGGGCTGATTCGGCACTATTGGGAAAATGGCGCGAGATCAGAGGGTCAGTATGATTAGCCCAGCTATCGCTGTCTTTATCTTCGGTTTCCGAATCCAACCAGGGCCAGAGATCGGGCATGCCAGAACCAGAATCAAAGTGCGCAGGTGAGTTACCATTGTTCAACTTTTGCCCAAGACCGTTTTTGGATGCTGGTTTGCTTTGCTGGGTGCTTGAGATTTGAGGAAGTGGTGTACTCTCACGTCGAATATCAGCTGAAATATCGCGAATGGGTGCGAGGCGCGAGGAGCGAGAGTAAAGGCGAGCTTTGCGCTCGCTTTTGCCCGCCTCGAGCTCCTCCTCCTGCTCTATGAGCTGCGCAGCTTCACTGAGCTTAGAAGCTGCCTGCTCCACGAGATCAGCCTGAGCTGTGAGCTCAGGCGGTTGGGACGTTTGATTTACTCTGCTGTTTGGTAAAGGGCTGGTAATGCGCTCAAGTGGATCATATTGCGCATCTCCAAGTTCCGGTAAGGTGGGATAATTCACGAGGGTAGATGCTGTAGATGGAGAGCTCTCCTGTGAGTCAGACAAAGAAGGCCTATGCTGAAATTGATATCGCAACAGCGACCTACATTCATCACAAAATACGGCAGTGGCTTCGCAAAGCTTGCTACAACGCAAACACTGGCTCATTTGTTCACCCTACGCACCTGCCCACGCAGCGCTCTTGTCCACACCTAAAAATACTTTAATCATGCGTAAGAGTGCCAAGCACTAGATACGCAACATCGTTCACGCGTACTCATAAGAAATAATTATGCTTTTAAGAACCATCAAACTTATCTTCACTTTATAAATTTTCGGCAAGTTCGAGTTAGCAGAGTTCTTGTACTAGTAAAACGATTATATAGTACAATTTGTCACATCAAGCCAGCGGAGAAGTAAGCTCCTCTGACAATACATCAATTTGTTTCTCTTTCAATCATCTTAATGCTAATAATTAAGAAGTTATCCACAAGTTATCCACTCATCTGAAAAAAATTGGTGGATAACACCCTTCTCTCAAGCTATAAAATAATGTTATAATCTTGTGGGGAGAAGTGGGGGATTGTGGTGAAATTTCTCTAAAAGTGGAGAATTCGACCTGTGGGTGGGGCCAGGGGGTGCGCAGGGCAAGCGTGTATTCAGAAACGCTGGCTCGTTCAGGATGCGGGAGAACATCCTGGGTACACACCGAGCAAGGGGCCACAGGTCCTTGGGCACAATAGAAGGCCCTTACAGACATGTTTCTTGGCGAATATGAGCATACAATCGATGCAAAAGGACGTATGGCGGTGCCTGCGAGATTTCGCGGACAACTGGAAAAGGGTGCTGTTTTAAGTAAAGGTATGGGAACATGTTTGTCGGTGTATACAACGCAACGTTGGGAGGAGAAGTCGGCAGAATTGGTCGAGGGGAAAACCAGTGAGGAACTGCGTGACTTTGAACGGCGCATTTATCCGAGTGCAAGCGAAGTAGAATTGGATGGACAGGGGCGCCTGGTTATCCCAGCAAAATTGCGTGCTTATGCAGAGCTAGACAATGAAGTAACCGTCGCGGGTGTGCGCGATCACTTTGAGATATGGGACCGAGCAACCTGGCAGGAATATCAAAGGAAATTTGATCAAGAGGGGAATGGGAGCCCCTTTTAGTACATTTATCGACACGTATTCCGAGGGATGGCATATGGCTGTACTATCTTCTCTCAATGGTTGCCAACGTCATACATCGGTCTGGAAAATATATGCAAACAGGGCATATTCCAGTTATGCTGGAAGAAGTGCTGGAGTTTCTTCAGCCAAGAACTGGTAGCCATTATGTTGATGGGACACTAGGTGGTGGCGGTCACGCCGAGGCAATACTTGAGCGATCTGCTCCAGATGGGAAGGTGCTGGGTATTGACGGCGATGCGCAAGCCCTGGCGAGAGTAGAAAGGCGCCTCGCCAAAGCTGTACAAGATGGACGATTAGTGCTGGTACACGGGAACTTCGCTGAACTGGCCCGTATCGCAGACGAGGCCGGTTTTATGTCTTCTGTGGATGGTGTATTACTAGACCTGGGTTTCTCATCTTATCAGATGGAAGACCCAGAGCGAGGATTCTCCTTCAGCACGGACGGACCGCTTGATATGCGACTGGACCAATCGCAAGGGCTAAGCGCCGCCGACCTAGTCAATAGCGCAAGTGAACAGGAATTAGCAGACATCTTCTGGCGTTACGGGGAGGAGACACGCTCACGCCAGATCGCCTGGCGCATTGTACGAGAAAGGGCACGGGATCCGATAACACGCACAACGCAACTAGCCAGACTGGCTGCGGCGGGTGTGCCTTATAAACCCGGCATGATTCACCCGGCGACACGGGTGTTTCAAGCCTTGCGCATAGCAGTGAATTCTGAACTGGAGCGCCTGGAAGCAACGCTCCCTCAAATAGTTGATGTGCTACGTGCAGGGAAGAAGGATAATACGGGAGGGGATGGGGGAAGAATGGTGATTATCTCTTTTCATTCGCTGGAGGATCGATTGGTGAAAGGGTTTATGCGGCGTGAGTCGATGGATTGTATCTGCCCACCTGATATACCCGTATGTGTGTGTAATCACAAAGCAAGCGTACGCTTGCTTACATCAAAACCAGTCACACCAACGAAGCAGGAGGTTCTAGCTAACCCCCGCGCCCGCAGCGCCAAACTGCGGGCCGCTGAAGTAGTTGTTGGCTCGTAGTGCGTCATAGGTCTTGAAGCCGGTGCCGACATCGGAACAAATAGTAGTAAAGGTGACGGTTGACGAGGGCCGATATTGGTGCCTACAGTAGTCTCTCGATTGTGTAGCGGATTGTTCGGTCGACCATAGCGGTTGCCTCACGATGTGAAGGAACACGGATGATGTTTCGCCAAAAAGATCGAAATGGTGGGGATATGTACTCAGGAAGCCAGGATATATCGAAACGGCCTATTCTGGCAGCTAAACGACGCCGACAACTTCATCCGTTTTTTTTTCGCATGGGGCCAGTAGCTTTGAGCATATGTAGCGTACTGTTGATCGGCTTGATGGCAGTGCTCTATCTCTCTCAATTGAATCAAACGATGACTGCGAACCAACAAGTTCAGCAGCTTCACAGACAACAAACGACATTGCAACGTGAGGACCAGGAACTGCTGTACACCATCGCTCAAGAGGAGTCGCCTATTTATATTGCTGACCATGCAAAGTCCCTCGGCCTGATTCCTGCCGACCCAAAAACTATACAGGTACTGGTTGTACCACACCTTCAACCCGTTCAGGTTGGACATAATGAATGACTTCTATGGGAGGTAAGTTGATTAGCTGGCAAGTATAAGAAAAAGGGGGCAAGACGATGAGCACAGAACTGCGGCGAGCACACCACCGACAAATGTTCATCTTCTTGCTGGTCTGCCTCGGCATTATTATTTTGCTGGCACGACTGTATTACTGGCAGGTACTCCAATCCCAGGGCGGATACAAACTGGCGCAACGCGCCAACATTGAGCACATTAAAAACATAATTTTGGACGCGCCACGTGGATTGATCTACGACATGCAGGGACAGATTCTGGCGACGAATGTCGTGCGTGATGACGTTTATGTTGAACCTCTACAGTTCACGTTAGATCATCCCGATAATACGCAAAGCGCCCTGGCAGCTTTAATCGCTAGCTTACACCAAGTACTACCAAAGGTTTCGCTTGAGAAATTACAGGATGCTTTTGCCAGCGGACAGTTTACGGTGCGGATCGCGGTGGGCATCGACCCATCCCAAAGTGAGCAACTTCGTAAACAGGAACTACCAGACGTATTTCTGGAACCGCGAACCTGGCGTATCTATCCTGGCGGGAGTTTAGCGGCGCAAATCCTGGGCTTTGTAATACAGAGTGACACCGCTAATCATGGCAACTATGGGATTGAAGGGCAGTATGATGCGTTGTTAGAGGGGAAACCTGGAAGCTACACAGCAGAAAAGGATTTGCAAGGCAACCCGTTGGACGTGGGAGTTACTAACGAGCAGCCACCCGTGAGCGGAGCTAACCTGACACTGACTATCAACAGCACGGTTGAATACATGGTACAGGCGGCCCTGGCAGATACGGTAACGAGGTTACAGGCCGATAGCGGTACGGTGCTTGTGATTAATGCACACACAGGTGCGGTTGTTGCAATAGCCGGAGAACCAACATTCGACCCTAATCAGTACGGCCAATATGCTACACAGCAAGGATGCCTGGGAAGTGAAGAAGTGTACTTTAACCCGGCCCTCTACTGTGCGTATGAACCGGGTTCGACGATGAAGATAGTTACCATGGCAGCAGCGCTCGATCAAGGACTTATTACCCCTGATACGACCCTCAATGATCCTGGCTGTATGACATTTACTGACGCACCTATGGTATGCAACTGGCAGCTTAAAGCGTACGGTACCGAGTCCATGACACAGGTACTGATAAACTCAGCCAACGTGGGAGCAGCACACGTAGCACACGATATCCTTGGGGCCGATCGATACTATCCTTACCTGACACGTTTCGGTTTCGGTCAGCCTACCGGCATAGATGGTCCCGAGGCGGCGGGGTTCTATCTTTCACCGAACGACCAGAACTGGACCGAGAGCGATCTGACACGCCAGGCTTTCGGGCAGAGCATTCGGGCGACACCAATACAAGTTGCGATGGCCTACGAAACCATTGCCAACGGCGGTGTAATGATGCATCCCTACCTGGTGGA
>WNGJ01006747.1_pt1 | contig 12189 bp, 11 predicted proteins | sample 5400611 | NCBI WGS metagenome assembly WNGJ01 (sample SAMN13153375, study PRJNA577476) | soil metagenome | isolation source: 40 cm soil or saprolite under Garry oak tree replicate 1 | place: USA:California | collected 2016-06-15 | reverse complement strand
ATGCCAAGGGGCAAACTGGAAGTTTCTCCTCCGTGATTTTGTCCCCGACTCTGGCCCCAGGGGTCATGAGGTCTTTCTAGTCAAGCCCGAGCTCATCTGGCCAGGACAGTTTCCATGGTTACACTATGGTTGTACACAAGTGAACCAGAATGGGCTTCGAACTGGAGCAGCTGCGAGAGGCAGCCGAGAAGTACACCGACCATAGAATACGAATCGAACAAGCTGGCAGAAATCTGCGGGATGGTCATGCTACGACCCCGCTTTGAAAGCTGAAATAAGTGTCAGCGAAGTTCCGGAGGCTTACGTATCTCAGGCCTCCGTGTATCGGAGTCTTTGTGTAATAGTAGATTTGTTGTTCTGCCGTAGCAGCCAGAACTGCCAGTCCGACTCTGCCGTGCATCGAGCTGCCTCTGGGCGCATTGGCACTGATGGACCGTTTTACGTCATCGCTGAAATTGGTTGAGACTATCACGGAGTATAGGTTGAGGCTGTCTCCTGAGCCGAGTCCTAGTCGGGTCTTGTTATCGAGAGCGTACTTCATACCTAGCGAGTAGAACTCTTCAACGTTGTCGAGGGTCGGGAGTTCAAGCGAGGTCGCGATCACCAGATCCCGAAAGCCTCCAACTCTGTTGGCGGGCATAACTGCGACGATCTCGAACAAATAGGGGTCCGCCTTCTCTTCTCTTCGCACTGCGAATCCAGCCTTGGACAGCCTGAGCGAGAGGCTTTGAAAATAATCCGCGGAACCTGTGACTCTTGATGAGTTCGTCGCTGAGGGAGTTTCATGTCCTGGTGATGAATCGGACCCAGTTCCCAGAGGTGGACCGTGTTCTTCGATCCACACCCGTTGAAACCCACGCTTTCCCCTCAGCCGAACCACGAGTAGTGCCGACGTTACGGCTAGGGATATCGCTAAGAGACTTCCAAAGAGGCTTGTATCACCGCTCGGAAGATCGCCTGAAAGAGATCCCACTAGCAGGATGGAGAACGCGACATCGGCAGTGATAGCCGGGACAGAGAGTGTCTTTGTCCTATTATCCCATTGCAGATAGCTAGGATGATTGCGTCTAAGGTGTTCCTCGTACAGGCGTCTCGGAACTGGCGACGTCATTAGCTCCCCAGACCAAATGTGTTCCTTGCAGATTGGACACGACGTCGGAATATACCGTACAGGACTGGTCGCTGGCAAGGGGTTGCAACCAATTACTCTATGGAATTATTAAACGGGACTTGGCGACACCCGAGCAGCAATGCGTCTCAACTGGTGCTCTCCAATTCTTTCACTCTGGACTGGACTAGATTGACCTTCGAATTGGACCAGCTGCGGGAGGCAGCGGTCTCGCTAGGAGCACTGTCTGCCAGCACATAGCCGCAGCACGCAAAGCCGCGTCACGGATGGACAAGAGCGCTAAAGAGATTCGAAGATCTTATGGCCTAGGCCGACCAGGCTGAGTGGCCTCGCAACTTTCAGTTCTGTTTTGGCATAGGCCCCGCTGGGTTGTTCGCATGATACCTGGCATAGCCAAGAAGCAGACCATACCCAATTGCAGAGTAGAATAGCACGTCCAGCGTGAATGCAGTCCAGTCATAATTGATGGACGGGGGTGGGCAACCTAGTGCGAGACAACGGACTCCAAGTGTCTTCCATTGAAATGGAAAACCGCCCTGCTCGTACTGCGACGTCGAGATCCCTGTCAACCATGTTATGAGAACTGCGACAACTGGAACAATTGCGGAGAGAACGACGATGGCCAACAATCTAGGTCTTGTCAAACTACCTTACTCGAGAAGTCTCCTAAGCACAAGCCCTTAATGCTAACGGATAGAACAGGGCGTTCTGCAAGAGAAACACCCCCGCATGGAAATCGAACCGGGTCCTACATGTCTCTCAAAGCAGCCAGGACCCGTAGTCTGACAGCTGAACCTCACCCGGCTGTTCGGACCTGACTGGTGCAGCCGAGAATTACCTCTATCATGACGCTGGCACGCACGGGGTCTGGCCCAGGCTCGTATGGGAACGGAGAAACGAATCTCCGGTAGCGAGACTCGATGACGCGGTAGAATTCTTGGCTAACCATCACGGGCCGAAGACCCGGCCTTTCGTCGGGGATTCTGAAGCGATACTACGACTAGGACGAATCCATTCCTTCAGGAACTGGTTCCGAACCCGGACTTGCTCCGCCGACTCTCCCCCTCGAACTCCCATTAGGGAACCTATCTCGATCCCCTCTGACCCTTCCAATGGGGCGGCAGATGCTTCCTCTGCAAGGAGTGCGGAAACATAGTCGTAGAACGGTTATGAGTTCTGGGCTTCGAGAGACGCATGAGAGGCAGTCATCCCATAATCTTTCAAGTTCAATCCGCAGATACCGGCAGTGTTAAATTCTGACAAATCTCGCGGTGAGACAAGTACTGCAGACAGGTGAAAAGAATGACAAATAGAATCGCGTCGCTAGGAATGAAGGCAATATTCGGCATAGTACTCTTGCTACTGTTTCCAGCCGTACAGCCAGCCTTCGCGGCTTTGGCATTTATACAGTATCTTGTGCCCACTCCAAACAGTACACCGGTCGGTATCACGGCAGGACCTGACGGTAGTCTCTGGTTCACGGAGCTTGATGGCAACAATATCGGGAGAATCACTATCAACGGAGCGATCATCGAGTATTCTGTGCCCAAGGCCAACAGTAAGCCGATAGAGATCACTTCTGGTCCTGACGGCAACCTATGGTTCACGGAGGAGTCCGGGAACAACATTGGAAGGATCACCACCACTGGCGCAATAACAGAGTACGCTGTGCCTACACCGAACAGCGATCCAGAATTCATCACAGCCGGGCCTGACGGCAATCTATGGTTCACAGAGGATAATATCAACGTCAATAACATTGGGCGCATCACTACAACAGGCGCGATGATCGAGTATCCGGTCCCGACGCCCAACCCCGGACTGTCGGGCATCACTGCCGGGCCTGACGGCAATCTATGGTTCACGGAGAACGCCGCCAACAAGATTGGGCGCATCAGTACGACGGGATCAATCATCGAGTATTCTGTTCCAACGAGCGACAGCAACCCCCTTGAGATAACGGCTGGGCCTGATGGAAATCTCTGGTTCACAGAGGGATCTGGCAACAACATTGGGCGCATCACTACCACCGGCGCGATAGTCGAGTATCCCGTGCCTACGCCGAACAGCGAACCGTTTGGCATCACCATGGGTCCCGATGGTAACCTCTGGTTCACAGAGGACAACTTCAACGTCAACCAACTAGGGAGGATTACTACCGCTGGCGTTATCACTGAGTATCCCGCACCCACGCCATCAGGTTTCGCTGGAGACGTCCTAGGTGAGGTCACCTCCGGGCCTGATGGTAATCTCTGGTTCACCGAGACGGATGGCAATAATATCGGCAAGGTAGTCCTGCATTCCGTCGCCCTAGGCGTCACCAAGTTCTTCACTGATGCGAACCTCAACCCGCTCCCAAAGGACGCCAATGGTAATCCTAAGGTGAATGTGGTTCTCGCCAACGGCGTGGTCACGAGCACTAATCCTGGCCAAGTTCTTGCCTGGGTCAACGTCACTAACACTTCCGGGTCGTCGCTTCAGTCTTTGAAGCTGAACGATACGCTTCCTGTGGACTGGATGGTTAGTCCGGCATGGATGCCTCCAAAGGGCAGTGTCGGAGCGATACACGTCTTCTACGCCAATGGGACAGGCCTGTCCAGTGAGACGGAGATAACCCGGCCTTTCACTATTACCGTATCCACGGGCAACCCGGGGAGAGTCCAACTAGCTATATCCAACTTCACCGCCACGACCATCGGTCATCCCTTGATGCCGGGCCAGAGCATACTGTTGTCGGTGAAGCTTAGCTATGGCCTCATGCGCACCAGCCAATTAGCATCCAGCTATCCCCGAAACTACACGGATACTGCTGCCGGGGTGGCTTGGACCCAGGCCTCTTTCGCGGGCGTAGAATCCAGTGGTAGTGGCTCAGCCTTCTTCATGGCTGACGCCAAGGTCGTAAGCTAGCGACCGACAAAGCCTCCCCTTTTTCTTTTCTTTGAGCTCCAGGTAACTCGGTCTGCCGTCGGTGTCGGTTTCGCCAACGGAAATATCTCAAAACGCTCCCGTTCTCGGGGATGGGTACAAGTAGCATGACACGGATATCCGTCTAGCGGGAAGCAACCATGAGCAGATTGTGGCACGCACGGGGTCTGGCCGAGGCTCGTTTGGGACCCGAGAAGCGAATCTCCCGTAACTAGGCTCCATGACGCTGTAGAGTTCCTGCGTAAATGGAAGGCTCTCCGTTTCAAAGGTGGGGGCACAGCCTTCAGAAGGATCTGCACCACCTGGCTAAGAAAGAATCTGACCGACTTACAACGTCTTCAAGGCAGGGTCCTCTACAACCTTGCCCCTGAGGACTTTCAGCGTATTCTTGACATAAGTTCTAGCTTTCGAGACTGCGGGGCTCCACCAACCACATATGGTAAAGCACTCCATTTCTTCCTCCCTGAAACTGTTATGCTCTGGGACCAAGGGTTCTGTCGAGTCTTCGGTTGCTCATGAGTGAGCTTCCTTGACCGACTTCAAAGCCAGCAAACTTGAACAGAGCCTAGTCGCAGCTCTAACTATTTCGAAGGAATAGGTAAGCGAAACTAAACACACGAATCGCAACCGAGAGACTTGGCAGAACTGGACCAAGCAATAGTCAGGAACACCTACAAGCTTCGCTCGGACCCCAGAGAGTTTCGTGTCATACCAGCGCTTCGGATGGAAACTACTCCATCATGTTACACGTGGCAAAACCGTCAAAGTGCTAAGGCAACTCGAGAGAGAGCACGCAAAAACAGTCGGGTACTTCGAACCGATGACTATGATCCTAGATCATCTCGCATTTTCTTCCAAACTGTCAGCGAGAGCCGTTGCAGCGCTGGGAGGATCTTCGCGGGCGTTTTCAGAGGATCTTTCATGATGACTGTTCCCTGTCGAACCGACAATGTTTCGGAGCGGACGTTCTTATATCATCAAATAAGTCCGTCTCAAGACTGATTACTTGGAAGCTCAACCTCCTTCAGCTGGAACCTTCTGGTTTGGCGACAAAGAGATCACGCTGGTCAAAGTTAAGGCGAGTAAAGGTAATCAAGATAAGGTCAGTCATTATGTGATCTTCCCCTTTACCGATACTGGGCTTCACATCGCCTTCCATCCAGACTCTAACCCAATCCTTCAGGAGGAGAAAACAGGTCGCAACCTTGCGACGATCGATCTCGTTTCCGCGCGGAAACTGAACGTTAAGGATGTTCGAAGCATGTTTCGGTACCCAAGACACCGGAGCGATGTTGTTGTCATCCCCGTAGAATCGCTCTCTATTTTCGAGAAGATGGCTGAAAGACCTCTTGATATCCCCTATCCATTCGAGGTCCTCTTCAGCAGACGAGCCATGTACAGAGTGCGAGCGAACACGCTCAAGGAGTTTCTTTTGGCGAACAAGGGAACGTATGTAATGATCGATCCCGAACAAGATGCGATGCTAATCTATGGTGAAGGATTCGAGAAGTGGGGTCCTATGAGACTTGGACTCCATCGTTCATTAGGGAGCAGAGGATTGTCCAATCTAATGTCGATCCAGTACGCTCTCCTTGATTACCTCGACTCGAACGAAACTCACGTCAACCTCCCAGAACCTAGCTACGCCCTTCGCTCCGAGTGGATTGCCAGATTGGAGGCTTTGTTCTCAGACCTCAAGATTCTGAGATGGAACAAGGGTGGACGCGTCAGAGAAATGAAATATCGAGACTGAGAGAGGACGTCATGAGTCTCAGAAAATCATACGACAGAGTCAAGCAGATGGTTGAGAAGCCTGAGTCATTCAAAGTGGTAGAACAGGTCGAGACTTACAGGAGCCTCTGGAAACCCGTCCAAGTCAACGTAGTTCTTCTCGCCGAATCCCACGTCTATACAAGCCAGGAGGATTTTCTGGAATGGTCATACGGGGAGAACCCGACTTATCGCGGACACCTCGTCAGATTCGTGTATTGCTTAGGTTACGGCGAGAACCTAGTAAAAATCTCGTCGAACCCTGGGACGCCTCAGTTCTGGAAGATCCTTTACAGCTGCTTGCACCCTGCTCCGAAAAAGGGCGCCTTTGCCCCTATCCTAAAATCGCTCACGCGTGACAAGGATTGGCGAATTGCGAACAAGATACTACTCTTGCAGCAACTGAAGAGGGGAGGAGTGTGGCTAGTTGACGCAAGCATAATCGGAATCAATGGAAGGGACCCAAATCTGAAGAGCAGAGTCGTGGAAGCGTCTTGGGACGCGTATACGGGACCTTTGATTGAGAGACTCGATCCTCGGCCACGAAACATCATCGTTATTGGCTATGGCGTTGCGAAGATTTTGCAGAATCGGCTGAAACGGTTGAATATTCCCACACACGAGATCCCGCAACCACAAGGTTGGCGCAGGCCAGGATACGCCCAATTCTACCAGGAATGTTTCGATATATGTTCCAGATTCGCCTAGCTCAGCAATTGCGAAAATAATGATTCCAGTGAGTTTCGTGCTTAGGCTAGGACTGGTTCTTTTGGAGAGGAGACCCTAGGTTCGAAAAATCCATCTTTGGCCTTGTCATTTAGGACATTGAGGAGGCATTGAAAGAGTACATCTTGGTCTTTCATCCTTATCATAATGCGCCCAAGCACCAATTCCTCGAAGGGTTCGAGGGTCGCATCATCAAATAGCACGACCTTGCTATTGACCAACGCATATGTAGCATGAGCTAGTGCGTTCCTCAGCGGGTTGTCGACAAAAGGCTTGAGCTGAGGCCAAGTTTTTGGGGCAGCGCTCTGCATCGTAGAGCTAAATTTGGATATCGCATGACTCACTTTACTTCCTCTTTTCAGGTTGAAAAGAAGAACGAGTTTGAAGAGCTCAGTCTTCAAAACAGAAAGAGAAAGTGCTGACAGGATGTAATCCGCGACTACTGTCGCTTCATCTAAGCCAAATCGAGCATTAAGCTTGACAAATTCTGAGAATTTCTCCTTGCTATCAGAGAGATGTAGTAAGACGTTGGAAACTTGACTAAAGGCATCCTGTTTAGCTATACAAGACCACAGAGCATCGATCTCTTTCTGAACAAAAACTGTTTCAATCAAGTCGTTCCGTTTCAATTCGTCCAAAACGCTATGAAGTACTGGCTCGATGGTGGCCCACTTTTCCTTTTCTCTAACTTCCAACGCTTCCGGGTTGCCTACCCGAAGGCTCCAGTCGATGGATACCAGCATGTCCCACCTTGTGACGAGAATTTTCGACAGACAACTTCAGCTACTAAGGTTTCGTTCATGATGTAACGGTCTCTGATTGCGATTGGATGGAGAGTCGGAAAAGGCGCCAACTGAACAGCAGTTTCATTCGCGTGTCTGAGCAATAGCTGGAATGTAGCTCAACTCTAAAGATGTCGAGTCAGCGGAGCGGCTGGCGCGAACGACTACACGCCAACCCCTCACGAATGGAACAAGAACTAGCATTCAAACTCCAAGACGACGGAATACACTACCAGACACAGGTCGAGATACCAGTAACGACGGCTGACTTCTACTTTGCGCTGGAATCTAGACCGCTGCTCGTGTTTGTTGATGGCCGGGTCAACCTTGGAACAGCGCAGATGGCGAAGGACGAAGAACTAAGATCACTACTACGGAAGAGAGGATACAGAATACTAGAACTATACTACAACAGCTATTCAGACAGAAAGAGAGATCAACTGTACGAAGAGATCCGGGCCAGCTTGGTGCCGTTAGCTTCCTAGACTCAGCGTACTTTCTGAGGCTCTACGAGAGACTCACTCGCAGACGGGTAGAAAGAGGCAGTATGCTGTGCTACACGAAACTCTCGCGTCGATTTCTCGAACATAGCCTCCAAACAAGTGCTTCCGCGTCCCTCCACCGTTCATCATTTGCTTCGAGAGTTCTTAAGGAGAGCTTTCGTCAGCCTCTCCGGTTCAAAAAGAAGAACCGGTCGTCAATTATTGAATAACACGATGAAAATCTTGTACTTTTCCTCGCTAGGATCGGTAGGGGACCCTTATAGTCCCTACACACTGGACGTGCCTTGAAAATGAAACTAGGACTTCGTTTGAAGAGAAAACTAGCAATCGCAGCGTTTCTCGTCTCACTTTCAATACTAGCACCATCGTTCTTTCCAAGCGCAAGAGCGCAATACTTTCCTCCATCATGGGGAGGGACCCAGAGCTGGACGAACAATTACTATGGAAACTGCTATCTCGGATACACAACCGGCCAGACGGGTAGCCTGGCTGGAGACGCCCGGCCGAACTGTAACGGTGTGGAAGCCGTTTTCGTCCAAGACCATGGTTCCGTCGCTGGATCCTCATCAGGATCATATTCGGCGACCTACAGCGACTTCGGCCCATCAACCAGTATTGACGGCAGTGGCCATTGCGGGTATGTCTGCCAGACCTTCTACATTACGCAATTCAACCAAGGCAACACGGAGGTAGACATCTCGCCGAACCTCTTCGTACTAGGTTCGCAAGCGGTTGACTCCGAAGTTGTCTGCACACCATTCGGCTGTCTCGGCGGAGCCAACACAGACACGAGCGTCGAGTTGAGGCTCGACGTCATCCAGGACGGGGTCTGCTCACCGGCAGGATGCACCCCCAACCAAACCGTGTACTCGAACGATTTCATCAATGAGGGACTACATTGCACCAACAATGGAAACACAGCCTCGTGCAAGAACCACATCAACTATGACAACACGTACAACCCCAACTTCGTACTCTACTTAAGCCCAGGACAATATTACACGGTAAATCTGTACTTCAACACGTACGCATCTCTCTTCGTGGCCGGCGCGGCCTCCGGCACTTCAGACACATGCTTCCAAGTTGGAAACTGCAACAATTCACAGATTCCACAGAACAACAACTGTCCGACCGGATCGCAACCAAACAACGGCAACTGTCTCTATGTTGAATGGAAGAGCACGTCTTACACTGTTCACTACCCAGGTTTCAATCTCGGGTCGAATCCGGGCAGTGTATCCTTCAACGCAGGATCGTCCGCGACATCTACAATATCGGTGTCAAGCATCAACAATTTCAATGATGTCGCCTCTTTGACCGCAACCTCCGATGACCCGAATTTCCAGCTATCTCTCAGCCCGGCAAGCGTAACCCCGTCAGGGGGGACCGCGTATTCCACGCTGACAGTCTCGGACCCTGCCACTTGCGACTCCGGTAGTCACATAGTGACGGTAACTGGAACCGCGACCGAAAACCTCTACCCGTTCGCACAAAGCTTCAGCGTATCCACCACGATCCCCGTCTCTGTCTCCCGAACGTGTGACTTCGGCATCTCTTCCAACCCGAGCAGCCTGACCATAAGGCGTGGCCAAACCGGGACAACAACGATCTCGGTATCGAGTGTGAACGCGTTCTCCGGTAGCGTCAGCATTGTGGCAACGACACCCGCAGGCGTTACGGCAACATACGGGACGAATCCAGTATCCGTGCCGTCAGGAGGCAGCGCAACTTCCGTGTTGACACTGAAAGTGGCGAAGACCGCCGTACGCGGGACCTATACGATCACCGTGACAGGCACAGGACCATACAGTACGCATTCAACGACAATAACCCTAACAGTCACATAATCCCCAAACCCCCTTTTTCCCTTTTTCTGGGAAACTCTTACTCAGCACAGAGTGCGGCCGAAAACGGAAAAGCGTGCGACCTAGATATCTAGGGACTTGGCATTCGGTCGTTCCAGACGCCTGTAACGGTTATCGAACCGTTCGTCGTCGTGGCACGCCGGACTAGAATGGCCGCGCGAGCCATTCGGTTTCGCTGGAAGCGGTGCGCTATCCCGGTATTCTCAAGCTGTATGGTGGCCGGATCCTTAATGTTGGTGTCTGCTTTTCGAATAGTAAACGGAGATTCATGCTTACTCTTGTTCCGGATGTGTATCAGACTCTTAACGACCAGGCTGATGAGCGAGGAGTCTCGACACAAGGGCTTCTTCGAGCAGTAATAGTCCCTCACTGGCTCGTGGTACCACCACTGCCAGCCCCGACCCCGAGCCTGGTAGTGGGTCCAAGACCGGGCCAAGTCGGAAAATCGCTGGCCGAAAGACTAGCGCAAAGCCCCTGTCTGCTCCCGGAATTCAGCGGGTTTTCAAGTTCACAGGTCGGACGGTCGGGGGCTTGTGTATGACGGTCTGTTTAGGCGAGAATTTCTTCACTCGATTATCCTGCTCGCGCTTACTGCGAGTCTTCGTCGGGACATTCGCGGAGGTCTTGAAGCTACATTGCTTGTGGGCTCGTCAACATTTGGCACGCTACTCCGGGGTCCGTTTGGAGACAGAAAGGTAGTAGAGGACCTGGACTGTTCGGTGAAACTGTTCTTGAATGTTCGAGTAGTTTTCCAGTAGTTTTTTCTGGCGTTTTTCGTTCTGCTCTCTTGGACATATCCTACTGGCTAGCAGGAGTATCTTGGTTTCAATGGGCGAGGATGAGGTTCGTGAGGAGTCTGAGGTTGAGAAGAGTATCAATGTCTGGCGGCAGTCTGAGCGGAAGATCATGATCGAGACGGTTCAGGATCTGATCCAGACTTCTCACAAGTATGCTAAGTCGCAGTATACTCCTAATGCGCAGCGGGCCCGGTGGACCAAGCTTGCGGGTCAGTTGATCTGGTACAAGGATCAGATCTTGAAGAATTTCAGTCTGGAGGCTATGACGATTGAGCTGCAGACACTGAAGAAACTGATGAGAGAGTCGGAGGAGCGGAGAGAGCGTGAGACTCGGACCAGGAATTATCAGACAATAGTCTTTCGCAAGCCAGAGGAGAGGAAAGCGGATGAGGCGCAGAATGCGGAGACCTCTGAGGCTTCCAAGACTGACGACCCTGAAGGTGCCAAAGAGGCCGTGTCGGGTGCGGTTGGTTAGCTGAACAAGATTCTCTTGGACAAGGGCGGGATCGTCTAGACGTTTCCCGGTAATCCGAGACTGGGAAAGCTTCTCAGTACCAGTGTCCTTCTGAGATAGTCGTCCATGCGTAAATAGTCGTGTCGTATGGACTTGGCCGGCCGCGATAGGAAAGATTTAATCGTGGGAGAAACGTTAGTATTGTGGGATGAGTAATGGCGGTGCTGAGGGTGGATGATCGGTATCGGGTTGTCTTGGACAAGGAGGTTCGAGAATTCTTGAAAGTTGAGCCCGGAGACGAGGTGTTGGCGATTCCGTCCTCGGAAGGGGTCTTGATGGTCTCTCTCAAGGGGAAGAGCTTCAACACTTCTCTCCCTGGGTTTCGCTACAAGGAGCGGGATCATGAGGCTTCTCGCTTCTTGTTCAAGAAGAACTAGGGTCTCTTGCCTATTCTTGATACCGTCGTGCTCTTTGGGGCCGTGGACCCCAAGGATGCTGTTCACGACAGGTCCAAGCGGTTTCTAGCCCGTCTCGCTGAGCCCGATTATTATCTGGCGGGTTTTGCAATGCTCGAATTCGACATCGTCATGAAGAGTCGGGGTTTCAGCCATGGGCAGAGGATGCTGCAGCACGCAATGCTCGCGAAAGACTATCCTGACTCCACGGCAAAGGTAAGGCCCATCTCGCCAACAGTCCTCTATCTTTCAGCCAAGATCGAAGGCGAGGAGGGAACAGACTATTTTGACGCTGGAGTCGCGGCCGAGGCGGAGAGATTTGATGGGATAGTCGTCTCGAGTGACAGGGTCTTCGACAAGCTCAAGGGATTGAAGAGAATCTGGTGAGTGGTAGGGTCCTGAGGGTGCCAAGGAAAACGCCTTGAAAACAGTTTGAGACTAAAATCCCTAGCAGAATCATCAACAACTCTCACATCCCGTGCCTGACCCGAACAAGTCGAAGTGGTCGTTGGCCTCGTCATGAATTCTCGACTTTAGAGGACGCTCGTCCTCTTCTGACGGTGGTCTTCCAGTCTCTTAGGAGGATCGCATCCTTTCGGCCCTTCAGTCTTCCAAAAAGTTTCTTGTCAGCCGTCACGAGGACTGCTTTTGATTCCTCGGTGGCTGTGAGATAGCTTGCGTCATAGAACGTGATCTCCAAGCTTCGAGCCGTCTCGAAGACTCGTGTTAGAACCTTCGGATCATCAATGTCAAGCGTTGGAATAGCCATCTCTGAGAGCGATT
>WNGJ01020642.1_pt1 | contig 12190 bp, 14 predicted proteins | sample 5400611 | NCBI WGS metagenome assembly WNGJ01 (sample SAMN13153375, study PRJNA577476) | soil metagenome | isolation source: 40 cm soil or saprolite under Garry oak tree replicate 1 | place: USA:California | collected 2016-06-15 | reverse complement strand
CTCTGCCCACCAGCGCCTGGCGACCTGCTCCCGGTCGATGAAGGCCCGCTCGGCCTGCATGCACCGGTATCCCCAGGCCTCGACGTTCTCGCCGAGTTCCGCGTAGCACGCGGGGTTCGCGAAGACGATCTTCGAGTAGGCCTGTGCGTGCAGCGGCACTCGCGAGCGGAACATCCGCTCCGAGTTCTTCATCAGCAGGTCCCGCCTGCCCCGGATGCCCTTGGCGGGAACGATGGTGAGAACCTCGGTCACGTAGGCGTCGATCGTCTTGCGGCCCGTGGCCATCGCGATCGACACCCGGTGGTGGCCGTCCTTGACGAAGTGCAGCTCACCGACGCGGTACGCGTCGATCGGGGGGATCGACTCGCCGCGGCGCTCCGCCAGGGCGAGTCGTTCCCAGCGCTCCCGCACCCGGCTCGACGTGGGCCGGAAGTGCCGGTCGAAGTCACGGCGCGAGTCAACCGTGCCGACGACGGTGCCGAGCCGAATGGTCCGCAGCCCGAGTTCGCGCTCGCCGCGGCGGCCCAGCGCGCTGACCACGTCGTCGAACGGGAGGATGAGGTTGACGTCGTCCGGCTCGCGGCGCAGCCGGTAGGCCAGCCTGGCCAGGATCTGCCTGCGCCTGGCCCGCACGAAGTCGTTCTCCACGTCCGCGCGCGGGAAGCCGGTCTCAAACGGCATGGCGGGAGCCCCCGCGCAGTTGCTCAAGGCCCGAGCCCGGCGTGATGTCGAGCAGCTTCCAGCCCGACACGTTGCAGATCGTGGTCCGGCCGGCCACCAGGTCCCTTCCGCCGGCGAGCCAGCCTGCGCAGCTTCCGCGCCCGGCGTGCCTGCTGCCGTTCGGTGTACTGGTTCGGCCCGTTGCCGTAACGCAGGCAGCCGCCGAGCCCGGCGACCCGCAGGCCCGCGGCGTCTACGATCCTGCCGTCCGCGCTGAGCGCGCCGTCCGGCCAGGGCGCGGCGACCGGGAAGCCGCCCAGCGTCACCAGCCCGGCCCGGGTCTGCCGGTACCCGGACAGGTCAGGGTCGTGGTTTCCGGGCACGAAAACCAGCGGTGCGTCGAGCGCGTTCATCAAACCCGCGAGATACCCGGCGGGCAGGTCGCCGCAGGCCAGGATCAGGTCGGCGGACCGGCCCGCCGTCAGGCCCGCGGCCAGGCCCTCCTCGACCTCGTCCGACACGGCGAGCACCCGCACGCTCATCTAGCGCACTGCGTCCTGCAGGTCCACGCCGCGCTCGCGCAGCGCGGCCTCGGCCCGGTAGATGTCGGCTTGCCTGGCCCGGTCACCGCCCGGAGGCGGGCTCACGTCCAGCCGTTCGCACAGGCTGCCGACCAGGTCGAGGTAGGCGCCGCGGAGCGCGCGGAGCCGATGCTGCCTGGCCGGCCCGCGCGGCGCGTTCTCGGTCGCCTCGAGCTCGGCCCGCAGCCGCCGCGCCCGGGTCACCAGGCGGTCCATCGGCGCGGGTGGCGGTGGTCGCAGCCGGGACTCGGCGAGGCGCCGGCCGCCGCGGACCGCGAGCAGGATCGCGTACCCGGCGATCGTCGGGAGCAGCACCGCGAGAGCGAAGAGCCCTAGCCAGCCCATGTCACCCATAGTCGTCCGAACGGGCGCGGGCACGCAAGGCTCCGCGGCGTGCTGCCATAGTTGAGGCCGGCCAGCCGGACCGGACCGGACAGGAGGAGCAGCGGATGGACGCCAGATGGTGGCAGGGCGCGACACTGTACCAGTTGTACGTCCGGTCCTGGCAGGACTCCGACGGTGACGGGTACGGCGACCTGCGCGGAATTCTGTCCCGGCTCGACTACCTGCAGTGGCTCGGCGTCGACGGCATCTGGCTGTCACCCACCATGCCCTCGCCCGACGAGGACTGGGGTTATGACGTCAGCGACTACCTTGGCGTCCACCCCGACCTCGGCACCATGGACGACCTGGACGAGCTGATCGCGCAGGCCGGCAGGCGCGGCATGCGGGTGCTGCTCGACCTGGTGCCCAACCACACCAGCACCGCGCATCCGTGGTTCGCCGAGTCCGCGTCCGGCCGGCAGAGCCCGCTGCGTGACTACTACGTCTGGGCCGATCCCGCACCTGGCGGCGGCCCGCCGAACAACTGGCTGGACTTCACCGGGCACTCGGCGTGGCAGTGGGACGAGCGGACCGGCCAGTACTACCTGCACAACTTCCTGGCCGCTCAGGCCGACCTGAACTGGTGGCAGCCGGCCGTGCACGAGGAGTTCCGGCGGGTACTGCGGTTCTGGTTCGACCGCGGCGTCGCCGGGTTCCGCATCGATGTCGCGCACGGCCTGTACAAGGACGCGCTGCTGCGGGACAACCCGCCCGCCGAACAGCAGGGCCCGCTGGCGGGGCGGTTCGGACTGCGCTCGGAGTACAACGAGAACCGGCCCGAGGTGCACGCGGTATACCGGGCCTGGCGTGCGATCGCCGATCGGTACACCCCGCCCCGGCTGCTGCTCGGCGAGACGTGGGTCGGCGAGCTCGACCGGTTCGCGTCCTTCTACGGTGCCGACGACGAACTGCAGCTCGCGTTCAACTTCCCGTTCGTCTTCGCCGAGTTCGCCGCGGCCGACCTCGCGGCGATCGTGGCTGGCACGCTGGCGGCGCTGCCGCCGCAGGGGTGCCCGGTCTGGACGGCGTCCAACCACGACGTGGGCCGCTTCCCGAGCCGGTGGTGCGGCGGCGACGACGCGAAGGTCAGGCTCGCGCTGCTGGTGCTGGCGACCCTGCCGGGCACGCTGGTGCTGTACTACGGGGACGAAATCGGGATGACCGACGTGACGGTTCCGCCCGAGCTGGCTAGGGACACCCGAGGCGGCCAGCGTGCCCTGAGCCGGGACCGGGCCAGGACACCGATGCCGTGGGACGGCTCGCCGACGGGCGGCTTCACCGCGGCGGGTGTCCGCGGCTGGCTGCCGGCCGGCGACCCGGCGGCTCGCAACGTTGCCGCTCAGCGCCTGGACCCGGGCTCGGTGCTGTCGCTGTGCCGCGAGCTGCTGCGGCTGCGCCGGGCAGAGGCCGGCCGCCGGCTCGGCGGATACCAGCCGCTGCCCGCGCCGGATCGGGTCTGGCAGTACTCGACCGGCGGGCTCAACTCGGCCGGCGGGCTCACCGTGGCGGCGAACTTCACCGCCAAACCGGTCACACTCGGCCGGCCGGCCGGCCACGTCTTGCTGTCCACCTCGCCGGACCGCAACCGCGATGACCAGGTCACGCTGACACCGTGGGAGGGTGTCATAGCCGGCCGGGCGTGATGAGCTCGCCACCGGGGCGGTGAACCGGTCGACGCCGGCCGCGCGGGCCCGGTCAGACAGCCACGCCACCAGCTCGGCTCTATGCAGTCGCTATCCGGTGAACCCGCGCGCCAGCTACCCTCGGCTTCGGAGCCTCATGGCCTGGCCGGGTGCCGAGCGGGCCACCTGGTCAGGGATGAGGGCGGATCAGGCCGAAGACGACGACCCCGATCACGAAGGCGAGAATAAGGGCGACGATGCCACTATGATGCCTTGTCCGCCGGTAGCCCGGAATCTTTCTCTTTGTGGACTTGACGTCGCCGTGAGCGGCGATAGAGCGATTTGCGTACCAGCCGAGGGAAAAGCCGGCTCCGAGAAATACGAGCACCAGTCCGTAGGAGGCCGTACTCATCGAAACGCCCCTCCCGCCGTGTCGGGTCACCCGAGGTCAGTCCGTCCGGTGACCAGGTGTCATGGGAGATTTTCGCGCGCGCGGCGCCCTATCGACCAGGAGAATCGCCGAAGCTAAGGTAATGACCTGATCATTGCGAGGGAATATTTCAAGTATTTCCCAAATATTTCCCCGTTCTAATTATCTACGAAGGAGAAACGGTCGCATGAACGAATCACTTACCGCCGAGACCGTCATGATGAAAGGCCACGATGGTGACGAGGTCGAGGCCTACCTCGCCCGGCCGGACGGCGCGGGCTCCTTTGGCGGGGTGGTGGTGATCCATCACCTGCCCGGGTACGACTCGGCGACCAAGGAGATCACGCGCAAGTTCGCGGCCCACGGCTACGCGGCGCTGATGCCCAACCTGTACCACCGGGACTCGCCGGGGGCGAGCCCGGACGACGCGGCCGCGGCCGCGCGCGCCAAGGGCGGCGTGCCGGACGAGCAGGTGGTGGGGGACGTCGCGGGAGCGGCCGCCTACCTGCGCGGCCTGTCCGGCGGCAACGGCAAGATCGGCGTGATCGGTTACTGCTCGGGCGGCCGCCAGTCCTTCCTGGCGGCCTGCAGCCTGCCGCTCGACGCGGCCGTGGACTGCTACGGCGGTGCCGTGGTGCACGTGCCTTCGGGCGCCCCCGCGAGCATGAAGCCGCTGCTCGGGCTGTCGAAGAACCTGTCCTGCCCGCTGCTCGGCCTGTTCGGGGCCGATGACCAGTTCCCGACGCCGGCCGAGACCGCCGAGCTGTCCCGCACGCTCGACGACTTCGGCAAGGCGCACGAGTTCCACACCTTCACGGGCGCCGGGCACGCGTTCTTCTCCGTCGACCGGGCCGCCTACCGGGTGGAGGCGGCGGTCGAGGGCTGGGAGAAGGTCTGGGCCTTCTTCGGCCAGCATCTGGGCGGGAAGGGCTAGCCATGTGCACGTACTCCACCGAGCACGTGCCGGCGACCGGCAGCGGCAAGGGCGCGAACGGCTGGTTCAGGCTGAGCGAGGTCAGCGTCTACCTCGATCACCCGGCGCACGCCCTGGCCGGCCACACGCTCAACATCGACTTCATCAACCCGGCGCAAGGGCCGTCGGCCAGGGTCGCCGTGGAGCTGACCGCGCAGACCGCGCTGGCGCTGGCCCGCGCGATCGAGTCGACGCTGGCCGCGGCGCCGCCGGGCCTGGCCTGACGGGCCGCCCGGCCGGAGCCGGTCAAACTGTCGGCGGGTAGTGCCAGGATCAGGGACATGAAGTTCACCGTGGGGCGAGACGCGCTGGGCGACGCGGTCGCATTCGTCTCCCGCGCGCTCCCGTCCCGCCCGGTTGTCCCGCTGCTGTCGGGGCTGCTGCTCGAGGCCGCGGCCGACGGCCTGACCCTGTCGTGCTTCGACTACGAGGTATCGGCCAGGGTCAGCGGGGTGAGCATGACCTGCGGCGAGGCGTCCTTTACCCTCGTACCGCTGCCGCCCGAGGAATACCCGGACCTGCCGGACCTCCCGCATGTCGCAGGGACAGTGGACGGGGGGACATTCGGCACCGCGATCTCTCAGGTCACCCCGGCGGCCAGCCGGGACGACACGCTGCCGATGCTGACCGCGGTCTGCCTCGACATCAGCGGGGACACCATGACGCTGGCGGCGACCGACCGGTACCGGCTGGCCGCACGGGACGTGACCTTCGCCCCCGCCGAGCCCGGCCTGCGCGCGCTGGCGCTGGTCCCGGCGCGGTTCATGGTCGAGGCGGCCCGCACGTTCGTCGCCGGAGTGCCGGTCACGGTGGCGTTCGGCAGCGACGGCGACGAGCGCGGCAGGGCGCCGCACGGCGGCGGCGACGACCAGCCGCGTCCGGCGGAGGGCCTGGTCTGCTTCGAGTCGGGTAACCGGCGGCTGACCGGGCGGCTGATCGCCGGCGAGTTCATCAGGTACCGGAGCAGGTTCGGCGCCGAGTTCGGCTGCCGGGCGTACCTGCCGGCCGGCCCCCTGATCGAGGCGGTCAGGCGGGCGGCGCTGGTGGCCGAGCGGGCCGGGCCGGTGCGGCTGACGTTCCGTGCCGACCAGGTCGTGATCGAGGCGCACGCGGAGGGCCGGGCGCGCGCCGCCGAGACGGTCGGCGCCGACTTCTCCGGCGACCAGCCGGTCATCTCGTTCAACCCGCACTACCTGCTCGACGGGCTGACCGCGGCGGCCGCGGAGGCCACCGGCGAAGCCGCGGGCACTGACCAGCCGGCCGCCGAGGCCGATGCCGATCACGGCACCGGTCCGGGCGCCGGGCGGATCAGGCTCGAGTTCAACAGCCCGGCCAAGCCCGCGCTGATCACCTGGTCCCAGGCGGAAGAGGGACGCGACGGCCCGGCGTTCAAGTACCTGCTGGTCCCGCTGCGGATACCCGAGCGCACCTGATCCGCGGGCCGATCCCGCCCGGGCTCAGAGCGGCCAGCGGCGGCGGCGGGAGCGCGGCACCCAGCCCCGCAGCCAGCGGAGCAGTCCGCGGCGCCGCAGCAGCAGGACCGCCAGCACGAACAGCAGCGACCGCGGCAGCGCCATGCCGAACAGGCCGACCGGCAGCAGCAGCGCGACGGTCACGACGGCCAGGACGACCGCGATCAGGCCGGCCACCCCGGTGAGCCAGGACCGCCGCGAGCCGCCCTGCCCCGGGCCTGCCCGGCCCGTCCCGGCTATCAGTGCGGCCGGCAGGCCGTGTGGCGACGTGGCCGGATGCGGAAGATCGCCGGTGATGTCGGCCAGGTCGCGATCGGTCTTGGCGCTGAGGGCCGCATCGAGCCGGTGCTGGAACTCCTCGAGCGTCAGCCGGCCGACGGCGAAGTGCTCACGCAGGCTGGCCGCCGCCGCCTCGCGGTCGGCGTCGCCGATTCTCAGGCCTGAAGCTGGCGCCATCTGTTCCTCCGCCGATGCTCGGATGCTAAGACGATATATCTCAATTGACCGCCGGGCAAGCTGTCCGCGGTTCAGTCGAGCTCGGCGTCGTCGCAGGCCGGGGAGCCGCCCGCGCCGCCCGCGACGATCGCCGCGCTGATCACGCCAAGCTGCCTGACTTGCTCCGGTGTCAGCACGTCGATCAGCGACTTTCGCACCTGCGCGACATGGCCGGGCGCGGCGGCGGCCAGCGCCGCGTAACCCTCGTCGGTGAGCTGCGCGATCTGGCCGCGGCGGTCCGTCGGGCAGTCCCGCCGCAGCACCCAGCCGCGCTCTTCGAGCCTGGCCACCGCGTGTGACAGCCTGCTCTTGCTGTAGGTCGAGGCCCGGGCCAGCTCGGTCATGCGCAGCGCCCGGCATGGCGCCTCCGACAGGTGCACGAGGATCTCGTAGTAGCCGTGCGGGATCCCGGAGTCCCGCACGAGCTGGGTGTCGGTCGCGGCGAACACCGACTGGCACGCCTGGACGAACAGCCGCCAGGTGTGCTGCTCCTGCGCGGTCAGCCAGCGTGTGGTCGTGTTCACGGAACCAGCGTACCCGATGTAGTTGAGCGTTTGACAACTCTCGCCCGTCGTGATAGTGGTTGATCATTCAACAAAGACCGGGAGCGCATCCCGGTTCACGGACTCAGTAAGCATCGGAGCGAGACATGACCATGACCCAGACCGGTTCGATCCCCGGCTACGTGGCAGGTACCTGGACGATCGACCCCCTGCACTCGGAGGTCGGGTTCTCCGTGCGGCACCTGATGGTGAGCAAGGTGCGGGGCAAGTTCACGAAGTTCTCCGGGGACCTCGTGACGGCGCAGGACCTGCTGTCCTCGAGCGTGACGGCGGAGATCGACCTGTCGTCCATCGAGACGGGCGCCGAGCAGCGCGACGCGCACCTGCGCTCGCCCGACTTCTTCGACACAGACAAGCACCCCCTGATGACCTACCGCTCGACCGGGATCCGCGCGGCCGGGGACGACTACGTGGTCGACGGCGAGCTGACGCTCAAGGGCGTGACGAAGAGCGTGCCGCTGGCGCTGGAGCTCAACGGATTCGGGCCGGACCCGTACGGCGGCACGAGGGCCGGGTTCACCGCGACGGCGGAGATCAACCGCCAGGACTTCGGCGTGAACTGGAACGCGGCGATGGAGCAAGGCGGCGTGGTCGTGTCCGACAAGGTCACCATTCACCTGGAGATCGAGGCCGTCCTGAAGGCATAGCCGCCGAGGCGGCCGGACAAGCGGCCCGGGCGAAGCTGACGGCTCGCCCGGGCCGTTTAGCGCCCGACCGGGCGGGCGGCCCGGCGTGACCGGCCGGCCCGGAGCCGGCCGGGCAAACAAGGCGAAGGGTTTGCGGTAACGCGAAGGATTTGCGGCCGTATCTGGCGCAGACCTTACGGCTTAATCCCGCCCTCGCCCCGCAACCCCGTCCCAGCCCGCGTCCGCGCACCGGCCGGCATCACCCCCGTTCCCGTGATGAATCCGGGGATTGATCCGGGTCGGCCGGATCAATCCCCGGATCCATCGCGCGCTGAGGCACCGGGAGCGGCCGCGCGGGCAGCCGGAGCTGGCAGAGCTGCCCGGCTTGCCGGATTTGTACGGGCTTCTGCGGCTGCCGCGGCGCGGTCGAGCAGCTTCTGGGCGTCGGCCGGCGTGCGCACCCGGACGAAAGTCCCGAACCTTGCCCGCCACTACCTGCCCCGACCCGGGATGACCGGCGCCGAGCTACCGGTCAGCATCTAGCGGCTGGCCTAGTGCTCGGGCGAGTCGCGCTCGAGGTCGGCCAGATCCTTCCGGTGCTTGCGCAGGTAGTCGAGGTAGACCGGGCGCATGGCGTCGGCGACGTCGGTCTCGTCGGCGTCGATCGCGTCGCCGATCAGCGCGGACAGGTGCAGCGCGTCGGCGCCGGCGTGATCGGGATGCCCGGCGACCGCCTCGCCCGCCGGGAGCGCGCGCAGCAGGTCCCACAGGAACGCCACGTCGAGATGGCGCCTGGCCCGGCGGACCGCGAGATCGTGCAGTTCGCGCGAGGGAAGCGCGTCAAGATCGTCCAATTCGCTCATAGCATTGCACCCTAACCGGCGGGGAGTGCCTCAGCCCCGCCGGAGCGCGGTGTCGAGCAGGCCGAGCGGGGGAGAGCCGAGATCGAGCAGCGCGGTGTGGAACCGCAGCGGCGAGAAATTGGATCCCCAGGCCGCCCGCGCCCGCTCGCGCAACGCCATGATCTCCAGCTTGCCCCAGGTGTAGCGGCCGTAGGTCGGGTCGAAGGTCGCCCGGCTCGCCTCCGCGAGCGCCGCCTGCCCGGACAGGTGAGTGTCGGACTCGAACCGCCTGGCGCCCTCGGCCACGCTCATCCCGGCCGTGTGAATGCCGATCGCGCAGGCGAGCCTGGTGACGCGGACCAGGGCCTCCAGCCACACGCCGATCGCGAACCGCGGGTCGGCGGCGCAGAATCCCCCCTCAACGCAGAGTTCCTCGGCGTAGTGCGCCCAGCCCTCGACGAACGCGGCGGAGTGCAGCGTGCGCCTGACATCGGTCGGAGCCCGGCGAATCGCCCGGCCGTGCGAGAAGTGCCCGGGCGCGACCTCGTGGACGGTAATGCCCGGCAGCGTCGTGTCGCTGAATACCTCGAGCCACTCCTGCGCCTCGTCCTCCGGCCAGGCCGGGTCGGGCGGAGTGATGTAGTACCGGGACGGGCCTTCCGGCTCGCCGGGCGCCGCCGTCGACATCATGGCCATCGCCCACCGGCGCGACTCGGGGGCCAGCATGACCAGGCACTCGCCATCGTTGTACGGCACCAGGCCGGCGCTGGCGGTGAACTCGATCGCGCGCTTCGTCCATCCCCGCGCCGCCGCCAGGACGCCGTCGGCGTCAGGGTGCTGGCGGACCAGTTCGCGCGCCAGCTTCATGGCCGGCCGGCCGGGGTCGATCTGCGCGCAGCTCTCGGCCAGCCGGCCGGCCAGCCGGTCGCGCTCCGCGTCCGCTCGCTCGGCGAGCCTGCCGAGGTCGACCTCGATCCCCTCGGCGCTGCTCATCAGCGCGGTCAGCGCGGGAGCGCCGAGCGCAGCGTCCGGGCTTCCGCTCGCGGCGGCCCGCTCCAGGTGGCCGACCAGCCTGGCGTGGGCGGCTCTCGCGGCGGCGCCGGCCTGCGGGTCCGCATCGGCACCGATGCCCGCGGCGAGGCCGCGCGCGGCGCCGGCCAGCGCCTTCGCGACCGGCGCGGTGACCGCGTTGAGCGACCCGACCGCGGTGTCGGCAGCGTCCGGCCAGGCGGCCAGGTGCGCCGCGCGGGCCTGGTCGCGCTCCTGCCGCGGCGCGTACTCGCGGTCGTAGCAGGCCAGGTCCATGTTGGCGACGTGCCAGATCGGGTTGCTGCGGTGCAGTTCGAGTTCGCCGAAGCCGACCCGGCAGGCCCGCTCGAAGACCGCAAGGTGCGCCTCGTCGTGATCGTCGGCGAGCGTCTCGCCCGCTCCTAGCCTGCGCAGGCCCGCCCGGACGCCGTCGGGTGACAGGTCCTGGATCGTGCCGTCGTACTCGTGGCGGCCGCAGTACTCCCGTACCTCGGCAACGGACAGGTCCCAGACGGCACGAAGCCGCGGATGAATGTCTGCCATGCCCGGCAACCTACCGGGCTGGGCTCGGTCACGATGCGGTGAAGCCAGGTATGCCGGTGCCCGGATGCACGGCGTCGACCCGCAGCGTGCTCCGGTTCGCGCACGCGGTGAACGTGAAGTTCGGGATGAACGTCGCGGCCTTCTGGCCGGGCGCGACGACCTTCAAGAAGGCGCCCTTGCGCGCCTGGCAGCCGGAGAACACGCCGGCGTCGGCGACGCCGAGCACGACGTGTGCGGTCCCGCCCGGCCGCAGCACGACCTCCGGCCTGGGACCGTTCGCGATCACGGCCGGGCCGATCTGCTGGCCGGTCCCCGACACGGCGAAGACGGCCGGATACCCGAACAGCCGGCAGGCGTGCCCGCTCGTGTTGCTGAACTCGAGCGGGTAGCTGGTCGTGCCCAGGGCGCCGCCGCCGTTGCCGAGACCGAGCCACGCGGTGGAGAAGGTGCAGCGGGGCACGGACCCGCCCCGCGCGCGGGCGCCGGCCAGATGCCCGGCACCCGCCAGTGCCATCACCGGCAGCGCCGCAGCCGAGCAGGCGACGGCGACGATCGCGATGCGGCCGGCCGCCGCGATTCCGAGCTTCATGCGTGCCCTCCCTGCTCGTGGCTGGTCCCGTGCTTGCGGGCTGGTTACTGGGCTTTCCCCGGCCGGGCCGTCCCCGGCAGGAACGGCTCGACCGTCATGACGTCGGCTCTCCTGTCCTGACCCGCGCAGCTCGTCAGGCGATGGCCGATGAAGGTCGCCCGCTGCTGGCCGGGCAGGCCGACCCGCAGGCCAGCCGCGATCACTGGCCTGCATTTGGCCGCGGGCAGGTTGGCGACATCGGCCAGGCGAACCCAGATGTGCGCCGCCTGCCCGGCGGCAAGCACGACGGCCGTCGGCGCGAGGCTCCGGTCCACGGTGGCGGCGACGCCGATCTGCCTGCCCGTGGCGCCGGCCGCGATCGTCACCTGCGGGAAGCCCGAGAGCATGCAGCTTGCCGAGCCCACGTTGGTGAAGTCGATCGGAAGGTAGGAGGTTCCGGCGGCTACCCCGGCCGAACTGGTGTCCAGCCTGATCCTGAACTGCGAGATCAGGCAGGGCGCGACGGCCGCGGTCGGGGTGCCGAGCGCGCGCGGCGAGCGGGCCGCGCGCTGGCTGTGGCCTGAGTGGCCCGAGTGATCCGTGCGACCCGGGTGACCCGGCTGGCCGGGCTGGCCGGGCTGGCCGAGGTGCGTCCCGCTTGAGTGCGGTGCGCGCTGAAGGCCGCAGCCCGCCGCGAGCGATGCGATCGCGCAGCCGACCAGGACCCGGCGCGCCGTCGCGGTCATCGTCTGCCTCGGCCAGCCTGCAATCCGCATGAATAGCGCCTATTCATCCGCCGTAAAGGAGCAGGGAAATGACCCCTCACAGATAATGACGCAACCGAGCCCCGGCAGGGTTGTGTGCGCGACGTATTCGGCGGCCCTATGCGCCGGGGCTGGCCACGGTAATGGTCATTGTCGGCTCCGTCGTCGATGCGCAGGTCTGCGTGCTGAACGGCACATAGGCGGCGGCGCGCTGACCGGGCGGAAACACCTTCAGCCAGTGCGCCGTGACCGGATCGCATTTCGGCGCGGGAAAGTTCCCCGCCTCGGCCACGCCTAGCCCGAGGGACTGCGGGTGGATCCCGGTTCCGCGTGACCCGGTCGCCCCGCCCGGCTGCGACGATGGGTCATGCCCGGCGGCCCGGACCCGGTGCCGGCCGCGGCGGACGGTCTGATCGCGAATATCCTTCTGCCCAGTGCATAAGCGGCATATACACGTCGGGTGCTCAAATGATTACGATGCGAAATCGGAGTCGCCGGTGGCCGGGATTCAGCAGTTCACGACCAGGCCGGAGCTGGCCGGCACCTTCGGCATGGTGGCCTCGACGCACTGGCTAGCCTCGGCGGCCGGCCTGGCGGTGCTCGAAGCGGGCGGCAATGCCTTCGACGCCGCTGTCGCC
>WNGJ01014390.1_pt1 | contig 12190 bp, 9 predicted proteins | sample 5400611 | NCBI WGS metagenome assembly WNGJ01 (sample SAMN13153375, study PRJNA577476) | soil metagenome | isolation source: 40 cm soil or saprolite under Garry oak tree replicate 1 | place: USA:California | collected 2016-06-15 | reverse complement strand
GGATTTGAGTTTTTGGGCTGCTGCTTTCGTCAGTTTCCCTTTTTTAAGCTGGTAACCAACAGCACGAACCAGCGCGACATCAAAAGGCAATGCGCTAACGTTGGCAAAAATCGGCACCGTCGTGAACGGCTTTGCCGCATGCCGGATTCCGAGTTCGTAAAAGACATTTGCGTTGGCGAGTGTGAGATCGGCGACGACAAACTCCGCCAGCAGCAGCCGCGCGAACATTGCGGTATGGATGATCCCACCCGTGCGCTCTTCATCCCCGCGCAACGCCTCCAGCCCGCATTCCTCGATCGCCGGTTTAATTGCGTCGTTGTAGATTTGATCAAAATCAACCACGACGCCACTTTTCAGATCCGGCTTCTGACCAAACGGCATGTCCACAAAGCAGAGCGCATGGTAGTTCATGGGTTTTGATTACAACGACCGGACTAATTCCTTCTATGTCTGCCTTCTACCTTCGCTGCAAGGTCAACCGTTTTGCCAGCGCTTCAAGCGCCGATTCAATTGCACGGAAAGGCGATCATTTCGGGTTTAGTTCGTCTTTAGTTCCAGCAATTTGACTATTTCGGCACGTAATCGATTAACTCCGTCGCTCTCGGGAGCAAGCTTTTGAGCGCGGCTCGTTAGAAAATCAGCTTCTCCTTGAGCGCGTAGGTGAAGGCTTTGGCGAAGGAGCGAACAACAGCACACTTACTTGCCGCGCCGTAATCGCGCGAATGCGCGATTTGAATCTGCGCAATCTGTGGTTATTGGTATTTTAAATTATGGTGATGAGTTATCCCGTGCCGGCAAATGAAGCCGACAGATTACGCGCGCTGCGCTCGTATAAAATTCTTGATACCAAACCGGAGAAACGCTTCGACGAGCTGACCCAGCTGGCCGCACTCATCTGTGGCGTGCCGATCTCGTTGATCAGTTTAATCGATGCCGACCGGCAATGGTTTAAATCGCGGTTCGGTCTCGATCTTCAGCAAACGCCCCGCGCTCTGGCCTTCTGCACGCACGCCATCATGCAACCGGGAATGTTTGTCGTGCCGGACGCAACTCAGGACGAGCGATTCGCGCAGAATCCGCTCGTAACGGGTGATCCTTATATTCGATTTTACGCGGGATCGCCATTAGCGACGCGCGACGGGCATTTGCTGGGCACGTTATGCGTGATCGACCGCGAGCCGCACACGCTCACGGAAGCGCAAGTGGAGGCGTTGGAAATTGTCGGCCGGCTGGCGATTGCAGATATCGAGCTGAGACGCGACCTGCAAGAATTAAAGGATGCGTTAACGGGGCCTGATGCGGCTGAAGGTCCATCTGGAGAATCTGCTCCCGGTCTAGACGAAATTATTTCCCGTCTGCACGAGGTTGCCTCCAATTTGCAAGCGGTGCGAGAAGGAAGCACCTGAAGAGTTTCGAGGCGGCAACGACCTCGGCCGACGTTAAGCCGGCGTGCAAAAGCTAACGACTGAATTCCAGTCGGCCACGACTTCTTTTCCCTTTCGACCCGGAGGGACACCGAATGGCCCACTTGACTTTCGCATCCGGCGGTTCTTCCTCCGTGTCCCAATCCGGCGTCGTTCGGTTCGTGTTTGCGCTTCTCCGATATTTGTCGATACGTTTTCTGGAGATCCTAGTTCCCGTTTCCTGTGGCCATACCAACTGATTCTGATTTTTGGGAGGACCTTCTGGTTTTCATCGAAGAGGGGAAAGTGATCCCGGTGATCGGTGAGGCAGTGGTGACATTCGGACCGGATAATCAGAATCTTTACGGTTGGCTGGCAAAGAGCCTTGCTGAAAAACTTCGAGTTCCGCCCGACTCCCTTCCGGCAACGCCTACTCTCAACGACGTTGTCTGCCGGCATCTGCTCCGCGGCGGAGCGCGGAATGTCATCTACTGTCGACTGCAACGTCTTCTCCGCGACGAGTGCCCTGAGCCCGGCACCGCTTTGCGAGAATTAGCGTCCATATCCGCGTTTAATTTTTTTCTCACAACTACTTTCGATCCTTTGCTGGAGAACGCGCTTAACGCGGAGCGTTATGGTGGACAGCCGCTCACGCAGACGCTTTCATTCTTCCCCGAAGCTGCTCTCAAGGATATGCCAGTAAGAAAATCCGCGCTAAGCCGTGCGACGGTTTACCATCTCCTCGGTCGCGTTTCGCCTTGCCCGGAGTATGTGGTGTGGGAGGAAGATGTGCTGGAGTTCGTGTGCGCGTTGCATCAGCACCTGCCAGTGATGGAAAAACTCGCACGGGATCTCAAGGAGCATGCCTTACTTGTAATCGGCCTGAATTTCTCAGACTGGCTTGTGCGCTTTTTCCTGCGCATCACTAGGCAGTCTCGTCTTTCCGAATCTCGCACCAACACGGAGGTGCTCGCGGTTGAGCGCGCTGCTGCTGGATCTGAAAGCATGGTGCTGTTCTTCGGCGCCGAGAGTCGGAATATACATGTGATTGAATGCGATCCTTCAGAGTTCGTTCTCGAACTGCACCGCCGCTGGCGCGAGAAGCATCCGGTCATGGAAGGTGAGAGGAGCGAATTCCTACCGCCGCCTGAGTCCGAGATGCCGGCCGGCGCCATCTTTATGAGTTATGCGCGAGAGGACGAAGAGGCCGCGCGCAGGCTAAAGGCGGGTCTCGAGCGCCATGGATGTCTTGTCTGGTATGACCGCGAGCGGCTCAAGCCCGGCGGTAACTGGCATAACAATCTTGAAGACGAAGTAAAAGGGCGGTGTTCACTTTTTCTCTCGGTTATCTCACGCACCACCGAGGGAGCCCCGGCTGGATATTTTCATCAGGAGCGAAATTGGGCTGCGGAATGGCAGGTGATGTTTTCCGAGGGCGAGGAATTTTACGTGCCTGTCGTCATCGACGACTCGTTGCTCGCCACCAAACGTGAGCCGCGCAGTTTTCGCAACGTCCAGTGCACCCATTTGCCCGGGGGCGAAGTGACAGCCGAGTTTGGTAAGCAGATGCGACAATTGATGGAAAAACGGCGCGCCCACTCTACCATTCAATGAATTCCGCTGCCTCCGTAATCAAGCGCTCAGGTGGCGCTGATCCGGAGTCACCGTGGTTGGGACTGCAATCTTTTACCGAAGAGACGCAGCGTTACTTCTTCGGTCGAACTGCGGAATTGCAGGAAATTTTTGAGCGCGTGCTGCACAAGCCGCTCACGATCCTGTTCGGTCAATCGGGATTAGGAAAGACCTCATTGATTCAAGCCGGCCTTATTCCTAACCTTCGCGAGGCGGGTTTGCTGCCGGTCAGCATTCGTGTGCGCTACGACAAGGACGCGCCATTGCTTGGTCGGCAGATGATCGAAGCGTTGTCTGACGCGCTGACATCCACCGGCCGCGAAGATCTCTCCGCGATTTGCCTGGGCGTGTCGAGCCTGTGGCTACTTCTGCACGACCCTGATTGCGGACTAATCGGCGAGAACGGCTCGGCAGTGGTACGCCCCGTTTTCGTCTTCGACCAGTTCGAAGAGATTTTCACACTCGGCGAAGGGCGCCACCACATCGCCGAAAATTTTCGTGAGACGATCGCGACGATCGCCGAAAACCGTATGCCACCGGAGGTTCGCGCGCAGATTGAAACCGATGATCGACTTGCGGAACGAGAGGATTACCAAGCCCATCCCGCCAAGGTGCTGCTCTCTCTGCGCGAAGACTTCCTTCATCTCTTAGAGCGCTGGCGGTGGCAACTCCCAACTTTGATGGACAACCGGATGGAACTTCGCCCGTTGAGCGGAGTCCAAGCAGTCCAAGCGGTAACCGAACCCGGCAGTCTACGCCCGGGCAAACAGCCCATCGTCTCTCCGGAGGTAGCCACGGCGATCGTCCGCTTCGTCGCTGGAGTTCAGCCGGGCGTGCCACTCGACGAGCTTGACGCAATTCCACCGCTCCTGAGCCTGATGTGCGCTGAATTAAACGCGCAGCGGCTCGCCGTCGGCGAAGAAACCATCGCGGCTGAGCAACTCGAGGGCCGCAGCCAGCACATACTGGAAAAGTTTTACTCAAATGCTTTCTCGAATCACCCTCCCGCGGTTCGAGAATTTGTGGAGAATCGGCTGCTGTCTGACGCCGGCTATCGTCAGGCGGTGACTCTCGACACGGCTGAGGCCGAGCTTGTCCGCGCCGGTGTTTCGAGGGAAGCCGGTATGCGCGCCATCATTGACTTGGTTGAGCGCAGGCTGCTCCTAGTGGAGGAGCGCGGGGCAGTTCGGCGCGTTGAGCTGACCCACGACATTTTGACCCCGGTGGCCTTGGCCAGTCGCACGGCGCGGCGCGAACGGGAAGAGGGTGCGCGTTTTGCCGCCCGCCAACGAGAACGGCTCCGCAAACAGCGAAAGATTGCGCTAGCTGTGGTTGCCGTATTGCTGTTTGGGTGCGCCGGCCTAACGACGTATGCCTTTTGGGCACGACAAGAGATCAAATTTCGCCAACTGTTAGACTCTGGTTATCTCTCGCTTGAGACGAGGGACTACTCTTCCGCGTTGCGGAATTTCAAAGAAGCAGCGCGCCGCAACTCATCCGAGTCTTCGCCTTGGTTCGGGATTGGTGACACGCTCGTCCGTCAGTTTTACGCTTCAGGCAACTCGAGAAATGCGCCGATCCTCGCAGAGGCGATTAACGCTTATAACAATGCTATTGAAATTGAAAAAAGGACTAAGCATTCCGGGGAACGAAAAGGACTTGGCCACAGCAAGCTCGCGGAGGCCTACGTAGGATTGGGGGACGTTTACGCCGTCGGGGCAGACCCAGATTTCAAAAAAGCCGAAGAGTTTTATAAACAGGCGCAACAGATTGACCCGGAATCGGCAAAGCCGCCCGTAGGTTTCGGCAATATCCTTCTTGGGCTGGGACGACTCCATGACGCGATCGACCAATACAAGGCCTCGCTGGATGCAGCTCTTCGCCGAAATGAAACAGACTACGGAGCTCATGCCGGGCTCGGCGGCGCATATTTCGACCTCGGCCGTTACGGTCTTGCAATCGAAGAATGCAACCGAGCGATTGGAGCGAGACCGAACGCGATTGTCCCGATACTTCAGCTCGCGAACGCGACCTATATGAACGACCGAAATGATCCTCACGCCGGCGACCTTTTAAAAGGCCTTGTCGGATCAGACATGAGGCGGCTCGATTCTTTAGCTCGTATGAATCTTGCTTACCTCTTGCTTGAAAAGGCGAACCTGTCGGCGGATAGATCGCGTCTCTCGGAGGCCGTTCAGTATCTGCAAGACGCGTATCAAAGAGATCCGTACGCCTTTTCGTGCTTTCGGCTCGGGATCGGCAGAGCTCTCCAAGGTGATGCCAAAGAGGCGTCGAAACTGTGGGAGACAGCCGCCAAACTATCCTGGGGCGGGGATCCGCTGGGACAAAGGATATATGCTCCGTTTCTCGCGACTCTTCGTGGTCAGCCCGACGCCTTCAGCAAGATGCAAGAGATTACTCGCGATCTGGAGCGCGAAGGAGCCGTAGGCCTGCTGGAGGCAGTAAAGCGCGAAGCAGACTTGATTCAGCGCTCTGGACTCTACGACGCACAGGTTACTCCGGTAATCGCAATGCTTGATGGCGCGCTCAACAAGGCGCGCGAAGTCCGCTGAACCATGTGACTCACCGCATCTCCGTGAGACCCTTGCAACACGCAGGCACGCTTGGATAAGGCCCTCGCGAAAGATTGGCATTGACATTAATGTCCCGTGAATAAAACATGCGACGATGTTGTTATACCGTGCAATGTGTAACATCTTCAGCCAGTCCAAACTTTTTGTTGCGACAACGGTTGTTGGCGTATTAGGCACCGCCAGCGGTATTGCCGGTCCGGATCCCATCCCGGAGTCAAAGGACGTCAATCTCGAGCCTGTCGTTGAAGTCCCAACCGCGAGAGAATCCCGAGGCTTGATTACGCTGGAAGGCCCGTCGGGCATGTTTATCAACCCGACCTCAGCTACGCTGCCGCAGGGCAGGATTATTCTGAACTACTGTGTTTTTGTTCCCACCCTGCCGGAAGGCGTGGGTTTAGTTGGTCACGGCATTCTGCTTAGCTACGGTGTGCGCGACTGGCTTGAAGTCGGGTTCATTGGCAATTTACTTGATCTCAGTGTGGACCAACACCCAACTGGTAAAAGAAAAATTGCTCCCGCTACTGAGGACACGTTCGTTATCGGCGGGCCGGAAATCAGAATCCGGTTATTGCGTGATCTCAGTGATGAATGGTGGCCGGAAGTGAGCATCGGCACCTATTTTCATTTGGGCACGCCCGGTGATCCGGCAAATCCTGGCTATAACGTGTTTCTCGCTGCGTCGAAAACTGTGCCGATCTGCGAGCACGGATTTTTGAAGAGTATCACCATTCAGGGAGGATTTCGTACCCAATTTCTCACGAGTGACGCGGCGGACGCGAAGGGAGAATCAACCAGCGAACGTGGCTATGGCGGTATTGAAGTGCAACTCCCCTGGCACTTTTATGCAATTGGTGAAGTTACCTCCCACGACGGCCGTTTGGACCACGATCTCAATGGAAATGCCCACTTCCCGTGGGCAGCCGGTTTGCAATGGCGAGGTCAGAATTTCGGGTGCAGTATCGCGGCTCTTCAAAATGGGGGGGAGAATGGACCTGGATTCTATTTTGGTGTAGCAGGCGGCCTTGGGGCCGAGCCGGTCCGCACGACCACCGCGGGTGGCGTTGCCGGCGCTCAACGCTAGAGGAACGCGTGACGGAAAGCTTTAGGCCTTGATCTCTGGGTCTCAAGCAGGCGTCTCTGCTTTAGGTGGTTTCATCACGGATTGCGCCCACTCAATGTTTTCCTTTGACAACAGAGCTTCAACACGCTGGACGAAAAGATGGAAGGCATCATCCTTATCGTAGGGTTCCGTTTGGGTCAGGAACAAAAATTCCTCTCTTCTCAGTGACTCCGCTGTGCCTCGATACTCAATCCAGCGTTCCTGCAGTTGCAGTAATCCGAGGGAGGGATGCGGTTACGGCAACGAAAACGCCCAAAGCACCGATCGCAATCTTGATTGCGAGCGAGTTGCCTGCAAAGCCGGATAGGAATGGGATCGTGGCTGCAGCAACGATCTCGGGAAAACGCAGCCGCTTGAACCAGCGTTGATTCGTGCTGCTCTTGCGGTCATACCAATTTATCTGATCGCTCAGACGCTGCTCGATGTACTCCTCGGGGGAAATCATTTTTCTTAGAGCCTAACACGTCTCTCCGACTTTCAGGCCAAATTCGAGCATTAGTTGCCGACTGAATTAAAGTAAAGCGAAACCGTCGGGTGAGCCGCTCCCGATCCCTGCTACGCAAGTGACCAAACTCAAAACGCTCCTAACAGCGTCTCCGTTGAAGAAGCTCCCACTCGCTGCAACCCAAAGTTAATCCTGCCACGACCTCTTCCGTGGTAGCCTCTAATCGCCGGCTTGATCGCCTCGCGATAAACCTGATCGAAATCGACGACCACGCCGCTTTTAAGATCCGGCTTCTGACCAAACGGCATGTCCGCGAAACAGAGGGCGCGGTAATTCATAGGTCTTGATTGCAGTGACGAACTAATTCCTTCTATGTCTTCTTCCCACCTTGACCTATGAGATCCAGTTCCGCCTTGTCGGCTTTGAGCGCGATGTACTCTGCAAAAGGAAGACGATCAGTCTCGGGTCAATTCGTCTTCAGTTCCAGTAATTTGACTACTTCGTCGCGCAACTGCTTAACTTCGCTGTTGTCAGGAGCAAGCTTCAGCGCACGGCTTGTTAGAAAGTCAACTTCTCCGCGAGCGCGCCGAGCTTCGTCGGGGTCACTGCCTTGTTTGACTGCGTAATCGGCAAGACGACGGCCAAGATGTGCGGTTACGCGAGCATTCGCGGGATCCACCTGCAGCGCAGCTCGTAGCCCTTCGACTGTTCCCTCTTTGATTCTGTTTTCCAGCCATTCAGAAAATGTGACTTGCGAGAACGGAGAAATCGTCCGGGTTCCACGACCCGAGACGCTCCATTTCAAGAATCGCTGTAACGGAGTCAATTTCGAAGTCAGCCCTAAGAATTTCGCAGCGATTTTCTCGCGCGATGCTATGATCTGTTCTGGAGCCAGCAATTTGAAATTCTCTGCCTGCCCGACAGTTTCCAAACTCACACCGCCCGTGGCTTCCGCTAGTTCAGCAAGTAAAAGAATATCCTCTCCTGTGTCCTTATCCGTCGCAGTCACCGCATCCCACAGCCGCGCTGTCTTATCCAATGAGGCGGTCACGACGCGCTGACCGTCGGGACTGAACTGCGTTGAGGTAACCACGTTTTCATGCTGCATGGGTTGCCGCTGGCGGCATCCCACAGCCGCGCCGTCTTATCCGCTGAGGCGGTCACTACCCGTTGACCATCGGGACTGAACTGTGCTGAATTGACCATCCCTTCATGCTTCATGGGCTCGCCAATTGGTTTGCCGCTGGCGGCATCCCACAGCCGCGCTGTTTTATCCCGTGAGGCGGTCACTACCCGTTGACCATCAGGACTGAACTGTGTTGAATTAACCATCCCTTCATGCTTCATGGACTCGCCAATTGGTTTGCCGCTGGCGGCATCCCACAGCCGCGCCGTCTTATCCGTTGAGGCGGTCACTATCCGCTGCCCATTGGGACTGAACCGCGCTGAATTAACCATCCCTTCATGCTTCATTGGTTCGCCAAAGGGTTTGCCGCTGGCGGCATCCCACAGCCGCGCCGTCTTGTCCGCTGAGGCGGTCACTATCTGTTGACCATCGGGACTGAACTGCGCCGAAGTAACCACGTCTTCATGCTTCATAGGTTTGCCAACTGGATTGCCGCTGGCGGCATCCCACAGCCGCGCTGTTTTATCCCATGAGGCGGTCACGATGCGTTGACCGTCGGGACTGAACTGCGCTGAAGTAACCACGTCTTGGTGCTTCATAGGTTCGCCGATTTGATTGCCACTAGCTGCATCCCACAGCCGCGCCGTCTTATCCTCCGAGGCGGTCAATACCCGTTGCCCATCGGGACTGAACTGTGCTGAATTGACCTCCTTTTCATGCTTCATGGGCTCGCCAACTGATTTGGCGCTTTCGGCATTCCACAGCCGCGCTGTCTTATCATCTGAAGCGGTCAATACCCGTTGCCCATCGGGACTGAATTGTGCTGAATTAACCTCCTTTTCATGCTTCATGGGCTGGCCGATTGGTTCGCCGCCGGCTGCATCCCACAGCCGCACCGTCTTATCCTCTGAGGCGGTCACTATCCGCTGACCATCGGGGCTGAACTCTGCCGAATTAACCACGTCTTCATGCTTCATGGGTTCGCCAACAGGTTTGCCGCTGGCGGCACGCCACAGCCGCGCTGTCTTATCCCATGAGGCGGTTGCTACCTTCTGGCCATCGGGACTGAACTGTGCTGAATTAACCACGTCTTCATGCTTCATGGGTTCGCCAACGGGTTTGCCGCTGGTAGCATCCCACAGCCGCGCCGTCTTGTCCGCTGAGGCGGTCACGATGCGTTGACCATCGGGACTGAACTGCGCTGAAAAAACCATGCCTTCATGCTTCATAGGCTCGCCAACGGGCTTGCCGCTGGCGGCATCCCACAGCCGCGCCGTCTTATCCGCTGAGGCGGTCACTACCTTCTGACCATCGGGGCTGAACTGCGCTGAAATAACGACGCTTTCATGCTTCATGGGCTCGCCAACAGGTTTGCCGCTGGCGGCATCCCACAGCCGCGCCGTCTTATCCGATGAAGCGGTCACTACCCACTGACCATCGGGACTGAACTGCGCTGAATTAACCTCGTTTTCATGCTTCATGGGCTCGCCAACGGGTTTGCCGCTGGCGGCATCCCACAGCCGCGCCATCTTATCCGATGAGGCAGTCGCTATCCGTTGACCATCGCGACTAAACTGCGCTGAGTTAACGTCGCTTTTATGCTTCATCGGCTGGCCGATTGGTGTGCCGCTGGCGACATCCCACAGCCGCGCCGTCTTATCCCATGAGGCGGTCACTATCCGTTGACCATCGGGACTGAACTGTGCTGAATAAACTACGTCTTTATGCCACATTGAACCAGTTAATGGCACATGCCAGCTTAGTTGTGTCAGCAGGGCGGCCACCAAGCCAGAGGCTTCCCGATTTTCCGGATTCAGCCGTAACGCCTGCGCAAGTTGAGCCAAGGCTTGAGCGTTCTTGCCGCTTTCTTTTGAGTAACGAGCGAGCGAAACATTTCCCCGGCTGGCGATTTCGCTGGTCCTCTTTGTCGCAGCGACCGCAACCTGTGTTTGATTTTTCGCCTTGGCCTCCGCGAAGAACGCCAAGACCGCGAGTACGACAGCAATCACGAATCCGAAGGTTACGGCCCCAAGCGTGATCCGCTGGCGTCGCGCAGCGGCTTTGCGGCTGGCAATGATGTATTCGGTTTGCAGCGCTGTGGGCTGGCGGTCTTTTTCGGCGCCTGCTTCCGCGAGCCACTGCTCAGCCGACCGCAAATCATCGCCGCGCAAAACAAAGCTGTTGTTCCTGCCATTTGCGTTCCACTCAATTGCACGCGTTAGCAGACGCGTGTGCGCGTGCACCCAATTGAGATCGGTATCGAGCGCGCTGATCAGCGTGTCGGTCGCTTTTTCAAAATCATCGATGTCCCGGCAGAAAATCCAGTTTAGTTTCGCCAGCGGCTCGGGCACGGCAGCTGCGTCCACGTCTTGCGCAACTATTGGCATCATTCGCTTGTTGTGCGCTGCCGCATGCGCAATTTCACGACCGCAGACGACTGAAGAAACCGAGTCCGGCGTAAGGACAAAAACGAAAGTGTCCGCGGCTTCGATTGCGCCGTAGATGGCCTGCATGAATTCTTCCGTTGGCCGAATGCCTTCCCAATCGACCCATGCCTCTCGCCCCCGACTTTTCAAAGACTCATCCAACCGATGAACGAAGTCCCTGTTCTCGCGAGCGTAGGAAATGAAGATGTTCGCCATTTCTCTCGGCGATTGTCCTTGCGATTCTCCGACTGTCGCTAGCTTAGCTTACCTCAAAGTTAGAAACTGAGAAACTATGGGCAATCCTTGAAGACTAAAGCAAGAGTAATTGAAACTGATGCCCTTTTGGGGTCCGCTCCGCGGCGATCCGCGTTTCGAAAAAATCGTCGCTTCCCTCGCGCCAAAGTAATTCTGTTGTGGCAAGCGTGCCGCCTGCATTTTCTCTAAAGCAGCCGAAGCGGCTGCCACTATAGTCATCAGGACAACGCGATGTCCTGAGCGCAGCCGAAGACACGGCTCGCAGAAGTATCTTGCTAATAGAAGGCAACAAAGTGAACAAAGACTGTCTTTCGCTCGCAGGCGCGAAATAGAGCCGTCCCTGCCTTCTATCCTTTTGGTTTGAAGAAATTTTTCCCATTTTCCGCGTAACCTCGCGCCGGATCTTCCGCATTACCTCAGTGAATGGCCAGAAATGAGTTCTCCATGATGAGAAATCAAAGAAGGCTAAAACAATGAAAGGAAATTAAGCAATATGCCCACAATACCGAAACGCGCTGAATGTCGGAGGTTGCCGCGGTGTTCGCTCGAAATCTCCAAAGAAATTCTGGAACTTCGACTGCCAGTTCCTTTAGAAACTTGGGCGAACACGAATTGTTGCCGTAGTTCAAAATCATCTCCTATTACGTTTGCGCATAGGTTTTTAAGTGATACAGCGAACTGTCCAACAGGCGAAAGGAAGAAGCTTACGAGAGTATTTCTTGCCTTGATTTGTAGTCTGGCGCTTGCGTGCGTCGGAGTTGACGTGGCGTACGCAGGGGGACAAAAGAAGCAACAACAGAGTAGAGGACGACCGTATGCTGGGCAGGCGGCGGCGGGTTATCACGGCGCCAGGGGAGGAGGCTACCAAGTTAACATGTCGACAAACAAGTCAGCGTTGACGGGCAAGCCAACGACAGTCCAAGCTCTCCACCAAAACAGCACCATTCGTCAAGTCGGAACACCAACGGGAGCAGGCAGGCAAACGACGGTGGGCAAGCTAACGGGAACGGGCAAGCACACAACCGCGGCCAAGCAAACCACCGTGAGCAAGCCAACGACGGTGGGTAAACCAACGGGTACTGGCAAGGGAACGACGGTGGGCAAGCTGACCGGAGCAGGTACGCCGACGACTCTGGGTAAACCGACGACAATCGCGCGCCGGCCGCCTTTTAACCCTACAAATACACCA
>WNGJ01014155.1_pt1 | contig 12192 bp, 10 predicted proteins | sample 5400611 | NCBI WGS metagenome assembly WNGJ01 (sample SAMN13153375, study PRJNA577476) | soil metagenome | isolation source: 40 cm soil or saprolite under Garry oak tree replicate 1 | place: USA:California | collected 2016-06-15 | reverse complement strand
GACCGACTGCCCCAATCCCACTCGCTCCGAAGGACTGATCGAGGGAGCGCGCGGGCCGAAGAGCCGGGTGCTCAACATCGACCACCATCCCGACAATCGACGCTACGGTACGGTCAACTGGATCGATCCATCCGCAGCCGCCACGGGGGAGATGGTCTTCGACCTCGTGCGCGCGCTCGGGCTCCGGGTGACGCCGGCCGTCGCGCTCAACCTCTTCACGGCCATCCACACGGACACCGGCTCCTTCCGCTACTCCAACACGACGCCCCGCACGTTCCGGATCGCCGCGGAGCTCGTCGCGGCCGGGGCCGACCCCGCCCTCGTCTCCGACCGCCTCTACCAGCAACGCGCCGGCGATTCTCTGGTCCAGCTCGGCGAGGTGCTGCGGCGGGTTCAGATCAGCGACGATGGTCAAATCGCCTGGCTCTGCGTGCCGCGCGGTCTCGTCTCGCGCGATTTTCTCGATGCCGAGGATCTGGTCGGCTACCCGCGCTCGGTACGGGGAGTCAAGGTCGCGGTGCTGTTCAGCGAGGAGGGGCCGGGCACCGTGAAGGCGAGCCTGCGCGGCAAGGGCGACGTGCCGGTCAACGCTATCGCTCACCGCTTCGGCGGCGGCGGTCACGAGAACGCCGCGGGCTGCACGCTCTCCGGCACCCTGGACGAGGCGGTGGCGGCCCTGCTCCAGGCCGTGCACGAGTCGCTGGTCGCCGCCCGGCCGTGACCCCAGAGCCGATCCCTCCAGAGACGACCCAGGTCAGTCGCTCCGGCGTCCTGCCCGTGGACAAGGGCGCCGGCCTGACCTCGTTCCAGGTCGTGGCGCACCTGCGCCGGCTCCTGCGCGCCCCCAAGATCGGCCACGGCGGCACGCTCGATCCGGCCGCCACCGGTGTCTTGCCCATCCTGATAGGCGAGGCGACCAAGCTCACCCCCTACCTCGTGGACCTCGACAAGGAGTACCTGGCCACGGTGCGGCTCGGCGTCTCGACCGACACTCAGGATCTCTCGGGAACGGTGCTCGAGACGCGGCCGGTGCCCGCGATGGGCGCCGCCGTCATCGAGCAGGCGCTCCAGGCTTTCGTCGGCAGCATTCGCCAGGTGCCGCCCATGTACTCGGCGCTCCATCACGAAGGGCGCCGGCTCTACGAGCTCGCGCGTGAAGGGGTCGAGGTCGAGCGCACGGCGCGCGAGGTAACGGTGCACTCGATCGCTCTCGAGTCCCTGGCACCACCGGACTTCACCCTCCGTGTCCGCTGCGGCAAGGGTTTCTACGTGCGGACGCTCGCCGCCGATCTCGGAGCAGCGCTCGGCCCCGGCGGCGCGCTGGCGACGCTCGTGCGTACCCGCGTGGGCCCCTACCGCCTGGAAGACGCCGTGGCATGGGACACGGTGCGGGAGGCCCGCGGCAGCGGCACGCTCTGGCCTCGCCTGCTCCCGCCCGATTCGGCGCTCGGGGTCATGCCGGAGGCCCGGCTGTCTTCGGTCGGGTCGCGCGCCTTCGTCAACGGGCAATCGGTCATGCACGAGGGCGCGTCCGGGCCCGTCCGCGTGTACGGTCCCGACGGCGCCTTCCTCGGTATCGGCGCGCGGCGCGGCGACCTCGTCAAGCCCGAACGACTCCTCCATGCGGATTCTCCGCGGCCTCGAGTCCTACCCGCCTGATCTCCGTCCCTGCGTGGCGGCGTTGGGCGCCTTCGACGGCATCCATCTCGCCCATGCGCGGCTCATCTCGACGGCCGTCGAGCGGGCCCGCGCCCTCGGCCTGCCCTCGGTCGTGTGCACGTTCCACCCAGATCCCGCGGCCGTGCTGTGGCCGGAGCGCGCGCCGATGCCCATCGCCACCCTCGAGGAAAACCTTGGGCGCATGGAGGGCCTCGGGGCCGACGCCGCTCTGGTCATCCCGTTCACGCTCGAGTTCTCGCGCATGGAGGCTGAAGCCTTCGTGGAGCAAGTGCTCGCGGGCATTCTCGGCGCACGCGAGATCGTCGTGGGCTTCAACCACACCTTTGGCCATGACGCGCGCGGCACGGCGGCGCTCCTGACTGAGCTCGGACCGCGGCACGGGTTCTCCGTGCGCGTGCTGCCGCCGCTCCGATTTCACGGGCAGACGGTGTCCTCGAGCGCGATTCGCGAATTGCTGCGAGACGGCGATGCCGCCCACGCGGCAGAGCTGCTCGGCCATCCTTACGCCATCACGGGCGTCGTGCTGCGCGGGGCCGGGCGGGGAAGGACGCTCGGTTTCCCGACGGCCAATCTCAGGCCCGACCGGCCGCTCGTGCTGGCCCCGGGCGTCTACGTCGCGCGGGCGAGCTGGGAGAAGGCTGCGGAGAGCGGGGGAAATGGTGGCGCGGCCGATGCCGTGGTCAATGTCGGGTACCGGCCCACCTTCGGCGAGAACCAGTACTGGGTCGAGGCCTACCTCCTCGACTTCTCGGGCGATCTCTACGACCGGACGCTCAGAGTCGAGTTCCTCGAGCGCATACGTCCGGAGATGAAGTTCTCCGGAGTGGACGCGCTCAAGCGGCAGGTGATGACCGACATCGCGACTGCGCGCTCCCGGCTGGGCGGCACCCGAGCGCAGCCCTGACCGGCTTTACTCTCCGAGGGCACCGTGGTAAACTCTTATTGTCCTTGATCGTTTAGGCGATGCACACGAACCCGTCCCGTTGGAGCCGCAGCCAGGGCTCTGGGGGCGTGGCGATTGGGGGGGGAACCCCCGGGAGGATTCGCGCATGAGATTGTCCGTCGACAAGAAGAAGGGCCTCATCGAGCAGTTCAAGACCCACGAAGGCGACACCGGCTCACCCGAAGTGCAGATCGCCCTCCTGTCCGAGCGGATCAACGGGCTGACCGACCACTTCAAGACGCACCAGAAGGACCACCACTCGCGCCGCGGCCTGCTCATGCTGATCGGGAAACGGCGCGGGCTCCTCGAGTACCTGCGCAAGAAGGACACGGAGCGCTACCGGGTCCTGACGGATAAGCTCGGAATCCGCAAGTGACCGTGGATCCCGACTGGTATCAACCCTCGACGGCCCGGACGTGCCGGGCTCGCAGGACCCACGCTTCTCTCACACCTGAATCAGCCCGAGCATCGTTCCACGCCTTGCGGCTGGAGGATCATTGATCTCATGACGAGCCATACCGTACAGACCAAGCTCAACGGCAACGCACTCTCGATCGAAACCGGCAAGGTCGCCAAACAGGCCGACGGCGCCGTCGTCGTCCGCTGCGGGGGCACCATGGTGCTGTCCACCGTGGTCGCGACCAGGTCGCCCATGGAAGGCCGCGACCGCGACTTCCTGCCCCTCACGGTCGAGTACCGGGAGAAGGCCTACGCCGGCGGCAAGATTCCCGGCGGCTTCTTCAAGCGCGAGGGCCGGCCGGACGAGAAGGAAACGCTGACCTGCCGGCTGATCGACCGCCCGATCCGCCCGCTCTTCCCGAAGACCTTTCGCAACGAGATCCAGGTGATCAACCTCGTGATCTCCGCCGACAACGAGAACGACCCCGACGTGCTGGCCATGGTCGGCACCTCGGCCGCGCTGTGCCTCTCGGGCATCCCCTTCGCGGGCCCCATCGGTGCGGTGCGCGTGACCATGGTGGACGGCAACGCCTTCGGGCACGAGCACTGCAAGCAGCTCGTGAAGATCCAGAAGGAGCTGATCGCGCAGGCGGCCAAGCCGCGCTGGGCTTTCGACGCCCAGGCGGGGGCGGATCCGGCGCTCCTCGCCAAGGTCCAGCAGGTGGCCACGCCGCGCGTGGTGGAAGCGCTGGCCATTCATCAAAAGCAGGCGCGCGCCGAGGCGATGGCGGCCGCGTTCGAGTCGGTGTGGGCTCACCTGGTCAGCGTGGATCACGTGCCCGACGAGCCCGCCGCGAAGGCCAAGGCCCGCGAGTGTTTCGAGAAGGTCGAGAAGGCCGAGGTGCGGCGGCTGATCGTGGACAAGGGCATCCGGGTGGACGGGCGCAGCGTCAAGGAGGTCCGGCCGATCTGGTCCGAGATCGGGTACCTGCCGAGGGCCCACGGCTCGGCCCTCTTCACGCGCGGCGAGACCCAGGCCCTGGTCGCCGCCACGCTTGGCACGAAGAACGACGAGCAGAAGATGGAGTCTTTCGAGGGGGATAGCTACCGTCACTTCATGCTCCACTACAACTTCCCCTCCTTCTCCACGGGCGAAGTGAAGCGATTCGGCAACCCGGGCCGCCGTGAGGTTGGCCACGGCGCTCTCGCCCATCGCGCCATCGCCGCCGTGCTGCCGACAAAGGAAGTGTTCCCGTACACGATCCGGATCGTCTCCGAGATCCTCGAGTCCAACGGCTCCTCCTCGATGGCCACCGTGTGCGGCGGCTCCATGTCGCTCATGGACGCGGGCGTGCCGCTCACGGCGCCGGTGGCGGGCATCGCCATGGGCCTCGTCAAGGAAGGCGACAAGGTCGGCATCCTGACCGACATCATGGGCAGCGAGGACCACTACGGCGACATGGACTTCAAGGTCGCCGGCACGGAGAAGGGGATCACCGCGCTCCAGATGGACATCAAGATCGCGGGCGTATCCGTCGACATCATGCGACAGGCCCTGGCCCAGGCCCGCGAGGCGCGGTTGCACGTGCTGGGCAAGATGGCCGAGACGATCAAGGCGCCGCGGCCGGTGCTGTCCGAGTACGCTCCGCGCTTCGTCACCATCCGCATCCGCCCGGAGAAGATCCGGGAGATCATCGGCCCAGGCGGCAAGGTCATCCGCGGCATCCAGGAGAAGACCGGCGCCAAGATCGACGTCGAGGACGACGGGAAGGTGACGGTGTTCTCGTCCTCCAGTGAAAAAGCGCAGATGGCGGTGGACATCATCCAGGACATCTGCCGCGAGGCGGAGCTGGATCGCATCTACCTCGGCAAGGTCAAGAGCATCAAGGAGTTTGGCGCCTTCGTCGAGATCATGCAGGGAACCGAAGGGCTCCTGCACATCTCGCAGATCGCCGAGGCCCGCATCCGCGCCGTCGGCGACGTGCTGACCGAGGGCGACGAGGTGCTGGTCAAGGTCATCGAGATCGACGCCAACGGGAAGGTCCGGCTCTCGCGCAAGCAGGCGCTGCGCGACCAGCCGGCGCTCGCCGACAAGGAGAAGCTCAAGATCGCACCCACGGCCGGCGCCTAGCGCCGGTGAAGAGGAGCACGGCGCGTGGCATCGCCTAGCCGGGCGGAGGCGTACCGCAAGACGGTGCTGCCGAACGGCATCCGCGTCGTCACCGAGTCGCTGCCCTGGGTGCGGTCCGTCGCCGTCGGCATCTGGGTCGAGACGGGCTCGCGCGTCGAGGCGGTCGAGCGCGGGGGTATCTCCCACCTCATCGAGCACCTCGTCTTCAAGGGTACTGACACCCGCTCGGCCGAGGACATCGCGCGCGCGATCGACTCGGTGGGCGGGCAGATGGACGCCTTCACCGCCAAAGAGCATACGTGCTTCTACGTCAGCGTCCTCGACGAGCACCTCGAGATGGCGGCCGACCTCCTGTCGGACGTCCTCCTGCGGCCCCGCTTCGCGCCCGAGGACATCGAGCGCGAGAAGGCGGTGGTCTTCCAGGAGATCAAGATGGTGGAGGATACCCCCGACGACCTGGTCCACGACCTCTTCCTGGAGAAGGCCTGGCCGGGGCACCCGCTCGGGCGACCCATCCTCGGGCGGCGCGAGGTGGTGGCGGCGCTCGACCGCGACACGATCCTGGGCCACTTCCGCGACGAATATTCCCCGACCCGGGTGACGGTCGCGGTGGCGGGGAACGCCGAGCACGCCCGCGTGGTGGACGCCTTCGCTCCGCGCTTCGAGGGCTTTGCCCGGCCCGCGGTCCCGCACGCGAGCGCGGCCCCGATCCTGCTGCCGGGCGTGCACATGATCTCCAAGCCGCTCGAGCAGGTGCAGGTGGTCCTCGGCTTTCCCGGCGTGTCGGACACGGCGCCCGAGCGCTACGCGCTGTATCTCATGAACGACATCATGGGCGGCAGCATGTCCTCCCGGCTCTTCCAGGAGGTGCGCGAGCGCCAGGGGCTCGTCTACTCCGTCCATTCGGGTGCCCAGCAGTTCCGCGACACGGGTGTGCTGTACCTGTACGCCGGCACCGAAGCGGGCAACTTCGGCAAGGTCCTGAAGGCGTTCCTGCACGAGGTGCGCGCGCTCAAGAAGGACGGGGTGACGGCCGACGAGCTCGCCCGCGCGAAGGACCACCTCAAGGGCAATCTCATGCTCTCGCTCGAGTCGTCGTCCTCCCGGATGAACCGCCTCGCGAGGCAGGAGCTGCGATTCGGGACCTTTCACTCGGTGGACGAGATGCTGGGCCAGATAGACGGCGTGCGTCCCGACGAGGTCGAGGCCCTCATCCATCGGTTGCTCGACGAGGAGCAGCTCTGCCTCGTCACCCTGGGCCCCGTCGACAAGAGCAACCTGCCTCCGGAGCTCCTCCCCTGACATGATCGAGCGCTACTCGCGCCCGGAGATGGCCCGCCTCTGGAGCCAGGACGCCAAGTACGACGCCTGGCTCAAGGTCGAGCTCGCGGTGTGCGAGGTCTACGCCAAGCGCGGCGTCATCCCCGCCGATGCTCTCGGGAGGATCAAGGCCAAGGCCCGTGTGGACGCGGCGCGGATCGACGAGATCGAGGCGAGGACGCGCCACGACGTGATCGCCTTCTTGACCAACCTCGAGGAGTCCATCGGCGCCGACTCGCGCTACGTCCACGTCGGCATGACCTCGTCCGACGTCCTCGACACGGCGCTCGCGCTCCAGCTCCAGCAGGCCTGCGACGTTCTGCTCGCCGACCTCGAGCGCTTCCGCCGTGCGCTCCGCGCGCTCGCCCTCGCCCACAAGGGCACCCTCTGCGTCGGGCGAAGCCACGGTATCCATGCCGAACCGATGGTCTTCGGCCTCAAGCCGGCCCTGTGGTATGCCGAGGCCGGGCGCAACATCGAGCGGCTCAAGCGGGGCAAAGAAGCGGTGGGGGTGGGGAAGATCTCGGGAGCGATCGGCACCTTCGCCCACGTCGACCCCGACGTCGAGGAAGAGGTCTGCCGCCTGCTCGGTCTCGAGGCCGACCCGATCTCGACCCAGGTCGTGCAGCGCGACCGCCACGCGGAGCTGTGCGCGGTCCTCGCCGTCATCGCCGCCTCGCTCGAGAAGGTCGCGGTGGAGATTCGGTCGCTCCAACGCACCGAGATCCTGGAGGTCGAGGAGCCGTTCGCGGAGGGCCAGAAAGGCTCGAGCTCCATGCCGCACAAGCGCAACCCGGTCGGCAGCGAGAACGTGAGTGGGCTCGCGCGGCTGGTCCGCACCAATGCCCTGGCGGCGTTCGAGAACGTCGCGCTCTGGCACGAGCGCGACATCAGCCACTCGTCGGTCGAGCGCGTCATCCTGCCGGACTCGACCATCCTCGTGGACTACATGCTCCACCGGATGACCGGGATCATCGAGGGACTGCAGGTGTACCCGGAGCGCATGAAGGAGAACATGGAGCAGAGCTACGGGTTGATGTTCTCCCAGCGGGTCCTCCTCAAGCTCGCCGACACGGGACTCCCCCGCCAGCATGCCTACGAAATTGTCCAGCGGAACGCCATGCGCGCCTGGCAGGAGCGCACGAGCTTCAAGGCGCTGCTCGAGGCGGACCCGGAAGTGACGGCACGGCTCCAGCCTGCCGACCTCGCGGCCTGCTTCGAGCCGGCCTGGTACCTCCGAAACGTGGACTCCATCTATCGCCGAGCGGGTTTGCTCTGAGGATGCTCTGACATGGAGAAGCGGGAGAAGCTCTACGAGGGCAAGGCCAAGATCGTCTACGCGACCGACGATCCGGGCAAGGTCATCCAGTACTTCAAGGACGACGCCACCGCCTTCAACGCCCTCAAGAGGGGCACCATCGTCGGCAAGGGCGTGATCAACAACAAGATGTCCGCGGCGCTGTTCCAGCGCCTGGCCAAGGCGGGCGTCCCGACGCATTATCTCGCGACGCTGTCAGACCGCGAGATGCTCTGCCGGAAGCTGGACATCATCATGGTCGAAGTCATTCCCCGCAACATGGTGGCGGGCACCCTCGCCAAGCGCACCGGCCTCGAGGAGGGGGTGGCCATCAAGCCGCCCATCGTCGAGCTCTTTTACAAGTCGGACCCGCTCGGCGATCCCATGATCACCGAGGACCACGTACGCATGCTCAAGCTCGCCTCGCCGAAGGAGCTCGCCTGGGTCAGGCGGATGGCGCTCAAGGTCAACGCGGTGCTTCGCCCGCTCCTCAAGCGAAAAGGCCTGATCCTCGTCGATTTCAAGCTCGAGTTCGGCCGCCACGGCGGCCGGCTGTACCTGGGGGATGAGATCAGCCCCGACACCTGCCGGCTGTGGGACGCCGACACGCTCGAAAAGCTCGACAAGGACCGCTTCCGTCGCGACCTCGGAAACGTGGAGGAGGCCTATCAGGAGGTCTACCGCCGCATTGTTGGGTCTGGTTCGTAATTGGGGATCTGGGTCGGAGTGGGGATCTGGTTCGTCGTCGGGTCCCGGTCGTGAAAGCCCGCGTCCTCGTGCGGCTCAAGCCCGGCATCCTCGACGTCCAGGGCGCCTCCGTCCAGCGGGCGCTGCACGGCATGGGCTTCGCCGAAGTCGAGGCCCTGCGGGTGGGCAAGGTGCTCGAGCTCGAGCTCGCGGGTCAGAGCGCCGAAGCGGCGCGGCGGCGCGTCGAGGAGATGTGCTCGAAGCTCCTGGCCAACCCGGTCATCGAGGACTTCACCGTCGAGATGGTGGGGTAAGATCCAGCACCGGGCCAGGTTGTGAGGACGAGAGCTGAGTAGATCTGGCGAAGCAAATCGGCCCGGCGCACGCGCCTCTTGTCAGATCCTGACGAGCAGGGTAGAGTGAGATAGCAGCACCCACACAGGCCACCCACATAGGAGGATGACCTAGCCCCATGAACTTCGGCGTCGTGGTGTTCCCGGGCACGTGGAGCGACTGTGATTTCCATTACATCGTCAGCGAGGTCCTCCACCAGCCGGTGCGCTACGTCTGGCACCGGGACGCCCAGCTGGCCGACTTCGACTGCCTGATCCTTCCCGGCGGCTTCTCCTACGGCGACTACCTGCGTGCGGGCGCGGTCGCCGGGCGCTCCCCGGTGGTCGAGGCGCTCCCCGAATTCGTGGCCAAGGGCGGTCTCGTCCTGGGCTCGTGCAACGGTTTCCAGATCCTGTGCGAGGCCAAGCTCCTCCCCGGCGCGCTCACGCGCAACGAGTGCCTCCAGTACCGCTGCCAGTCGACGTGGCTCCGCGTGGAGAATGCCGAGACGTCGTTCACGCGGGCGATGCGGCCGGGGCAGGTGCTCAAGATGCCCATCTCCCACGGCGAGGGCAAGTTCTTCGCCGACCCGGACACGCTTCGCCGGGTTCGCGATCAGAAGCAGATCGTCTTCCGCTACTGCAGCGAGGACGGCCGTGTCACCAAGGACGCCAATCCCAACGGCTCACTGGACAACATCGCGGGCCTCGTCAACGAAGGCGGCACCGTCCTCGGCCTCATGCCCCACCCGGAGCGCGCCGGCGAGAACGCCATGGGCGGCACGGACGGCCTGTTGATCTTCCACTCGCTCCTCGGCAGCCTGGTCGAGGATGGCTCGTTCCTCAAGCGGTAAGAGGCATGCGCCCGGGGTGGAGACGGGGTGACCGGGGCCGAGCCTAAGGTCACGCTCGATCTCGCCCTCGGCTCAGGCCTGACCGGCGAGGAGTACGACCGCATCATCCGGCGCCTCGGCCGGGAGCCTTCCTTCACGGAGCTCGGCCTCTTCTCAGCCCTCTGGTCCGAGCACTGCGCCTACAAGCACTCGCGCGTCTTCCTGCGGGGACTGCCCACGACGGGCCCGGCCGTGCTGCAGGGGCCCGGGGAGAACGCCGGCATCGTCGACCTCGGCGGCGACCTCGCGCTGGCCTTCAAGATCGAGAGTCACAACCACCCGTCGTTCATCGAGCCCTTTCAGGGCGCGGCGACCGGGGTGGGCGGCATCCTGCGTGACATCTTCACCATGGGGGCGCGCCCCGTCGCGGTGCTCGACTCGCTCCGCTTTCCTCCCGTGGAGGACCCGAAGAGCCGGCGCCTCATCGAAGGCGTGGTGTCGGGCATCGGCTGGTACGGCAACTGCTTCGGCGTCCCGAACCTGGGCGGGGAGGTCCATTTCGCTCCGGAGTACGCGGGCAACCCGCTCGTCAACGCCATGGCCGTCGGGCTCGTCAGAAAGGACAAGATCTTCCGCGCCCGTGCCGAGGGCCCGGGCAATCCCGTCTTCTACGTCGGTGCCAAGACCGGGCGCGACGGTATCCACGGCGCCACCATGGCGTCGGCCACCTTCGAAGAGGGCGCGGAGGAACGCAGGCCGACGGTACAGGTGGGTGACCCCTTCACCGAAAAGCTCCTGCTCGAAGCGTGCCTCGAGGCCATGGAGACGGGCGCTATTGTCGGCATCCAGGACATGGGTGCGGCTGGGCTCGCCTGCGCCTGCTCCGAGATGCCCGCGCGGGCGCGGACGGGCATGGAGGTGGAGCTCTCGCGCGTGCCGCAGCGCGAGACGGGCATGACCCCCTACGAGATCATGCTGTCCGAGTCGCAGGAGAGGATGCTTCTCGTGGCCGCTCGCGGCCGGGAAGAGGAGATCAAGCGGGTCTTCTCGAAGTGGGAGCTTGACGCGGTCGAGATCGGCCGGGTCACCGACGACGGAATCCTGAGGGTGAAGATGGGCGGGCACGTGGTGGCCGAAGTGCCGGTGAGCGCCCTCGCCGACGAGGCGCCGGTCTACGAGAAGCCCACGTCGCGGCCCGTGTGGCAGGACGCGCTCGAAGCCTTCGATCCCCTCTCGATACCCGAGCCCGACGATCTCGGGGGGACGCTCCTCGCCTTGCTGGGTTCGCCGGCCATCGCGTCCAAGGAGTGGGTCTATCGCCAGTACGACCAGCAGGTGGGGATCAACACGCTCGTCCTGCCGGGGTCGGACGCGGGGGTCCTTCGTATCAAGGGAACTCGGAAGGCTATCGCCGTAACTACCGACGGCAACGCCCGTTTCGTCTATCTGAATCCGCGCCTAGGCGCAGCCATGGCCGTGGCCGAAGCGGCGAGGAACCTGGCCGTCACCGGCGCCCGGCCCCTGGGGTTGACCGACTGCCTCAACTTCGGCTCGCCGGAGCGGCCCGAGATCCTCTGGCAGTTCAAGGAAGCGGTGGCGGGCATCGCGGAGGCCTGTCGTGCCCTCGAGATCCCCGTGGTCGGCGGCAACGTCTCCTTCTACAATGAAACTCAGGGACAGGCGATATTGCCGACCCCGGTCATCGGCATGGCAGGTCTTATCGACGAAGCGGAGAGCCGGCGCACGCAGTGGTTCGAGGCTGAGGGCGACCGGATCGCCCTCCTGGGTCCAGAGGCAGTGAGCCTCGGCGGCTCGGAATACCTCTGGATGATTCGAGGCGAGATGGCCGGCCGCCTCGCGCCGCTCGACCTCCAGCAGGAGCGCCGGGTGCACGAGGCCTGCCGCGCCGCCATCGCCGCCGGACTCGTGCGAGGGGCCCACGACTGCGCGGAGGGCGGGCTCGCGGTGACGCTGGCCGAGTGTAGCGTCTCCGGGCCCAAGCCCATCGGCGCCCGCGTGGAGTTGGAAGATGACGGCCGCCGCGCGGACTTGGTACTCTTTGGAGAGGGGCCGTCGCGGGTGGTGGTGTCGGTACCGCCGGAGAGCGAGCGACACTTCGAACGGCTCATGGGCGAGTTCGCGCTGCCGTGGCGCTGGATAGGGCGGGTTGGGGGGGAGGCTCTGGTGGTGACGCGGGGTGGGGTGGCGGCGATCGCCGCGCCGCTCGATCGGATGGCCGACGCATGGAGGACGGGCTTTGAGCGACATGTCGCCTGAGGGCGAGGGACTGGAGCTCGACGACAAGTTTCACGACGAGTGCGGCCTCTTCGGCGTCTGGAACCACGCCGAGGCGTCCAACGTCGCCTATCTCGGGCTCTATGCGCTTCAGCACCGCGGCCAGGAGTCGGCGGGCATCGCGGCGACGGACGGACACGCCTTTCACGTCGAGAAGGCCATGGGGTGGGTCGCCGACGTCTTCGGCCCAGAGCGCCTGAAGCGTCTCCCGGGCCACCGCGCCATCGGGCACGTGCGGTACTCCACGGCGGGCAGCTCCAACCTGCGCAACGCGC
>WNGJ01011133.1_pt1 | contig 12192 bp, 11 predicted proteins | sample 5400611 | NCBI WGS metagenome assembly WNGJ01 (sample SAMN13153375, study PRJNA577476) | soil metagenome | isolation source: 40 cm soil or saprolite under Garry oak tree replicate 1 | place: USA:California | collected 2016-06-15 | reverse complement strand
ATATCTGAGATATGGAGCGGAAACTTGCCTCTTTCATCAAGCTCTGATATACTTGTCTTTGGCTACCACTGCGGCGAGAGTGCGCGAGGTTCCAACTCGCCAGAACGCAGACAAAGAGAGGAAACCAGATCACTTGTACCTCTCTTATCTCGATGTTGCTTTCCTTCTTTCGACGTGACAAACGACCTCCCGGTGCTCACTGTGGGGTCAAGAGGAATGCGTTGATATAGCCGGCGGAGTTGTATCCAATGCAGACAATCTGACCGTTGACGTTGATACCAGTCCCCTCCACCAATGTCACGCCGGTCCCCGCCGGAATCAGATTGTTCAGATCCTGCATTTGGCCGCCGCGGTAGAGAAACGCGTGGTAGCCGCCGATCGCCGGGAGGTAGGACTGGCCGACGATCTGGCCAAGGTCGTTGATGGCCTGGGCTTGGGTGTCACTGCCCACCAGGGACCCGAGATTGGTCGCGGTTCCGTTGCTCCACAGGTAGTCGCCACCGACCACCTGGCCCGAAGTGTTGATGGCAGTGGCGCTGCTCGCAGAGAATCCGAGTGCGGTCAGATCGGTGATCTTGCCGTTGCTCCACAGGACGGCGTGCTGCGTACTTGAGAAGGTGGTCGACGTTTCAGACCACCCCACCACCTGGTGCGCATTGTTGATGCCAAGAGCCGAGCTACAACAGCCGCCGAGGGTGCCGAGATTCGTCATCGTTCCGCCACTGTAGAGAAACGCAACCTCATTGCTGGTGGTGCAGGCCTGTCCCACGACCTCTGCGAAGTCGTTGATGCCGTAGGCGTTGCTGCAGGAGCCTCCCAGGGTCCCGATATCTTTCATTTTCCCGTTTTGATAGAGGAAGGCGTTGGAGGGATAACAGCCGTTACAGGTGTTGGCAGACCCCGCCACGTCGCCATATTTGTCGATCGCCTGAGCCTCGCTTTCGTTCCCACTCTTCAGTGTGCCGAGATCGGTCATCTTTCCAGCGCTGTAGAGGAACGCGTGATAGCTGTTTGTGCCGTTCTTTACCACAACCGACTTGCCGACAATCTGGCCGTTGTTGTTGATAGCGTAGACCTCAGTAGTGTCATCGAGGTTACCGCCCAGTGTTCCCAGGTTGGTCACCGAGTACGCGGCAGTACTGGCGTGGGTGGCTGTACCTCCTGCTAGACTGGCCGTAACAGCAGCGGTGAAGCAGACGACGGAAAGCATCCAGAAGGTCACGATGCGCTTGACGAGTGCGCGTAGGTGATGGCTCGGAGATTGCATGCTGTACCTCCTTTTCTCCCAACGGTGAGCTTGGGGCATCCTGTGGGGTGTGAAAACTCGCTTCCTGAGCGGGAACGCGGCACGAGGCCGCTCGGCAGTGAAGGCCGGGAACCCCTTGGCCAACAGGCCAACCCACGATATTTTGCCACTCTATAGAAGAGTACGCTGAGAGGTTACAGCACTACGTGCATCTGAAGGCTTCGTAAGGGAGAAGCCTGACGAGAGCCGCCTCTGCTTATTCTGGTTCAAGTCGGACTTTGGACTGATAGGCGTGCCATTGCTGTTCATCGAGCCCCAATACCTCTTTGAGCGAGGTGAGATCGAGATCGCTGAGACTTTCCCCTGCCTGAGAGCAATGTTGCCCAATTTCCTGTTCTTTACATGGAGCGCTTTATCCTGGTGTTCGCGTCTTGCCCTGCGAGGTGTTTCAACTCCAGGCAGTCCTTCACCAGTACGGTTTTCCACTCATCCAGCGTTTGCATTTCATCTTCCTCCTCACAAACTACCGCTACCGCAAGGCGCAGAAAGCTTGAGCCAGGTGACGCGCCGAACGCTGCGCCACCTGCTGAACAGGTCTTGGTCTGGCAGACAGCGTAGTGCATCCCACCTATCGATCACACACAAGGAGGCGAGGAATGCAAGCATCATCCAGGTTATGGGACAAATGACATTTAGGCCGACTTTCTGCTATCGGCATTGCAAGTTGGCCTCTGAGGAACGATTGGTGTCATTTTTCATGTATTGGAAGACGAACAAACGATGCCACATTTGAAGGGTACTCGCGATGTTCGGCGAAAGGATTTGAGTCAGAACATCATCGCTTTCACCTTTTCTGAGTCATCCATGTTCGGCAAAAACAGTCAAATGTTGATACGAAATTTAATGGGTCAGGGCAGCTTGTCGGCGATCTACCGTCGAGCCCCTTCTAGAGGGTTTCCAAGCGATTTACGAGTAATTATATGGGTCGGAAAACCGAACGGAATTAAGTCAAACCACAGCTCATCACTGTAAAGTCCCTTCTGGCTTCAAGCTACTTCCATGATATAGGTAAAAACCGTTACCAGAATATGCATAAAATCGCAATAATGTATCTCTCTATTCCCATCTCCACGAACTCGTTATTTCCTTAACGTTGGTTTTTGTCCACTTGCTACGGGAACCCCTTGAAGTATGCTTCACTCGAAGCGATAGAGCAAGTAGCGTTCTAGCCTGCGCAGGACGGGAAGATGGTTCATCATACGGCTCAGCGCACGCTGCGTCCAGGAGAGCCTGGCGATTTCTGGCGTTTCGGTTAGGGCCACTTCCGTGACGAGCTGGAGTCGCGGGACCCACTGCTCAAGCTCTCGGGGGTCGTCGATGCCCCAGCGAACCTCCACTCCCAGCCTGCTTATCGCCGGACTGAGCTTCGCCAGTCGCAAGCTCAGCCGGCTATGGGCGTCAAAGGCCACCTGGCCGCTCTTAAAATGGTCGGTGAGCCGTTGGAACAGTTCCTTCACCTCCTCGTCCGACAGGTACATCAAGAGTCCCTCGGCAACGATTATCGCCGGTTGGTCGCGGCTTACCTGATCCAGAAAGCTGGGGTCGGAAACCTCCGATCCGATTAGGGAATACCCCTCGCGTGGTGGGTAGAGGCGCCGGCGGAACTCGATCACCTCGGGATAGTCCAGGTCATACCAGCGGACGCTTGTTGGCGGGTCAATGCGCTCCACGCGGCTATCCAGACCGCACCCCAAATGCAGCACAGTCGCGTCAGGATGCTCGGCGAGAAAGGCTGCTGTCCACCGGTCCAACTGCTTCGCCCGGATCACCATGCCGAGTGCCGAACCCTTGGGGAGCTTTACCTTACGGAAATCGTAATCGATGCGGCTGAGCGCCTCTTCGGCAGCCTTGTCGTGCAGAAGCGGGTGCTTCGAGCGACTATCGAGCGCTTTGAAATACAGCGTCACCAGAAGGGTTTCCTGCACCTTGGTGAAATGAACCTTTTCGGACTGCATCAGATTCCTCCCTGTGAGAGATCCGCGAGACGAGGGTCCGTGGGCGAGAAACTCCAGATGTCCCACCGCTCACGCAGTGTTGAAGCGCAATGTCGGCAAACGATCAGAACGCTTCCTTCTCTGTCCATCTCCCCACAGTTAAGAGGACCATCAAAGTGATGTCGTACCAGGCGGGTAGTCGCAGGACTGTCATAGTTGTTTCTCCTCTGTTCCATTCTGTTGGAGGCGGTGACGATAGCGGTACGAGTCGCCCACAAATTCAACGATCCTTCCTTTGTGCGTGAGCCGGTCGAGAAAGGCAGTCGTCATTTTGTCATCGGCAAAAATCTGATTCCAGGAGCCTTTGCGCAATTGACTTCTAATGACAACGGAAACTTGTTCATACAAATCGCTCATCAATTGAAAGAGCAGCAGCGCTCCAGCCTTGTCGACGGCAATGAAGCCGAGTTCATCGAGGACGAGGAGATCAAGCTTGACAAAACGAGCCAGGAAGCCTGAAAGGGTTAATTTCTTCTGTGCCACGTGGCCGTTCAAAGACCCTCGCCGCGGCTTTGTAAAACCGGACCCGTTTGCCCTGTCGACAGGCGGCTACCGCCAGGCCAATTCCTCAATGGGTCTTACTCCATCCATCGAAATGCCCTCCTAGAAATCAGACTGTTTGCGTGTCGTATCATAGCGGCGAGAAGCGATTACTTCCGCACGAAGACGCTCTAAAAGGACAGGATCATTGCGAATCAAGTAGACGCGATAGTTTGGGATCTGTTGGATATCTGCTTCGGAAAACCGTCCGTGGCGAATGCGTGAATACAGCCAATTGTCTCCTACTCCCAATTCGCGCGTTAAACCGGGAATGGTCCAGTACCCATTCACCATCGCCACCTTGCGATGCTGATGAAGCACACTTGCACTCACCTGATCATCTCGTGACCGAAGTTTGTGAATGGTGGCTACCGTCACCGCTCCTCTACGTGCGGTATGAAAGCCCTCTGTGCTGAGCTGAGCGGCAATCTCAGGATCGGTCAGCCCTTGTTTGGTGAGTAGATCAATACGCGCTAGCAGCTCCTGGTAATTACTCGCATCCGATTGGCGGTGGATGGGTGGGATGACCTGGGCCAACGAGAAATGTCCGCTGACCCAGACAATTTTGATTTCGATGAGGTCAACGGCGATCTAAGTGGCAATCACACGGGAGATCAGAGAGCGCAGCAAACGCTTTTTGTGCTCATTGCTGATCTTTCCACTTCTCCACAGAGCTGGAAGCGCTGGTCCCATCTGTTCGAGAGGCTCTCGCAACTCTGGAGCAAGAGTGGGAAAGATCGGACGCTGCTGAAAGCATTCTGCCTCTTCTTCTGCCTGCCGCTGTGCCAGCAATTTCTCTTCCCACCCCCTCTCCAGTGAGGCCGCGACCAAGCGATTGTCAGGGTCAACTGCCTCATATCTGCGTCGAGCCAGGTGGGCTTCATAGGTGGCTCGACGCACTTGATCGTGATGATGCTGAACGAGCCGTTCTTCTTCTTTGGCTCGCTGAATCAGTAGGGCAGAAAGCGCGTCCAGTTGTGCGGGGCGGATGGCGTCAAAAAATGCATTGAGGACTACTTCCTCAATGGCAGGGCCATACAAAGACATGCAGACGGTTCCTACATCATGGCGTTTCAGGCCATCACACACGTAGCGCAGGTGCGATTTGTACGCCACACGCATCCGATGTCCACACATGCCACAACAGATCAGCCCTTGGAGTAGCGCTTCCCCTTCCCGTGCGGCTCCACGCGCCCCCTGAACAGCTGCTTGCTTCGCATGTGCGCGCCTTTGTATTCTCGGCCAGACGTGCCTGGTTCCGCAGGAATTGTTCCCACCTAATGTAAGCCGGATACACGCCTTGTTGAAGCGTCACCCATTCTTCCATCGGCTTGCGCACCACTCCTGAGCCACGTCGTCCTGGTTTGCGCAGCATGGGATCGATGGGACGCCGCCCATAGACAAAGGCTCCTGCATAGGCCGGATTGTGCAAGATCTCGATGAGCATCGATTCGGTTGGCTCCTTCCAGAGCAACTCGCCTTTGCGCAGGCCGCTGGTTTGGTGGCGAGGTAACAGGATGTGGTGCGCTTTGAGAAAATGGAGCGTTTTCAACCCACTCCCAAGCTCTGCAAAGGTCGAGAAGACCAGTGCAATACACCGCTGGATCTGTTCGTCCGGGTCTTTTGCCACTCGGCCATCTTCTGTTCGCACCAGACCTGTCGGCAGGTGTTGAATATACTCGCCACGAGCCACCTTGCTGAGTCGGCCTGCTGAGAGGCGTTGGCGCATCATATGGAGTTCTGCTTCTGACATGGTTCCCTTTATTATGTATCATCAAAAGTCAAGCCCGTTGAGGCCTTTTTTTATGGCGCTGCCTCCGTGCGGCTGCCCAAGCGTAGCACGGCGGTCAAGGCCAAGACAAGCGCGCCCCCGCTCTTCAGCCCTACCTCCTGCGCGGCCTTGACTCGCCGTGCTCTTTGAAAAGTCAGCCCGCACCGGAGGGGACGCGGTCGCGGCGCTGCGGCAGACGGCTGACAGGCATGACAGCGGGGCAGGCTCACGTCTGGCAGCAAGAAGGACGTGGGGACCGCTTCGGCGGCTCCAGCTGGCAGGGCCACCTGGACCGCCCCTTACGGCTCGTCTTGGATCTTCTTCTTGAGACGCTGTACTGCTTTGAGCGGAATCACCCTCTTCTCCGGCTGTCGGCTGACCTCCAACTCGCGTGGGGTTGGTCCGGCGGGAGTAGGCACATCAGCCAGTTTCTCAATGAGGGTCTGGTGCAATTCAATGCCCTCTGTCACGAGCAGCTTTTCGTCTTCGGTGAGGGCCACAAATTCGAGCATACGCACGAGGTTGGCCTGGCCTTCCGTCAGTTGCTCTTTCAGGGCATCTTTGGGGCGGTAGTAGGGGCAACGAGCACAGGCCATCCGGTGGGGACACTCTGCCCAAAACGGATTGGTACACCATCCATGCCCAAGATCATAATACTTCCAGCATTCTCCGCGAGCTGCCGCCCCACTCATCACGGCGTCCTGGTCAAGCAGCACCTCAATGGTGGCCAGGTTCTGCTCCAGGTAGCCAGCCTTCGCCACCTGGTTGGCTAGTCTGGTGGGATCGACTTTGAGGTAACTTTGTGTGGAGGAGAGATGCTTGTGTCCCAGGTAATCTCTGAGCTGAAAAATATCGAGCGGTTCCTTGGCATTGTAGAGCATGGAAGCAATGGTGGCTCGCGCCCGATGGGGCGTCTCGGCTCCACGACTATCTTCCTCGGGGATGTTGGCCTTGCGGCATAACAGGGGGATTAAGCACCGATTCAGGTAGCCTTTCGAGACACGGGTGCCGCGGTAGGAGAAGAGAAACTGGACCGCTTCGCCGGTCTTGCCATCGATGTGGCGTGGTTGCTCAGGCGGTCGCAGGCGTTCCCACTCGTTGATGCGCTTGCCAACCAGGGGATGGACGGGTTTCGTGTAACTGGTCGTCGTCTTGTTGACCGGAATATCCAGGAAGCACACCGCGTCTTTTGGTAAGAGCTCCCCGGTTGCTGGCACCAGCACATCTTCGTGTTGCCACCTGATACAGCCGACGCGTAGTCGCACAATTTCATCGGAACGTAAGGCCGCGAAGCACCAGACCACGGCGATCGCACGAACCAGTTCCAGAGGATAGACCGGGACATCGCTCCCAGTGGTGGGAAGATCATCGGCCTCCAGATTCATCGCGGCCCAGAGCAATTTTGCCCATTGATCTCTCTGGACGACCCTGGGATCTGGTCCGATCAGATTGCGCAGTGAGCGCGGTGCCTGGAGGGCACGGTTGGGATTCAGCCGGACGGGGATCCATCCCCACTCCTGGCAATCACGTAAGAATGCACGTACACATTTGAGCAGTCTGGCCTTCGCATTGGGACGAAGGGGTTGCCCGATCCGCGCATTCGGCAAATGAGATCGTCTCCCGGCGCTGATCCACTCTCCAACGTTCATGTTCATCACGCTGGCTGTGAACTCGATGGCAATCTCGTACGTAAAGTCGGCGGGGCTAGTTACCTCTGGGTGGTACACGTTGAGCCAGCGCCCGACCTTGAGCAGGAGATAATAGCTGTGGGCTGCCCCAGCTGTGGGGCTGTGTTCTCGAAAGCCTTGACACCACGAGAGCCATTCAGCTGCAATCTTCCCATCGATCTCACTGGTCACTGGCCTGGCTGCTCGCTTTGGGTCGGGAAGCGGTCTCCTAATGATCCCAAGGGCAAAGAGGGCGCGGGAAATTTGAAACAGATAGCCTCGGACACAGGGAAAGGTGCAGGTCTGGTTCACCGTTTCGAGCAACTCGGCGTACAGCGCTTCCAACTGAGGGCTGTGGTTGCGCAACAAGAGATAGCAGAGGCAAGCAATGAAATCATGATGATTTTTTTCCTCATAGCCCCACCTGTTGAGGATAGCTGTGAGCTGCTGGACGAGAGAATCAATCGTCTCGTTGCCAAAGATTTTCCGCGCAATGGGAGCGATGGCAAACGGCTTGAGGAGGGGATCGAGATCGCGAGGTGTACAGAGCAGATAGGCAAGAACGGGCAGCTCTCGACGTGCGGGATGTTGCTTGCCTGCTCCATACCTTCTTCCATAGCGCCGGGCAAACGCGCTGTAGCTTGAGCCGATGATGTCAAGCCACTCCTCTTGCGACCAGGCCCAGAAGGTCTTGCCACGGCGGTGCATTTCAACGAGCATGACACGCATCGTCTCATGGCAGATGTCGGGACTGAGATGTGTCACCGTGAACACATCCTGGAGAGGCTGGAGCAAGCGATGCAGAAGCGCTTTCGTGGACGGACACAACTGGAAAGGCTTGCAAGGCATGACGCGCTTGAGCTCAGCACGCTCGGCGAAAGTCGAGCTGTGGAGAACGGTCATACTGGGTGACATCCACTGGCCAGTGCCAGAGACAAGGAAATGGAGGAAGCAGCACTCCAGGCGTGTTCATGATTTCACCTCCCCCAAGATTACCTCGATCCAGCGCTCAAAGCTGGCCAGGCTCCGGCTCACCGCTTCCGTGAGTTCTACTCCGCTCAAATGGATGTAGAGCATCGAGGTCTGTAATGACGCATGACCGGCGTAGAGGGCGATCTGGTGCAAGTCCAGGTGTGCTCTTGCCAGATGGGTCAGGCGAAGATGGCGTGGCGTATGGGTAGTAAATTGTAGGAGACCGACTCGCAGTGCCATCTTCTGAACAAGCTTGGACCAGGTCACCAAGGCAATGGGGCTGGCGGTATTGCGATGAGACTCTGACAAGAAGAGAGGACCGCGCTTGCATGAGAGCTCCCGTCTGTGATGCAGGTATGTTTCTAGCAAGGGGCTGGTCACCTTGCCATAGCCGACCACGCGCTCTCGTCCATTCTTGGCATGTTCGGCACGAATCCTGATCTGGTGATAGGCGAAATCAAAATCGCTGATCTCAAGTGTGACCAGCTCCTCACGGCGTAAGGCTCCATCGTAGGCTAAGAGGAGTAAGACCTGGTTGCGCAATGACTCCTCTGTGAGGCTGCGCAATAGGTCTTGCCACTGGGAGTCCGAAGGGATCCAGGGGAGTTTGTGGTAATGTGGAAGGAGCCCCCGGTCACGCATTCCGCCGAACGCTTTGCCTGGCACGTAATGCCCCCGACCAACCGGATTGTCCTGGCGGAGTTGCTGCTCGATGAGAGAGCCACAAAACAAGCGCAAGACGGTGATGCGCTGCTGCATGGTGGCGTTGGCTAACCCTCGGCCACTCTCAATGGAAAGCATGTTTGCCCCCTTTGCATTGGGACGGTGAGCCAGGTCCTGGACGTAGAGGGCAACCTGTTCCCGCGTGACGGCTTCAGGCTGAACGCTGTGGCTGGCACAGAAGCCCAGGTAATCGTTGAGACAGCGGCCATAGGCGTCTACTGTGTTGGGGGCGAGCTGCAAGTGGGCCTGCCTCTGGAGCCAATTTCGTGCGAGTTCGTGCTGTCCTACCAGTGGATACTGTTCCCAGCGGATCTCGGTCATGGGACACCTCCGAAGAGAAGAAGACAGATCCTATCCCTACTTGATTATCACCTAGGAGTCCAGGTGGGCGTGAAGCGAGAGTATGTTAGAACCAGTCCAGATCAGGCTCCAGGCTTTTCTGCTCTGTACCGTTACACAAAATTCGGTATGGCGTCTCATACACCCCTTCGATATCAGCAATCAAGGTCCCAACAACCGCAGCCAGATCCAGTAATTGATACCAGTCAGCGTTGTTGCGAGCTAACCGGGACACTTCCCAGCCAAAGACGATGCCGACATGGCCCAGGGCCACATCAGCTGCGAGTTGCGTAAAGTCATCTCGACCTTCTTTGCTGGTCGCCGATTGCCCCAGATCCGCATCCAACACGACAATGCGAGCCTGGGACCATCCCAGGCTTTGAGCGCGCTCGACTAACGCCCGTTGGTTGCGCTGGCTCTCGGTATTGAGTCGAACTTGCTTGGGCGACGATTGCCGGATGTAAATGATGGCTTTGCGTTCAAGATGGGTTGGCGTGATTTTCAGCGAGCGGGCAGGCTGGATCATGGGCGGTCTCCTTTCCTGGAAGTAGACAGTCCTGGCACATCATGACGAGTGTTTGAAGAAGGGTGTGTTGTTGGGTGGGAGTGAGCGTTGTCCAGACCTCGATCGGGCAGATTTGGTCTGGGCATCTCTCCTTTGGTTGTGCTTGCGGGGCAAGCGGTGGTTGAATCTGCATGGGTGGGATCTCCATTCCGGGCATCTGCTATCAACAAAAGCTCCTGGAGCAATTGTTGCAGAGATTCGAGCGAAATGGGAAGAGGATACAGGGTCGAGGGATCATATTCCAGATTGGTTGCGGTGACGGGAACATGCCGTTCCACTGTGGGGCGAATCCAGAGGATGCAACACCGACCGCGATGGCACGAATTGGAGATGCCAACACAGGGCAAGGTTCGCCCAAAGAGCGGATGACGCGGATCGACAACCGTAATAGTCTCTTGCGGAGCTACTATCAGGTCAATAGGGGTAGTGAATTGATCAGGGTTTCCCAACCCCGGGACTGCCCACAGCAATCACATTGATGGCGGTCGATGCCATGACGAATGTTGTGTAATGGCATATAACAGGAAAGCTTGGAAGCTAGGCCTGAACTGCCTTTAACGTCTTCTTGCTAAATACCGTTACACAACATTCGTTATGGCGTCTGGCGGTCTCCAGAAATGTAGCGCTCCTGAGCCGCTCGAGCTGCAGTTGAAGGGTGGGGGAGAGTCGTGCTAGGTGGAAGGTGCGAAAGGTCTTGTCCTGGGGAAGCCCTGACTGACGGAGCAGGCGAGCAGTGCGTCGCCCAGTCCGTTGTTCCTCCTCCCGTGTGGCCAGTTCGTACAAATAGGCTTCATGGGAGAGGCTTTCTTTGGCGGCTCTCAGAGCCAGATCGGCAAAGCTCTCGGCCATACCACCCAAATTGAGTCGCTCGAGCAGGGAGCGGAGTTCGGTTTGTCGATTGATGGGATTAGGCATGTGACCTCCTGGAAGGAATGAGTTGATCGTAGGGGGAGAGATCAAAGAGAGGAGCCTGGAGCTGCGGAATGGCCTGCAGACGCGGCAGATGCACCAGGTCCCGCACCGCCTCAAAGCTGGGAAGTCGCCCGGCTTCCAGCAACAACGACAAGGCAATCTCCACTTCACTTTCCGAGGTCGTGGCCGCCAGATGCAACACCCGCACATACTCGCGATCGGCCCGTTTGGTTTTCTGGCTGAGCAGTCGGTCGTAAGCGAGCCGAAAGGTGGTGGTCGGGAAGAGATCACCCCGATAGCGATAGGCGGCAAAGGCTCCAGGCTTGCGCACCAAGGACCAGATCAGATGATGATAATCAATGTGATGCCGATGTTTCCCCACCAGGCGAGGCAAGGTGAAAGCCAGACCACTTCCCACAAATCCTTCCAGGGTTTCTGCCCGCACCCGGACCACGACCGAAGTCCCAATGAGCCGTGAGGGCACGGAGTAGACGTTGCTGTCCAGGTGGATGGTGCTGAAGCGACTGACGCGGACGCGGACTTCTTTGCAGGGAGCCAGCGGTGCAGCAGGCAAGGGGCGCAAAACCTCACCCTCGGCGCGAAAGCGAACCGAGCGCGTCAGATTGCGCTGGCGAACCAGCTCGTGCAGAAAGCGGTCGTAGGCGGCTCGACTGGGAAACTCGCGACTGCCTCGGATGCGCAAGGCTTGATCGACCGCCTCTTTGAAGCGGTAGTGGGACTGTTCGACATCCCCATTCTCGTGAGCTACCCCGGTGTTGTTCCAGGTCGGTTGCATGCCGTAGTGGGCCATGAGCGCATCGTAGCGCTTGGTCCAGTCTTCCTGTCCAGACTTGTCCAGGTGACGCACCGCTGCGCTGAGATGATCGGTGCGGTGTTGCTCTGGCACCCCACCAATTTGCCACAGTGCTTTTTCGATGCCCTCAGCCAGAGCTTCGAAGGTTTCGCTGAAACAAATACTGGCAACCTCGGTATTGGAGTAGGTGAGCACAAAATGATACACCATGTGGGGGAACGCTTCACCCGCAATGGTGACGCCCAGATCGGCCATGTGCGTGAAATCCGATTGCGCTCGCTCGCCTGGGATGTGTCGCTGTTCAAAGATCACCTCCTGTTCGGGTCCATGCAACGCGCGCCACCGGGCGATGTGACGCTGCAGCGTGCGGACTTGGGTGGCTTGATAGCGCCCAGGATGGCGTTCACAGAGCAAGGCAAAGAGCGTTTTGCCTTGCAATGCTGGATCACGTTCCAGCTGAGAGACCACCCAGGGCCAATCCTCCTCAAAGGGGTTGATGCGGGTCTGCCAGTCGTGCGGAGTTTTGAGATGACTGGGCAGTTGTCGGACTTGCTCATACTTGCGAGCCGTGCGTTCGCTCATGCCAGCA
>WNGJ01016752.1_pt1 | contig 12193 bp, 10 predicted proteins | sample 5400611 | NCBI WGS metagenome assembly WNGJ01 (sample SAMN13153375, study PRJNA577476) | soil metagenome | isolation source: 40 cm soil or saprolite under Garry oak tree replicate 1 | place: USA:California | collected 2016-06-15 | reverse complement strand
TTAGAAATGATATAGCTGTACCATAGTATTACTTAGAAATGATATAGCTAGTATATCATTTCTAAGTAATACTATGATACAGCTATATCATTTCTAAGTAATACTACAATACAGCTATATCATTTCTAAGTAATACTATAATATAGCTATATCATTCCTAAGTAATACTATGGTATAGCTATATCATTTTTAAGTAATACTACAATGCAGCTATATTATTCCTAAGTAATACTATAGTATAGCTATATTATTTCTAAGTAATACTACAATATAGCTATATTATTCCTAAGTAATACTATGGTACAGCTATATCATTTTTAAGTAATACTATGGTGCAGCTATATTATTCCTAAGTAATACTATAGTATAGCTATATCATTTCTAAGTAATACTACAATACAGCTATATCATTTCTAAGTAATACTATGGTACAGCTATATTATTTTTAAGTAATACTACAATACAGCTATATCATTTCTAAGTAATACTATGGTACAGCTATATCATTTTTAAGTAATACTACAATACAGCTATATCATTTCTAAGTAATACTATAGTACAGCTATATCATTTCTAAGTAATACTATGATACAGCTATATTATTCCTAAGTAATACTATGGTACAGCTATATCATTTTTAAGTAATACTACAGTGCAGCTATATCATTTCTAAGTAATACTACAATACAGCTATATCATTCCTAATTAATACTACTGTACAACTATATCATTTTTAAGTAATACTATGGTACAGCTATACTATTTCTAAGTAATACTACAGTACAGCTATATTGTTTCCAAGTAATACTACAATACAGCTATATCATTTCTAAGTAATACTACAATACAGTTATATCATCTTTAAGTAACACTATGATACAAATATATCATTTATGAAGTAAAACTATTTCATACAGCTATCATTTTTTTAGTAATACTGTCTTACAGCAAAGCTGTAAGATAGTTAATTACAGCAAGCTGTCTTGTGTCACACTTCAAAGCCCCAGCAAGACTGTCATAAAGTTAACTAAAGTGTGAATGTTGACTGACTCCTTCCGCATCGATTGTTTCCTTACATGGTATAAAGAATGTGGCTTTGGAGCATGCTTGGTCAGTGATAGTGAGTATTGTGTCGTTCCCTTCGCTTTCGGGTAGCTTCGTAATGAAATCTAGGGCAATTGTCTCAAATGGCAGGGTGTCGGATTCGGTGGTGATAGGGTATAGGGGTGGTTTTGGTTGGGTTGTTCTGGGTTTAGTTGACTGACAGGTGGTGCATCCTTTTACGAAATCTGTTACGTCTTGTCGTATTGATGGCCACCAGTAGTCTCGATTGATTGCAAAGAGTGTTTTTCGCCCTCCTGCATGGCCAGCAGTGGGAAAATTGTGGTATAGGGTAATCACCCCCCGCTTTAGATCGTTGTTTCCCACAACAACGAGTCGTTGGTCACAAGTCCATCTACCATTGTTGTTAACAATGGGGTATTTGGACAGTATTGTGTGTAATTCCTCAGGGTTGTTTTTCTGTGCGTTCAGGATTGTGGTATCGTAGTTGAGTGCAGTCATGGTATTGGTGAAGACATGTGATGGGAGGCCAATTTCCTGGGTGAAATTATCCTTCGATTGATAGTCAGGGCATCTAGATAAGGCATCTGCCCAATTAAGTATGCCGGGTTTGTGTTTGATTACGAAGGAGTATTGCATGATGCGATTCAGGGCACATTTGGCGCAATCGCTCAGTTTGTGCAGGTGACGATAATAGGTGAGGTTGGCATGGTCTGAGTGGATGATAATACTATTGCCTAATAGAAGATGTCTCCAGTTGGCAAGGCCTTGGTCCACTGCTGTGAGTTCTTTGTCGTATATGTCATATCGTCGTTCTGCATCATTGAAGGTCTTTGAATTGTATCCGATTGGTCATGGCTTTCCCCGTTCGTCTCGTTGAAACAAAATAGCCCCAGTGGTGTAATTAGAGGCATCAACCTCTAGTTCAAAGGTTTTGTTGGGGTCGGGGTGAACCAAGACTGGGTGCATGGTGACCAGTCAGATGAGTTCTTTTACCGCTTCAGTGCATTGGTCTGTCCATTCAAAATGTTTATCCTTTCACAAGAGTTCTGTAAGCAGTCGTGCAATGTGAGAAAATCCTGGGATGAATGCGCATTGGTACCCGAGGACTCCCAATGTGCTACGGACTTCTTTGACTAATTTTAGTATTGTTGGCCATTCATGGAGTCCTGCTACCTTTGATGGGTCCGGTTGCACTGTTCCTTTTTCCAATAGGATTCCCAGGTACTTGACACAATGTTTTTCGAATTTGCATTTTTCTGGTTTGAGGAATAGCGATTCTTCCTTCATTGCATGTAGGACTTTTTTGACCACTTCCCTGTGGTATGTGAGGTTGTCTTTGGTGGCGATAAGGATGTCGTCCATGTATCCTTGGACGTCTTCCCCGTATCGGGCCTTGATTGGTCGAAGTAGTTTGTTCATCATTCTTTGGAAAGTGGCAGGAGCGTTCCTTAGACCGAAATTCATTACCATTGGTTTGTACTGTCCTAAAGGTGTTTTGAATGCTCCTTTCGATTGATCGCCTTCTCGAATTCAAATATTGTGGTATCCCCACCGGATGTCGAACTCTGTGAACAAGGTTTTTCCATGGAGTTTCTCGATTAGTGGTGCGATGAGTGGTAGTGGTGATGTGTCCGGGACAGTCCAGGCATTTAGTGTTCGGTAATCCTGTATTACCCGATAGTCCCCATTTTTCTTCTTTATAAGAAAGGTTGGGGAGGCATATGGGGACTTTGATTTGCGAATGAATTGTTTCTGGAGATTTTCATCAATCCAGTTTCTTAAAAAGTTTGTTTCAGAAGTGGAAATTGGGTAGATTTTACAGGAGAAGGTGTCTGGTGTCCCCTCTTTGAATTTAATTGCGTGATCGTCTTCTCTTTCCAGGGGAAAACATCGTGCTGCCTCTTCAGAGAAAACCTCCGTGTATTCCTTGTATTGTTCGGGGATGGTGGACATCGTCATCACTTCTTTCCCTTTATGTGCTGCTTCTGCCCATTGTTGGGCTAAGTTCATTTTGTTGATGACCATATGTATTTCATCGCCTTGGTCATTTTTGGCTTTCCTGGCCAGGAGTCGTCCGATGAATATGATTCGGGATATTTGTGCCCATTCTGGGGGTCCCAGGTTTGTAGTGTGGATGGTCACTTTGGTGTTACTGATTTCTCCTTCCTTTCAATTGATTCACAGATTGAATTCCTGCAACCATGGAAAACTGAATAATGCATGGTCTTCGGCTAGGTCCGTAATGTAAAAGCATTGGATTTGTGTTTGTTTATTGGTGGTTACTCATAGGTCGGTATACCTAGTGAGGGTTCCATCCTTGTTATTGGTTCCATCCACATTTCTGATACTTTGTGGTATTGTCAAGGGCTTTGTCCCTATTTGTAATCGCTTCACCATTCTTCTGTCCATGAAGTTATGGGTGGCACCACTATTGATTAATGCCACTCCTTCAGCTGTTCAATCGTTCATGTAGAATTCAAAAGGCATATGAATTGCATTTTCATTTGAGAAATACACTTTATTGATCGCTACAGCTCTTGCCCAGGCCATCGGGTTTGAGCGCTCTAAAAATCCTTCTGCATTATTTTGTTGAAGAATTCTTCTTTCTGTTCCGGCGCCATATTTTCCAATGCTCGAATCATCATTTCTGGTCCGAGCTGTGTGTTGTTGACCTTTGTGCAGGTGGTGGATGTCGATGCCTTGGTTCCGGCTTCTGAGGCATTGTCCCTGTCGTCCACCACTTTTGTGGTACGTGCATTGGTTCATAGGGTGAACGTCTGTTTCTGTCCTGTCCCTTGAGGACAGCTTCGGGACATATGCCCTTTTTGTCGGCAGTGGAAACATCTTCCCTCTTTGCTGAGGGTCTGTCATTCTTCATTAGAGAGCAGTTTTAGCTGAATGGAGTCGATGTCCATGGCGTTTGGGTCCTTTGTTTCATTTTTGTGGGCCCATTGCTGTTTCCACCTTCTTTGGTTTGACTGTCTCCCACTTTGTCCTCCTACAAGGTCACTTGCTTTAATAAGGGCCCACTTCATGTGTTCCCTCCTGCTCATTTTGTGCCACTCTTGTAGGGTGGTAGGGACTGTGTCTCTTTTTAGGATGCTGAGGTGGAGAGGCTTTTTTAAGCCATTGCAGAAGCTTTCTATTGTGATGTCTCCATCTGGGGCCCATCCTGCCCTGAGAACTAGGCTCTTGTGGGTGGCTATGTATGTGTCCAGGTCATCTCCGTTCATCTTGAGGGTCGGTGTTGGTGAAGGAGTTTACGAAATCCCTATTAAATTCGTCCCACAAGGTTTTGTCACCTTCAGAGAGTCCTCTTTTGCAGGGGTCGACTTTGTCATCAAGCGCCCTCATTTGGGCTCTGACCCAGTCCTGGACCTTTGGTCCTTTTATGAATGACATAGCCATAAGGACATGTGAGTATGGTTCCTTCATGACTTGGTTCTTTCAATTAATCCTCTGGTAGATGCTAAAATCATCTCCAAAGGTCTCAGACTTGGACCTGGTCCCGTCAAATTCTTTTGGGGGGCTTCCTTTCAGGGAGCCTCATCCTCCTTCATTGGTCGTGGCCTGTATCTCATCTGTGGTGGCATTGATAGCTCCCACGGGAGGGTAACTAAGGGGGATTTCTCCTCCTTGGGTGATGTTCTGTTTGATACTGGTCATGATGGATGCTGGTCCTTCTTCGGTGAGCGGGTTGGTTCCTTGGGTGGTGACTATGTGATGTAGCCCTATGGTGATGACTTCTGTAGAAGGTTCTGGTTGTGCTGGTGATGTGGTTGGTTTAAGGTTATTGTTGACGATGGGGAAGCTCCCTAGTCCGAGTTTGTTTACTCGGGCAAGTCGAAGTTGGTTTCTGGTGCAATACCCTGTTCTCTGTTGTTGGAGTCGGTACCACCTGTCGTTTATAAATTCTATGGGGATCTGCTGTGCAGTTCTTGGATCGTCAACGACATATCCGCTTTCTTGGTCATCTCGGGATTGGATCCAACGTCCGTTTCCTTGTACTTCTGCTGGGAGGTCATTCTGGGTTCTTCTGTGTATAAGTACCCACTCTCTGGTTCTGGGGATTTCAATGTGGAGAGCTGCCAGTGTGGTAAAGCTTGACTTATGTCATGGCTCTACAGGGCTGTGGGTCCGAGTTTCGATGGTCGGGGTTTACTCCAAGAAGGAGTCAATGTGATCAGTTGCTTGTTGACGTACAAGCACTAAGTGTGGATTACGCCCTGTCTTTCAAGGGACGCGAAGGTAATGGAAGATGACAAGAGGGGCCTGATCAGGTGTGACAGTGGAACTTGTAGATTGCTAGACTAAGTCGAGCTTAGGGCTCTTCCTAGACTGCGGCACAGTCTTTTATAATACAAGTGAACTGGTATGACTAAGGATCTGAGTCAAGCTGACTGATTGAATCAGTCAGTGCTTTGTAATGGTACAAGTATCAGTCAGCAAAAGGTCAAGCGATGAGTCATTGCTGATGGAATCAATCAGCTCGTCAGTAAGCAGTCAGTTAGCGAGATGGGTTCATCATCAGTCAGCATGACTGAGACAGTTGTCAATCGCGTACAGTAAGCACATTAGTCAGAAAGAAAAAGATATGCATCATAGGCCATGTCAGAAGTCAAGTCCGTAACATACTTGCCCTATGTGTATGCATGCATGATAGCGGGCCGAATGGCTAGCAGAGCTGTCAGGCCTATTAATAGCCAAGGAGAAGAATCCAAGGAGAAGTCAGTGATGAAGAGTGTCAGACAGAACTCCAAGGATCATCGGACTGTCATTCTTAAGGCATGTCCAATCGTAATATGACAGAAGTGTGGTCATTCTGCAGATCTGACTAAGAGCAGCCAGTACACTCTGGCAGCTCATCATAACTAGACAGACCTCATACCCTTAACTACTGGGCCAGCATGCGGCCACTGTCATGCTGGCTGTGAGCACACGTTGGGGAAAAAGGATCAGAAAGGTAGGAGATCGGACCTGCAATGTAGGACTTGTGATAGAGGGTCTGTGCTGCCTTTTAGGGTAGTATGAAGAGTGTATATGTGTAGATAGTTGTGAGTAGCTTACTAATGTTTAGTGTAGTGAAACCCTTTCCCTTTCCTTTCCATTCTCATGTATCATCGTGCGACACAGTGATGGACAGTGTGGCATGAGCAGAGACTATCGTTGTATCACCACAGCAAAGGTGGCAGTCACAGCGGACTGTCCCCCTGATCGACAGCATTGGGGACTGGTAGTATGCTTGACAGCTTCTAGCTCAAGAATAGGGCGGAACATGGCTGTCAGGTTTTAGCATAGGCAGGTGTATAAGTGGTGATATTCATTCTTGGTAATGTGCCAAGAGCACTGGGAAGAGAGAACCCGATGGCACCATGGGGAACACGTCTCCAAGTGTTGTCTCAGGCTCCAGACCTTGCAGCACCCCCTCCACACCCTTGACCAAGTCAGGGACAATGGTGAGCCACTCCGACATGGCGAACAGGACGAGCCTGTCCTGAGCAAAGCTCAGAAGGCTGCGTAACTCTGAGTCATTCTCGAGCACGAGGCCCGCAGTGGCCACAAAAGTCGAGAGGTCAGGCTATAAACCAGTCAACAAATCCAGAGAAAGTCGCAAAAAGAGAAGGTCATACCATAAGGAGACCAAACAGCTTGGCCCAAGCCCAAGCGGTCTGCCTATCCAAGACCTCCACCAAAGAGTTGCATAGGACCAGGAGCTCCCTATGAATCTGATCATCGGGACTCAGCCCACAATAGCAACACTGGAAGCCAATGGGAAAGAGCATTAGGATATCGCCAATGCCAGTTTGAAGCCAACCACAGAAGTACTTGTAGGAGTGCATGGAGCAAAACAAAGTTGCTGAAAGCTCCCTGTGTTGAAGTGCAGCTGAGGAAAAGGTGGTTGGTAGCTAAGCACAGACCAGTCAGTAAGAACTGGGGTGCTAAGGTGTACAAGTTACACTACTTATACAACTAGTGAGTGTGCCTGATCTGCAAGGATCGTCGGTAGCTAGAACAATAAGAAAACCCAAAACAGTAAAGCTACCAGTAAGTATGGAAGTTTAGTAGTGATAAACTAGGCAGGTAAAGAGACTATTATGGCACACAGAAGAATAGAAGCTGCCGATCAATACACTGGCTATTAAGGCGTGGTTAGCTGCCGAGGCACATGGTGCATGTGTGGCTATAGGCAGCTATAGGCAGTGTGAAGGCAGCTATAGGCAGCTATAGGCAGCTCATAGGCAGCTATTAGATAGTCACCAAAGTCCTCAGGAGCTTATAAGGAGCAACTGGAAGTAGTATATATATGATAAGATACATTGGAGCACTCGGTAACGCTCGGTAACTTAGTATGTACAAGTCAGGAGCTGATACACATTGCTTAAAGTGTTCCATCTCAACATCCCCCCATGATCCAATAATCTTAGGCACTGAGACCCATGCCTGAGTTAAAGCGGTGAAGAAGGACACACGACAATGACTTAGTAAAGCCATCAGCAACCATTTCTTCAATAGGTGTACGTATTAGAGAAATGTACTCTTTCTTTATGTACCTGTGAATGACATGATGTTTGATGTCTATGTGCTTGAATCTGTGTCCAGTGACGGGGTTTAAGGCCAGGTCAATGGCACCCTTATTGTCACCATGTAATGGGATAGGATCATCCACAGAGTACCCAAGTTCCATAAGGAAGCTCCAGTACCATGCTGCTCGATTGGCAGCATTGGTCATGGCCATATATTCAGCTTCTGTGGTGTTCTGAGCTGCGGTCCTTTGTTTGCATGAAGACCATGAAATTGCACCATTCATAAGCATGTAAACATAGCCAGAGGTGGAGTGGCGGTCATCAGTCTGATCAGCCAGACTGGAATCGGAGTAGCCATGAAGGCCAGAGCCATTGGCACCATTGTAGCACAAGTGCATGTCCACAGTTCCTAAAAGATAGGATAGAACATAGGTTGTAAGGCATAGATGTTGTGGTGAGGGATTTGCTGCATACTGTGCCAAATGTGATACAGCAAAGGAAATATCTGGCCTAGTGCCGATTTGCACATACTGTATAGCAGGCTGCCAATGAGGCTTTGATAATGTTTAATATTGGCCTGCATTGCTTGCGCAGTATATTTTATAAGGTGCACATCAGCACCTGCCGGAAGTGGTGTAGGATGTGGATTGGCATCTGCCATGCCAAAGCGATCAAGTATAGACCTGATGTACCCAGATTGATCTACTCGAATGCACCTTTGGGAGCGATCTTGGCAGATACGCATGCCCAAGTATGACTGGATTTCTCCAAGGTCTGACATTTCATAGTGCAAAGAGAGCTTCTTTTTGAGTTGCTTGACATTCTCTAAAGAGGAACCCATAATTGTGATGTCGTCAACATATAGAACAACAATTAGGAGGCTATCCCCCTTATTTTGATGACGCACATAAATGCCTGCATCAGAATATGTCCATTCAAAGCCTAGTTCACTAAGAACACCATGGAATTGCTGATTCCATGCATGAGAGGCTTGTTTGAGACCGTAAAGTGCCTTTTTAAGTCGGTAGACCTTATTCTCCTGTCTGACAGCAATGAAACCTTGTGGTTGCTCCATATAAATCTTCTCATTTAGCACACCATTTAGGAATGCTGATTTAACATCCATTTGGTGAATTTCCCAATTCTCTAGTGCAGCTAACGCTAGCAGTAGTTGTAGTGACTCAAAGCGTGCAACTGAGGAGAAAGTTTCATTATAATCAATGCCTGGGATCTGCGTGAATCTCTTGGCTACCAAGTGAGCATGAAAATGTCCATCTATTTTCAGTTTGAAGACCCATTTTGATTTAATAGCCTTGTGGCCTGGCAAGAGGTCAACCAGCTCCCAAGTGTCATTTTTCGACAGTGCATCCATCTCATATTGGCATGCTTCTGCCCATTCCTCTGCATCGGCAGCTTCCATAGCCTCCTTATAGGTGGCAGGGTCTCGTCCCACAGCTGCCGGAGCTGCCGCAGCCAGTAGTTCAGCCAGCGCAAGCTGCCTAACCTCATTGGTTTCAATGTTACATGCTATTATAGTTATTGCTGCATCAGTGGCTGTTCTGGCAATTGGAGCTTTTGCAGCAGGTTGTGGAGGCGTTGCTAGTAATGCTATTGGTGTCCCAGAGGCTGCCGGAGCAGCTGCCACATTCAAGACATTGACAGAGCTAGGCTGCCAGGAGGGGAGCATGGCATTATTGGCATTGAAATACCTTGGGTTCGGCACCCTTGTACACTCTGAACGCCTTGGTGCTTTGTCCATCTCACGCAGCAGCTGAGCATGCTGCATTTGATCCTCAAGTCCCCTGGGCATCTCTGGCTCAGGCTCAGGAGAACAGTGCTTAATGTGGATGGCACTTTGGCGAGGGGGTGGTGAGTTCGGCAGGGAATGATGTTGTTTGGGAGTTGTTGGAAGGGCAGGTCCTTGGATGGGAGGTATGGTTGATCACTTTATGGGGTCTAGAATGTTTTTAACATCCTCCTTACTGCCCATAAAGGGAGCAGAGGAGGGGGCTTGTAAATTCGGTGGCCTTGCTACTGTGTTAGGTGCAGCGGTTGCCAGAAAGAAAGGTATTGGGATTGGAGAGTTAGGTAGGGGTGTCTCAGTCCCCTGTTGGGAAGGAAAGCAACTCTCATCAAATGTCACATCTCTTGACAATTTGACAGAGTGGGTATGTTTATCCCATAGCCAGTATCCCTTTGAACCGGGCTCATATCCAACAAGCGTGACTTCAATAGCCTTTGCATCTAATTTGTGTCGCTTGTCTGTGGGTATGTGCATGTACCCCTTGCATCCAAAGACATGAAATATGAGATGTCTGGAACTTTGCTAGGGTTCCAAGTCCCAACTGGAGTATGCCACTTAAGTGTGCAGGATGGGGTGCAATTGTAGATATGGGCTGCTGTACTAACAGCAAATTCCCAGAAGCCATTCAGCAGGCCAGCAGTATGTAGCATAGCCATTGCCTTATCCATAATGGTGCGATTAAATCGCTCAACTTTCCCATTTTGTTGTGGTGTACCTGGCATTGTAAGTTGATGCTCTATCCCCCTCTGGCTGAGGATGTCCTTAACATTGGCTGCCATATATTCACCACCTCTGTCGGAATGCAGTGTATGCAACTTTTCACTTGTCTGGGTTTCAGCCCAAGACAGGAACTTCTGCAGTGCTGCTGAAAATTGATCTTTTGATTTCAGAAAGTAAACCACAGTATGGCAAGAGTGGTCATTGACAAAGGTAGCTATATAGCTAGATCCTTGAATGGATTTGGTCTGCATTGGACTGGCCAAGTCGCTATGGACTATCTCCAAAATTCTGCTTGTCTTTTTAACAGAATCAGGGAAGGGTTTGTGAGTGGACTTGCCAAGCTCGCATCCATAACATATTGTAGGGATGTCCATGGTAGAGCTGCCGAGGTTCATGCCTTTAATGGCAAAGGGACCATGGGCTTTTAGAGCAGCATGAGACATATGGCCCATGCACTGATGCCAGGTGTGTAAAGATGTGGTGACGTTTCCAGCATGTGTATTTAGGGAGTTACCGGTGGAGTCTAGCCAGTAGAGGTTATCCTCCAGGTACCCTTTAGCAATATAACATCCTTTGTGGATGATTTTAAATGCCCTATTGTCAAAGGTGACAGAGGCACCCTTCTGCGCTAGAGCACAAGTTGACATGAAATGTGTCTTTACGGCAGGTACATGAAGCACATTGCTCAGGGTGATCTCATATCCTTGAGGGCTTTTGAAGATGACAGTGCCAGTACCAATTTGGTTGACTGTGGACTTATCTCCAAGGCATATAGTGCCAGTTATAGGGGAGTAGTCCTTGAAGTCAGATCGGCAGGGGGTGATGTGGTGAGTTGCATCGCTATCCATTATCCAATGGGGCTTCACATCAGCAGCATACAGGGCAGCAGTAAGATCATCATTGACCTCCTCAATGGAGGCAGTGATAGGTACAAGTATATGTGTATTAGCTGCCTTGCTGCCAGAACTCTCCTCCTTCTTTTTGTTGGGAGTTTCATCCCACTTCTTTTTTCGGCAGTCTGGCTATATGTGGCCCTTTTTGTTACAGTAATGGCAGGTGAGATTGGTGTGATCCCTTCTCTTTTTCTTGCCATCTGATTTAATGGGGGCATGAGCCACATTAAGAGCTGCCAAGGTTCCTGAGCATCATCCTTCCTCATTAAGGATGCAAGCAATAATTTCGCTATAGCTAAGCGAGGATGGAGCTCCTAAAGCAAGGATGGTGGTAGCCACTACCTCATAGGAAGAGGGTAGGGTGTTTAGAAGGATGAGACAATATTGGGTGTCGGTGATGCCCATTGATGCATTGGAGAGGTTAACCCGAGCCTCATTCAGCTTTGCTAGCTGAGAGGTCATTGGCTGGCTGTCATCAAGACATGCATGTGTGAGTTGGATCCATAAATTGAAGATGGTGGTGCTGCCGGTAGCTCCACCATAGACTTGTTTGAGTTTGTCCCACTTGTCCTTAAAGGTTGGAAAGTCAGTTTCGGAGGAAATGAGTGAGAAGACGTCGGGTTTAACATAGAGGCAGAGGTATGCCTTGGTTCTCCTTTGAATGGAGTTCCATTCACCCGTGTCTACTCCTGTAGGTGCTGAAGTATCGGAAAAGATGTCTTCAGCCTCATAAAGTGTGAGGAGAGCTTCAAGCATTCCCAACTAATTGGACCAATTGGAACCATCAAATTGGTTTAATTTGATACCAGATGGCATGCTGAAAGTGGTGCTATAGGCTTGACCCACATGGGCTTGTGTATTAGCAGGTGTAGAGTTGGATCCAGAACTGCCAGTGGTTCTGGCAGATCCAGGAGTGTCAGGGAAAGTCATAGTTGAGATGGTTTCTGTTGCCGAGGAGCAATCAGCAACGGTTGCTTCATAAACAAGGTGGTTATCCTTCCTGCCCATGAAGTTGTTAAGCCTGAATGCTATCGCATCTAGCCCCCATATGTGCGACTTTGTATAGTAGGTAAATGTAAAGGTATTTGTCATTAGGGCTGAGCACCGTACCATATATGGTATACGGCTGTATGCACACAGCATCATACGGGTTATAGGTATACTGTAACCTGTACTGTAAAATGTTT
>WNGJ01023809.1_pt1 | contig 12196 bp, 10 predicted proteins | sample 5400611 | NCBI WGS metagenome assembly WNGJ01 (sample SAMN13153375, study PRJNA577476) | soil metagenome | isolation source: 40 cm soil or saprolite under Garry oak tree replicate 1 | place: USA:California | collected 2016-06-15 | reverse complement strand
CGGTCCGCGAACTCCTCGAGGAGGTCCTCTGGGCTGGGGTCCAGCGCATAGATGAGGCCCTGCTCAAGCTCGCCGGTGACAGGGCCGCCGGTCAGGCCAAGGGAAGCGAAAACAGGCTCAGTGTTCTCGGAGCCCTCTCGCACCAGCGTCAGGATCATATCCGGATATGGGAGATCGTCGAGGGATCCGCCATCCCCCAGGGAGGGCGTGCTTGCGACCAGCGCATCGAGTTGGCCAGCAACAACCGGAGAAAGGTGGGCTTCCCCGACAAGCATGAAAACACCCACGACGACAATGCTCCACGGTCGGCACAAGGCTTGGGCAAGTTGGCGCATGGTTGTGTTCATCCGAGGACTCAGCGGCGGGGATGAGAGCGCAAGTACCATGCCATGGATGTGGCGGGCCTTGAATCCGATTCCGGAGCGGCCTATCGACACCCCCTAAACTGTAAATAACTAGATCTGCTGAGCGTTCCCGATAGACATCTGACCGCGCAATCTCGACACGTCGGACGGCGCGTCCGCGCCCGTGCACTGAGCGAGTAATAGTGACATACAAGCGCAGGCAAATTTGGCAACGTAGACGCGGTCTTCTACGGGACGACGATAAGCACCGTTGCTGAAGTGCCGTCAGCGGCGGAAGGCAGGTGATCCACAGGGTGCGCCACTATTGTGGCTTCACCGCGCGATCCAGCTTCACGCCGGCGACGAGGTCAGTCATGGTCTCGAGAGCCCGCAGGGCCGTTGCATCGATCTCGAGGGCAAGCAAGGGGATCGACTCGTACCGCCGCACCACGGACGCATGCGTCGAGGGCAGGCGCGCGAGAACGGCGTCTTGCGCTCGCCCGATGGCGTCGGCGCGCTGCGCCGGGTCACCAGTTTCCGCGACCTGAAGGGTGACGAGCACCCGGGCCCGCCCGACACGGACAAGAGCGCGGATCTCGGAATCGACCATGGTATCGGCTCGCGGCATGCCGGCACCCAACGCGGTCACACCCGCGATTTGTGTAACGAGAAGCGCAATGACCCCGACGCGCACGTCTAGGAGGGCTTCTTCCCCCGGATCTCGGCGATCTTGCGGTCACGATCGGTGGCCAGGCGCTCCCTGTCGCGACGCAACTCCTCGTTGAGGCGGTCGAGCTCCTCGTGGGTGCGCACGCCGGGAAGCGCGGCCTGGTGGAGGATCTCGCGCTCAGCGACTTTCGCGGTGTAGAACTGGCGGGCGTCCGCGATGGCGGCCTTCTGCTCGTCGGTGAGCGGGCGATCATCGACGCTGGCCTCCTTGTCTTTCTGCCGGAGGCGCTCCATGGCCAGCTCGTAGGCGCTCTTGGGTCCGTCGCCGCTCATGGTCGAGAGTTTAGCAGACACGGCCGCCCATTTGTCCTTGCCCATGGGCCTCCCGATGCTAGGCTCGAACCATCGCGGTCGCGGGGAGGATCGATCCGACCAAGGGGGCTCCTGACATGTCCAAACCGCCTGGCGCACCGGCCCATCGCCCGCTCATCGCCTTCTGCGGCGTCCTGATCCTTGCCGCGGGCTTCGCGAGCAGCCTGCACGGTCAGCCCGCGTCCAAGCCAGCCGCCGCCATCACCGATGCGGCCACGGGCTCGCGGGCCATCCTGCACGTGGACGTGGTGGGAACGGGGGCGAATCGGCGGCTCGTCACCGCCGGGGTTTTTCCCGAGGGCCGCACGCTCGGACCCCTCGTGGTCGGTCTTGGCGCCACGTGGGCTCCCGACGGGACAGGCTTCGCCTTCTTCGATACCCAGCTCGCGCTGAGGCTGCGGGATCGGGTGGGACGGGAGACGGTGCTCTTCCAGGGCGACCAGAACGAGCAGCTCTACCTCTGGCAACCCGCGTGGTCGCCGGACGGCAAGCAGATCGCGGCCCTGACCTTCGTGCCGGGGGCCACCGGTCCGCTCAAGATGTCGATCGCGCTCATCGATGTGGCAGCGAAGAAAGTCCAGTCCCGATTCGCGATTCCTCGAGGCGTGACGAACATCCCGTCTTACTCCACCCCGCCCAACAAGCTCCGCTGGTCCGCGGATGGCCGCAGGATTCTCATCTCCTGGGAATCGGCCGCGGTGCTCGATACCAAGAGCGGGACCTTTGAGCTGTTGCCGGGAGGGCCGATCGTCGCGGAGTGGGCGCCCGGCGGCGACGCCATCTACTATCTCGACGTCATCAATCGCGACAGGGGTCCGACCCTGGCGGGACTCTATCGCGCGACGCTGGGGTCGGGGACGCCGCCCACAAAACTCCTGGATCAGCAGCAGCTCAGCTTCATGGGGCTGGCCGTCACCGCCAGGGTCGTCCTCGGCGTCATGACACTCTCCCCCGCGGGCACGAAGCTGGCCGTCGCCTTCGGCTCCGGCGCCGGAGACTCGGGGAGGCTCAATGTCTACGCCATCGGCGCGGCGCCTGACAGCCTCGTTACGGACAAACCACTCGCCACCTTCCCGACGGAAGAGCTGATCGCGGCGATCGAATGGGCGCCCGACGAGACGCAGGTGGCCGTGATCGCGGTGGCCAAGGACGGGGTGAAGATTCGCGCGATGAACCTCGGGACGGGAGCGTGGCGAACGCTGGCGACCCTCGGCCCTCTGGATCTCAACGGACGCGAGGCCGAGGTCCTCGCCTTCAAGGCCTTGAGCTGGACGCAGTGAGCGTCGGGTGCTGATTCGTCACCCGGCCTACCCGATGGCGCCCGAAGGTCCTCTCCGCTGCTCGAGCCGCCCGAGCAGTTTCTGGAACGTCTCGACGGTCAAGGGCTTCACGAGGTGGTCGTCGAACCCGGCCTCGATGGCCTTCCGCTTGTCCTCGTCGCGTCCGTATCCGGTCAGGGCCACGAGCACGACGCCCTTGAGCTGGGAATCCTGACGGACACTCCGGGCCACCTCGTAACCGTCCATTCCCGGAAGCCCGATATCGACCAGCATGAGATCGGGCGTGCTCGTGCGCACCGCTTCCAGGGTTGCCAGGCCGTCGTGAGCGACACGAACCCGGTGCCCGAGCAGCTCGAGCAGCATCATCAGCCCTTCGGCCACGTCAGCGTTGTCATCGACGACGAGCACTCGGACGGGCCCGCCGTGCGCCTCCCCCGCGGATCGGTCGGGGACGGCATTCGCATCGGCAACGGGAACACAGGGGAGGGACACGCGGAACTCGGAGCCTCGACCCAGCCCTTCGCTGCTGACCTCCACCCGCCCCCCGTGGAGCTCCACGAGCCGCTGCACGACGGTGAGGCCGATGCCCAGTCCGCCCTCGACTCGCGCGGGGCCCCGTTGGGCCTGGGCGAAGAGGTCGAACACGCGAGGCAGCATCTCCGGCGCGATGCCCACGCCATTGTCCCGCACTCGGAGTACCGCCTGCTCGCCCTCACGCCGCGCCATCACCTCGATCCGCCCGCCCGGCTCCGTGTACTTCGCGGCGTTCGTGATGAGGTTGACCACGACCTGCTCTAGCCGGCTCGGGTCGCCGCTGACGTGCAGCGGCTCGTCCGGCAGTGCGAGGGTGAGGAGGTGCGCCCTCGCCTCGACGAGGTCGCGGGTGGTCTCGACGGCACGCTCCACAACGCTGGCCAGGCGCACCGTCTCCACGCGCAGGGTCATCCGGCCGCGCGTGATGCGGGCGACGTCGAGCAGATCGTCGACCAGCCGCGCGAGCTGATCGGTCTGGCGGTAGGCGATGTCGAGGGCCCGGTCCCGCCGTGACGGATCGAGGCGCGCGGTGATGATGGCATTGCGCACGGCGGAGAGCGGATTTCGCAGCTCGTGCCCGAGCATGGCGAGGAACTCGTCCTTCCGTCGGTCACCATCGGCGAGCTCGAGCAGCTTTCCGCTCAGCTCGGCTTCGAGCCGCTTCTTCTCGGTGACATCCCGGGCGATCTTCGAAGCGCCGACGATACGCCCCTCGGAATCCCTGATCGCCGACACGGTGAGTGAGATGTTCAAGAGCCGGCCGTCCTTGGTGATGCGGACGGTGTCGAAGTGGTCCACCATCTCCCCCCGGCGGATCCGGGAGAGCACCTCGTCTTCCTCGGCGCCACGCTCCCTGGGAATGATGAGGGTGATGTGCCGACCCACGGCCTCCGCGCTCGTCCAGCCGAACATCCGCTCGGCGGCCGGGTTCCAGGATGTGATGATGCCGTCCAGGGACTTGCTGACGATTGCGTCGTCCGAGTTCTCGACGATGGCGGCCAGCCGGGCATGGGCGATCTCCCGGCCCATGCCCTGCGCTTCGATCACCTGCGCCTTCTCCTGCGGACCCACGATGAAGCCCTGCCGATCGCCGTGGCCGTTCAGTCCCTCGGAGGGAAAGGCGCGCGAGTGCGCGCCGCAGATCCGGAGCAGGGTCGCTCCGTACGGCTGTCCGCGGAACGCGGCCAACGGATACGCGCAGAGCAGAGAAAACGACAATGTCTCGGCGAGATCGTTCCAGAGCTCTTCGAGACGGATGGCGGCCTCGATGCGGCCCTCCGCGCAGAGCAGGGCGACCATCTCGCCGAACGCGTGGACGTGGGGAACCTGGCCCGCGGTGACCGCCCGCGCCACGGTCGCGCCAACAACCTCGACGAAGCGCTTCTCGTCCGGCCATCCGTCGACCATGAAGCGCGAGAGGGTCTCGGCGGCGTCCAGGGCAACGTAGCGGCCCTGCTCGGAAAGGGCGGAGAGATCGAAGCCGCGTGCGGCCAGCTGCTCCGCGATCTGCGCGTGATGTGACGCGGTGGCGATGATCAGGCAGGCCTCGCCGGCCCCAAGTGCCGGGCCGACGAATCGGCCGATGACGTCCAGGAGAAGGGTCTCGTCGTCGTAGAACTGGACGACATGCGCCGAGCCATCGGTCTCGCCCCCCGCAGGGATCGGCAGGCTCGACGACAGGTCCAGATCGCTCAGATCAGTCGGCTTCATCTCTTTCCCTTCCTCCCTGGTCAAGGCTATGCCGATCAGAACATGGCTTTCGAAGCCGCCCCAACTTGCGAGATGGATGCCAGGTTGGATTGTCTCTTTCGTCGCTCCTTCGAACGGCGACCCGAAACTTTTCAAGGGGTTCCGATGGGTGCGCTGACCTCTGAGGCTACCGGGGGGAGAGATCGGGAAGGTGCGACGCGGTAACAATTGCAGCCCGGGCTCGTAGATGGCAGAGCCCGTCGCTCGTGGAGCCAGCGAGACCGGCCGGTGCGCGGTCGTGTGTGGTTCACCCTCGCCGCTCGTCAGGAGCCGGGTGGACATCACCCATGCGGCCCCGACTACCGAGTCGCATGGGAGTGCTCCCCTCTCCGCTCAGCCACTCTCGTCGAGATCACATCGCTGCCCGCCTCGAGCGATCCCGTTTGGCAATCAAGGCCTTGCTTGAAGACCGCTCCACGGATCGACTCGTGGCACACGTGTTGCCTTATCCGGCAGGCTGTCCAGAAATCTTCGAACAGGAGAAGGAGGAGAGGACATGAAGCTCTCAAGCATGATCGTCGCCGCGATCGCGGCGACCTGCGTGCTTGCCGGACAGGGCCTGGCCCAGTCGCCGGCGAAGCCAGAACCTTCCGCGTCTCCCGCCAAAGTAACGGCCGAGACCATGAAGGGACAGCACAGCAGTCACCGTGGAGATCGGAATGACACCGGGCCCCGCGACGGCAAAGTAGGGCGCCGGACGACGAGACAGCAGCACTAGCGACCTCACCACACAACGAGGGTCGGGACCTCGACCGCTCGAGGCATCCGATCGGAAGGAGACCACCGTGGCAGATGATCATTCGAAACACATGACGGGGCTGTTTCGCGACCGCGAGGCGGCCGAGCGCGCCTACGGTTGCCTGACGAATCGTGGTTATGCCGGCAGCGACGTCAGCCTGCTGATGACGGACGAGACTCGGCAGCGCTGCTTCCCACGCACCGAGGAGCCCACGACAGAGCTCGGGAGCAAGGCAGCCAAGGGGGCAGGAGTAGGTGCCGTCGCGGGCGGGGGCCTCGGCGCCCTGCTCGTGGGCCTGGCCGCCGCCGGCTTCGCCGTGCCCGGCCTACCCATCATCGCGATGGGGCCCCTGGCCGCCGCCTTCGCTGGCGGGGCGACGGGCGGTACGCTCGGTGCCATCGTGGGCGCGCTCGTGGGAGCGGGCATTCCCGAGGAGCGCGCCAAGCTCTACGACAAGGGCATCGAGGAAGGCGGCATCGTCATCGGGGTGATCCCGCGCACCGACGAGGATGCGGCATATTTCGAGCGTGAGTGGTCGAATGCCCAGGGGGAGCAGATCTATCGGCCGACCTGGCCGTCGAGGAGATAGCCATGACCGCCGCGCGCTCAGCTGTCGCCGTCATTGCCGCCGTCATCCTGTCGAGCGCAGGGACCGGAGCTGCCCAGTCGGGCGGTACCAGGCAGATGATGGGTCGGCACTCGATGGACGGGCAAGTGACGAGCATCGACGCGAAGAAAGGGTGGGTCCACGTCAAGACCTCGGAAGGGACGATGATCGTCCATTTCCCGCCCGAATCGCTTCAGGGCGTGAAGAAGGGCGACACCGTCACGGTGAGCCTGGCCCTGCAGGACAACGGCCCCGCGGCCGGCAAGGAGCAGAAGTAGCGGACGGCTCGCACTCGCAGGTTGCTCAAAAAGGGCCCAGCTGCGAGGCGGCGCCCCGCCCTTCGAGTTGAGCGGCGGCCGTGTCTGGCCGCCGCGAGACAAGGGCTGAGCTGGGTCTTTTTGAGCAACCTGCTAGATGCGCGAGCTCGGTCGATAGAAGGGCTGGCGCGCGCCTTCGTCGAGCCAGCCGTCATAGAAGCGCTTCACCACGGGGAAGACCTCGCGCGAGAGACGGCGCCGGCGCTCCTCCTCGGGCTTGAGGTCGACCCGGAGGGACGCGGCGAGCTCCTCGAGAGCTGCCTCGCGGTCGATTCGCGTGAAGTGGCCGTCCCGGACCACCACCTCGCCCGCGACCATAACCATGGCCACCCCCGCCGTCTTGGCCCGCTGCACGATGGCATCGACCACCGCGGTCTGGTGATCGAGGTACGGGTGAGCGATCTGACGCCAGGAGAGCAGCACGAGATCGGCGGCCCGTCCCGGCTCCAGGGTGCCGATGTGCCCGGCATAGGGCGTGGTGGCGGCGCCGTCCTCCGTGGCCATCTTCAACACTTGCGGGCAGGTCGGCACCACGTCGTCCATGCCGGGAACACGGTGCAGTCGGAGCACGAGGCGCATCTCCTGGAGCATGTCGCGGTCGTCGTTGATGCCCGCCTCGTCGAGCCCGATGGCGACGCGGACTCCCCGCGCCGCCCAGTGATTGAGCGGACCTACTCCGCTCCGCAGCCGCAGGTTCGAGCTCGCGTTGTGGCAGATCATGGTGCCGGAGTCGGCGGCCATGTCGATGTCGGCCTCGTCGAGCCAGACGCCGTGGCCGAGGGTGAGCTGAGGCCCCACCAGCCCGAGCTTGGCCAGGTGCTGGAGCGCGGTGCCGCCGCTCCGCCGCCGCGCGTACTCCTTTTGATAGGCCGTCTCCACCAGGTGCATGTGCATGCCCACCCGGTACCGGGCCGACCAGTCGCGCAACGCTTCCAGCGCCTCGTCAGAGCACCAGTGCAAATTCGCGGGGGCGAGCTGGATGCGGGCTCGATCGCGTGTGTTCCGTCCGCACTTCTCCCAGAGGTCGGTGAAAATCCCACGGTGATCGTCGAGGGGAATCGCCTGGGCCTTCAGATATGCCGCCAGGTCGTCGGACACGGGAGCGGGGAAGCGCTGGGCGAAGGTCTCGTCGGCCTCGTAGGCGAGACGGTTCTGGTCACGGAGCGCATACGAATAGGACACGCGCATGCCGACGTCTTCGTAGGCCTTGAGGATGCGCTCGGCCACGCCGATCACCCGCGCCGCGGGGGCGATACGCCAGCCGTGCAGGTGCTGGACGGTGGTGATGCCCGACTCGAGCATCTCGAAGGCAGAGTAGAGCGTGTCGAGGTACGGATCAACGTCCCGGGCGGTCATGCGGCTCGCGAACCAGAGCTCGAGCGCATGGTCGGGAGAGCCGAGCTGCAAGGGCGTGAGGCCGACGTGGTGATGGCCGTTGACGAAGCCGGGCACCACCACGTGCTCGACCGAGCCCAGCACCTCGTCGGGACGGTGGCGGGCGTGGAGCTCGGCATACGGCCCCACCTCCACCACCACGCCATCGCGCTGGAACACGGCGCCGTCGGTGATGACGCGGGCCTCCGCCCGGCTCTCGACCTTGACGACGACGAACTTGCCCCGGATCAACGACGACGCCATGCGGGCTATTCCCTCGTCAGGGCCTGCTGTCGCCCCTGGTGGTACTCCGACAAGGTGGCGTTGGCGGCGACGATCGTCCGGAGCTGATCCGAGATTCTCGCGAGGTCCTTCCCGGGAACGGCCACGTAGAGCTCGTCCTCGCCCAGGCCCGTGTAGACCCGATTCCCGATACACCCCGTGCTCACGACGATGCCCTGCGTCAGCGCGGCGGGCAGCGCCATGCAGGTGGGCCGGCCGAGAAACGGCGCGGACACGCCGATGCCGGCGCGCTGCGCGGCCTCCTGGAGGAGCATGAGGCGTCCGGGCCGGCCGATGAAGAGGACCACATCAGGGTCCACCGGCGAATCGCCGAGCGGCGCGTACACCACGGCGCCCGGGGTGGCGGACAGGCGAGGGATCCCCGGAACCTCCTCCATCTTGACGTAGCCGATGCCCGTCATGAACGAGAGAGTCTGCTCGAGCTCCTGGGCTCGCTCGGCCGGGAGGGGAATCGCGTGCGTATGGCTGCCGATCGCGCAGTTGTAGTGGTCGCTCGGCACGGTGTAGAAAGCCCGTCCCGCCGCGGCCAGACGCCAGAAGCTGCAGCCGGAGGGCTCCGATCCCGCGAACCTGGCCACGCCCGCGGGTGGCGCATCCAGGAACGTGACCGCCACGGGCCGCCGCCCGAGCCCGAGGGCCTCGGAGAGGCGCTGCTCAACGCTGTGATAGTCGATCATCGCTCGTCTCCGTTACTCGAGGTCGATGCATGAGCTGCTCGAGCGTTTCCGATCCCTCATCGTGCCAGCGGATCGGGACGAAGCTGGAACTTCACGACCTTGCTCGTCGTCCCCTTGCCGCCCTCGACGTGGAACGGCGTTCTCGTCGCGTAGGTCGACCACAGTCCCTTGCCCTTCCAGCCGGCATTGGGATCGTCGATGCGCCCATCCATCCACTTGGCGTAGAAGCCCATGGGATAGGGGACGCGCAGGTTGACGAAGGTGCCGTTCACGAGCGCGATGAGCGACTCGTTGGCATTGCCGGTGGCCATCGGCACGTTCCTGCCCAGCCCAAAGGTATCGTGCTGATCTACCCACGTGTAGTAGCTCGCCTCGGCGCTGCCCGACTCCGTGACGCCCCTGAGCTGCGGACCAGGGAACGGATAGAGGGTCCAGCCCTCGGGACAGTGCTGGCCGGTCGCCGTCGGTCCGTTGAGCGGCCCCTTGCAAAGGCGTCGGTCGAAGCTGGCGAGATGTCCGCTCGAGAGCGGCGTCCACACCACGCCGTTCCGGTCGATGTCCATGCCCCGCGGTCCATACCCCGGCAACGGCGGCTCGAAGACCTCGGCCAGAGCGGTCGCCGCGGGATCCGGTCCCGGGTTGACGCGGATGACGTGGCCGGGGAATCCGAGGACCGAGCCCCAGATGGTGCCGTCGGCGGGGTTCACGGCGATGCCGTAGAAGGCGGCCACGATCCGCTTGTCCTTGGCGGGATCGACGGGCTGGTTCGGCTCGACGTAGTCGTCCCGCTTGCCGTTGCCGTTGGTGTCGAGGACGAGCGCCGTCCAGCCTTGCGATCTCACCTCGTCACCGGTCTCGTCGAACATCTTGCGATTCAGCCAGCCGAGTACGCCGCTCTGCGGCCCGCCCGCGCTCGTCCACAGCGTGTTGTTGGCGTCCTCCGCGAAGACCAGATGGTGGGTGGGGAAGCACGTGCTGATCAGGGTGATCTTCCCCGTCTTGGGATCGTACATGGAGAGATGCCGGTTGGATTGCTCGACCGGGAAGAGCTTGGCCGACGGATGGTCCGATCCCTTCTTGCAGAAGTCCGGATTCGCGGCCGGACGCACGCGCGAGGTGAACCAGACCCTCCCCTTCTCGTCGAACATCGGGTTGTGCATGCTCGTCTGGCTGTCCCAGATCGGGTCAGGCCCCCAGTACGGCGACGGCGTCGTGGGGTTCTGGTGCGACGAGGGCGTGTTGGGATCACGCACGAGCATCCTGACCTGCGCCGCCTTGTGCTTCACGGGATCGAGCACCGGGAAGAGATCCGTGCTCTCCTCGGGAGTGCCGTAGATCATCCCGTTGGCGTTGACCCCCGGGTTGCGCTTGTCCGTCGAGATCTCGTCGTGCAGGTAATCCTTGGGGCCGGCCCAGTCCCAGAGCGTGATGACGACGTTGCGCTCCACTCCCTGCGGCCGGGCCGGCGGGGACGCCGGGAGCTCGCCCGCGGCGATTCGATCGGTCCAGTCGGCGAAGAGCGCGGTGGCCCGCTTGGGATCGAGCCGCCCGAGATTGTTCAACATCTGCGTCATGGCCTGCCCCGACACGACGCGCCGGGCCCACGCCTCCGTCGAGGAGGAGAATTGGCCGAGCTCCTTCGGAATCGTGCGCGTCGCCTTGTTGCCGAGCTGGTGACACGTGTAGCAGCCGTTGGTCTTGACGACGTCGAGCCACTGCGCCTGGCTCTTGAGGGCCACCGGGATGCCGTTGCCGCTCGGGCCGGTGCCGGGGAACTCGCTCTTGTCCGGCACCTTGAGCATGGAATACCAGTAGATCGCCGGGTAGTACTCGGCCGCCGCCGCCGGGCTCGGCGCCACGGACGCCTTCAGATCGACCAACTTGCCGGGAACGGTACGAACCTTGGGCGAGTCGACGAGCCCGTAGCCGCGGACCCAGACCCTGTAGGTCGCCTTGGGAAGATCGGGCAGGACATAGCGGCCCCGATCATCGGTGACCACGATCTTGGCGAACTTCGTGGGCAGGTCGGTCGTCTCGGCGATGATCCACACGCCCGCCTCCGGCCCGTTCGCGCTTGTGACCACGCCGCCGAGGTCCCGGCCGCCGATGCGGATCGCCGGGTCGGCGCTCTGCGCGCTCAATCGCGCCTGGCCCGAAGCCAAGAGCACCACGACGCCGGATGCGATCAGCCCGAGATACCACCCTCTGGTCGTTTTCATGTCCCCGCTCCTCTCATGCCGCTCGACGCTTGTCCGATACGATGCGGCCCTCCTTCAAGACGAGCAGCAGCTGGCGCAGGTTCGTGATCTCCTCCAGGGGATTGGCGCCCACCACGATCAGGTCGGCGAGCTTGCCGGGCTCGATCGTGCCGAGCTCATCGCCCACTCCGCAGAGCTCGGCGGCGTGCCGCGTGGCCGCCAGGAGCGCCTGCCACGGGGTCGCGCCATCTTTCACCCAGAGCCCCAGCTCGAGCAGCGCGGCCTCCTTCAGCGGCCGGATGTCCGAGCCGAGGGCCATCTTGACGCCCGCCGAGAGCGCCTGCTGGAACCATTGCCGGTGCTCGGCCGCCGCGGCGTCGGCGCGGTGGCACAGGTCGGGGGCCAGGCTGCGCTGCTCCACCCAGCGCTTCTCCCAGCGATCGCCGGCCTGATCCGGCGTCAGGTGGGTGATGGCCAGCGTCGGGACATACCACGTCCCCTGCGCGCGCATGGCGTCGATGCATTCCCGGTTCATGAGGTAGCCGTGCTCGATGCTGTGCGCGCCCAGCCGCACGGCGGCCTGGACGGCCTCGGCGCTCGCGGCATGCGCCATCACGCGATAGCCGCGCTTGGCGCAGATGCTGAAGGCCGCCTCGAGCTCGTCGTCGAGCAGGAATGATTGCCAGTGACGGTCCCACGCGGGTCCCATGATGCCGCCCGTGAGGTTCAGCTTGATGTGGTCCACGCCGTTCTTGATCTGCTCGCGAATGGCGCGCACGAAGCCGTAGGGGCCGTCACACTCCCGCGCGTGACCCGAGGTCAGGAAGTGACCGCCCGTCGTGGTCAGGAAGTAGCCCGCCGCGAATACTCGGGGCCCGACGTACTGCCCGCTCTCGAAGGCACGCTTCCACGCGACGTCCATGAAATGCGCGGCCCCGGCGCACCGCACACCGACCACCCCGCCCTCCGTCAAGGCTTCCATCAATCGATGCCCGAAGGCGACGGTCTGCTCGACGACCGAGGCGCCCGTGGC
>WNGJ01006742.1_pt1 | contig 12197 bp, 12 predicted proteins | sample 5400611 | NCBI WGS metagenome assembly WNGJ01 (sample SAMN13153375, study PRJNA577476) | soil metagenome | isolation source: 40 cm soil or saprolite under Garry oak tree replicate 1 | place: USA:California | collected 2016-06-15 | reverse complement strand
GTGCTGCGGCCCGGCGGCATCTTCCTCTCCTACGTCCCGACCATCATCCAGTCGCACCAGCTCACCGAGGCGCTGCGTCGCCACCGCGGCTACGCCCTCGTGGAGACGTTCGAGACGCTGCTCCGCCCGTGGAACATCGACGGCACCTCGGTGCGCCCGTTCCACCGCATGGTGGCCCACACCGGCTTCCTCACCGTAGCCCGCCGGGTGGTACCGGAAGAAGGCGCGGCCGCGACTCCCCGCATCGCCGATCCCGAGACCGACTGACCCGCGTGCTCGCGCGCTACTTCGAGCTGGGCCGGCTCGGCACGACCCCGGGAGGCGAGCTCCGCGGCGGCCTCACCACCTTCATGGTGATGGCCTACATCATCTTCGTGAACCCCGCGATCCTCTCCTTCGCGGGCATCCCCCCGCTGCAGGGGCAGGGCCCGTCGTTCGCGGCCACCCAGGCCGCCACCTGTCTCGTGGCGGGCGTGCTCACCATCGCGATGGGGCTCGTCACCAACTACCCGCTCGCCCTGGCCTCCGGCATGGGGCTCAACGCGGTGGTCGCCTTCCAGCTCGTGGCGGGCATGAAGCTGCCGTGGACCGCCGCGATGGGAGTGGTGCTACTCGAGGGCGTGGTGATCACCGCGCTGGTGCTGACCGGTTTCCGCGAGGCGATCATGAACGCGATCCCGGCCGCGCTCAAGCGGGCGATCGGCGTCGGCATCGGTCTCTTCATCCTCTTCATCGGCCTCGTGTCGGCGGGCATCGTGAAGCCCGGCCCGCCCGGGGTGCCGGTGACCCTGGGCGATCTGTCATCGGCGCCGGTCGCGGTGGCCCTGTTCGGGCTGCTGCTCACCCTGTGGCTCACCGCGCGGGGGTCGAGCGGCGCGCTCCTGGTCGGCATCCTCGCGAGCACCGTGGTCGCGGTGGCGGTCAACGGGGCCACCGGCGGGCGCGCGTTCCCCACCCCGGGGCAGGCGGTCTGGCCCGCGGCGCTCGTGGCGTGGCCGGACTTCTCGAGCCTCGGCGCCGGCCTCGACCTGTCCGTCTTCGCCCGGGTGGGGGTCGTCACCGCGGTGGTGGTCATCTTCTCCATCATGCTCTCCGACTTCTTCGACACGATGGGCACCGTGATCGGCATCGGAGGCGAGGCGGGCTGGCTCACCCGGGACGGACGGCTGCCGCGGCTCGACCGGGTGCTCCTGGTGGACTCGCTGGCCGCGGTGGCGGGTGGCGCGGCGGGCGCCTCCTCGGCCACGACCTACATCGAGTCGGCCGCGGGCGTGGCGGCGGGCGCGCGCAGCGGGCTCGCCTCGGTGGTGACCGGCCTCTGCTTCCTGCTCGCCCTGTTCTTCGCCCCGCTCGCGGGAGTGGTGCCGGCCCAGGCCACCGCGCCGGCCCTGATCGTGGTCGGTTACCTGATGAGCCGCGTGGTTCGCGACATCCCCTTCGGGGATCTCGAGGAGGGCTTTCCCGCGCTGCTCACCCTCGCGGTGATGCCGTTCACCTACTCGATCACCAACGGCATCGGCGCCGGCTTCATCGCCTACTGCTTCATCAAGCTGGTCCGCGGCAAGGGCGGCTCGGTGCCCGCGATGATGTACGCGGCTGCGCTCGCCTTCGTGATCTACTTCGCGCTGCCGCTCATCCAGCGCCTGCTCTCCGCCTAGGTCGCCGGTCGCCCGTCGCCTCGTGTGGTACGCTAAGGCCTTGATTGCCAAGCCCTCGAACGTGTCGACCATGCGTTCCCGCTAGGAGGCCGCCGCCGTGATCAGCATGATGCGCGAATACGCCAGGAGCCTGAAGTTCGTGCTCCTGATCGTCGTCGTGATCTTCATTCTCACCTCGGGCGTCCTCTTCTATTTCGGGTCCGGCCCCTTCGGCGGCGGCAAGAGCAACGCGGTCGCGGTCGTCAACGGCGAGGAGATCCCGCCGGAGCGCTTCAAGCGCGCCCAGGCCAACATGATGGCGGCCTACGCGCGGATGGCCCGGCAGCAGCTGACCCCGGAGCTGGCCGAGCGGCTCGGCCTGTCGCAGCAGGTGATCAACGATCTGGTGACCGAGGCCATCGTGATCCAGGGGGCGGCCCACGAGGGCGTGCGCGTCACCGACGACGAGCTGCGGACCACCATCCAGCAGATCCGCGAGTTCCAGGAAAACGGCCGGTTCTCGCGCACCGAGTACCTCAAGGTCCTGCGCCAGATCCGACTCGATCCCGGCGAGTTCGAGACCGAGGTGCGGCGCCAGCTCCTCCGGCGCAAGATGGAGAACCTGATCAAGCAGGGCGTGAAGGTCTCCGAGGAGGAGGTGCGGCAGGCCTACCGCCAGCGCCACGAGCAGGTGCGGGCCGCGTGGGCCTACGCCGACGTCAAGCCCGCGATGGCCGCGGTGCAGGTGGCGGACGCCGACCTCGAGCCCTACGTGAAGGGCCACCAGCCGCAGTTCAGCCAGCCCGAGCGGCGACGGCTCCAGTACGTGCTGTTGGCTCCGAGCCCGGCGGCCGCCGCGGTCTCGGACGCGGAGGTCGACGCCTACTACAAGGAGCACGGGTCCGAGTTCGACGAGCCGAGGCGCCTCCGGATCGCCCACGTGCTGGTGCGGATGCCCCCGATGGGGAGCAGCGACGCGGAGAACGCGGCCAAGGCGAAGGTCGAGGACGTGATCAAGCGCGCGCGGGCCGGGGAGGACTTCGGCAAGCTCGCCCGGGAGATCTCGGAGGACAAGGCGAGCGCGGTGCAGGGCGGCGACCTCGGCTTCGTGGGGCCCGGGGAGCTGGTGGCTCCATTCGAGCAGGCCGCGTTCGCGCTCAAGAAGGGAGACGTCTCGGATCCGGTGCGCACGCCCTTCGGCTACCACGCGATCCGGATCCTCGACGTGCGGGACGGGGGAAAGACGCCGCTCAAGGAGGTGGCGCCGAAGATCAAGGCGGCCCTCGGCGCGTAGAAGAGCGAGCGCGCGGCGCAGGCCCGCGCGGACGAGGCAAAGGCCGCGCTGCTCGGCGCCCCCGATTTTGCGGCGGCGGCCAAGCGTCTCGGGCTCGAGGCGCGCGAGGTCACCTTCGGGCGCGGCGACGCCCTCGGCGAGGCCGGTCGCGACCCGCAGCTCGACGAGGCGGTGTTCGGGCTCGCGGTGGGCGGCGTCTCCGCGCCGCTCAAGACCGCGGCCGGCTACGCGGTGGTCAAGGTAGCGCAGCAGATCCCGGCGGGTGTGCCGCCGCTGCCCGAGATCCGCGACCGCGTGGTCGAAGCGATCAAGCGCGAGCGGGCCGAGCAGCAGCTGACCGACAAGGCCAGGACCCTGGCCGCGACCCTCGGCAAGGGAGGCGACTTCGAGGCGGCGGCCAAGGCGGAGGGATTCACGACCGGAAGCATCCCGCTCTTCTCCCGCTCGGACCCGCCGAAGGAGCGCGGCAGCCTTCCCGGAGGCGTGCTCCTGGCCGCGCTGCAGACCCCGGCCGGTCAGGTCGCGGAGCCGGTGCGCGCGGAGGGCGGGGTCTACGTGGTCAAGACGCTGGAGCGCCAGCCGGCCAGCCCCGGCGGCTTCGATCGGGAGCGAGACGAGCTGGACAAGCAGGTGCTCGAGCAGAAGCGCGCACTCGCGTGGGACACCTGGATCCGTGGCCGGCTCGCGTCCGCCAAGGTCGAAGTCGGCGGCCAGCCCGCCTCCATGACGCGCTGACCGGCGGGAGACTCACGATGGACAAGACCGCGCTCCTCATCATCGACGCCCAGCACGAGTACTTCGCGCCGATCGGCAAGGTGGTCCTGCCCGCCGGTCCCCAGGCGGTGGGCCGCATCGCGGAGACCCTGCGCTGGGCGCGCGCGAGCCAGGTTCCCGTCTTCCACATCGTCCACGAGAGCCGCCGGCCGGGGGCCGCGACCTTCGTGCCGGGCAGCCCCGCGCTCGCGATCCACGACGCGGTGACGCCGCGCGCGGAGGAGCCGATCATCACCAAGCACCTGCCCGGCGCCTTCACCGGCACCCCGCTCGAGGCCGAGCTCCGCCGCCGCGGGATCGAGCGGGTCATCGTCTCCGGCTTCATGACCCAGATGTGCTGCGACACCACCACCCGCGAGGCGGCCCACCGCGGCTTCAAGGTGACGCTGCTCTCGGACGCCACCGCCGCGATGGACGTCAAAGGGCCCGACGGCGTGGTGATCCCCCACGATCAGGTCCACCGCACGCACCTGGGCAGCCTCAACGGCTTCCTGGCCGAGGTCAAGCGCAGCGACGAGGTGATCGGGACATGAGCGTCCAGCGCACGCCGATGACGCGCGCGGGCTACGAGCGGCTGCGCGACGAGGTGAGTCGGCTGAAGAAGGAGCGTCCGAACATCGTGCGGGCCATCGCGGAGGCGCGCGCCCACGGCGACCTGAGCGAGAACGCGGAGTACCACGCGGCGCGGGAGCGCCAGGGATTCATCGAAGCGCGCATCACCGATCTCGAGTCCAAGGTCGGCACCGCCGAGGTGATCGATCCGCCGACCTCGGGCGACCGGGTCACCTTCGGCTCCACCGTGAAGCTCGAGGACGAGGACGGCAAGGAGACGATCTACCAGATCGTGGGCTCGGACGAGGCGGACCCGAAGCAGGGGCTGATCTCGATCATGTCCCCGCTGGCCCGCACCCTGATCAGCAAGAAGGTCGGCGACACCGTGATCGCGACCCTCCCGGGCGGCAAGAAAACCTTCGACATCCTCGCCGCGAACTTCCGGCTAAAGCCTTAGGACGTTCGTGGTGGAGCCGCGGACGGGCGTTCCGGCGCTCTCGACCGGCTAGCCCCGCAGCGCCTCTCGCAGCTCGCGGGTGAGGGCTTCGACGGTACCGCGGGTGCCGCCCGCGAGCTTGTTCTTCCACTCGCCCTCCGTCTCGAAGCGACGGTCCTTCAGGCGGTCGCCCCACGGCTTGACCGCCTCACGGATGGCGTGGAAGTCGAACGCGTCGCGCTTCAGCTCGCGCGCCCGCGCCATCACGTCGGGCGCGACGCGGATGAAGGCGCGAAGGGCGGCGCCGGTCTTGATGGAATACTTCCGTCCCGCCCACGCGGTGGGGAACACCCCCGCCACCGCCTTGACGTAGTTGAGGAAGAAGCGCTTGGCGTGCTGGCGCACCTCGTTCATGCGGGCCCCGCCGCCGATCTTCTCCACCGCGTCGAGGAAGTCGACGATCTCCTCCGCGAGCGGAGCCTGCGAGACGCGTCCCCTCCCGGTGCCGAGCATCTTGATCTCGCCCGCGAGCGGCGACGTCTCGTCCTCGTTGAGCGAGCGGATCACGTCGTGCGCCATCGCCTGGTTGGGATCCGGATACAGCTTGCGCCCGGCCAGGCTCACGATGTGGGACGGGTTGAGTCGCGTGTGCTTGGCGTTGATGGTGACGAACAGCTCCACGATCTGGCGCGCGTCCAGCCGATCGAAGAGCACCGCCGGGACCTCGATGCCGAGGTTCTCGCCCGCCTGGGTGACCGCGTGCAGGGCGAGCAGCCGGTGCTGGCCGTCGAGCACGCGCAGGACGCCGTGCTCCTCCGGGATCTGGAGCAGACCCAGGTCGTGCTGGCTCGCCATCGGGGTGAAGGTGAAGCGCTTCTCGGAGGTGATGATGACCGCGCCGGGGATCGCGGGCAGGGTGCCCGCGTCCTTGCAGTCGCGATAGTAGCTGACCAGCTCGTCGATCTTCCGGCGGATGACCGGGCGCTGGTACGCGGTCTCGCTCTCGCCGATCCGCTTCTCGAGCGCCTCCCAGTTCACGCGCGCGCGGTTCGCGCGCTGCTTGCTCTTGCTGGGTGGCCCGCCGTCCACGCTTCCGTAACCGAGCACCTCGAACTTGACCAGCCGGTCGATATCCTTGGCGGAGAACGACGCCTGAAAGAATTCGACCCCGAACTGCTTCACGCGGTGCGCGGGAACCGTGATCATCGGCCGTTCCGCCTCCGTGGGGACTGGGTCGCTGCTGCTGCAGTGGGGTAGCTCGCCCACTCTAGTCGAAGCTTAAACCCCTGTCAACATGTGCCTTTTCGGTCCTGGACCCTTCTGTCGTCAGCCCCTACGAGTTGGGGTAGCGGGCCCGGTTATCCCCAACATGTGGGTAGCCTGGGGATACGGGAAATCCAGTGGATAGGTGTGGATAATGTCGCCTCACCGTCGGGAGAGCGCGCGGACGAGGGCGATCAGCCCGAGGACGAGGAGGAGCCCGGCGGCTGCGCGGCGCAGCAGCGTCGGTGACACCACCCGGGTGAGACGGGCTCCACTGAAGACGACCAGGCCGTCGGCGGCCAGCATGCCGGGCGTGGTTCCCACCGTGACCAGCCCCGCGACCTCGAAGCGCGCCCCGAGGGCGATCGTCGCGAGCTGGGTCTTGTCGCCCATCTCGGCGAGGAAGAAGACGACGGCGGTGGTGAGCAGCGGTCCCCAGCGGGCGGGCTCGCCTGTCGCGGGCGCGCGGTCCGGCACGAGGGTCCAGACCCCGAACCCGGTGAAGCTCAGCGCGAGAGCCCAGGCCAGGGCGGTGGGAGGCAGTAGCCGCGAGACCCAGACCCCGGCGGTTGCGGCCAGCGCGTGGTTCGAGAAACGAGGTCCAGAGCGCGGTCATCTCATCGTCTCGCGCTCGATCCTACACCGCGTCGTCGTCGCGGCGGCCCCGCGCGTTGACAGGGTAGGGGGTGGATGCTAGGCTCGCCGCGTTCGAATCACGCCAATCTCAGTGTCCCATTCACTCGTTTCGGTTCCGGAGGACACGATGTCGAACGACCAGCCAGATCCCGTGGCGGCCCCGATCGGGCGCCGCCGCTTCCTCACGACGATGGGCGCCGCCTCGGCGGTCGCCCTCGCCGCGCCGGCGCGGGGCCGGGCCCAGGCCCGCGAGGTGAAGGTCGGCTACATCCTGCCGGTCACCGGGCCCCTCGCCTTCGAGGCGCAGCTCGCGCTGAACGGGCTGCTGCTGGCGGTCGACGAGATCAACGGGGCGGGCGGAATCAAGTCCCTCGGCGGCGCGAAGATCACCCTGTTGCCGGGCGACACCCAGAACAAGGTCGAGCTCGGCAACTCGGAGGCGGCGCGCCTCATCGACCAGGGGGTCACCGCGCTGATCGGCCCCTTCTCGAGCCTGGTGGCGTTCTCGGTCCGACAGGTCACCGAGAAGAACAAGACCCCGTTCCTCCTGCTCGCCACCGTGGCCGACAACGTGCTGGAGGGCGGGCTCCACTACTGCTTCCGCATGCAGCCCAACGCGCGCGCGATGGCCACCCTCACGGTGGGCAACATGATGGAGATGGCCCGGGCCTCGGGTGCGCCGATCAAGCGCGTCGCGATCATGCACGAGGACGGCAACTTCGGCACCACGATGGGCAACCACGTCGAGGCCTTCGCGGGCAAGATGGGTTATGAGCTGGTGCAGCGGGTGCCCTACAACCTCCGCTCCCCCGACTTCACCGCCGAGCTGTCCAAGGTCAAGGCGGCCCGCCCGGACCTTCTCCTGATCAGCGGCTACTACGGCGATTCCAAGATCATCGCGGAGACCGCGGCCAAGCTCCGCATCGGGGTCCACGCCCTCGTCGGGCTCGCCAACGCGGCCTACTCGAATCCCAAGTTCATCGCCGAGAACCGCGAGCTCACCGACCAGCTCTTCGACGGCAACTATTGGCACAACCCCCAGAGCCCGCGGGCCCGCGCGGTGTTCGACGCCTACCAGAAGCGGTTCAGCGCCACCATGTCCAACCACGGGGTACAGGGCTACCAGGTACTGTTCGTGCTCAAGGACGCGCTCGAGCGCGCCGCCTCGACCGACCGGGAGAAGGTGCGGGAGGCGATCGCCAAGACGAACCTCGCCGACCACATCCTGACCCAGGACGCGATCCGCTTCGACGACGCGGGCGAGAACGTCAACGCGACCCCGGCCCTGCTCCAGGTGCAGGGCGGCAAGCCGGTGGTGGTGGGCCCCGCGCGCTTCGTGGAGGCCAAGCCGGTGTTCCCGGTCCCGAAGTGGAAGGGCTAGCCCCTCTCACGAGGTGACCGGGCCGAGGTGACCTGGCTTTTCCTCCAGGCCGTCGTCAGCGGCCTTCTCCTGGGCGGAGTCTACGGGCTGGTCGCGAGCGGCCTCTCCCTGATCTTCGGCGTGCTCCGCATCATCAACTTCGCCCACGGGGCGGTGATGATGCTCGGGATGTACGCCTCCTACTGGCTCTTCGTGCTCCTGGGGCTCGATCCGTACCTCTCGATCCTCGTCACCGGCCCGCTCTTCTTCGCCCTCGGGATGCTCATCCAGCGAGTCGTCATCGAGCCCAACCGGGACGCCGCCGAGCACAACCAGCTCCTGCTCACCCTCGGGGTCGCCCTCTTCTTCGAGAACCTGGCCCTGGTCCTCTGGCAGGGGGACTTCCGCACCGTGCGGGTGTGGTACTCGGGGGCGTCGTTCCTGGTGGCGGACGTGTTGGTCGAGGTGCCGCGCCTCGTGGCGGCGGGCGGCGCGGTGCTGATCGCGCTCGCGCTGTGGGGCTTCCTGCGCCTGACCGACGCGGGCAAGGCGATCCGGGCCCTCTCCGAGGAGCCGGAGGGCGCCCGCCTGGTCGGCATCGACGTGGCGCGCATTCGCGGCGTCGCGTTCGGCATCGGCTCGGCCTGCGTGGCGGTGGCGGGGGCCCTGGTCACCCCGTTCTTCTACGTGGCCCCCGACGTGGGCGAAAGCTTCAACCTCATGGCCTTCGTGGTGGTGGTGCTGGGCGGCATGGGCAATTTCCTCGGCGCGCTCGTCGGCGGCTTCATCGTGGGCCTCGCCGAATCGCTCGGCGCCGCGTTCCTGCCCGGCTCCCTCAAGCAGCTCGTGGTCTTCGGCCTCTTCGTGATCGTGCTCCTGCTGCGGCCGGAAGGTCTCTTCGGGGGGCGCGGTGGCCGGTAGGATCGGCCTGCTCCTCGTGGTCGCCCTGCTCGCCGCGCTCCCGCCGTTCCTGCCCAAGTACGCGCTCGAGGTGCTGATCAGCGTGCTCTTCTTCGGCTACCTGGGCGCGTGCTGGAACATCCTCGGCGGCTACGGCGGGCAGTTCTCGTTCGGCCACGCCGCCTTCTTCGGCATCGGGGCCTACACCTCGACGCTGCTCTTCCTCCATCTCGGTCTCACCCCGTGGCTCGGCATGCTCGTGGGCGGCGGGCTGGCCGCCGCCTTCGGGCTCTTCGCGGGCTATCTCTCGTTCCGCTACGGGCTGCGCGGGCCCTACTTTTCCCTCGTGACCCTCGCCTTCGCCGAGATGCTGCGGGTGATCGCGGTGAACTGGAAGGCGGTGGGGTCGTCGCTCGGCCTGGTGGTGCCGAACCGCGGCTCGGCTCCCGCGCTGTTCCTGTTCGCGGAGAAGCTGCCCTACTACTACGTGATCCTCGCGATGGCGCTCGCCGCGCTCGGGATCACCCGGATCATCGAGCGCTCGCGCATGGGCTACGCGCTCGCCGCGATCCGCGAGAACGAGGACGCGGCGGAGGCGGCGGGAGTGGACGCGCTCTCCACCAAGCTCTCCGCGATGGCGATCTCGTCGTTTCTCACCGCGCTCGGGGGCACGTTCTACGCGCAGTACTTCGCCTACATCGACCCGAGTCTCACCTTCGGGCCCGCGATCTCCATCGGCGGCCTGCTGCCCGCCATCGTGGGCGGCGCGGGCACGGTGGCGGGCCCCCTGCTCGGCTCTTTCGTGCTGACCCCGATCTCCGAGCTGACCCGCGCCGTCCTGCGCGGCCGCGCGGGCGCCGACGTCATGCTCTACGGCCTCATCCTGATCCTGGTGATCTCGTTCCTGCCCAACGGGCTCGTGGGATGGTTCCGGAGCCGGCGGGCCGCGACCGGGAGGGCCGCGTGAGCGTGACCGCGAGCGCCGGGCTCGAGATCCGGGGGCTCACCAAGCGCTTCGGGGGCCTCGTCGCGGTGAGCCACTTCGACCTCGCCGTCGCCCGCGGCGAGATCGTGGGCCTGATCGGGCCCAACGGGGCCGGGAAGACCACCGTGTTCCATCTGGTCGCCGGCTTCCACGCGCCGAGCGAGGGGGCGATCCGGTTCGAGGGCACGAGCCTCGTCGGGCTCAAGCCACACGCGATCTGCCGGCTCGGGCTGGCCCGCACCTTCCAGCTCGTGCAGCCCTTCGCCGGGCTCACCACCCTGGAGAACGTGATGGTGGGCGCGTTCAACCGATCGCGGGACGTCGCGGGGGCCCGGCGGCGCGCGTCCGAGATCGTGGACTTCGTGGGCCTGGGCCCGCGCCGCGACGTGCCCGCCCGGCACCTGACGCTCTCCGACCGCAAGCGCCTCGAGGTGGCCCGCGGCCTTGCCACCGAGCCCCGGCTCCTGCTACTGGATGAGGTGATGTCCGGGCTCAATCTCACCGAGATCGAGGCCATCATCGGGCTGATCCGCCGCATCCACGCCCGCGGGGTGAGCCTCCTGATCATCGAGCACGTGATGCGGGCGATCCTGGCCCTCTCCCACCGGCTGGTCGTCCTGCACCACGGCGAGAAGATCGCCGACGGCGCGCCCGCGCTGGTGGCGCGGGACCCGCGCGTGGTGGAGGCCTACCTGGGCGAGACCACGGAGGGCACGCCCCGGTGAGCCTGCTCGCTCTCCGCGCGGTGGACGTGGCCTACGGGGACCTGCCCGCGCTCACCGCGGTCGACCTGGTCATCGAGTCGGGGGAGATCCTCTCGGTGGTGGGCGCCAACGGCGCCGGCAAGACCACGATGCTGCGCGCGATCTCGGGCCTCCTGCGCCCCCGGGCGGGGGAGATCCTGCTGGACGGTGTGCGGCTCGACCGGCTACCGACGCATGCGGTGGTGGAGCACGGGGTCGTCCAGGTGCCGGAGGGCCGCAAGATCTTCCCGAGCCTCACCGTGCTCGAGAACCTGGAGCTGGGCTCCTACACCCGCGCGGCGCGCCCGCACCGGCGCGAGAGCCTCGAGCGGGTGCTCGGGCTCTTTCCCATCCTGGGCGAGCGGCGTGGCCAGGCCGCCGGCACCATGTCGGGCGGACAGCAGCAGATGCTGGCCATCGGCCGCGCGCTGATGGCGCGCCCGCGCCTGCTGATGCTCGACGAGCCCTCGCTCGGGCTGGCGCCCAAGATCGTGCAGGAGATCTTCCGGATCATCGGCGAGATCAACCGCGCGGGCACCACGATCCTGCTGGTCGAGCAGAACACCCGCCAGGCGCTGGCGCTGGCCGGGCGCGGCTACGTGCTCGAGAACGGCCGCGTCGTGCTCACCGGAGCCGGCCGCGACCTCCTCGACGACGAGCACGTGCAGCGCGCGTACCTCGGCATGTGAAGGGAGCTCCCTCATGGACGAGCTGACGTTTACCTCTATATTTGAGCTGGCGCAGGCCATCCGCGCGGGCAAGGTGGGCCCGGTCGAGGCGACCCGCGCGTACCTCGATCGCATCGCGCGGCTCGACCCCACGCTCCACGCCTACATCACGGTGGACGCCGAGGGCGCACTGGCCGCCGCCGTGGTGCTCGAGCGCGAGGCGGCGGCGGGGGCCTGGCGCGGCCCGCTCCACGGGGTGCCGCTCGCCCACAAGGATCTTTTCCTGATCCCGGGCCTGCCGACCTCGTGCGGAACCCGCACCCCCGACTATTTCGTCGGCGCGCCGCCCTGCACCGCGGTGGTGCGGCTGCAGGCGGCCGGCGCCCTGACCCTGGGCAAGCTCAACATGACCGAGCTGGCCCTCGGGCCCTTCGGCGACAACGCCCATCACGGCGACGTGCAGAACCCGTGGCGGATCGGTCACGTCTCGGGCGGCTCGAGCAGCGGCTCGGGCGCCGCGGTCGCGGCTGGGCTCGCGGCGGGCGCGCTCGGCACCGATACCGGCGGCTCCATCCGGCTGCCCGCGGCGGCCTGCGGGGTGGTGGGGCTCAAGCCGACCTACGGCCGGGTGAGCCGCTCCGGCGTGATGCCGCTCTCGTGGTCCTACGACCACGTGGGCCCGCTCGCCCGCACCGTGCGCGACGCGGCGCTGATGCTCACCACGATCGCCGGCGCCGACCCGCTGGACGCGACCACGAGCCGGCAGCCGGTGCCGGACTATGTCGCGGCCCTCGACGGGAGCGTCGCCGGGCTCCGGATCGGAGTGGCCGGGGCCTTCTACGCCGACGGCCTCGACGCCACCGTGACCGCCGCGCTCGCGGACGCGGTGACCGCGCTTGGCGGCCTGGGCGCGCGCGTCGCGCCCCTCATGGTCCCCGATCCGGGCCCG
>WNGJ01012378.1_pt1 | contig 12200 bp, 11 predicted proteins | sample 5400611 | NCBI WGS metagenome assembly WNGJ01 (sample SAMN13153375, study PRJNA577476) | soil metagenome | isolation source: 40 cm soil or saprolite under Garry oak tree replicate 1 | place: USA:California | collected 2016-06-15 | reverse complement strand
GCTTCTTCTTCCAGGCCCTGGAAGGAGTATGGCGAAGTACGTGGCTTGTAGGCTCCGCCACGGAAGAATTGCGCTCCGGCGCGGTGTACGCGTTCGGCAACCGCAAACGCCTGCTCGCGGCTCTCGATGGCGCACGGCCCGGCAATGATAGCGAGGCCGGGGCCTCCGAATGTAGCGTCAGTGCCAGGGAATGAAACGACGGTGTTGTCATCTTTCATGTCGCGGCTCACCAGTTTGTAAGGCTTGGTGACGCGAATGACTTCCTGCACGCCCGGCATTTCATCGAGTGTGCCGGGCTCGACTTCGCCTTTGTTTCCCGTGATGCCTATGGCGGTGCGTTCGGCCCCTGGGATGGAGTGCGCGCGGTATCCGAGAGATTCGATTTTGTCGCAGACCGCGCGGATGTTCTCCGCCGTGGCGTGCGCCTGCATGACGACCAGCATGGTGTGTCCTCGATGACCAGTTTAGCTTTGAACGGGCGTACGTAGCAACGGGAGCTGCGCGTGGATGTCCTCGCTAGTCACCTGAAAACAATCGTTCTTCCCGCGCGATTTGCGCTTGACAGCTGGACTCAATCCCGTACAATGAATAATTATTCACTCAGGTGAATATTAATCCATGAGCAAGCTGTCACGACAGAAAGCGATTCTGGAGCTGCTGGACGAGGGTCCGGTTTCGAGCCAGGAGGACCTCCAGCGGCGGCTGCACCGGCGTGGACTCGACGCCGGGCAGGCTACGCTTTCGCGCGATATCCGCGAACTGGGGCTGGTAAAGACTGCGGAGGGATATTCGCTGCCGGGCAGAGAAGCGGCTGGCGAGACGGACTTACCGTCGGTTTCGCGTTTGGTACGCGAGTTTGTGACCAGTGTTCGGGCGGCGCAGAACCTGTTGGTGACGAAGACCAGCGTGGGCAGCGCGCAGCCGGTGGCGGCGGCGCTTGATGAAGAAAACTGGCCTGAGGCCATCGGGACTATCGCGGGCGATGACACCATTTTGATCGTGTGCGAGGACAAACGCGCTGCCGGGCGGCTTGCTGGCCGGATTCAAGGGATGCTTGCTTAATGGCCTCCAAACTCAAAGTTGCGGTGCTGGGTGCGACCGGGTATTCCGGGCTGGAGTTGACGCGGTTGTTGTTGCGGCATGCGAGCGTGGAGAAGCCTGTGTTGTTGCGGCGCTCAGAAGAGAGTCAAAACCCCCACCCTTCGAAAGGCGCGAAGGGTGGGGCACCCTCGAGATCTGAGGGTGAAGATGGGCAGCAGGTGAACTTGACGGATATTTTTCCTGCGCTTTCTGGAAACGGACGGTACCCGCTGGAGCCACTTTCGTGGGATTCGCTGAAGCAGCAAGGAGTTGAACTTCTCTTTCTCGCTACTCCGCATGAAGTTTCGCGGGCGCTGGTGCCGGAGGCGGTTGCTCAGGGGATCCGCATTGTTGATCTCAGCGGTGCGTGGCGGCTTAAACAGGCTCAGCATCGCGCGATTTATGGATTCAAAGATGAAGATGCAGTCACCGCGGCGGAGCTTACGGAAAAAGCAGTGTACGGATTGCCGGAACTGAACGGTGACAAAATTCCCGGTGCGACCGTCGTTGCGAATCCAGGTTGCTATGCCACGAGCGTCATTCTCGCGCTCGCGCCGGTTCTGAAAGCGGGGCTGGTCGACCGAGAGCGCGGCATCATCGCGGATTCAAAATCAGGTGTCTCCGGCGCAGGGAAAGAGCCAACATCGCGAACGCATTTTGTCTCTGTGGCCGATAATCTCTCAGCCTATGGCGTGTTCACCCACCGGCATCTTGGGGAAATGGCGGAACAGTTGCACCTGGCGACCGAAGAGCTGACGTTCACGCCACACCTACTGCCGATTCCGCGTGGAATTCTGTCCACGATCTACGTGCACCTGAAGCGGCCGACGCAGGCGGCGGAAGTGGAATCGTGTTATCGCGAATTCTACAAGGGACGGAAGTTTGTGCGCGTGTTCGGGACGCCTAAGCTGCCGGAAATCCGATTTTCGCTGAATACAAATTATTGCGATCTGGGATTCTGCCTCGCGCCGGATGGTCAGCGGCTGGTGATTGTCTCCTGTGAGGACAACCTGATCAAAGGCGCTGCCGGACAGGCGGTGCAGAACATGAACCTGATGTACGGCTGGGGAGAAGAAGAGGGGCTGTTATGAAAGACGCAGGGCTACTGTGAAAATCGTAATCAAGATTGGCGGCGCAGCTCTCGAAGACGAAGCCACGCTGTACAAGTGCGCGCGCGCGGTAGTCGAGATGGCGAAGGATGGCCATCGCGTGGCCGTGGTGCATGGCGGAGGCACAGCGCTGACGCGGACGCTCAAGCTCCTGGGCAAGCAAAGCGATTTCATTAATGGGCTGCGGATCACCGATGCTGAAACGCGTGACGTTGCTGTCATGGTTCTCGCCGGTATGGTGAACAAAAAAGTTGTGGCGGCGATCGTAAAAGCTGGACTTCCCGCGGTAGGCTTCTGTGGCGGTGATGGCATGACGTTTCGCGCGCGCAAGAAACAGACCGATGGCTATGACCTGGGATTCGTCGGCGAAATCTGCGCAGTCGAGCCGCGCTGGTTCGAGGCGATCTGGGGTCAGGGTGGGATTCCTGTCCTGTCGTCGCTGGCTCTCGGTTCCGATGGCGAGTACTACAACGTGAACGCCGACCAAATGGCGTCCGCGTGCGCTATCGCATGCCATGCGGACACGCTGATTTTCCTTACCGATGTTGCAGGGGTGAAAGACGCGGCAGGAAGCGTGATGCCGTGGCTCACAACCAAGGAAGTTCCCGGGCTCATTGCGGATTCCACAATCGCAGGGGGCATGCTGCCGAAGCTCGAAGCCTGCAGCAACGCGCTAAGAAGAGGAGTAGGCCGAGTGCGGATTCTGCCAGCGGCGCAGGCAGAAGTGTTGCCGCAGTTCTATTTTCAGAAACTCGAATACGGAACGGAGGTCATAGGAGCATGAGTTTGGCCTCCATCATTCGCGACGAGAAAAAGTTGCTGCTCCCGACGTACGATCGGCAGAAGGTCCTCTTTACGCGTGGCCGTGGAGTTTATCTGTGGGACTCGAACGGAAAGCGCTATCTGGACTTCCTCAGCGGAATCGGCGTGAATGCGCTGGGTCATGCGCACCCTGCAATCCAGAAGGTATTGAAGCAGCAGGCAGGGAAACTGATTCACACGTCGAACCTGTTTTATCACGAATATCAGGCGGAACTGGCTAAGTGGCTCACGAAGATTTCCGGCCTTGACCGCGCGTTCTTTTGCAACAGCGGAACTGAAGCGTGGGAAGGCGCGCTGAAGCTGGCGCGGGCCTACGCTCGCGTGAATAACAGCAACGGTCATAAGGCGAAGTGGCGTCTGCTGGCGCTCGATAATTCTTTTCACGGCCGGACGTTTGGCGCGCTCGCGACTACTGGTCAAAAGAAGTATCGCCATCCTTTTGCGCCGCTGGTGCCGGGTGTGAATTTCGTTGCGTTCAATGATCTTGAAGATTTGAGGCGGCAGTTCGATGGCAGCGTCTGCGCGGTTTGCCTGGAGACAATCCAGGGCGAAGGCGGGATCCGGCCCGTGAGCCGCGAGTTCCTGCAGCTTGCGCGCGAGCTGACGCAGAAATCGGGAGCGCTGCTGATTCTGGATGAAATTCAATGCGGCCTGGGACGCATCGGGAAGTATTTTGCTTATCAGCATTACGGGATCACTCCTGACATCGTGACTGTGGCGAAACCTCTGGCGGCCGGGTTGCCGCTGGGGGCGTTGCTTACGACAGATCGCGTTGCAGGCGGGATGCATCCGGGTCTGCACGGAACAACTTTCGGTGGCGGGCCACTGGCTTGCGCTGTGGCAATCGAGTTCTTGCGGCAACTCGATCGGCTGCTCGGAAATGTTTCCAAGCTTGGAAAATATTTTCTTAGCAGGCTGGAAGCGCTACAAGCAAAGCATGTAGAGATCAAAGACGTTCGTGGAATGGGCTTGATGCTTGCCATTGAGATCGACTCTGCCGACGCGGCGAAAGCGGTCGTCAGCGACTTGCTGGCGAAGGGAATTCTGATCAATCGTACGCACGACACGGTGCTGCGGTTTCTGCCGCCTTACATTATCGAAAAGAAGCAGGTGGATGTCGTGATCGATGCACTGGATCGTGCATTCGGAGAAATCAAAATCAATAACCACAGAGGCCACAGAGGGAAACACAGAGCTTGAAAGGAGCCACTCAGTGAGCAGCCAGACATTCACGGCGCCGGCAATGCCGCGGCCCGCCATCAACACTATTCCGGGGCGAGACCTGGTCTCGATCCGCGATCTTTCGCCCATAGAGGTGGAGTCGCTCTTTCATTTGGCGGGCAGGATGAAAACCCGCCCTGAAGATTTTCGCAACGCGCTTGCCGGCAAACATGTCGCGATGTTTTTTGAGAAGCCTTCGCTGCGCACGCGGCTCACTTTCGAGGCAGGGATTTGCGGCCTCGGCGGTTCGGTTTCTTTCGTGGATCAACGGCACGAGCGGCTCGATGCACGTGAGTCGTTGAGTGATATCGCGCATAATCTTGAGCGCTGGGTGAGCGGAATCGTGCTGCGAACGTTTGCTCATCAAACGGTTGAAGGAATTGCCGAATTCGCTTTTGTACCTGTCATTAATGCGTTGAGCGAAGTTGAACATCCGTGCCAGGCGTTGGCCGATTATTTTACCCTCCACGAGCGTTTCGGTAATCTGAAAAAAATCTGCCTGGCATATGTTGGAGATGGCAATAACGTCATGCACTCGCTGTTGCTGACCGCTGCGCTGCTGGGTTCGAGGATTCGTATTGCGACTCCCAAAGGCTACGGCCCTGATGCGCAAATTTTGTCTGACGCGCGGGATATTGCGAAGAACACCGGCGCGGTGATTGAACTGATGACCGATCCGCACAAAGCTGTTCGCGGGACGGACGCCGTCTATACCGACGCGTGGGTCAGCATGGGCCACGAAACTGAAACCGAGGAACGCGCGAGAATCTTCCCGCCGTATCAGGTCAATGACGATCTCATGGCGGAGGCTGCGCCTCATGCTGTGTTCATGCACTGCTTGCCTGCGCATCGTAATGAGGAAGTGACCGACGCGGTGATTGATTCCGTCCGCTCTATCGTTTTTGAGCAGGCGGAGAACCGCATGCACGTGCAGAAAGCGATATTAATGATGTTGGTGGGCAGCAAGACTCGCCTGCCGGTTAGGAGCACTCATGCTTGAAAAAGTTGTACTCGCATATTCCGGGGGCCTCGATACCTCGATCATCATTCCCTGGCTGAAGGAAAATTACTCCTACGATGTGATCGCCATGGTGGCGGATGTCGGCCAGGGTGATGACATTGACGCCGTCGTCGAAAAAGCCTACAAGACCGGCGCGAGCAAAGTTGTTGTTGAAGATTTGCGCGAAGAGTTTCTGACTGGCTATGTTTTTCCTGCGCTGAAGGCTGGAGCAGTTTACGAGCACAAGTACTTGCTCGGGACTTCGCTGGCGCGCCCGGTTATCGCCCAGCACCAGGTCGAAGTGGCGCTCCGCGAAGGCGCGACTGCAGTGGCGCACGGCTGCACCGGAAAAGGCAATGACCAAGTGCGCTTTGAGCTGACGTATCAGGCGCTGGCTCCAGAGCTGAAAGTGATCGCGCCGTGGCGCGAGTGGAATCTGAAGTCGCGTGAAGATTGCCTTGACTACGCCGAGGCGCACGGCATTGCTGTATCTGCCAGCCGGGAAAAAATCCATAGCCGTGACCGCAATCTGTGGCACATCAGTCATGAGGGTGGGGAGCTGGAGGATGCTGCCAACGCGCCGTTCCCCAGCACGTGGCAGATTTCGAAGTCGCCGCAAGAGGCCCCCGATCGTGAGGAGCAGGTGCAGATCGAGTTTGAGCGGGGCATTCTAGTAGGAGTGAATGGAATGCGGATGGGGCCGGTATCGCTGGTGGAACTGCTGAATGAAATCGGCGGCCGGAATGCCATTGGCCGGGTTGACATTGTCGAAAACAGGTTCGTGGGAATCAAATCGCGCGGTTGTTATGAAACGCCGGGCGGAACTCTGTTGATCGTGGCGCATCGCGAACTGGAAGCCTTGTGCTGCGAGCGCGATGTCATGCATTTCAAGCAGCATATTGCTTTGAAGTATGCGGAACTCGTGTACTACGGGCTGTGGTTCACGCCACTGCGCGAGGCGTTGGACGCCTTCGTCGAGAGCACGCAGAAGGAAGTTAGCGGAACAGTCACGCTGTCTCTCTACAAGGGGAACGTTTCTGTTGTGAGCCGCCAGTCAGAGTACTCGCTGTATCGGACAGATCTGTCTTCATTCACGATGGGTGATAGTTACGATCAGAAGGATGCGGCCGGATTTATTCGCATTCTGGGGTTGCCGTCTAGATCGCGAGCGTTGCGTGCGGACGAGCAAAAGCATTTAACCGCAAAGGTCGCTAAGGATTCGCAAAGTTCGCCAAGAAAGGCGGAAGCGGTGCAATCGGGAGTAGAGCGATGAAGATGTGGTCTGGCCGCTTTCGCCAGCCGCTCGATCCGGCGTTCGAAAGCTGGCAGCGATCATTTGAGTTCGACTGTCGGCTGTTGGAGTGCGAGCTTGAGGCTAGCGCTGCGCATGCGCGGGCGCTGCATCAGTGTGGCGTTCTCTCAGAGAGTGAACTCGAAACCGTGCTACAAGGTCTCGATCAGATCGGGGAGAATGCGGCGGCTTCAGCGGAGTATCTCGACGATCCTGAGGTGGAAGACGTCCACCATTTTGTTGAGAAGAAGCTGGTGGAGTTGATCGGCGATCCCGGTTACAAGCTGCATAGCGGTCGTAGCCGCAACGAGCAGATTGCGACGGATCTGCGGCTCTATGTGCGGGCGGGCTGCGATGAAATCGGCGAAGCCATTTCTACGCTTATTTCTACGGTCTTGGATCGCGCCGAGCAGACGGGCGAAGCGGCGATGCCTGCCTATACCCACATGCAACGGGCTGAGCCGGTGCTGGTGGCGCATTGGTTGCTGGCCTACGTGGGAATGTTGTTTCGCGATGCGGATCGTCTTACGGACTGCCGCAATCGCGCGAATGCGTGTCCACTAGGTTCAGCGGCGGTTGCGGGATCGACGCTGCCCCTTGACCGCGATTTGATGGCGCAAGAACTGGGATTCAGTGCTCCAAGCGCTAACAGCATCGACGCGACCAGCGATCGCGATTTCGTTTTGGAGTTTGTCAACGGGCTTTCGTTGCTGGCCTTGCACGTGAGCCGGTGGGCCGAGGAGATGCTGCTGTTCTCCTCGCAGGAGTATGGGTTCTTGCAGCTGCCGGAGGCGTATTCAACCGGCAGCAGCGCGATGCCTCAGAAGATGAATGGCGACTTGCTGGAGCTTACTCGCGGAAAAGCTGGCCGCGTCATCGGCGATGCCACCGCACTGCTCATCACCACCAAAGGCCTGCCACTCGCCTACAACAAAGACTTGCAGGAAACTCAAGAGCCACTCTTTCATGCCACCGAGACTGTGCTTTCGTTGCTTCCGCTGGTCACGGGGTGGATGCAATCGGTGGAATTCAATTTTGCGCGAATGCAGGCGGCGGCGGAAACGGGTCACGTGAACGCTTTCGCGGCGGCCACATATCTGGTGCGCAAAGGCGTGCCATTCCGCATCGCGCACGAACAAGTCGGAAAAGCGGTGCGGACGGCGTTGGACAAGCGATGTGAGTTGCAGGATCTGGCGCTGGAAGAATTGCGGAGTATCGACTCGCATTTTGAAAATGATTTTTGCGATTTTGTGAAACTTGATAACGTGCTTGCCATTCATGACGTTCCCGGCGGCACCGCTCCCGCGCGTGTGCGCCAGGCCATCGCTGCGGCGCGAAAGAAAGCGGGTGCGCTTCACGAGGAGGCCCATGCACACGCGTGACGCGTTGTTGCCGGATGCCGAACGCATCCATGAGCTGATTTCGTCTTACTCGACTGACGGGACGTTGCTTCCGCGCACCCTGGCGGAGATTTGCGAGAACGTGCGCGATTTTATTGTGCTGGAGGAAGCCGGGAACATTATTGGCTGTGGCGCGCTTCACCTTTACGGCACGCACCTGGCAGAAATCCGCTCGATTACCGTGGACAAAACTTATCAGAAGCGCGGCGGAGGCGAGCTCCTGGTGCAGTCGCTCATGTCAGAGGCGCGCAAGCACCTGGTGAGCTGCATCTGCCTTTTCACGCGTAGTCCGCAATTCTTTGCCAAGCTGGGGTTCGATGTCGCGCAACGCGAAGACCTGCCTGACAAGATCAACAAAGATTGCTGTGTGTGCCCGCGTTATCACTGCTGTGACGAAGTCGCCATGGTCAAGGGCGAGCTGCCGAGATTCGCTATCCTTCCAGAGCCCGCGAATTTTCTGGTGAAACTCCAGATATGAGCGAGTTTGGTCCGATCTTTCTTCCTAAAGGCTTCAAGTTTTCTTCAGTTACGGCTGGCATTAAAGCCAGTGGTAGGTCCGATTTGGCGATGATCCTTGCCGAGCCGAAGACTTCTGCGGCTGCGCTATTCACAAAAAACCGGGTCGTCGCTGCGCCGATCGACGTCGCACGTGCCGCGCTCGCCCAGAGCTGCGGCCTGGTGCGTGCAGTCGTGGTGAATTCGGGCAATGCAAATTGCGCGACAGGAAGACAAGGTTTGCGAGATTGCAAGGCAGTTTGCGCCGAAACGGCGAGACTGCTGCACATTACCTCGTCCGAAATATTTCCTTCATCGACAGGCATCATCGGAGTTCCTCTTCCGGTCGAGAAGATCACCTCGCACCTGGAATCGCTGCTTGCGAACGCGGGTGGATCGGTCGAGGATTTCCGAAAGTTTGCACATGCAATCCTCACCACTGATTCTCGTCCCAAGCTGGCGAGCGCTCCTTTGCGATCGGGAAAAGCGGCAATCACCGGAGTAGCAAAAGGTTCCGGGATGATTCATCCGCAACTCGCCACTATGCTGGTCTACCTCTTGACCGACGTGATTGCCACTCCGGCGCAGTTGGCTAAGCGAGATGCAGGGATCGTTCGAAAAGGCACTGCGCGAAGTCTGCAAGTCGCTAGCCGAGCAAATTGTTGCGGACGGAGAGGGAGTTCAGCATGTTATTCATCTGCATGTTGAGCAGGCGAAGACCCGGAACGAAGCATTGCGGGTGGCCCGCGCGATCTCGCACTCATTGCTGGTGAAGACCGCCTGGGCCGGCGCTGATCCCAACTGGGGAAGGATTCTGGCGGCGGTAGGCGGGAGCGGAGTTCCGGTCAACCCTGCGAAAATCAGCATTCAGATTGGTACTCAGCTCGTCTGCAAAGGCGCGGTTGCTTGCAGCTTTGATGAGCAGCGAGCGCATCAGGAACTTTCGGAACCGGAATGCGATGTCACCGTGTGGCTAGGTCGAGGAAGATCCTCTCTCAAGTTTCTCACTACCGATCTCACGTCTGAGTACATCAGAATTAATGCAGATTATTCGACGTGAGCGGCCACTAGCTATTAGCTCCTAGCTTCTAGCAATCCGGTTCAAGCCAGGAGCTGGAAGCTAGTAGCTGTCGAGTGGCGTGGCCCGGATTGACATCGTTCGCCTTCGTCCGGGCCCAAGCGGGGAAACGATAAAAACCCGCGCCGCCACTCGGTTCGAGCTTACTCCTGAGACGCTCTAAATCGAACGCTACGCTGCAAACAGGTCGGGAAATGTGCTGCTCTGCTACAACGTCAGCAGAAACGCTACCAGGTCCTTCTTTTCCTGTTCCGTGAGCTTAGTTCCCAAAACCACATTGAAGAACTCGACGGTATCATCCAGCGTTAACAGCCTGCCATCGTGCATGTACGGAGGCGAATCCTTGATGCCGCGAAGCGGGAAGGTCTTGATGGGCCCGTCTGCCGCCGCCATGATGCCGTTGATCATTTGCGGTTTGTAGAAACGCTCTGCCTGCAAGTTGTGCATAGAACCGTCGGTGTAGTAGGGCAGGTTGTGACAGCTTGAGCACTGGCCCTTCCCGAAGAAAACCTCCTGACCGCGCAATTCCTGCGCAGTGGCTTTTCGCGGGACCCAATTTGCCAACTACATTCAATTTGGGTGCAGGAGGGAAGTCCAGTAGTTCCTGGAACTCGGCGCGGTTGTGCTTGGCGCTATACCGACAATTGCTCCGTATTTCCTGCCTTCGCGCCTGGTGGCTTTCGCGAAAACATATCCAGGCATTCAAGTCAGCATCGTGGAAGAGACCACTGCCGTGGTGCTCGGGCACTTACGCGAAGGAAACATTGATTTGGCCCTGGTGGCTCTCCCGGTACATGGGGACGAACTTGTCACTGAGGAATTATCGCGCGAGCCTTTGTTCGTTGTGCTCCCGCAGAAGCACCGGTTTGCGAAGCAGTCGTCCATCACCTTGCGCGAGATTGACAACGATCCATTCTTGCTGCTTAAAGACGGTCACTGTTTCCGCGAGACTACGGTGGCCGCATGCCGGCGCGCTCGTCTGCGTCCCCGGGTAGTTTTCGAGAGCGGGCATTTCTCGACGATTCTTGCCATGGTGGCTGCTGGAAATGGGGGTGTCCATCGTCCCCGAAATGGCGGTAGAATCTCGCGCCGGCTGCCGTTTTCTCAAGCTGCTGGACCAGCGATCTTTCCGCCGCATTGGGCTCGCCCATCTTAGAAACCACTACCAGACTCGGCCACAACGCGCCCTCGTAGAGACCCTCAGAGAATTTCCTGCCGAGAATTCGAGAGCTGTAAGGCTGCTGGCCTGACAAGGCGGGAACTATGCTGCCCGTTTTGCGATTTCGCCGAGCTTCTTGTCCAAGGCCTGAATCAATTCGTCATAGGACGCGGCAAACTGGTCGACACCTTCCTCCGTCAATTCCTGGCCGATAGATTTCAAGTTGATTTCCATCGCCAACAGCTTACCGCCAACCTCTTCTGCCTCGTCTTCGTCTGTGCTCAGCGCTACTTTTGCCTGGCCGTGGTCTCGAAAGGCTTCAAGCGTTTCTGGCGGCATGGAATTGATTGTGTCGGGACCGATCAGGCCTTCGATGTACATTACGTCGGAGTAGGCCTTGTTCTTTGTGCTGGTGCTGGCCCACAACGGTCTTTGGACACGCGCTCCCTTGTTCTTCAATTTCTCGAACCGTGGCCCTGAGAAGACCTCGCGGAATCGACGATAGGCCAGCTTGGCGTTGGCGATGCCAGCCTTTCCTCGCAGAGCCAGCGCCTGCTCGGAACCAACTTCTTCTAGCGCGCGGTCGACGGCTGTATCCACGCGCCTGACAAAAAAGGACGCTACCGAATTCACATTGCGGGGATCTGGATTGCGCTCTATGCCATTCAGGTATGCCTGAGCGACGTCGTCGTACTGGCTCACAGAAAACATCAGCGTGATGTTCACGTTGATTCCTTCGGACAGCAGTTGCTCTATGGCAGGCAATCCTTCGCTAGTGGCGGGAATCTTCACCATTAAGTTTGGGCGTTCCACTTCCGACCACAGCCGTCGCGCTTCGGAGATGCTTGCTCTGGTATCGTAGGCCAGATGCGGCGAGACTTCGATGCTGACGAATCCGTCGTTACCGTTTGTTCGCTCGTAGACTGGACGGAAAACGTCGGCGGCCATGCGCAAGTCTTCCACTTCGATTAACTCAAATAACACGGGCGGATCCAGGTCGGGCGTTGTCTTCAGAATCCTCTGGATCACAGAGTCGTACTCGCTGCTGCCAGAGATCGCTTTCGCGAAAATCGTAGGATTACTGGTGATTCCGCTGAGGCCGTCTTCCTCGATCAATTTTTGCAATTTCCCGCTGGTGATCAAATCCCGCCGAATGTAGTCGAGCCAGATCGACTGGCCTAATTGTTGGAGTTGCCGCAGAGAATTCATTGGACCCTCGTCTCATTTCCCGAAGGTGGGATGGGCGAGCGAAACTCGCGGTTGTCTTAGCGAAGGTGATAAAGCGAACCCAAAATCGCTCCGAATGCAGCATGTGACAAGAAGACGGCGATCGGCGTCTGGTAACCATAGTTCAGAGCCATGAATCCCGGAGGCTCCAGTTGGCGGCGGACGGTTGGACCGTGACGCTCAGTGGCCATGCGAGGGTGGAAAATCGGCAGCAGCGACATGCCAACTGTGAGCACAAACAACGCGTGCGCCAGTCCGATAAGCAGGCCCAACCACCAATTGACCATGTGCCGGGCTTCAAAAATGAGGACGTACAGA
>WNGJ01024311.1_pt1 | contig 12202 bp, 14 predicted proteins | sample 5400611 | NCBI WGS metagenome assembly WNGJ01 (sample SAMN13153375, study PRJNA577476) | soil metagenome | isolation source: 40 cm soil or saprolite under Garry oak tree replicate 1 | place: USA:California | collected 2016-06-15 | reverse complement strand
CGCCGACCCAATCATCGAGGCATTCCGGCAACAGCGTCGTCTGCTGGCGATCCACCCCTTGAACGAAACCCTTCATCAACCCCCCGCGATTCAGCAAGGGAATCATAGCATCGTTGGGGTTTTCACACAGCCTGGACCCGGCTCGGACCCTCCCGGGTCTTCCGCTTGAATGTCGGCTATTCGGGCCACAGTTGATTTCGGCCAACAAATCCTTACGCGACCTGACCTGGTCCGCGAATCGCGTGCGCCTCCTGCCGACTAAATGGAACCGAAGTGGAGAGCGCCGCGCCGTTCGGCTGCGCCGCCAGCAGTGGCCCGCCGGATTCCAGGACGCTATCGCCATGTGACCCCATATTCTACCATCATACAGCCATTCTTTGGACAAGACTGCACGGAGCGCCGGCGGATGGTCGACCGGCACCTTCGGATGACATTGGACGGAAAAGGGAAACGCCAATGAACTCCACACCGGCTCCGAAAGAAGCTGAACCCCACGATGCCCTAATCGGGCGCGCCGATGAACGACTCGCGCACGCCTACGAACAGATCGTTCGCGCGGACGAACAGCTCGCGCGTCTAAGTGAACAGCTTGCAAAAATGGAACGCGATGCCGCGCGCCCATCTCCGGCCGAACCTGGCCCGCAATCACCGCCTACGCAATCACCGCCTGCGCAATCACCGCCTGGAAGGCCGGCGCTCCGGGGCCCCGTGGGCTTGCTGCTGGCGGCGTGCATCGTTGTCGCTGCCCTGGTTTTGCAGTCGTCCTATGGCGGCGGGGCCAAGCTGGTTGTCGCCCGTTGGGCGCCGCAGCTCGTTTCAACTCCATCATTGCCGCCGGAAAATCCGCCGCTTCCCGCGCAGCCCGCTCCATCTACCGTTCAAGTGGCGGAGGCAGCACCACCGCAAGCAACATCCTTGGCTCAGACCGCACCGCAAGACGCCGCGCCGACAGCTACCGCAGCGCTTCCGGATCACACACAGTTGCTGCAAACGATCGTGCGCGATCTCGCGAATGTGGAGCGAAACATCGAACAGCTCAAGGCGAACCAGCAGCAAATAGCCAGCGACAATTCAAAAGCCATTGGGGAGCTCAAGGCGAGCCAGGAAGAGATAAAGCGCGTGCTCGCGAGGGTCTCCGAGCAGAACCTGTCCAAGACATCACCGCCTCCGACGCAGCCGGCTCCGACCTTGCGCCAGCCCGAGCGGACGCTTCAGCCGCCGCAGGCGAGAGCGCGGCCTCGATTCCCAAGGGAGTGGATCTACGACGATTGGTAGCCGTCGGTGCGGTGATCATCGAAATCTTGGCATTTCCCAGCGCCAGGAAGCGCGACTATTCGAGCTCCGGTCTACAACCCAACTAGCATCAGTTCTCGCACGTCAAGGGCGCGGCGAGGAGGGTGAGCCGCGCCTGCGCGCCATCATCGACTCATTCGACACCAACACGAAATCGTCGATTGGCACCTTTGAGACATGCCGACGCACTCTCGGGATGTCTGTTCATCGGGCTGGACCGGAAGCGGTCAGCCGACCGTCAAAGCGGCGCTAGTGACCCACTTCGGACTCTTACCGGCGTGCAGGCCGGCCCCGAAATCGATGTCCGACGTCATACCGGGCCTGCCGCCAATATGCTAGTTTGGGCTTAAAAGGCTTGTCTCGGAGCTTGAGGGGAGCATGAAACGACGCGAATTCATCACGCTCATTGGCGGGGCGGCGATGGCGTCGCCGCTGACCGCTCGTGGGCAGCCATCGTCCGGCAAGGTGTGGCGCGTCGCCTGGCTCAACGCCGTGTTTCTGGAGTCCACGACGAACCGAAAGCTATTCGACACCTTTCGCGCCGAGATGCGAAAGCTGGGCTATCAGGAAGGCAACAATCTCGCCATCGATGCGAGAGGGGCAGATGGGCGTATAGAACGCCTCGATTCGCTGGCAATCGAACTGGTTGCACGGCGCCCGGACGTTATTGTCGCGATCGCTACCCCCACCATCGCCGCCGCCCAACGTGCCACATCGACCATCCCCATCGTAATGTGTCCGGCCACCGATCCGATCGGGTCGGGCTTCATTGTGAGCCTTGCACATCCCGGAAAGAACATCACAGGTATCGCCAATATGTATGGCGATGTCGTCGGCAAGTCGGTCGAGCTTCTGCACAAAATTCTTCCCGCGGCAAAGCGCATTGCGGTGCTGATGTCGTCCAACCCGACCCATCCGCGTCAATACCAGTTGGCGGAAGCTGCCGCCAAAACTTTAGGCCTTCTGGCCGTTCCAATCGCGGCTCCCACGCCGGCTGATTTGGAAAGCGCTTTTGACAAGATGCAGCAGGAAAACTGCGACGCCCTGTTTGTCCTCGCTGACCCAATGCGGCCAACCATCGTTTCTCTTGCAGCGAATAGGAAGATACCTGCAATCTACCAGTACTCCGACTATGTCGTGTTGGGCGGCCTGGCAAGCTACGGCGCCGGCCTTGCGCCGATGTTTCAGAAAGCAGCCCAATACGTCGACAAGATATTCAAGGGAGCAAACGCCGCTGAGCTTCCAGTCGAACAGCCTACCAAGTTCGAACTTGTACTCAATCTTAAGACCGCGAAGGCACTTGGCCTGACGGTGTCCGAATCTGTCGTTCTGCTTGCGGACCAAGTGATAGAATGACGAACCATGTCGGCAAGTGAGGGCAAAGTGGAAAACATGTGCTCGTACTGAGTTCTTCTCAGTTTGACCCATATCCGACATCACCCCTCCGGCACCCCAGCCGTACGCATGCCCTCAAGGATACGCTCGCGCCCGGCAAGGTAGGTCGGATTGTCGCTCGGTGAACTGGCGCGAAAGCGGCGGATGGTGAAGCTCGGATCGAGCGCAAGTCCCACTTGCACGGCGGCCCGCGCCTGATCCAGCTCGCCGAGCCGCGCCAAAGCAGCGGCGAGATTGAAATGCGTGATGGAAGAATTTCGGTTGGCTTCGAGGCCGTTCTACCCGTTGGTGAACATCGCTCTAATGTGGTTTGGAGCGCCACTCGCAGCGTACCTCGGCAGGCGCAACGTCCTCATCGGCCTCAGCTTCTGGGGATTGCTCTTAGCCAACGGACTTCTGCACACCACGGGGGGCGTCGTGCAGGGCGCTTACAACACCGGCCTACGGAGCGCCGCCATCTTGTTTGTTCCGTTGTCCGTCTGGGTCATTTACGCCTGCGTGATCCGCGGGCCGTACAGCGGCAAGGTCGTGGGCGTGGCGGGGGCCTACGCTTTGACGAGCCCCCGGGGGGCCATATACGACGCTCCGTCGTACATAACTCCGTAGCGGCGGAGCGCTCTCATTTTAGCGGCCGCAGGTTGGGGGAAAATTTTCCGCAACGGGCCCCAGCACAAAAATGCCCGGCGCCGGCGACCATTCAAGGACACCGTCAAAGCGGGCAGCGACAGCCTAGACAGATCGCCGCCCGATACTCTCGTCGCGCGCTTCAATACTGATTTGGGCAGACCCAAGAGCCGTAGCTGTCTTGGTAGCAGCCATAGCTGTTACGGCGGCCGTAGTAAGCCGCGCCGGCCGCCGCGGCTCCTACCGCTGCGGCACCGTAAGCCGCACCGCGGTAGACTCCTCTACGCGCCGCTGTACGCGCTACAGGGTGCCCCGCAACACCGCGGTAATGTCCAGCGTGAACGGCCCCGCCACGGTAGTGAGCCCCACCTCCATGGAACCCGCCACCGCGACCGCCGCGGGCAAGCGCATAATCGGGAACAAGGGTTGCACAAACGAGCACAGTGGCTGCAAGAACGGTGAGCACATAACGAATCATGACATTTGCTCCTTACGATTGGGGTTCCGTGCATACTCCTCTGCTCGGAACCGGGCTGCGCTGGCGTTGATCAACGATGCTCGCGTAGCGCGATGAGCCGAAACAGCACGTGACGCTATTTTTCGGTGCGCTCTGTTTCCGTGCTTGATCTAGATCAATCGTAACTGCCAATTCAGTCAGCGCTCGATGAAAACGGAGAAGACGGCGAACACGGCGTCGCTGGGTGTCACTCATCATACAGCGAGCGATTGGAACCGTGCCTTTCGGAGACCGATCCCGGTGCTTGGAAACGATGCCCTCAAGGCCGAGCTGCCGCTCCATATCCGCTTTGACCCTCATAAGCTGACCCGGCCCGACCTGAACAAAACCGTGGTAGATTGCTCCGTCTGGGGCCGGAAAGGAGGCTCTCATGCCCGGTCCAGCTCAGTTCAGACAGGCCGAAGAGGCGATCCAGCGAATGGCAGAGCAGGATGAGCGTGGCCACGCGCTGACGATCAAGGGCAGCGCGGGCCGTCAGGTCACGAATCCGCTGCTGGGCATCGCGAGCTAGGCGATGAATGACATGCAGCGTATTGGCACTCAGTTCGGCTTGACGCCGTCCGGGCGGCTGCGGCTCAGCGGCATCAAGCCGCCGCCTCCGCCGTCGAAGTTCGACGGGCTGCTCGGATAGGCCCCGCAGGCGGACCGCCTGTATGCTATTCCGAGGCCGCCGCTACCAGACACCGGGCCAGCGCGCCGACGCATCAGCGGCCAAACAGCGAGTTTCACGGGGTTTCAAAAGTGAGGCCACCCGCCGGTGACCCCTCAAAGCGTCGCCTTGTGCAGGAGCAGCGGAGCTCTACTTCTTCTCCTCTTCGCCTTTGCGCCGCAACTCACTTCGCTCCCCGCGACCTTTCCTGCGAGCTGCGCGTCGCCCCGTACGTCGTTTCACGCGGCCTGTGCGCCGCTCCTGACGCCGCTCTGTGCCAGTCACCGGGGCCGCCGGGGCGGGCTGCTGCGCCTGGGCCTCAGCATCTGAGACCGTTAGCAAGGTGGCAGGCACTGTGAGGCCCAACGTGGCCAACCCCAGAAGGGAAAGAGCCTTTCGACGCGAGATCACTCCCGATTTGAGATTACTCATGACAAAACTCCTTCGGTTTCGACCTCTCACATTACCAATCCGCAATGAACCCCAAATGAACAAGCACGAACCGGTGAAAAAGCCGGGTCCGAATCCGAACCGGGCTGAACGTCCCATCGACAGTGTGCGAATAGTCCAATGCTGCCAGTCCAGCCAGAAACCAGACGCGCATATTGACGTGTTGTCATGCTGCCGGCGGGATGCCGGCCTGTGAACAGGAACTCACCAGGTTTTTTCTGGGCCGCCTTCAAATAATCGTCGACCGCTTGGCGGGTCTGCTCGCTCAATTCAAATCTGACCGGCCGTCCAGTCTTTTTTTGTCGGACCGTGGCACGATCTGCGGTGTATCCGCTCGCAGCGACATCCTCCACCTTGATTGCGACGACGTCACAGCCACGAAGCTTACTGTCGATTGCCAGATTGAACATGGTAAGGTCGCGAGCGCGACCTTCGATCTGGAGCTTCGTACGGATTGACCAGACGTGTTTGGGTCGCAACGGCGGCTTTGCCCCGGTCACCTTGCCTTTATTCCAAGGCACACGTGTCGCGGTCGTGTTTGCTTGATCTTGCATCGTCATGCTCCTCGGTTACAGAGGACGAGCAGCATGTGCTTTTGGCTAACGCACTGAAATCAGGTCTGCTTTCGGACCACCGCGGACCTGGCGTTCAGCTCGGCTGCAAACGACCGGTGGCGATTGACCCCTAAGAGACGTCCAACCTGGTTAGTCGCAGAGGCGAGGCGACGTCGCCCAATAGGACAGGGTCATTCAGGACCGGACTCAAACGGATCAAGCGACTTGTGATAGTCACCGCGACTGCGCCGTCGAGGGCAAAGACGCGCCGGGATCGGGCGCACCGCTCGCTTTTTGAGCGCCGTAATGGTCTGGAAGCTGCGCACCGGTGTACGACACCGTAAAATTCCCTGTTAATCGAGCTATTTTCCCTGTTAATTTGCGCAGGGAATTGTTCGAAAAGTCGCTGCAGCAAGGCACTTTCTTGCTCCCAAATCCGCCAACCTGGTCCGAAAATCGCGAATTTCCCTGTTAAATTCCCTGTTAGCAGGGAATTCAAACGGAGCCTGGTTCGAATTCGACTGCGTCGCCAGCCAGGCGTCCGCCCAACGGTATGAGACGCAGAAGCGCAGCCAATGGGCCGGCTATCGCGATTCAGCCGGCGGTCCCCGGACAGCCGGTTTCGCGGTGTGGGAGGCGATACCGGTGAAAATCTGTTAGGCTGCCCTGCGAAGGAGCCGGAGGGATGGACGTGACCGGACCAGAGCGCAGGCTCGCAGCAGTCGTTGCCGCTGACATGGTCGGCTACAGTCGGCTGATGGAGGTCGACGAGACCGGGACGCTCGCCCGTCTCAAGACCCATCGGATCGAGCTCATCGATCCGGCCATCACCAAGAACCGCGGCCGCATCATCAAGACTACCGGCGACGGCATGCTGGTCGAGTTCCACAGCGTCGCCGACGCGGTGCTATGCGCTGCCGAGATCCAACGCCGGATGGCGCGACGCAACACGGACGTCTCACCGGCGCGGTGGATACAGTTTCGCATCGGCATCAATCTGGGCGACGTGATCGTTGAGGAGAATGACATCTTTGGCGACGGTGTGAACGTGGCGGCGCGCCTCGAAATGCTCGCCGAGCCTGGCGGCATCTGTGTCTCGGGCGCGGTGCGCGATCAGGTCGGCGATCGACTGGACGACATCGCGTTCGAGGATCTTGGTGACCAAAGCGTCAAGAATATCGCCCGCCCAATCCGCGTCTATCGGGTCCGGCTCGAGCCAAGCGCAACCACGGCCCCGGAGGGTGCGAAGGACGCTGCGGTGGGGACAACAATCGCCAAGAAGCCGTCCATCGCCGTGCTCCCGCTCGTCAACATGAGCGGCGATCCGGAGCAGGAATTCTTCGCTGACGGCCTCACCGAGGACATCATCACGGAGCTGTCACGCTTTCGCGACCTGCTCGTCATCTCGCGCAACTCGACCTTTGTGCACAAGGGCAAGGCCGTCAAAGTGCAGGAGGTCGGGCGCGAATTCGGTGTCGATTACGTCCTGGAGGGAAGTGTGCGAAAGGCGGGAGACCGCATCCGCGTCACCGTGCAGTTGATCGACGCCGAAACGGACCGGCACGTTTGGGCCGAACGCTACGACCGCAAGCTTGAGGATGTCTTCGCCATCCAGGACGAGATGACCTGCGCGATCGTCGCGACGCTCCCCGGCCGCGTCGAGGCCGCTACGCACGATCGTGCGAAGCGCAAGACGACCGACAACATGGCGGCTTATGAGTGCGTGCTGACTGCCAAGGTGCTGCACCACCGCTCGAACCGGGACGACAACGCCGAGGCGCAGCGCCTGCTTGACCGCGCCATTGCGCTCGACCCTAACTATGCTCACGCTCACGCCTGGAAGGCATGCGTGCTGGGCCAGATGTGGATTTATGGGTGGTGCGCGGATCGCGACGCCGCCTTCCAACAGGTGGCCGCGGAGCTGGAGATCGCGTTGGCACTTGATGACAACGACAGCGACGTCCACCGGATCCTCGCCGCGCTGAACCTGACGCGCGAGGATCATGACAAGGCCGCGTACCATCAGGAGCGGGCGCTCGCGCTAAACCCCAACTACGACCTCGTTGTGGTGCAGCAGGGCGAGCTCTTGACGTGGCTGGGGCGGCCGGAGGAAGGCATCGACTGGATCAAGAGGGCGATGCGCCTCAACCCGTATCACCCAGAACGCTTCTGGAGTCACCTCGGGCGCGCCTGCTATTGCGCCGAGAAATTCGCCGAGGCTGCGGAGGCCTTTTCGCGGATCACACGGCCTGACTACACCCATCATGCCTTCCTCGCTGCCACGCTCGCGCGCATGGGCGACGCGGTCGCGGCTGCCGCGCACGCGGCAGAGGTCCTGAAGTGCGAGCCGAAATTCTCGGTGGCCGCCTACCTCGCCACCCAGCACTACAAACGCGAAGTCGACCGCAAGCGCCACGAGGCTGGCCTGGCCCTGAAGCGCGCCCGCGCCGAGGCGGCAAGCCGCCGCGAATGTTCAGCACTCACCACCAAGCGGCAAAAGAGTCCGGAGGTCTTCTTGGCTCCTGGACGTACGCAAGTCCTGGCTGTGAAAATCGCTTCGCCATTTTGGTCCGCTTCTCTGTTGCAACATGATTGGCGCGCTTCGGTGGCGGCGGCGCCGTCAGCTGCGCCAAGGAATTCAGCGGGGAACGACGAACTGTTCCTGGAGAGGCAACCGCTGGTGCTTCGGAACGAACAATCGCAAGCGTGGTCGGAAGACTGGTATCGTACACAATCCGTTCGGGCCATTTTCTGGACGATTCAATCAGAATAACAGGCTTGGATGCAGGTTGACCGCCGCCATCAACCGGACCTGCCGGAAGATATGCGCCCGCGATCAACAACATCAAAAGCAGAGACCCGCCAACGAAAGCAACATACCGAAGGAGAGGCATCTGAACGGATTGTTGTTGCGGCGGTCTGTGTTTCACACCGGCTGACTTTCCTGGCCACAGTCAAGCTGCGTCAATGCAGCATGGGCACGAGCGGTCGGAGGGGCATATTTAATCGTCGTGATGACAGCAAAGATCACGGCGAGACCGAACGCAATCGAAAACAGGGCGAGAATGGAACGGGGGGTCATGGCAAAACTCCGCACTCGATTTCTTCCCATTGAAGTTGAGCTAATTGGCCTTGGGCGAGGTTCAAGAGGCGCTATTCCTGATGGCCTGCGTCCTGGCGCACCCAAGCCGAGGTGAAAATCCCATCGCGACACCAGATAGCGGGCTGCCCCACTTGACAGAACAGGTAGTCGGTCACACTTTTTGAAAGGTCAACCGTAATTGGCCTGGAATTGGAGGTTCGATGACTCCACCCGGAAATAAATCACGCAGGGATCGCTGCTGCAACGTTCGGGCTTCAGCATAGCGGCCTGCCACGAACATTGTTCCGGGAGCGGTCTGTGGGCCGCATCAGTGAGGCATGGCCCAACCTGACCTCTCCCGGACGTTTGATATTCCCGGTTGGTGGAATTGGTGGCCGGCCCTAAGCGGCGGCTCCCGACAAAAGGCAGGTCGCGCATTGCGCGGCGTCGTCATTCCAGCTCGGCAATCGAACCGCCAGCCCCGACCGCGATTGGTTTCCAACAAATACGACAGGAGACCGCCATGTCCTACCATTGGAGATCCGCGATTGGCAGACCCGATGCCATACAAGGCGCCGACGACCACGACGTTGAATATTTTGGCGGATGGGCCGTCAGCGTACTGATGACCGCAGCAACAATCTTGCTGGTTTGGCTTTTCCAAATCTGACAATACGGCTCCGCTCAAGCCCCTATCGCATTCCGCGCGATGACGTCGCGGTAGAACGAGGCGCTGAGCTTGGGCGTCCGGCGTTGGGTGTCGAACTCCACGCGATACAGCCCGAAGCGCTTTTCGAATCCGAAAATCCATTCGAAATTGTCCATCAGGCTCCACAGGAAATAGCCGCGGACCGGCACCCCCTCGGCGGTCGCGCGCTGCAACTGCGTCAGGTAATTGCGCAGGTACATGATGCGATCGGTGTCATAGACGTTGCCATCCGCAGCCAATTTATCTTCCGAAGACGTACCGTTCTCGCTGATGTAGATGGTTTCGATGTTCCAGATCTTTGCCGCGAGTCGCGGCGCCCAATAGATCGTCTCCGGGCCGACCCTGAGCCACTCCGAGTTCATATGCGGAAACGAGGCGGGAAACGGCAAAACGGTGAAACCCGGCGGGCGGTCGGCCGCGACCACATAGAATTGCGGTGCGTAGATATTCAGGCCGACGAAATCGTTCGGCGAGGAAATGATCTTCAGTTCGTCGTCGGTAAATTTCGGCGCGTCCTTGCCGGCATAGGCGAGGAACCCGTCGGTGTATTTGCCCTCCAGGATCACGCCGAGGAAGCCCGCGTTGAGTTCGCGCGTGGCGATCTCCGCCGCGCCAATATTCGCCGGCGTATCGATCGCCGGCAGGCAGGCGGCGATGTTCTCGGCCGGCCCGACCTTGGTGCCCGCGCGCCCGTGGGCGCGGATCGCCTGCACGGCGAGACCGTGGGCGAGCGCTACGTGGTGACGTATCTGGTTCACTGTGGCCTGCGGCAGCTTGAGACCGGGGGCGTCAATGCCCCATCCATAGCCGAAGTTCACGAACCTGCCGGCTTCGTTGATGGTGAAGATGGACCTGACGCGATCGCTCAAACGCTTCGCTACGTAGCCCGCGTAATTTCCGAACGCTTTTGATGTCTCGCTGGAGCGCCAGCCACCGACCTTGTCCTCGAGCGATTGCGGCAAATCCCAATGATACAGCGTCGCGAACGGTTCGATGCCGCATGCCAGGAGTTCGTCCACGAGGCGGTCGTAAAAGTCGAGGCCCTTGGGGTTGGGCTCGCCCGTTCCTTCCGGAAATACCCGCGGCCATGCGATCGAAAACCGATAGGCCTTGGCTCCCAATTCCCCGATCAGTCGAACGTCTTCCTTGTAGCGATGATAGTGATCGTTGGCGCGGTCGGCGTTGCTGTGATCCTCGATCGTGCCGGGCGTGTGGGTGAACGTATCCCAGATCGAGCGGCCCCGGCCGTCCTCATTGACGGCGCCTTCGATCTGATAGGCGGAGGTGGCCGTACCCCACAGGAAGCCGTTGGGGAAGCTTGCAGGAGCGTGCCTGTCTGGCGCTGGTTTCGCCTCGCGGTCCTGCGGCCTGGCCGTTGTCGCCGCCATTCCGAGCGCGGAAAAACCCGCAAGCTTCGCAAAATGCCGGCGCGAAAACCTACCGAACATTGCCTTCTCCCGTGGGTTTCACTTGCACCGGCATGCATTCCGGCCGTTCGCAATGATTAGCGTGCGTCAATTTGATAAGCGGAAATCCTGTCGATCTCGAATTCCACGATATTGGGAGTTTCTCCATCGATGAATCCTACGCCCCCAAAATACTTCGAGCCCATCGCCAGGTTCACGATCATGTACATCGGATCGTCGAAGCCGATCGGGGCCTTGATATCCGATACCGCCTTGCGGTCGATGAAATAGACGATGCGATCCCGCTGCCACAGCACGCCGTAGTCGTGGAAATTGGTCGATGCATCCGGCACCGAGAAGTCGAACCCGCAGGACTCCACCCAACCGCTGGCCCGAATCCGCCAATGCGTGGTCATCACGAGGTCGCCGGGCCGCTGTCCGCGTCCTTCCATCACGTCGAGTTCGGGAGGCCAGCCGCCGTCATCTGCGAGAAGCCAGAAGGCCGGCCACACGCCGGTCCCGACCGGGATCTTCGAACGAATTTCGAAATATCCATACTTTTGTGAAAATACACTTTGGGTCGTCAGAATGCCCGACACGTATTCATTGTTGAAGAGCACTGGCTTGAGCGCGGGAGGTGTCCGGCTTGCGACGATCGAGAGAATTCCATTTCGAACCTTGAACGGGTCGAGCCCCAGCGGCGTTGTGGCTCGTCCGCCATAGCGTGGGTCGACGTATATCTGCTGTTCGCCATTATACGCGGTCTTCCGTTTGAAGTCGGAGCCGTCTCCACCCCAGTATTGCGCCGCCGGCCAGCTGGCGCCGCCGGCGTAGTGAGGCACCCATCTTCCGCCCGACAATGGGGGTTGGTCGAAATCATCGTTGAACGTGCGATGCAGGGACACTTGCGCGAGCGGGGCGGCGTTGGGCGTTTCAATGCGACGGCATCGTTCGCCGGAAGCATCGGTCGCAACCTCCAGGATAAGCTGCGTCGGCGCCTTCGAGAGATCGGCTTGCGCGAAAGCCGGCGCGGCGGTGAAAAGACACGCGATCAATACTGGGGCTCTCGGCGTCAATCTGTCCATCCTCGACCCGCGTGAGACGATAGGAAGTCCGCCCAATCTATCATCTCGGCGTGGGAAGGGAATCTCGAATCCGCCGGCGCAATTTGTCATTGCGCGCCCATGCGCGTGGCGAGGGCGTCGCGGTGAACGTCACCTTCGCTTGCTGTGCACCGACGGGCGGGTGAGCCGGATCCTGCCGTGGGTTCGCGGCAGGAATTGCGCGCCTCGGGCGCTGAGGAAATCCAGCATCGCGCGCGCGGGCGGCAGCAGCACCTTGTCCTTGCGGCAAAGCACGAACCATTGCCGGACAACGGGAAGGCCGGCGACGTCGAGCGTCACCAGCCGCCGTTCGTCGAGTTCGGTGGCGACCGTATGCGCGGAGATGAACGCAATCCCGAGGCCTGCGATCACCGCCTGTTTGATGGTCTCGTTGCTGCTCATCGCCATGCCGATTTTCGG
>WNGJ01017520.1_pt1 | contig 12202 bp, 11 predicted proteins | sample 5400611 | NCBI WGS metagenome assembly WNGJ01 (sample SAMN13153375, study PRJNA577476) | soil metagenome | isolation source: 40 cm soil or saprolite under Garry oak tree replicate 1 | place: USA:California | collected 2016-06-15 | reverse complement strand
CAATGGATACATCAAAAAGGGGTCTCTACCTGTAGAGCAAGGACGTATGAGTATCACATTAGAGACCTGGGAACGCCCTTCAGCTACCGAAGATAAGTACCTCTTTTATCATCCTGAAATTCCCACAACAACTGACACAGAAGTGCTATATATCCTAAATGATAAAGATCAGCTAGAGCGAATGTCAGGCATAAGCAAACATTTGGCATCGGATCTCATGCGGCGCATACAACTACACGCTGACATGATCAACGGAAATGATCGGATAAATGGTAACTCCCTGCAAGCTTAATGGAACTAGCAACCAAACGGGCTATGAACCTGGAGATCATAACATTCTATTTGATGCTACCAGACTGCCAAAAAAGTTAAGTAGCGCCAGGAGTACAGCTATTAACACTATTACCAGCAATGTGATTACTCTGCGCTTCATAGCTATAGCCCACCATCTCACTGTATTCTGCTAATGAATGAGAGATAGAAGTTCCTCTATATATTACTACATAATTTAAGAGATACACATCCTATACGCAAAACATTTGCGATAAGTGCAACAATCGCAACAATCGCAACAATCGCGACATCTGCGACAAATTTCGTTTCCCCTTTGCTTCTGATCGAAAAGCCTGGAACGCTTCTATGTCTATCAATAGAGAGCATGCCGAAAATTCATCAAGCACATATGTGCTGAGTTGCTGGCACTAATAGACTTTGATTGCACCTTCTTGCTCTTAGTGTATCCTGCATTGTCACACTGAGCACCTTTGCTGCGCTCAGTGTAAACTCCGCGAAGGGTCTCGCTCGAGGGACACAGAGATGCTTCGCTGCGCTCAGCATGACAAAGCTGGGTCTTTCTACCGCGCATTGGCAAGGAGCGAGAGCTACCCTGGTTTGTTAATCGTTGCAGAATTGCCAAAACTCTACTATCATACACACATGCACAAAGGTATCTTAGTATACGAAATGCCCGTGAAAGAAGTAGCATATCTATGAAACTCGGCCTTTACTGGTCCTATGCAACGCGCGCTCTTATCCGTGGTGGACAGCGCACTGTACTTGCTATCTTTTGTGTTGCGGTAGGAGTGATGGCCATTGTCGCATTACAACTCGTCGGACTCAGTGTCAATCAAGCCCTGCTTGGCAACATCATCGAGGCTAATGGTGGAGATATCCGGCTGAATGCAGATCTTGCACCCTTGCGCCAGCCTGACATGGCATATTTCGACAAACTTAAGCAACAAAGGCGTATCACAGATTATGCGACAGCTTATGATCCAGGCGGAAGCATCACACTTCCAACCGGGGAAGAAGAAACATTTGCTTTCATCGCAGTATCCCACAACTTTCCCCTGGTAGGTCAGGCGAACTTCGTTGCTCCCTCTCACGATTTAGAGATCCAAAACGTTGTTACGGGCAACGACGTTGCTATGAGTTCAACTGTCTTCGATGCACTCAAAGCTCATATTGGTAGTAGCTACCGTGTGAAGACATTAGACGGTCGCTTTGTGCCTGTTACAGTCGCTGCCGAGTTTCAGCAAGATGGCGTATTTCGAGGACCGCAGATTATTTTTTCACAGACTACCCTTGACTCTGTTCATGGCCCTAAGGGTGTCGTGGAGCCAGCACAATACGGCACGGTTTATATGACTGTACCTGCATCAAATCTGGCTACAGTACGAACACAGTTAAGCCAGCAGTTCCCATCAGCACGTGTGATAACCGCTACTGATCTGCTCAAACAACGGCAGTCACAAGTCGATCAGATCCGTCTCTTCTTGCGCATAGTTGGCTTACTGGCATTATTCATCGGTGGCATTGGCATCATCAATACAATGCAAGTCTTGCTGCGTCGACGTCAAATCGAAATTGCTATGCTTAAAACCACAGGCTATCGCCAGGTGGATCTCTATGCTCTTTTCGGACTGGAAGCTGCATTGTTGGGCATTGTTGGGGGAATTGTGGGAACTTTGGTAGGTCTAGGTACGAGCTTCCTTATACGTAGCGTAGTTGAGAGTGCCTTTTTCATTCACCTACCAATCATTGTTGATACATTTACGCTTGTATCCGGCCTTCTCATCGGCCTAGCTACAGCCTTGATCTTTGGTTTACTGCCAATTGTACAGGCCAGCCAGGTTCGTCCTTTATCTGTGCTGCGCGAGATCATTGAACGCAAAAAATTCACGTCACGACTTATCACCACCTGCTTACTTGTCATTTTGTCGGTGCTTTTTGTGTTGTTAGCTTCTGCTATTCTTGGCGATTTACTGACGGCTGCAATAGCAGTCTATGGTGGAGCAGGAGTGATTTTTTCACTTGCGCTGGGATTTAGCTTGCTGGTGCTGGCTATCTCAAAGCTACCGGTTTACGAGAAACCCAGGCAGCGTATGCTCCTGTGGATACTGATGGCGATTGGTATCATTCTCTTGTCAATACTCATACTGGTTGCTCTCTTACTCCTGGGTGAAGCTGCCAATGGTGTAGCTACAAGAGCCGGTTATATTCTCATCGGCACATATGCACTGGTTGTACTTGGAGGCCTGGGCATTGTGCTGGTAGGTGGATCGCTGGTATATTTCCTGGCGGTTATCGTCAACAGTGTGGTAATGTTCACACCGCGCTCCTGGAAAACGGCTGTCATGCTAGCATATCGCAATCTAGGAAGGCAACGTTTGCGTACCACGACCACCTTGACTGCGCTGTTCGTTGGTGTTTTCGCTATAGGTTTGATCCTGATTATGGGCCAGGGGATTAAAGATACCATCAATACTACCCTTAGTACGCTCTTTACACATAACGTCTTTGTAGTTGTACCACCAAACCAGGAACAGGCGGTTCAGAATCAACTGGCTTTATCAAAGGGCATCGATTCTAGCAAAACATTGGTTAATACAGTCGTGCCACAGGTTTACCCGATTCTTATTAGGGGGCGCGATATCAATACTATCCTCAGAAGTGTGCGCAAAACGGATAAAATCGATGCCAGGGATATAGTTGGTGATCTCACGGATTTGCAGGGCTTTGATCTGAGTGGGGGAAAGAACAACCTGCCAACAATCATTCTTAAAACCGGACGTAATTTGCAGTCCGGAGATACACGAACGAACGCCGTCGTTTTGAGTTCAGAACTCGAACAGAATCCGGTGAACCTGCGCCTTGGTGATACTATAGTAGTGCAGAGTACGGATGGCACTGCGACCAGGGTCCTCAAAGTGGTGGGTTTCTATGACAGTACTTCTCCTCAGGGTAACCCGAACTTTGCTGTTATGCTGGCTGACTCTGCCGTGGCAAATCAACTTGGAGGGTCCCAGACACTGGAGATTTTCTCGCTCAAAGTAGATCCCAACCAGGTACCTGCACTGAAAAAACATTTGAATCTAGCAGTACCAACTGCTTTCATTCTGAGTGTTGTGGATATCGATACGTTAGTAAACCAGGTGCTCAACAACCTGATCATTATGCTCACGACACTTGCTTCACTGGCGATGGTAGCGGGTCTCATTATTATTGCCAATGCGGTGGCGCTAGCTATGCTGGAACGACGCCGCGAAATCGGCATTTTGAAGTCTGTTGGGCATACCAGCACATCGATCCTCTCTACAGTGTTGATTGAAAATGGCCTGGTTGGTCTGCTTGGTTCACTGGTTGCAATGCTTTTAGTGGTTGGCGCAATCACTGCCTTAAGCAAGTTTGTTTTCCATGTCGAGCTAGGTATTGGTACACCCATGGTTGCTCTTATTATTGGGGCTACCTCTTTGATTACGATGTTTGTAGCGTTGATAGTTGCCTGGGGAGCGGTGCGCGTTCGTCCATTGGATGTGTTACGTTATGAATGAGTAATACCAAAACTAGACTGATGCGGCATTAGTCAAGAGGGTAAGTACTGATATCCACTCATAACAAGGAGTGCAGAGGGCCAAAGCCCTAGCTGATCTAAATGTCCCGCCTGAATCGGGACGCTGCTCCCATGACAGCAGGACACATTGCCTGTTATGCTCATAGAGAGGAACTTATTCATGAGTCATTTAAAGCAGAGTGTTGAGTTGATTCGCGGAGGGTCTATGAACGAGCTCATTGAAGTGAATGGCCTGACCAAAGGATACGGCAAGAACCGGGGTATCATCGACGTGCATTTGAGATCCCCGAAGGTGAAGTGTTTGGCTTCCTGGGGCATAAAGGCGCAGGATAAACGACGATCATGTGCATGCTGATGGGGTTATTGCAACCCACAATGGGTCGTGCCCTCATTGGTGGACGGGACTGCTGGCGGCGGACAAAGGAGATAATGTAGATGCTGAAAGCAACCAGACGACAGTTTGATGTAATGTACGCAGGTTGAAGAACTTGCTGGAATCCAGTAGAAAGGAGATACAGACCTATGAGTAAAGAAGTCCGCTCTTCAGATCATGCCGAGGCTCCCATCCAGTCCCATGAGATACGTGATGTGCAACAAACTACCTGTGTAATCGTTGGAGCTGGACCAGCGGGGGCTGTCCGCCGCTGCAGGTCCAAGGCTGCAGTTCGATCTACACGACTTGAAGACAAAGTTCCCCTACATTGCGTTTATGCCCCAGACTCGTTTCCTTGAATTCATCACGAGCGAGGCACAGCGATTTCCATCCTTTCGCCTGGTCATGGGGGCACGGGTGGAGGAACTGCTAGAGGAAGAGGGTCAGGTCCGTGGAGTGCGTTATCGTGCGCATGATGGCTGGCACGAGGTGCGGACGCTCCTGACGATGGGGACCGATGGCCGCTTCTCACGGATGCGCAAACTGGCGGGTTTCGAACCCATTGCATCCTCTCCACCGATGGATGTGCTCTGGCTGCGTCTATCACGCAAGCCCGATGATCCGCATGGCCTGATGGGACGTTTTGGTGGTGGGCGTGCTTTGATCTGCCTCGAACGCGAAGATCATTGGCAGATAGGTTACATCATCGGCAAGGGAACCTATCAACAAGTCCATACAGCCGGACTGGAGACCTTGCGACAGGGAATTGCCGAGACAGCACCGGAGTTTGCTGACCGGGTGGTAGAACTGCAAGACTGGAAACAGGTGTCGATGCTCTCCGTCGAAGCCAACCGCTTGCCGCGCTGGTATCGCCCTGGGTTGCTCTTGCTTGGCGATGCCGCTCATGTCATGTCACCGGCTGGTGGCAATGGCATTAACTATGCCATCATGGATGCTGTAGCAGCAGCCAATATCCTCACGGCTCCACTTCAGGCTGGGCAGGTGACTGTTGCTGATCTCGCTCGCGTCCAACGCCGACGCGAGTGGCCGACACGCATCATCCAGACTATCGTCAATTACATGCAGAACAGCTTGTTGAAAGCCGCACTCGACCCGAAAGGTTCTTTCACTTTCCCTGGCTTCCTGGGCTGGCCTCTCGTGCGTAAGCTGCCGCCGCTCATCTTTGGCTTTGGCATCTTCCCAGAGCATGTGAAGGATGAGGCTAGACGGAGTCCAAAGTGGTCATCTGCGGAGATGTGGATCGCCGGGACTATCGTGGCCCTCGCCCTGGCCTGGATCATTCGCCGGGTCATGCGTCGGTCGTAGCAATGCCAAGCAGTGACCGCTTTGCAAACGTAGCGTCATCGAGTAGAATAGAGGAGCATCTCATAGGTCAAACCGAGCGAATGGGTGTTAGGTTTACGCCAGAGCGTCAAGATGGCACGTCTAGGTAAAGTGATCTCTGGAGATATCCTGGCCATACAAGGAGTGTACCTACGAATCTTTCAACTCCACATATCACCATAAGCGTTGACTCGCGAGGCGAAGTAGGTAGGCGCTTACAGGGCAACGTGCTCGTTCTGGCACGAGTCATGTGGATCGCACTGGCTGCTCTCTCTCTAGCTGTCTTGATTGCGAGCCTGCCAGCCTACATGACACAACTCCAGAATGTGTGTGCGGGCGTTACATGTGCCTATGGACAACTAAGCCCTGATAGTGTGCACACCCTGGACGACCTCGGCCTCTCCACTGGTCATTATGCCATTTTTAGCGTGGTACTGGTTATTGCTTCATCGTTGGTGTGGTTTGGGGTCGGGGTGGTGATCTTCTGGCGCACTTGGGGGAGATCCAATGACTGGTTTGCGTTACTGGTTGCGCTCATGCTCGTACTGGGTAGCCCGGGTATCACGATTAGAGCACTGGGGGAGAGTCCCTGGGAATGGCAGTGGTCAGCGCGCTTCGTGTTCTTCCTCGGCAAAGTCCTGGCCGCCCTGTTCTTAACTCTCTTTCCCGACGGGAGGTTCGTACCGCGTTGGATACGCTGGTTTGTCGTCATATGGATCCCGTTGATGGGATTCCTGAGTTTATTCTCCGGCTTGCCTTTCTCGGCGAAAATCGAGTCTCCCTTTCTCGCGAACCTGATCGTGGTGGTTATAGGCCTGATACTTATCTTCCTTGGTGGCCAGTTCTACCGCTATCGGCGCGTATCGGGGACAGTGGAGCGCCAGCAGATCAAGTGGGTCGTCTTCGGCATGGCAATAGGCTACCTGGTGACGATAGTGTTTGCTCTGCCTGTACTACTTTTCCCTTCGCAACTCGCCGATACAGGCTCACTCTATTTTGGCGTAGTCCTCGTCCCTGTCCTCACCGTCTTTCCACTCCTGGTGCCCCTCTCTATTGGTATCGCAACCCTACGCTATCGCTTGTGGGACATCGACGTATTGATCAACCGCACGCTGGTCTATGGGACGCTCACCGCCTGTGTCGTCGCGCTCTATGTACTGGTCGTCGGCTCGCTCGGGGTGCTGTTGCAGATACAGGGCAACTTGATCGTTTCGCTGCTGGCTACGAGGTTTGTCGCTGTGCTCTTTTATCCGCTACGCAACCGCCTGCAGCGTGCCGTCAATCGCCTGATGTATGGTGAGCGTGATGATCCTAACGCTGTGCTCTCGCGGCTGGGAAGCCGCCTGGAGGCAACACTTGCTCCCGAGGAAGTGCTCCCGGCACTGGTCGAAACGGTGGCTCAAGCGCTCAAATTGCCGTACGTAGCGATTGCCCTGAAGCAGGTGGAAAGGTTCATGATCGTCGCCTCTTATGGTCTTCCCCAGTATGAGTTATTGGTGTTGCCGCTCGTCTATCAAACCGAAACAATTGGGCAGTTCATCCTGGCTTCACGCGACCCCAATGAACCGTTCACCCCCGCTGATCGTAGATTGCTCGAAGACATCGCACACCAAGCTGGAGTGGCTGCATATGCCGTGCGCCTTACTACTGAACTGCGGCGTTCGCGCGAACGCCTGGTGACCGCCCGCGAAGAAGAACGCCGCCGCTTGCGGCGCGATCTGCATGATGGCCTCGGCCCCATACTGGCAATTCAGTCATTGCAACTCGGCGCTGCTCGAGAGCTACTAGCGCAGAATCCGGCCGCTGCCGATGCGCTGCTGTCGGAGTTGAAAGTGCAAACCCAGGCCATCATTGCCGACATTCGGCGCCTGGTCTACGACCTGCGTCCACCTGCGCTGGACGAACTTGGCCTGCTCTCAGCTCTAAGCGAGCAGGCCGCGCATTACAGCCAGTTTAATGGGATGCATATTGCGCTTGAAGCACCGGAATGCTTGCCACCACTGCCCGCTGCCGTTGAGGTGGCTGCATATCGCATCGTATTGGAAGCGCTAACCAATGTAGTCTATCATGCCCAGGCCACCAGGTGTCGCATCTGTCTTTCGCTCTCCGATGTGCTTACCCTGGAAATTCTCGATGATGGTGTCGGCCTGTCAGGGGATCACCGTGCAGGGGTGGGCATGACCTCAATGCGGGAACGTGCGGAAGAACTGGGCGGGACGTGTAAGGTAGAGACGGGAACTGCTGGGCTAGTGGGGACACGCGTGTGTGCCCACCTTCCGTTACCGAAGGAGGTGTTGACCGATGGAACCGATTCGCGTTCTGATAGCTGATGACCATGCCATCTTCCGCCGCGGCTTGTGTGCGCTGCTGAGTGCGGTATCCGACATCGAGATCATAGGAGAAGCGGCAACTGGTGATGAAGCCATTGCGCAAGCCTCAGTACTGGAGCCAGATGTCATTTTGATGGATCTGCAGATGCCCGGTTTCAATGGAATTGAGGCCACCAGGCGCATCCTGCGCACGAGTCCGCACATCGGCATCCTCGTCCTCACGATGTTTGAAGATGACGACTCGATCTTTGCCGCTATGCGCACGGGCGCGCGTGGCTACCTGCTGAAAGGGGCAGATCAAACAGAGATCGTGCGCGCAATCGGTAGCGTATCGTTTGCTAAGGGTTGAGAAAAAAGGGGGAAAGCAGGAGAAAAAAGAGAGCTGAAGAGCCTCCAAGTGGTAGAGTAGTTGATATCGATCACATCTACAACCAGAAGGAGCATTCAGCACGATGAGTATACAATTTGTGGCAGGGAAACTGAAGGGAGACGAACGCAAGGCGATCATCCAAGGAGTACAAAAGCAATTACAAGAGGCAGTCCTGGAAGCGATCAAGCCTCTGCTGACCGAGTTTTGTGAAGCAGAACTGACGGTGAAACTGGGTCGCGGGAAACGGGAGCCACGGCGGGTGGGCAGCCAAGCCCGCGAGATCGAGTGGCAGTGCGGGCATTGTGGGTGCCGGGATGCGAACCACTTCACGCGAGATGGACATTATCGGCGCGCGTTAGAGACGGGCTGGGGGCATGTCGAGGGTCTGCAAGTGCCGATGGTGGAGTGCCAATGCTGTGGACACGATGTGATCTGTCACTACACGATCCTGGAGAAGTATCGGCGCTTTTGGCTGGATGTGGCTCAGCAGGTGTTGTTTGGCAGTGGCCTGTGCCAAAGTCTGCGCCAGTTGAGCCAGCAGTGGAGTGCGGTGCTGGGCAGTAGTGTGGGTTTACGAACCATCAACGAACGCATCAATCAGATGGAGCCGCTGCTGCGGCAAGCGCGCAGTGAACGGATCACCGATGTTCCCGCCGTGGTGCAATTCGATGGCATTTGGTTGCGCGAGCAAATCCAAACGGACACGGTCAAGCTGGACAAGCGCGGGCGGAAACGCAAAAAGCGCAAAGGAAAGAAGGTGGTGGTGCTGGTTGCCCTTGGATTGTGGACCGATGGCAGTGGCAAACGAGAGATCCTGGATTGGCAAATGGCTGATGGGGAGAGCAAAGCGGCCTGGGAACCATTTGTGCATCGGTTATGGGAACATGGTCTGCGCCCGGAGACGGGGCTGCAGGCGGTGATCCGCGATGGCTGTGGCGAGTTAGGAGAGGCCATCGCCTGGGTCTATGGAACCACGGTGCTCGAACAACGCTGCATTTTTCACAAACTACGCAATGTCGCGGACAAGTGCCGAGAGGAACTCAAAGGGGAGACGAACAAGGAAACGAGGAAGCAGCTGATGGAGCAGGCCAGTGCCATGTATCAAGCCGAGAGTGCCCAGGAAGCGCAGCAGCGTTTGACGGCCTTTGCCCAGCAGTGGCGAGCGCGAACCCCCAAAGCCGTGGCGACCTTGGAGCGCGATTTTGAGCAGACGATCGCTTATTATGCCCTGGATGGGGTAGCACGCGAGCTCATCCGCTCCACCTCGCTGTTGGAGCGCACCAACCGTGAGTTGCGGCGCAAGTTTCGCCAGGTGTGTTGCTTTGGCAGTTCGAGAGGGGCAGAGGTGGCCATGTATCTCCAGGTCAAACGGCTCAATGCTCATTGGTCGAAACAGACGTGGTGGGATACCGCCCGCTCACTGTATTTCGAATTCCTCAATATCGACCCTTAGCAATGGATACGTTACCGCGCAATCAAAGCGGTTGACAGCGGTGAGGCGATCTTCAGCCCTTCGATCGCCCAATGGCTGATACACTACTTTGGTGCGCTTAAGTCGTCCTCAACAGCGCAGGTGTTCCCTGAACTAACCGAGCGCGAACGGGAGGTGCTGGCTTTGATCGCGCAGGGGCGAAGCAATTCGGAGATTGCACATCGCTTAGTCCTGAGTTCCAAAACGGTGCGTAACTATGTTTCTAATATCTTTAGCAAACTGCAAGTGGCGGACAGAGCGCAGGCTATTATCCTTGCGAGAGATGCCGGCTTGGGGAAAGAGAAGTGACTGATTCCTTACCGGAGATAGGAAAGGATTTGCTTGCTATAGCATGTACAGACTGGGTACATTGGTATCTCACTACAGAAAGGAGCAGGATATTACTTCGGATGTCTTCTACAAGAAATCGTAGCAATTGTAATGGCTCATCCCCAAAATAAGTGAGCGGGTGCGTTTCATTTTTTTGCACTGACTTCTTCTAGACCCGCAGGGGTGGAAGGAGGACGCCTGAGAAAGGGTTTGCGCCAGGAATAACCAGCACCAGGACGACGAACTGGTTGCTCCACGCTAGCAGCTGTCGGTGAGGTGACAGCAGGAACAGGTGGATGAGACAGCCGGTACACGCGTGCTCCCCAGAAGACGAGGGTCCAAAAGGCGCTGGTCAGCCGCTGTTGGCTCTCTGCCTGCCGCCGACTCGTGCGCAGCGCTTGTCGATGCGTCACTGACGTCGCCCATGTCTCGTTCCACTGCCGATTGCAGACCGCGTTGCGGAGCACCAGCATGGGATTGACGTTCTGTCGACCCCAGCGCATGCCTGCCCCTTTGAGGCGTGCTTCGACGACTCCCTTGTTGGCACTTTCGACGCTCCCGGAGCCAATGGGCCAGCCAGCTTCTTGATACGTCGGGTACTGCAGGTGCGTTTCACGCTTTTGCAAGTAGGGCAATTTCTCCTGAGAGGCTTCGCTCGGGTAGCGAGCGACCACCCGTGCCAGGTGCGTGAGTACCCGAGCGGGTCCCTGGTGTTTGAGCCGATGCAGCACTCCCTCAAGCCAGCTTGTGGGCAGTCTGCCTCCTGCTCCTCGCACGGCCTCCCCGATGTCACTGACCGCGCTGGCGGCATGCGCAAAATCGAGAATGCGCAGCGCATCTGCTCGGTGATGGTCCACCAGCCCTTGCAACCACTCCGCCCCATCTTGCACCGCGCACACCTCTGCCGCCCGTTCCAGTCCTCGTCGATGCGTTTCGACCAACGCTGCCTCCGCAAAGTGCTCGGCGTCAGCCAGCCGCGAAAACGAGGAAATCTGCTGCGTGCAGACCTCCCCGCGCTTGGTGCGGGTGACCTCCCCCATCACCAGCGTCTTCACTTCAGCCCACTCGCCCCCCACCAGATGCACCATCGCTCCATCCGCACTCAGCAGTTGCTTGTCCGCTCCACCGGGCGCCTGGGGCACCTCCTGCTTCAGGCGCTCCACCTCGCCCTCACACACCGAAAGCTGAGCCTCCCCTGTTGCCAGCGTCGCTCGACGCGCCGTTGCCTTGCTCACCTGGATCCCCACCAAGTCCTCGAGCAGTTCCTGCGCTTGCGCAAACGGCATCCAGCTCGCTAGCCGCACCAGCGTTTCCTCCCCACGTGGCGTCAACCCTCCACTCACGAGTCCTAACTCCTCATCCAGGGGGAAAAAAGCCGACTCCGCAGGTCGGGCAGGTGCCATACGTGCGCGTCAGCTTCACCGCTTCCCCTCCATTCGTTGGCACCCAGCGTGTCTGCTCTCCGCGTGCCCAGAGCAGCTTGCCACAGGTGACACACCTCGGACGCTCCTCCTCCGGGATCTCACTCCACTCTTCGCTCTCACCCATCTGGACCACGTCCTGGATCAGTTGCGCCCGCAACTGGTTGATCCGTTCATCCACTGCCGCTTCGATCTCTACCCATGTCGCTTTCGGGTGCTCTTTCCTCCATTGCGTCATCCCCAGCACATCTCGCAATCCTGCGCTCACCTGTTGCATCTGGGGACTCCGTTCTCGTTTGGTCTTCTTGGCTTTCATGCTCTCGCTTCTCTCCTCGTCTTTTTTCCTGTATTCTACCACCTCCCTCCTCTGTGCAAAAAAATGAAACCCACCCTAAGTGAGCCTGCTTGCTGATACGATTTCGGTTTTGTGATAGAATAGCAGAAGTAGTATCTATCAGGAGTATTCTATCCAATGGAACCCAGAGAGGCCGCGCTGTTGTCCTCCATCTTACACCTCCCCGCTGGAATCACGATCACATCCGTTCATCCCAGTGTCACCGAACTCGTCGTGTGTGTAGCGTGTCATGCTCCGAGCATGCCGTGTCCAGAGTGCCACCAGCTCTCTGCTCGCATTCATGGGAGCTATCAACGAACGGTCGCCGATCTGCCCTGTGCGGGTCGTCATGTGCTCCTGATGCTCACGGTGCGCA
>WNGJ01006734.1_pt1 | contig 12203 bp, 11 predicted proteins | sample 5400611 | NCBI WGS metagenome assembly WNGJ01 (sample SAMN13153375, study PRJNA577476) | soil metagenome | isolation source: 40 cm soil or saprolite under Garry oak tree replicate 1 | place: USA:California | collected 2016-06-15 | reverse complement strand
GCGCGCAACGTCCTCATCACGGCCGAGACCCGAAGCTTCGGGCTCTTTCGCGCCGAACGGAAGCGCAGGCTGTTCCGCGCAGATGCTCCGCTCGTGGAGCCCGTGTCGGCGGTCGGCTCCGGGGACGTCCTGCTCGCGGCCTTCCTCGCTGCGCGGGTCGCGGAGAAGCCGGTGGAGGACTCGCTGAAGATCGGCGTCGCCGCCGGCGCTGCCTCGACCCTCGAGGTCGGAGCGGGGCGCTTCGAGCCCCGGGAGGCCTCGCGGCTGCAGAGCTCGGTCAACCTGCGGGTGCTCGAACCGGTCGCGAGCTGATGTCTTGGCGGGGTGCTAGCGTGACCCGATGGGAGTCGAGCTACAAGCGTCGACTCGGCGACGCCGCATAAAGGTCGGCCGGGCTTGGCCCGGATGGCCGTCTAAACCAGCGTGGCGTTGCCCGTGACGTTCGAATCGCGAAACGAATTGTTGGACGCAGGACAGGTTGAGCGGCTTCTCGAGCTCGACCGGAAATTCGGGAAAGAGGGGCTGACATTCGACGACGTCCTGCTCGTCCCGGCCGAGTCTCACGTCCTCCCGAACGAGGTCTCCACCGCGACTCACTTGACGCGCGGCATCACGATCCAGATCCCGATCGTCTCGGCTGCGATGGACACGGTCACCGAGGCGCGACTCGCGATTGCGCTGGCGCGCGAAGGTGGGATGGGCATCGTCCACCGCAATCTGTCGATCGACGCGCAGATGGCGGAGGTCGACAAGGTGAAGCGCTCCGAATCCGGAATGATCGTCGAGCCCGTCACGCTGCCGCGGGACGCGGTCGTCTCGGATGCGCTCGAGCTGATGGCGACGTATCACATCTCCGGCGTGCCGATCACCGACGAGACGGGTCTCCTCGTGGGGATCCTGACGAATCGCGATCTCCGTTTTGCGCCTGACGCGTCGCAGCCGGTCTCGGCGCTGATGACGTCGCGTGACCTCGTGACTGCGCCACTCGGGACCACCCTCGCGGAGGCGGAGGCGATCCTGCACCGCCACAAGATCGAGAAGCTCCCAGTCGTCGATTCGGACGGCGTGCTGAAGGGGCTGATTACCGTCAAGGACATTCAGAAGCGGATCGAGTTCCCGAACGCGACGAAGGACGAGCAGGGACGCCTGCGCGTCGGCGCTGCGGTCGGTGTCGGCCCGGATGCATGGGAGCGAGCAGGGGCGCTCGTCGACGCGGGCGTCGACGTGCTGGTCGTCGACACCGCGCACGGCCATTCGTCGTCGGTGCCGGAGATGGTGAGGCGAATCAAGTCGGAGCTGGACGTCGAGGTTGTTGCAGGCAATGTCGCGACGGCCGAAGGGACTGAAGCGTTGATCGGCGCAGGTGCGGATGCCGTAAAGATCGGAGTTGGGCCCGGCGCCAGTTGTACGACCCGTGTCGTGGCCGGAGTCGGCGTCCCACAGGTCACGGCGATCTACGAATCCGCGCACGCTGCGGCGCAGCACGGTGTCCCGCTCATCGCGGACGGAGGACTCGCATCTTCCGGTGACATCGCGAAGGCGCTCGCGGCCGGGGCGGACTCGGTCATGACGGGATCGATCCTGGCGGGAACCGATGAGGCTCCGGGCGAGGTGATCTTCCAGCAGGGCGAGCGCTTCAAGGAGTACCGCGGGATGGGCTCGCTCGGGGCGATGCGCGCGCGCGGGTCGTCGCGAGATCGCTACTTCCAGGGCGACGTCGAGGACGTCGACAAGCTGGTGCCGGAGGGAATCGAAGGGCGTGTCCCCTACAAGGGGCCCGTCACTGCCATCCTGCACCAGCTCGTCGGTGGGCTCCGTCAGGCGATGGGTTACTGCGGGGCGGCGACGATCGAGGAGATGAAGGGGGCGCAGTTCGTCCGCATCACTGCCGCAGGCCTCCGCGAAAGCCATCCGCACGACGTCACGATCACGAAGGAGGCACCGAACTATCGCCGCTGAAGTGCTGCCCCTGCCGGAACGGCCCGCGGAAGAGCGGCCGGTGTTGGTGGTGGATCTCGGCGGGCAGTACGCGCAGCTGATCGCCCGGCGCGTGCGCGAATGCCGCGTGTACTCGGAGCTCGTCGGCCACGGCGTGACCGCCGCACAGGTGCGCGCGCGCAACCCGCACGCGGTGATCCTCAGTGGGGGGCCAGCATCGGTCTATGCGGAAGGCGCGCCGCACGTCGATCCCGAGGTGTTCGCGCTCGGCATTCCCACGCTCGGCATCTGCTACGGCGCGCAGCTGCTGGCGCTCGATCTCGGGGGCACCGTCGAGCGGACGGGCGCCTCCGAGTTCGGCAAGACGGAGCTGACCGCCGTCGAGTCGGAGCTCTTCTCGGGACTGCCCGACGAGGAGACGGTGTGGATGTCGCATCGCGACACCGTCACGGCGCCGCCGTCCGGCGCCCGAGTCGTCGCCTCGTCGCGATCGACGCCCGTTGCCGCATTCGAGGATCGGGAGCGGCGTCTGTACGGCGTGCAGTTTCATCCGGAGGTCGTCCACACCCCGCACGGCACCGAGCTGCTGAAGAACTTCCTCTACAACGTTGCGGGTGCGCCGCCCGCGTGGACGCCGGCGGCAGTGATCGAGGAGCAGGTCGAGCGGATCCGCGCAGCTGTCGGCAGCGAGCGCGTCCTCTGCGCGCTGTCCGGCGGCGTCGATTCGGCGGTCGCCGCGCTCCTCGTGCACAAGGCCATCGGCGACCAGCTCACGTGCGTCTTCGTCGATCACGGCCTGCTGCGCGAGAACGAGGCCGACCAGGTGGTGGAGACGTTCGACGGGCACTTCCGTGTTCCGCTCGTGCACGTGCAGGCGCAGGAGCGGTTCCTGTCACGCCTCGAGGGTGTCGACGATCCGGAGCAGAAGCGGAAGATCGTCGGCGAGGAGTTCATCCGCGTGTTCGAAGAAGAGGCCGGGAAACTCGGACACATTCGCTTCCTCGTCCAGGGGACGCTCTACTCCGACGTGATCGAGTCGGGCGGCGGCGAGGACGGAGTCGCGGCGATGATCAAGTCGCACCACAACGTTGGCGGGCTGCCCGCCGACATGAGCATGGAGCTGGTGGAGCCGCTGCGGTTGCTCTTCAAGGACGAGGTGCGCCGAGTCGGCGAGGAGCTGGGCATGCCGGAGCGGATGGTGTGGCGCCAACCGTTCCCCGGCCCCGGGCTTGCGATTCGCATCATCGGCGACGTCACCGAGGAGCGGCTCGCGATCCTTCGTTCGGCGGACGCGATTCTGCAGGAGGAGATCCGGCGCGCGGGGCTCTACCGCGAGCTGTGGCAGTCGTTCGCCGTGCTGCCGGCGATCCGCTCGGTCGGCGTGCAGGGCGATGAGCGCACCTACGCCTATCCGATCGTGATCCGTGCCGTCACGTCGGACGATGCGATGACAGCGGACTGGGCGCGTCTGCCGTACGACCTGCTGGAGACGATCTCGAGTCGGATCATCAACGAGATCCCCGGTGTGAATCGAGTCGCTCTCGACCTGAGCTCGAAACCCCCGGCCACGATCGAGTGGGAGTAGCGGACTCGTTCGTCCGCGTAGCTCCTCGGGACACGTACCGGTGCCAGGCACGGGTACGCAACTGTGACGCCTGCGAGGCGCCTAACGCACGGCGAAGCCGCTGAGACCCTCCGGCTGCTCCTCGGTCACCTCGACCGACTCGACCTGAGCGCCCCGTGGGCCTTCGCGGCTGAACGCGACCAGCCGCTCCACGGCGTCCGCGTTGCCTTCGAACACGGCTTCGACCGCGCCGTCCGCGCGATTCGACACCCAGCCCGTGACGTCGTAGCGCTGCGCGACCCGTCGCGTCGAGTCACGAAAGAACACGCCCTGAACGAGACCACGCACGATCACGCGCCGCCTGATCACGAGCCCTATTCTCGCTGCTAGGGCGTCCGGATCTTCGAGACCAGCTGCTGCTGGTGGTACCCGGGGTTCTCGCCCCGAGCGTTGAACGTCTCGACCGACGCCGTATAGGTGAAGCCGCCGCGCGCGTCGATGCCGAAGTAGTCGCCGATGAAGCTCGCCGGATTGCAGATGCAGTCGAAGCGCGGCGACGAAAGCTGTGGATCCCAGGTGTGCTCCGAGAGCCGGAGGTTGTGGCCGATCGGCCGGAGCTTCGGGCGATAGAACTGGATCGCCGTGTTGATGCAGTAGTTCTCCCGCCCCTGTGGCGCGCGCGGGTCGAAGAGCAGTCCCGCGACTGTCGCCTCGGCCGTGTCCGACGCCGGACAGGCCAGCCGCCGATCGTAAAAAGCCACCGCCACGGTCCCGTTGGGAGCCACGACGAGATTCGGCTGCAGGGCGTCGCCGACGCCGGACGTGTCGTTCACCTGGATCGCGCGTGACCAGTGCTTGCCGCCGTCGAACGAACCCCGGATGAACAGCATCGTTTCGCCCTCGATACCCAGCTCGTACGCCGCGTACAACGGGTAGAAGCGGCCAACCTTTCGCGGCCCGACGAAGAACGCCTCCCCGAAGGCGCCGCGGAAGGTCGTGTTCCTGTAGCCGTCGACGTTGTGACGGACGATCACGCGACGGCGCGACCACGATTGGCCTCCGTTCCGCGACGACGTGAGCGACATCGTGAACGGATCGTTCGCGTCGCTGAAGCTCGACGTCGCCAGCCAGATGGTCCCGTCGGGCGCGACGCGTGGGAGCGAGCCGTTGTCGCCGATTCGCTGAGCCTGTGGAAGCACGAGCCGTGGATGCGACCAATTCGTGTGCGTCCCGTCCCTGTGCGCATCGGCGTACGAGCTGTAGATGCGCAGGTCGGTGTCCTGGTTCCCGACGGCCCACGTGACATAGACGCGGCCGAAGTGACGGCTGCGGCGATTCGTGTCGATCGCGAGCCATTGCTTGTCGAAGGTCGTTTTCCCCTCGAACGGGGTCCGTTCGATCAGATCCAGCTGCCCGCCGCGTGTCGTGTTCCAGGCTGTCGCCGTTGCCGCACCGTGCGGACGAACGGCGACGGCGAGTCCCGAGCGCGCAATCGACGGATTGACGTCCGGGGAGAGGAAGAAATGTTGGCCGGTGGGGACATACGAGAACTGATACGGGAACACGACCGCGTAGAAGTTTCCCCACGGGTCGAACGCGCCGACCGGGTCCGAGTTGTCCGTCCAGCCTTCGTAACCGGGAATGTGACCTTGCTGCGGCCAGCTCGAGCCCCCGTCGAACGACTCGAAGAATCCCGTGAGGTGGTTGTAGCCCTCGCTGTTGACGATCCACTTGCTGATGCCGATCAGGTGGCGGGCATTCGTCGGATCGACGTGCAAGTCGGATTCGGAGAAGTCCTTCGCGCGGAGCGGTGGGTTGGCGACGTCCTGCGTCGCATACGGGCCGATGTCCTCTCCCGTCGTCGCAGCCCCGTTGCACAACGTCGAGCCGCCGTCCGGATATCCCTGCGCCGGCGCGAGGTTGCCCTGGTAATAGACCTCCGGCGTGTAACAGCTGACGCGTTGAGTAGTTGCTGCGACGCTGGTCACGTGGCGCTGGGCGTAGCTGGCCGCGAAGGCGGCATCCGTCTGGATGCCCTGCGGAGGCGCCGCGGCCGCGGCGGGCACGCAGACCCCCGCGCAGGCCGCAACCAGCGCGGCGGTGCGTCCTTTCACCCGCATGAGCATAATGACGTGCCCTGGCCCCGATCTCGGGCATCGGGATCGTCCAGGCCCGGGCGGCCGGATTCCGTAGCCGACTGCTAGAGTTTTGCGTCGGCGGACACCTTGAGTCCGCCTTTTCCATGAAGACTTACAACGCCAAACCGGGAGAGATTGCGCGCCACTGGTACGTGGTCGACGCCGACGGGCAGACGCTCGGCCGGCTCGCCACGCGCATCGCCGACCAACTGCGCGGCAAGGGGAAACCCGAGTACACGCCCCACGTGGACACCGGCGACTTCGTGATCGTCGTCAACGCCGAGAAGATCCAGGTGACCGGCAACAAGCTCGATCAGAAGCGCTACTACCGTCACTCGGGCTATCCCGGAGGGATCCGCAGCCGGACGCTACGCGAGCAACTCGAGCGCCGGCCCGAAGAGGTTCTGCGCGCCGCGGTGAAGGGCATGCTCCCGAAGAACCGGCTGGCGAGGCAACAGATCACGAAGCTCAAGATCTATGCGGGGCCCGAGCATCCGCACGGGCCGCAGGCGCCGCAGCCGCTGAAGTGGGAGGACAGATGAGTCAGATCGCGCAGTACCGCGGGACGGGGAAGCGGAAGACCTCCGTTGCCCGCGTGATCCTGAGACCCGGCGACGGGAACACGTGGTTCAACGGTCGCACGATCGAGGACTACTTCCCGCGCGCCGCGCATCGCACCTCCGCCCTGGCGCCGTTGCAAACCGCAGGGGTGGAGGGGACGTTCGACATCAGAGTTCGCGTCCATGGCGGCGGCCCGAGTGGACAGGCAGGTGCCGTTCGTCACGGCATCGCCCGTGCGCTTGTCGAGGCCGATCCCGAGTTGCGCGTGCCGCTCAAGCGCGCCGGTTTTCTGACACGCGACGCCCGGATCGTCGAGCGCAAGAAGGCGGGCTTGCACAAGGCGCGCAAGGCGCCCCAGTTCAGCAAGCGCTAAAAGCTGCGCTTTTAGCGCTTGCCCGGGCTAGACCCGCGCTTCGCGCGGTCGAACGGACGCGGGCGACGCGACGCCCGCGTCCTCCTAGAAAAATGTCCAATCCGCTTCCTCACGTATCCTCGGGCGCCGTGCCACGGCGCTACTTCGGAACCGACGGCGTGCGCGGAATCGTCGGCAAGGACCTCACCCCGGAGCTGGTCGAGCGTCTCGGCCGCGCCGCAACGCTGTGGTCCGGTCGCGGCCGCATCTTCGTCGGACGCGACACGCGCGCCTCCGGGCCCGAGCTCGAGCAGTCGCTTGCGCGCGGGATCGCGTCCGCCGGCGGCAACGCGGTCGTCGCAGGGGTGCTGCCGACCCCGGCTGTCGCACTCCTGACGCTCGACCTCGGGTGCATCATCACCGCGTCCCACAACCCGCCCGAGTACAACGGCGTCAAGTTCTTCGATCGCGACGGCCAGAAGTTGTCCGACATACAGGAGGAAGAGATCGAGGCGCTGCTCGATGCCCCCGCGACGGGAGGCGGCGACATCGACGAGGTCGGCGTCGCGACGGACAGCTATCTGGAGCACGTCGTCGAGCGGTTCGGTTCCGACCTCACCGGCTTGAGAATCGGCGTCGATTGCGCGAACGGCGCCTACTCCGGGCTCGCGCCGCAGGCGTTCACCGAGCTCGGCGCAGAAGTCACCGCAATCGGTGACGACCCCGACGGTGCGAACATCAACGTCGGCTGCGGCGCCACCGATCTGCGCGCGTTGCAGCGCACCGTGACCGAGCTCGAGCTCGACCTCGGCGTCGCTTTCGACGGCGACGGGGACCGCATGCTGGCCGTCGACGGGAACGGCGACGTCGTCGACGGCGATCAGATCGTCGCCGTGCTCGCGCTCGACCGCGAGGTCGACCTGGTTGCCGTGACCGTGATGGCGAACATGGGCTTGCACCGGCTGATGGCCGAGAACGATGTGCGCGTCGTCACGACGGACGTCGGCGATCGCTACGTGCTCGAGGCGCTTCGCCGCGAAGGAGGCATTCTCGGTGGGGAGCAGTCAGGGCATCTGATCTGGCTCGACGGACACGTGACCGGCGATGGCCTGGTTGCCGCGCTCCTGCTCTGCAACGCATTGCACGGCCGTCCACTCGCAGAGGTCGCCGCCGTCATGCCGCGCTTTCCGCAGGCGAAGGAGAACGTCTCGGTCGCTGCGCATGCGCACCTCAGCCCTGCGATCGCAGACGAGGTCGCGCGTCTCAACGCCGAGCTGGGAGAGCGGGGACGGGTGCTCGTCAGAGCGTCGGGCACGGAGCCTGTCATCAGGGTGCTCGCCGAGGCGGAGACGGGCGAGGAGGCCGAAATCCTCTGTGGTAGGATCGCTTTTCTCGTGCGACGAGAGCTCGGCTGAACCGTCTCGGCGAAGGGGCGGATCGCTCAGCCGGGCTTTTGGCGTTTTTCGAGAGCCCGTTTTCGGAAAACCGAATCTGCAGCATTTCGATCCACCTCTGAAGGAACGGGGCGGCAACTGAGAGGAGTTTCGGGTGTGCGGGATCATCGGGTACGTCGGTAGCCGGGCCGCGAAGGAGCTGTTGCTCCACGGTCTCGAGCGGCTCGAGTACCGCGGCTACGACTCGGCCGGCATCGCGCTGCGCGAGAACGGCAGCCTCGAGTACGTGCGCGCGGTTGGCAACCTCCAGTTCCTGAAGGACGCAGCGGGCCCGAACGGCTCACAGTCGAATCACGGCCTCGGTCACACGCGCTGGGCGACGCACGGCGCCGTCAACGAGCAGAACGCGCACCCGCTGACGGGTTGCGAGGACGGCCGGCTTGCGATCGTGCTCAACGGAATCGTCGAGAACTATCGCGAGCTGAAGGAATCGCTCGAAGCAGAAGGCCATCGCTTCAGCTCCGAGACCGATGCAGAGGTCGTCGTGCATCTCGTCGAGCACAACTACGACGGTGATCTCGTGGAGGCCGTGCAAGCCACCTCTCGCCGGCTCGAAGGCCACTTCGCCTTCGTCGTGATCCACTATGACCAGCCCGACCTCCTCGTCGGCACCCGCCGGCAATGCCCACTGGTAGTCGGCGTCGGGGACGGGGAGATGTTCCTCGCGTCGTCGATTGCGGCGTTCCTCCGTGAGACGCGCAAGGTGCAGCTGATCGAGGACGGTGAGGTTGTCGCGATCACCCCCGAGGGGTCGCGCTTCTTCACGGACGAGGGCGAGGTCGTGCACAAGGATGTCGAGCCGATCGACTGGGACGACGAGAGCGCGGTGAAAGGCGGCTACGAGACGTTCATGCTCAAGGAGATCTACGAGCAGCCGGAGGCTGTGCGCGAGACGATCGGCGACCGTGCACGCCGCGGCAAGCTCGTGCTCGAGGGGATCGGTCTCAACGAGCTAGAGATCCAGAACCTGCGCCGCATTGTGATCGTCGCCTGCGGCACCGCCTACCACGCCGCCGTCACCGGGCGGTACATCATCGAGGAGTGGGCGCGCGTTCCGGTGGAGCCCGACATCGCGAGCGAGTGGCGCTACCGGAATCCGGTGCTCTCCAAGGACACGCTCGTGATCGGGATCACGCAGTCGGGTGAAACGGCCGACACGATCGCGGCGATGCGCCTCGCCCGTGAGCAGGGTGCGCGCACGCTCGCGATTACGAACCAGCTCGGAACGCAGATCACGCGCGAGGTCGACGCGGTTCTCTACACGCGCGCCGGGCTCGAGATCAGCGTGGCCGCGACGAAGACGTTCACCGCCCAGGTCGCCCTGCTCTCGCTGATCGCGCTCAAGCTCGCGCAGATCCGGCGCACGCTGCCGGCCGAAGAGATCGAGTTCATCCTCGAAGAGCTCTTCGACCTGCCCGAGAAGATGGAGCAGTTCCTGGACGGCGACCATCCGATTGAGGAGATCGCGCAAAGGCACTACAACAAGCCGTTTTTCCTCTACCTGGGCCGCCACATCGGCCTGCCGGTCGCCCTCGAGGGCGCGTTGAAGCTGAAGGAGATCTCCTACATCCCCACCGAGGCGTACTCGGCCGGCGAGATGAAGCATGGACCGATCGCCCTCCTCGACTCGGACACGCCGGTCGTCTGCATCGCCATCGATCAGAAGGTGGTGTACGACAAAGTCGTCTCGAATATCCAGGAGGTGAGGGCACGGGGCGCGCAGGTGATCGCGATTGCGACCGACGGGAACGAGGACATCCAGCACCATGCCGACGACGTCGTCTACATCCCGCGCACGCCTGCATTCCTCCAGGCGGTGCTGGCCGTGCTCCCGCTCCAACTGCTTGCCTACCGCATCGCGCGGTTGCGTGGCCTGAACGTCGACCAGCCCCGCAACCTGGCGAAGACCGTCACCGTCGAGTAAGCCAGGCCGGTTACCAACACCGGCGGTTACTCGGCCTCGGCGTCTTCCAACTCGGTCTGTGCGTGGTGCAGCGCTTCATTCGTTCGAACAGCGTTCTGGCGGGCCTCGGCCAAGCTCGCCTCCGCCCGGGCCGCGGCGCGCTCGGCTTTTGCCGCGTCCTTCTTCGCCTTCGTGACGTTCTCGCGCAGCTTGCGGAGCCGCTCCTGTCGCCGACGTTGCGTTGCGGGTCTCTTCGGCGCTTTCTCCTCCGGCTTCGACCCGGACGGGATCTCCATCCCTGCGAAAGCATCGAACCCGCTCGCTTCGAGGTCTTCGCTCAATCGTCCCTGCTCGAGCAGTTCGCGACCGGCGGGATCCACTGCGGCCGCGCGAAGTGTGCCGACGATGCGTTTGGGGTCGGCTGAATGTCCCGTCTCGCGCAGCAGTTCCTGGCCTCGCTGAGTCAGGCTGCGTAGAAGCTTCCTTTCGTCGGCCGTTGCTGTCCGAAGTTCCTCAGCCTCACCGCGGAGGGCTGCTTGCTGCGCGGCCCGCAACCGGTCTCCTGCATCGAGGAGCGCCCGGACCTCGTCGTGGTGACGTCGCGCAAGCTGGTTCACGGCCCACAGCGGGACCGTCGGTTTCCGGAGTTGCTTGACGCGTGCGGCGACGTCGACCTGGCCCGCCTGCTTCAGCCGCTGCGCCAAGTCGTTGCGGGTGCGGATGAAGTTTTCGGGCGGCGCAGCGTACAGTTCGTCGAGCTCGGCCTCGAGCGCGGGGACAACGGCGAGCGGCTTGGGCACCGCTCCCGTTGTAGCAATCCTGCGCGCTAGGAAACGGAGGTGTCGCCCGGACGGGGCTCGGCCACGCCCGAATCGGGCGGGCCGACGGGCAACAGTGGTCTCTGCGTCCGGAGATAGAGCGTGTCGTAGACGAGCGCGGCCAGCGCGCCGCCGATGAACGGGCCGGCGTACCAGACCCAGGCATCGCTCCAGTGGCGTGAGAGGAGCTCAGGCCCGAAGGCACGGGCCGGATTCATCGCGGCGCCCGTCATCGGGCCGCCCATCAAGACGTCCACCGTGATGGTCAGCCCGATCGCCAGCCCGGCTATCGACTTGAAGGCGCCGCCCGGATCGGCCGCGGTGGCGAAGACCACCCAGACGAGGAAGAACGTCAGCACGATCTCGATCACGAGCCCTTGCCAGACGCTGACGCCGCTCGTCAGGCCGGGGGCCCCGAGATGGGTGAGCCGGCGCGCGCTCTCCGGATACAACCAGCGGAGCAGGGCGGCTGCGGCCGCAGCTGCGGCGAACTGCATGCTCCAGTAGACGATTGCCAGCGACGGCGCGATGCGGCGGGTGACGAAGAATCCGAGCGTGACGGCAGGGTTGAGATGACCGCCCGAAATGTGTCCGACGGCGGAGACCATGACGGCGATCGCGACTCCATTGGCGAGGGCGACGCCAACAAGGGTCAGACCGCCGTAGACGTCGAGCGCCTGCGCGTTCACGATCGCGGGCGCCAGTGCCTTCGCGATGGTGAGGACCGACCCGGCGCCGACGAAGACGAACGCAAAGGTGCCGACGAACTCGGCGAAGCCACGCCGGAGCGGCTCGTAATCCATCGCGGACGGAAGCTACGGGGAGGGTCGGACGGTGTGTGTCAGGCGGCTCGGACGGGGCGGCCGGCGACGCGGCCCGCCCGGACGGCCGCCAACGCATCGTCGAGCTTCCCGAAGATCGCAAAGGTCGGACCGAGGCCGGTCAGATCGAGGATGTGATGGACCTGGGTGTACGTTCGCTCGGGCAGCAGCAGCGCGAAGCCGAGAGACGATTGCTCGGCGCGGTGGCGCGCAACGAGGAGCACGCTCAGGGTCGTCGAGTCGATGAACTCGGTGTCGCGGAGGTCGACCACGATCCGCCGGCCCTCCTCGAGCAGGACGGTGAACTCGTTCTCGAGCCGCTGAGCGGAGTAGGCGTCGTGCTCCCCGACGAGGGCGACCACGGCGGCCGGTGGATCCCGCCTAGCTAGGGTGACGGAGATCGGCGCCATTATTTTCAATCGGTAAACGCGCGCGCGGCCCGGATGGGTACGGGTGGCCGTCAGTCGTCCGGCTCGCGGCGCAGCCGTTTCGTCCGGGAGCGGCGCTGTTTGTCCTCCAGGCGGCGCCGGCGCGAGGCCTCGGTCGGCTTCGTGGGCACCCGCCGACGCTCGACCCGTAGGGCCCCGCGGAGCTGCTCCACGAGCCGCTCGACGGCAAGCTCGCGGTTCCGGAGTTGGCTCCGCTCATCCTGCG
>WNGJ01013951.1_pt1 | contig 12205 bp, 9 predicted proteins | sample 5400611 | NCBI WGS metagenome assembly WNGJ01 (sample SAMN13153375, study PRJNA577476) | soil metagenome | isolation source: 40 cm soil or saprolite under Garry oak tree replicate 1 | place: USA:California | collected 2016-06-15 | reverse complement strand
CGACCTTGCCGGTCCCCCGTGCTCAGGAGCGAACATCACCGGCTTTCAGAAGTTAAACTTGGCCTCGAACTGCCCGCTTCGAGGCGCGTCCAGCGTATTGTCGATGAAGCCAAACGAGGGGCTCGGCACACCCGTATCCGGCCGATTCCAAATGTGGCGGTTAAACGCGTTCAGCAAGTCAAATCGCAGTTCCAGGTTAAGCCGTTCGGTGATGGTCGTTCGATTGATGAGACTGAAGTCTTCCTGCGCGAAGGCAGGCATCCGCACCGCGACGACGCGGGCCATGGTCCCAAACTTGTACGGAGTGCCCTGAAGCGGCCCTCCGGCGGGATTGGGGTCCTGGAAGGCGGCTTTGTTGAAGTAGGACTGGTTGGGGTTTCCGTCCGCGCCGGCTCCGGCAGCGAAAGGATTGAACTTCCCGCTGCGAGCCGCAGCGCTCAGGATCGGCTGGCCGGGGGCCTGGTTAAACCGGATACAGTTGTCGTAGCCCGGAATCCCCTGAGCGCACCCGAAGTTCAGGGGCTGCCCGCTCAAGTAGCGTTGCAGGCCGGAGATCTCCCAGCCACCAAAGAGCCTGTCGGCCGGACCGCCCCGGTTGAGAAACCTTTTGCCTTTTCCCACGGGAAGCTCGTAGATGTAGCTGACCACGAAGTTGTGCGGGACATCCTGGTTGCTGATGCTCTTTTCACCGCGCTGATTGAACGGGTTTTGAGTGCTGCCGCCTCCAGCAAAGGTGGCGAAGACCGGAAGCGCGCTGTCCGCGTCCGTGAGAGTCTTTGAGAAAGTGTATGAGGCAAGAAGGTTCAACCCGCTGTGGAATCGGCGCTGCAACTGCATCTCGAGCGCGTGGTAGGTGGACTGTCCCAGGTTCTCCAGGCAGCAGTCAGTGTTAATGAAAAAATACTGCGGGAAAGGCCGCAAGGCCTGGGCCACGTTAAAATTGCTCGGGAACCCGGCATACGGGGGGCTGATTCCCGCCGCCTGAACATCAGAAGAACTGATGTTGTGCGTCAGGAGGTTGCCAAGCGAAAGATGCTGTGGAGCCAGGTCATTCGCGTCACGGAGCTGAGAGTGAAGGTGGGTAGAGTGCTGCCCCACGTATCCGACCGTCAGAATCAGGTCCGTGGCCACCTCCCGTTGCACTTGCAGGTCCCAGTTCTGGGTCATCGAGGGCCGGCTGTCAGTCGGGTCGAGGAACTCGATGTTGTTGTAGTTGTCCAGTGTGGGATCGACGAAGGGCGGCAAGGGAAACGGCGGGAGCCCACTGTCAATGTTGAACGCTGGATCAAAGCCGTTACTCAGGAAACCCGGGTTAGCCGCGAAGCCGTCTTGCAGGCGGCCACCGAAATCGGCATAGATCAACGGTCCGTAGTAAATGCCATAGCCGCCGCGAACCACCGTCTTGGAGGGATTTAGACCGAAAACAGAGGGCGACCAAGCGAATCCCACTCGGGGAGCGTAGTCCCTCCGGTACGGGCTGGCAAAATTGCGGCGTCCGTCGCGGCCCGGTCCGGAACCCAGAAACGCCAGCGCCCCCAGCCTGCCACCCGCCCCCGGATTAGCCAGATGCGGATCGAAACCGGAAATCCGGTCCTTCACTTCGTTGCGGAGGCCCTCCCAGGACCACTGCAAGCCCACGTTTAACGTAAGGTTCGGCCTCACCTTGTAGTCGTCCTGAGCGAAGAGCGCGCCCCACTGCGTATCGAAGCGGAGCTGGTTCGGGTGGTAGCTGAGGCTTGCGAAGTCGAGACTGCCCAGCAGGAAACTGGCGAAAGCGTTTCCCGTGGTGGAGGTGACCGTGGGCAAGGCCGCCGTCTCGCGGCGATCTGAGTTAAAGGTACCGGCGTTGTTGTTTGAGGTGCCAGGCGTATACTGCTGGTGTCCAAGGTTGCCGCCGACGGTCACTGTATGGCCCCCGCGAGCCCACGTCACAGCGTCGTTCACTCGGCCCCCGTTATCGATGGTGTCGTTGTCCACGTCGAAGCCGATCCTGTGGACACCGCTGTCGCCGAAGTTGAAAAGAGGAAAGAGGACAGGGTTGCCGGGCACTCCGGTGATGCCCAGTTTTTGGTCGTAGTTCGTGCCGCTCAGGGCGGCTACGCCCACGTTCAGACTGTTGGTGCGGTTGAAGGCCAGGTTGAGATGGTTCAACAAAGTCGGCTTCAGGGTGTAGTCCTCGTTGACGCGAATGTAGTTGGTACCGAAAATCTGCTTCTGGCAGCAGTCGGTGATGGGTTGGGGAAGGTCGGGCGGACCTGTCAGACGATTGTTAACCCGGTGCGAGTAAGAGCCGGAAAGATGATTCTTGACACTCAAGTTGTGGTCCACCTTGATTGACTCCACCGTGTTGGTCAAGGTGAAGGAGCTGGTGAAAACGAAATTGTTCACCTGGTTCCCGTTCTGCGGGAGAGGGAAATAGGGCAGCACGTTCTTGGCGACCGTGCTGAAGCGCGACGGATCAATCATGTTATTGCGGAAGGGTTGGCGGCACTCGACGCCGTTCACGGTAGTCGTGGTCTTGGGATCAAAGATCTGGTTTTTGAGAACGGGCTGGCCAGTGCACGGATTCAGAATGCTGTTGAGGGGCGGACCCAATATGGAAGAAAAATCGCCGCCGCGAAACGCCTCCGTCGGCAGCGTATCCAGGGCCGTGCCGCCGGTGCTCTGGCGAAGTTGCTCGAAAGCGAAGAAGAAGAATGTCTTGTCGCGTCCGTTATAGACCTTGGGAAGGTACACGGGACCGCCGACGGTCCCTCCGAAGTCATGTTTCTGGTCAGGGGGCCTGGGCGCGCCCACTGCGTTGTTGAACCAATTGTTGGCGTCGAGAGCGGTCCTCCGCATGAGGTCGTATGCATCACCGTGAATCTGGTTTGTGCCGGACTTCAGGTTAAATATCTCGATCCCGCCGGTGGTGCGGCCATATTGGGCAGGTGGGGTTGAGGTCTCCACTTTGAACTCCTGGATGGCCTCGACCGAGGGCGCTGCTTCATCAAAAGAAGACCCGTTTTCGGAGCGTTCGGTATCCGCTCCATCCAGTAGAATTTCTGTGCCGTAGTTCTGACCCCCGGTGATCTTCGATTCAAAGACGCCACCGGACCCGCTTCCCGTTCCCGGACCGACCGTGCCTGGCACCAGGAAGACGAAATTCTCAGGGGACCGAAGCGCCCCGACCCCACCCTCAATCAGAGGCAGGTCCCTGACTTGTTGTGTCGTCACCACCGTGCCCACATCCGAACTCTGGCTTTCGACCGTGGGGGCCTCGGCTGAGACGTTCACCGTCTGCTGCACTTCGCCCAGCTCCAGCGTGGCGTCCCGCGCCGTCGTGGTGCCTACTTGCACGGCGACTCCCGTCAGCGTTGTGGTCTTGAATCCGCTTTTCGCAAAGGTGAGGTCATAGCTGCCGGGTGGCAATTCGGGAAAACCGTAGTTGCCTGTATCAGTGGATTGCGTCGTATAAGTGGAGCCGGTGTGCGGTTCCTTGGCTTCCACGGAAGCCCCGGGCACGGCTGCGCCGCTGTTGTCCAAAACCGTTCCGGTAATGGCGCCACGGCTGGTCTGGGCGAGCAGAGGCAAGGGTAGAGACAGCAAGTCGAGAAATAACAGGGCTCGTCCTGCTTTTCGCAAGATTCCCACAAGTGACCTCCCTTGAGCCATGAGGCTCGGCGAAGTTCGTTTCCCGACATGAGCCAAAAGTTGGCTCTCTTGCGACCCAACTCACGACGCTGACCCCGCTCAATTAGGCGAATTCCGCTTGAGTTTTTCCGACATCGTGTGGGCGGCCTTCTGAGCGACCGTGGCTTCCTCAAACCTTGTCTCGAAGGCGACGCCCCGCGTTGGGAGAGGGGAGCCGCTGGCCAGCGACGCCGCGCCCAACAAAGCAAGCATGGCCACGGGATCGAGAAAAACGCGTGGGTCGGCGGCTCTCATTGTGTTTCTCCACAGAGGCGCGGCCGCCTCTCAGGCTGACCTGGAGGCACCGACATTCGACGATTCGATAGGGCCTCTAGATGACAAAGCACAGCCATTTTAGAGAGGCCCTTGATTTGCTGTCAAGGCGAGGTCAGTCAAGTTACCGCGCACGACAAACGTCATCTCCAATAAGGCCCAATAGAGGGGCATTGAGGAGACAGGCTCAACGTATTTTTCGTGGATGAACTGCGCCCTCCCGTTGAGCAGGCTGGCGACCGCGGTCGCCGGTCTGTACATCACGCCCCCAATGCTCGCCTCATTGAGTCACCTGAAGAAGGCTCAACTTCGGTTGAACTTTTCCGAGAGACAGACGTGGGGTTAGCACCCGACTCCTGGTCATCGGCGCTGTCAAGGCCAAAAAAAGAGACGTTCCCCTCTGTGGGACTCGGAGGCTGTCAATAGGCGCTAGCGAATAAACGGGGAAATCACGACAGGCGATCTGTAGCGAAAGCGTTTAGCTCAGAAGCTGAATCTCAAGGTAAGCTGCACTTGCCGCCCCGGATTCGCGGCATTCGGTTGCCCGAAGAAGGAGGAACTTATGATCCCCACGGAGCCGAGGTAGTTGACGTGGTTGAGGGCGTTGAAGGCGTCCACCCCGACCTCGAGGCGCCGCTGCTCGCCCTTGCTCTTCCCGAGAAGAAAGCTTCTTGAACAGCGCAGATCCAGGTTGGCCAATCCACGATCGCGTCCGGTATTCCGGGTCACGCCGGGCGGCCGAGCGTTGAATTGCCCATCGTGGTAATCGTCGAGCCCTGTAGTGATGTCGTAAGGCAGGCCGGTGTGCAGGTTTACAACCGCTCCGAACTGCAGACGCCAGAACGTGCTATACGTTCCGAGGAAGTTGAACTGATGGCGCCGGTCGAAATTGGCCGGGCCCCACTCCGGGCGCAGATCATAGTTGTTGGCCGGGAGGGCAGACAAAGAGATTCCGCCCGTGTCGTTCAAGGTCTTCGAAAGCTTGTATTGGGCGAGAAAGTTCAGCCTCTTTTGGGCGCGGCTTCTGAAGGTGACAGCCAGGGTGTTGCCGCGGGAGGTTGCCGACGACTCGTACTGATCAAAGTTGACGAAATTGGGATTTGGAGGCGTGGTGGCCCCGGGCAACGGCGCGTTGAGATTTCGCAGGCGGTACAGCCTCACCCCACGCCGAGTGGTGTAATCGAGCGAGAGGTAGTTCTGTCCCTTGCCGAGCTGCCGCTCGAAAGTAAGACTTGCCTGCATCAAGTAGGGAAAACGCATGTTCGGGGCGATGCGCAGCACGCTGGGAATCGCGGTCGTGGGGACCACGCCGCCGGCGAAAGGCGTCGGAAAGGAAGGGTTGACAACGTCGATTTCTCGAATGCGTACTCCATCATACAGAAGGTTGTCTTCCTCCAGACTCGCGGGTTGGGTCTCGTAAAACACCCCAAACCCCGCGCGCAAGACGGTGTGCCCGCCACCCGGCGAATAGGCGAGGGCCAAACGCGGCGCAAATTTTTTGCGGTAGCTCACATTGGACTGCCACTCGTAGCGCAACCCCGCGACCATAGAAAGGTTGCGCCGCAGCCGCATTTCGTCCTGCACGAAAGAGTAAGACTCGTACTGGTTAAAGGAGACTTTCGGATTGCCGACGTTCACCGTGTAGCGAGAGGGGCGATTTGCAGCGAAGTCCGACAGGGGGTCCTGACCTGCAAAAGTGAAGGTTCCACCGAAGTTGGTCAGGTTGACATACGACAAGTATCGCGGCATGGTGCCGCCTCCGAACCGGAGCGTATGTTTTCCGAAAGACCGGGAGGCGATGTCCTCGACGTCGGCAGTAGTGTCCCGTTCAACCCTCGAGACCTGGGCGCCTCCGCCGAAGAAATTCCCAAGCACAATTATGTCCGGAGAGTGGCTGACGTCGTCGAAGCTCTCGCGCCGTTTCTTCGCGCCGATTCTCAATTCGTTGATAAAATTCGGCCAGATCTTCGTATCGAAAAACCTCACGTCATTCTCGTGATCGAAGGAGTCTAGGGCGTGCTCGGGCAAAACGAAGCCCCCCGCGTACTGATTTCGTAAAGATATGTTTTTGAACTTGTAGGCGACGCTCAGGTTCCCGGCGGCGGTGTTCCTGAAGTTCAGCCGGCCGTACAGGAAAGTGTTGCGCTCGGGGAGAATAACATTTTCAACGAGCGGCCCCTTGAGCGTCCGCGCCTCGACCACGTCCGCCTCGTTGTGGTTATCGTATCTTGCCGCCAGCAGAAAGGTCACGTTCCGGCTGAGCGGTCCCTCCAACTCTGCCTCCGACAGCGAGCGGTGCTCGGGAGCCCGCACGTCGGCGAAGGCGTCGCGGGCGTCGAAGACATAGTTCTGCACGAGCGTGGTCAGGCCGCCATGAAACTGTTGATGGACGTGGTGCTTGGTGGTCACATCGATCCGTCCTTTTCCGGGACGGCCAAACTCGGCCGCGTAAGGATTTTTGTTCACCGAGAAGCGCCGGATGCCCAAGACAGGCATATCCAGAGCATCGGTCGGCACGCCATCGACAACAACCTGCGGCTTGATCGAGCCGGAGCCGATGGCCGCGTCGTCGGTAAACATAGAAGGAACGGCGAGGAGCTGATAATACTTGATCGGCAGGCTCAGGAGGAAATCCTGGCCAATGTCGATCGCGTCGGTGTTGTTCTGCGCCGACGGCGTGGAGAGAGGGCTCGCGGTGACCGTCACCTCCTCCTTCAACTCCGCAATTTCCATCCGAATACGCATGGGAGCCGCCGGGCGCGCCCCGATGCTGACCACCATCTCGATGGGCTCGACGCCCTGAGCCTGCGCGGAAAGAACGTATTTGCCTTCAGGCAGGTTTCGAAACTCAAAGTGACCTGTCTCATCCGAAGTGGTCTTAAATACCTCTGCCGTCGCCTTCTGCGTCAGTTTCACGTGGGCGCCGGGGATAGGAGCGCCACTGGGGTCCTCGACCACGCCGGTGAGTGCGCCCGCCTCCTGCCCTTGGGCGGGTGGCGAGAGCAGAAAAGCCAGCGCTGAAGTTATGAAGAAAAGAATCAATCGTCGCATAGGGTCTCCCTTACGTGGAGCTCCGGGGACTCACCTGTGGCTCCCCCGTCTTCTCCAACTGGCCCAACTGGCTGGCGAAGGGGAAGGAATTCTCCTCTCACCAGGGCTGCCTCCAGGTCGGTATCGGGCCCCATGGCCAGCCGGGGCAACCGAAAGGGATTGGTCAGGGGAAAGGAAATGGGACCGCCCCGGTACAAGCAGGCTGCCCGGTAGCCGGCTTGCTCCAGCTCTTTCCTCAGCGCCTGTGGGTCCGCTCCGTCATCGCCGTAGGGAAACGCAAAGATTTCGGCGCGGTTGCCCAGCCCCTCCTCGAGGGCACGTTTGGACTGCAGCAGTTCCGCGCTCTGTTGCTCGAGGCTCATGTCAGAAAAGCGCCGATGCGAAACCCCGTGGGGCTGGATTGAAACGCCCCCCCTTTCGAGCTCTTTCAAGTCATCCCAATCGCAAAGGGGTTCGTCTGGCTCACTTCCCGAATCAAACGCGTTGCGCCCTCCGATATATTGAGTCGGAACAAAAAGAACGGCGGGAAGCCCGAACCGCCGCAGCAGGGGCAGGGCGACGGTCCGCATCGAGCGATAGCCATCATCGAAGGTAATCAGCGCAGAGTGCCGCGGCAGGCTCTCAGGGTCCTCCAGACCTTTCACGAAACTGGACTGGTCAATGACCTGCCAGCCGTTCGTCACAAGATAAGTCAACTGGCGAATAAACGTGTCCTCGGGGATACAAAACCATGTATTCCACCCCCCGCGAGGAGGCTCGCCGATTTTGTGGAAGCTCAGAATCGCCTGCTTCTTGCCGTTTGGCTCTGCGTTCTGTAGCACAATCTGCCCCCTTCTTCGCGTGCCGTGAAGGTTTCTCCTCACGCCGCTTTGTACCTCTGTGTTAAATCTTTGGACGCACAGAGGGCAAAGCGAACAGCCTCCTGATTGCGGCCGCCTGAATTCTTGGGGTCAATTTCATTTTGCGACGACCCCCATGGCGGATTCCTGTTCGCGCCAAGCCGCATTCAGGATGAATGCCGCGATTTGCACCGAGCTGAAGTACGCTTCGACGATCTCGCGCGCCTTGCGACAGTGGAGCTCGTAATCGGCATTGATCGCTTCGAACCCGGCCACGGCCTCCTCCGGCGTCGAGAAACGAAACATCCCCTGGCCGTTCGGAAGAAAGGCGCTGGGCCCCGTGTTCTGGACCACCGCAGGCTTGCCGCTGGCCATGTAGCACAGCGTCCGGTCGCTGACCCAGGCCCCCTGGAACCTCATGCAGGTGGGCTTGGCGCAACTGAATTCCCCTCGCGACCTCTGAATGTAGGCCTGGTACGTCTCGGGAGTTCCAGCGACCTCGTGCCCGTGTCGCACCCGCCACCCGTGGTCCTCGAGCATCCGCCGGTCTTCCAAATCGTGCGCATCGCTGCCGAGGCACAGCGCCAACTCCAGCTGCCGAGGCATAGCGCTAACTCCAATTTCTGACTTGTCAGTCGAGGCAGGTCTACAAACTCCATGAACGAGACCCGCTTGTTATTGTCGAAAAGAACTCCCTGAGCGTCTCTGAGCCAATCGTGCGTCCACCACGAAGAAACCGTTGTGAAGGCCTCACAGGTCGGATCGTGGGTGTAGGGCCATCGCTCCAAGCACACGGGCGGTCGGATGCGCTGCCAGGTTATCCCGCAGTCCGGGAACTGAGCTCGCGCCGTGCCCACCGTCTCTCCGGTGCTGAAGTACACGTCGTGGGGCGGCGGCGCGAGCTGCCCCGTGGCGATCCAGGTTTGAAGCAGCCCGGGGTCGATATCCACCAAAGCAGTGCGCCGGAAGAGAGCCAGGAGCGCCGGGTCGATCGCGTAATGAAAATTCACCAGCAGGTCTGCCCGGCGAAATAAGGCCTCGGCCTGGGACGCCGCCATGCCGATGTAACTGCGCGAGACGACCCCATTGCCGCCATTGCTTTCTTCCAAGCGCTCCCAATACAGAACACACTTCCCCTCCAATCCGAACCGAACCATGCGCTTTAAAAACTCCGCCACCCGTGCCGCGTCCTGCTCCGCGTTGCCCGAGCTGCGCAGTTTTTCAAGCCAATAAACATCGCATCCCAATTGTTGCAGGCCCAAGACATATTGCGTGTAGACCCAGAAATGTCCGCCCCCCTCGGGATAACTCGCCACCTTGTAGGTCGAGACGACAACTGTGGCCATGCCGTGCTCCCTTTCGCCATTGCCGATTGTCGATTGCCGATTTCCGATTCCGATCGGCAATCATCAATCGACAATCGTCAATCACAGGAGGGGCGCCAGGCCCTCAAACCACTCATCGATTTCTGCCAGGTTTTCAAATGCCCAGTCGACCCCACTCTCCCAGGCTGCGATCGCCTGCCAGATGACGCAATGAGCTAAACGGGCGCACTCTTCGGTTTCAAAGAGAAAGTTCAACCCCGCAGTAGACGGCTGCACCCATTCCGGTCTTTCGGGCGCCTTCGCGTAAACGTCGAGGACCCAGCGTCGCTGGCCGGCGGGAATGCGGGAAAGAAAGGTTGACAGATCGTACCCGATTGTTCCCAAACCCGCCTGATCCCAGTCGATCAAGCGCACTTGCAATCCCTCTCCCGTGGGAATAACCAGCGTGTTCTTTGGCCAGAGATCGCCGTGGACGAGTGTCTCGGGCCCGCCCAATTCTCTTATGACTGCCACTCGTTCCTGCCGTTCGGCAAAAAGCTTACCTAGCCTGTGGAGCAGGCGATCCCGCAGCGCCGACCGGTCTGAAGACAGCCGCACCCTGGGCGGCCGCAGACCCTCCAAGCTGCTTATGGCATCGCATACACTCGAAGTGAAAAAGTGAGCTCCCAGATCGCGCCCCCACAGGCGGCACGCCCCAAGGCAGGGATGACCCGTAAACCGGGAGTGGAGACGGGCCAGCATCTCCACCGCCGCGGTGAACCGCACGGGATCGAGGCTGGCCTCGTCTAGTCCCCAGTCCCCCAGGTCTTCATAAACGTGCCAAACGCACCGGGCGTGGCGCTCGGCGGCGATGGCGACCAAGTGCGGCCCGGCTTGACCCAAGCCGACCGCCGGGAGCCACCGTTCGACCACGAGCTGGTTACGCTGAGCGGCGTCGGGTTCCAAGCACTTGGCCACAAAGGAAAAAGTCCCGCCGTGCGCCTCGAAGCAAAGCCGATAAACGGCACGCCCCAGTTTCTGCTCGTGCGTTAGGCGTGCTGGAGAGCCGTTCTTACCCAACAATGGGCCCAGCAATTCGTCAAGCGCGCTGCGGAGTTCGGCGAGCCCCGGGTGCGCGCGGCTTTTCAGAACCTCCCTCAGGTCTTCCATTACGGGCATCATTCCCTCGGTGTGCGGTCCACGGCCGCTGCAATCGGTCTCCCTCGACGCCGGGCCGGCTGCTGGGCATCCTCCCGGGCTCTCTGGATCATTATTTTGTCCAAGGCGGTTCCCCGATCTCAGTCTCGATCCGTCTGACGTAGCTCTTCATGTAACTCACAGGCTTCTCCAAAAAAAGCGGGTTCTCGAATGAGAGCGAGAGACTGGCCCAATCGATAGCGGCTATGATGCGCAAGATCCTCCCCACGGCCGCCATGCGAAGGATGTCTTCAAAGTTCAGGGCGGGCCATGTCTGCCTGACGCTGGAAAAGTAAGTAGCCAGACAGGCCGGATACTTCCGGATTAGTGAGCTTGCCAGATCGGGCGCCGGAACCCCACGGCCTGCCATCTCCCAGTCGAATGCCACAAGGCCGCGAGTGTTCGCGTTGACCCGAAATCGGGTGTTCCTTCTCGCCAGGTCGCCGTGGGCGAGAGCGCGAGGCATGGATCGACACAAGCGCTCCAGCTCACTCCAGGAGGCTTCATAGGACTGGAGATAGCCGTCCGCCCGATCAAGAATCGCGCGCTGGTCTGGCGCGAGCGCGGTATTAAAGTGAGACGCCGCGATTCGTCGGCGGGCCGATCTGAGTTGTTCCAGGTAATGAGCGGGGCCTCGATCGGGAAGCTCCTTAAACTCGGGAAGGTTCGCCGCCGAGGTGTGGAGGGCGGCAATCCACCGCGTGGCGAGGCGCAGGTCCTCTGGATCTTCCCGCACAAGTTTGGTCTCTCCCGCATCCTCGACAAAAACCCAATCCAGTCCCTGGACCTCGCTCGGGAGCGTTCCATAGAACTCCAGTCTTGGGACGGGCAAGCGCGGCAGAATGTCCCTATAAATGAGGCACTCGAGTCGTGCGATGTAGGTTCGGGATAACTTGGCGATGACGGATGTGCGCGCCGGCCCGACCCCGGCGACCCGGAAGGCGCAAGACTTATCAAACCCAGTGGGGGGAAGTTTTAGAATCTGTATGCCGCGCGTCCGGGCTGACTCTGGGTGAAGGGTTGACCAGGCAAGGACAGCAGGGTGGGTGCTCAAATCGTAGAGGGCCAGGTCGACCTTGGGGGCTTCTCCGGTCGAGGTCTCCTCATAGGTGTGGGGTTCGGTGTTGACTCGCCCGATCATTGATCTTGCTCCGTGCCCATGAAGGCTCGCAACCCGACCACCACGTGAAGGCCCTGCCGCTCGGCAAGGTCAAGCAGCCAGCGCGGCGGCACGTCGTAGGTTCGGACGTGTTCATGCCCTTTGCCGCAATGTGAGCAGAATCGCGCTCGACAGTTTTCGGATCAGGGTTACGCGCTGCCGTCCCGGGCAGGCCAAAACGGCCTGTAGGTCACGCCGCGCGCGTAGGGCTTCTCCTCACCGACCCAAATGAATTTGCCTCTCACGCTCGGCCCGCAACTCCAGGCGCGCGGAGCTTCGCACGGGAGCGAGATCGGCAGTAATCCTGGCTATGGCAGTTAATATATAGAACGCGCCTCCGGCGTTGTCAAGATCAGCTAGGTTAGCTGACTAGCTTAGCAATACCGGACTCGGGCCATCAGATAACCGTAAACACACGGAGTTCCACCTGCCGAAAAAGTTGGGCATCCCTCGACGGTGGCAGCCGGCACCGCGAGCTTCCAGGTCGGCGATCGAGGGCGGCTGGGTGGATCAATTCGACGCGTTAGGGTTGGGCAGGAACGTGCCGATCGCTACCGGCAATGGGAACGATGCGCTGCTGGCCCTGTCGGATGGGAAGTTCGTTGTCCTTCGCGTGCCCTATCCGATCGGCTTCTTCGCCAAAGGGCTGGACGGTCGGATCGACGATCCGAAAGGCGGCTGGAAGGGCAAGGGGCTGTGGTCGACCTACG
>WNGJ01006730.1_pt1 | contig 12205 bp, 10 predicted proteins | sample 5400611 | NCBI WGS metagenome assembly WNGJ01 (sample SAMN13153375, study PRJNA577476) | soil metagenome | isolation source: 40 cm soil or saprolite under Garry oak tree replicate 1 | place: USA:California | collected 2016-06-15 | reverse complement strand
TGCTTCGTGCAGTTCACCGAAGCCTCGGTGCTCGAGGTGGCGCGCCGCCTGCGCGCCGAGGGCATCCCCTGCGACGTCTTTCATCTGGACTCGTTCTGGCAGCGCGCCTACATGTGGTGCGACTTCGAGTGGGACTCGGACCGCCTCCCGGATCCCCGGCGACTCCTCGCCGAGCTCCATCGCGAAGGGTTCCACAATTGTCTGTGGATCAACCCCTACGTCTCGCTGCAGAGCGCGCTCTACCGGGAGGGCGCGACGCACGGCTACTTCCTTCGCCGGCCGGACGGCAGTGTTTATCACCCGATCGTCTGGAGCCAGCGCACCGAGCGCGGCATGGGGCTCTGCGCGATCGTCGACTTCACGAATCCGGCGGCGGCGACGTGGTACCGCGCCAAGCTCACCGATCAGCTCGACCTCGGCGCCGATTCGTTCAAGCCGGACTTCGCCGAGGAGATTCCCGCCGACGCGGTCTTCGCCAACGGACTCACCGGCGCCGAGATGCACAACCCGTATCCGCTCCTCTACCAGAAGGAAGTGTTCGACGCGACGCGCGCCCGCGCCGATCGCGTGGTGGCCTGGTCGCGCAGCGCCGCCCCGGGTGCTCAGCGCTACCCGGGCCACTGGTCGGGCGATCCGGAGTGCACGTTCCTCGATCTCGCCAACACCTTGCGTGGCGGTCTCGCCGCGTCGATGAGCGGGCTCGCGTACTGGAGCCACGACATGGGGGGCTTCTGGGGCGATCCGTCGCCGGAGCTCTTCGTGCGCTGGTCGCAGGCCGGCTTTCTGTCTGCGCTCAGCCGTTTCCATGGCGCGACCCCGCGTGAGCCCTGGCGCTACGGTGACGACGCGCTACGGATTTTTCGGCAGTACGCGCGGCTCCGTAGTCGCCTGGTGCCCTACGTGGTGAGCTACGGCTGGCAGGCGTCGGAGGACGGCGTCCCGCTCATGCGCCCGATGGTGATGGAGTTTCCCGACGACCCAGCCGGCTACGCGTTCGATCTTCAGTACTGCCTCGGGCGGGAGCTGCTCGTTTCTCCTGTCGTCCGCGCGGACGGCACGGTCACGACCTACCTGCCGCGCGGGAAGTGGACCGACTGGTGGACCGGCGCCGTCCACGAGGGGCCGACGACGATTCGCCGACAGGTGCCGCTCGAGGAGCTGCCGCTCTACGTCAGGGACGAGAGCCTCGTCGTCCTCGGGCCCGAGCGCAGCCACGTCGGCGAGCGACCGGCCGATCCGCTGACGGTCGAGGCGTTCGTCACGAACGAGGCGGTGTTCTCGTTGCGGGGCGATGCGGGCACCGTCGCGTTACGCTGCGGGCGCCGGGGCAACGAAGTCTTGTTCGAGGCGAGCGCGGCGCCGGCGACGTTCGTGCTCCGGCTCCGTCCGGGCTTGTCCGCCACGTCGGTCTCTGCCGACGGCCAGCTGATTTCCCGGGTGGACGCAGCAGGGCTCGAGCGAAGCGAGGCAGGCTGGACGGTTGACGACCGCGTCGTGGTCGTCAAGGCGCGCGCCCGGCGAATCGAGATTCGCTGACCGCGCCGCCCATCGTCGGGCCAGGAGCACCGGTCATGGGCCCGTCCAGTCGAACGGGATGTGCTTGCTCGAATTCGTCGTCCACTGGAACTTGTAGCCGAACGCATCCACGGAACAGACCGTGGACTTGCCCCAGGTCACCAGCTGAGAACCGGGCCCCGTCTCACAGCCGGGCGCGTTCATGAGCTGAGGATATGTCCCCGGCAGGCTCGTCGGCCCCGTCAACGCTTTCGCCCAGGCCTTCACCTTTCCCGCGATCTCCGCCCCCCAGTGGGCGCGGTCGGGCGCGATCTCGAAAGTAATCCGGGCGCGCTCCACCCCGCGAACCTGCCGGCCTTCCGTGAACAACGCAGCGACTTGGGCCGGGAAGCCTCCGGCACGGCCCCCGATAATCAGCGGAAGCGCCTCAGCCTGGCGGTCGTCGGCGCGCTCGTCGATGAAGAGACCGGCGGTCCCCTTGACCTTCCCGCCCCAGAGATCGCCTTCCCATCGGCCCACCCGGAGGAAGCTGAGACCGTCGAGGTTGACGTCGCCGTAGTGGCCACGCTGGACGTGCCAGAAGAGAACCGACTCGCAGAAGCCGTTGTCCGGGGGCTGCGCGAAGGTACAGGGGCACGCGACGGCACAGCTGCAGTTGTCGAACCAGTCTCCCGCGATGTGCCAGGTGGGAATTTCGCTCATATGGGTCGAATCTCGCACAGGTAAGAACGAAGTGATGGCGTGCCGCTGACCGGATCGCGCTCGGCGGTGCCGATCAGCAGGTTGAAGCTGGCGCCCATTGGCCCGAACGGGTCGTAGCCGGGAGCGCCAAGCTCGGCACAGCCCTGCCACCAACCATGCTCGCCCACCACCACGCGAGGATCGATGTCCGTGTTCAGCCGGGCGCGGGCGCGCACGCGAGCTTCCGGCGTCTCGATCGACACCCAGTCGCCGTTGGCGATCCCGCGCGCCTGCGCCGCCTCGGGATGTAGCTCCACTTCGGGATGCGGGACGCGCTTGCGCAGGCTTGGCAGCGCGCGGTGCTGGGTCTGGCAGAACAGCGACGGTTTCGCGCACGTCAGGATCAGCGGGAAACGCGTAGCCAGGTCAGGCCGCGCCACGGGACCCACTGGCGGCTCTGAAAAATCGGGCAGTGGTGCGTAACCGTGATCGAGGAAGGTCTGCGAATAGAGCTCGACCCGGCGCGAGGGCGTCGCGAAGCCGCGCGGGGCGCCGTTCGCGTCCGGCTCTGCATGCTTAGCGTGGCGGGTCTGCAACGGCACCCGCACACCGCCGGGGGCGGCGCGCAACTGCTCCAGGGTGACGCCGGTCGGAGCCAGCTGGTGGCGGTAGGCGGCCTCGATGTCGCCATCCCAGAACTGCGCCGCAAGCCCAAGCCGCCGGGCGAGGTCGAAGACAATGTCGGTGTCCGGGCGCGCCTCACCGGGCGGCGGCACCACCGCCGAGCGAAGCTGGATCAGCGACTGCGCCTCCTGACTGATCTCGAAGCCGATCTTCATCCCTTCCCGCTCGAAGGCCGCGGCAACCGGCAGCACCACATCGGCCAGCTCTGCAGTGGGGTTCATGAACAGATCAGCGTGGGCATAGAACTCCAATGCCTTGAGCGCCGCGAGCCCATGTCTGCCGCCGGCGTGGGCCAACAACACGTTCGCTCCGAAGCCGATCACGGCGCGGACGGGGTAGGGCGTCCCCTCGAGAATGGCCTGGTAAAGATCGCGGGTGCCGACGTAGCCCCAGCGCGCCGGCCCGAGCGGACGCTCGGCGAGGCCCACCGCGGGCGCCATGCTTCGGGCCGCGGGCAACTCCTGGCCGTCGATCGGCGCGGCCGGCGGCGGGGTGAACAGCACGTTCCCGCCGGGCTGGTCGAACGAGCCAGTGAGGGCGTAGAGCAGCGACATCGCGCGAGCCGTCTGCGTGACGTTGGCGTGATGCTCGTGGCCGCTCCAGGCGTAATAGGAGACCGGGCGCGCGTCCCAGATCAGACGCGCGGCTTCCTCGACCTGGGCGCGCGGAATCCAGCAGATCGCTTCGACGGTCTTGGGTGGGTAGCGCCGGCACAGCCTTGCGTAAAGCTCGAAGGCCGGGTGGCAGACGACTTCGCCCTGTAGCGTGGCGACACGGTATTCGCCGTGCAGTGCGAGGTCGATGGTGTCACTGTAGTAACGGCCGGCGGTAGTGTCGTACGGCACCAGGCGTGCCGCCGCGCTGTCCCAGGCGAAGACCCGGCCAGCATCACCGTTCGGATCGAGGTCGCGTTCGGTCAACAGGCGGCCGGTGTCGGCGCGCACCAGGTGTGGCCCGTTGCTCCAATCGCGGATGAAGTCGCGGTCGTACCAGCCGCGCTCGATCATCAGATTGGCGAGGCCGAGCGCGAGCGCGCCGTCGGTGCCGGGCCGCACCCGGAGCCAGACATCGGCCTTGCCGGCGAGGCCGACATGGCGCGGGTCGACGACGATCAACCGCATGCCGCGCTTCAGCGCCGCGACGACGGCGGTCGCATGGGTGAGGCGCGTGAAGCTGGGGTTGTAGCCCCACAGGATCAGCACGCCGCTGTTCGCGATATCCGGCATCGCCCCGCCGGCGCCGGCGCCAACGCTGCCAACGCCATACGTGTAGCGGGTCGCGAAGGCCCGGCCCCAGCCGCAGAGGTCCAGGGTGATTCTCGCGTTCGGGGTGCCGAAGGCGTTCGCCAGTCGCTGGATGAAGCCGGTGGAATCCCCGATCGCAGTCGTGGAAGGGGATGACACGGTAAAGGCGACCGCCTGCGGGCCATACTGCGTTGCGATCCGGCGCATCGCGGCCGCCGTCAGGTTCAGCGCCTCGTCCCAGCTGATCCGTTCCCAGCGTGGGTTGGGATCGCCCTTCGGGCGGGTCCGGCGGAGGGGGTGCGTGAGCCTCTCCGGGTGAGAGACGAGCTCCGGCGCCGCCCGCCCCTTGGCACAGATTGCCTGCCCGGTCGGGTGCGAAGGGTCGGGATCAAGCCGGGTGAAGCGACCCTCTTCCACCGTCGCCACCGTGCCGCAGCGGGCGATGCAGAGGCCGCAATAGCCCTGGATGCGCTGCGTGCGGCTGGTATCGGCCATGCGGCTAATCCAGCGCGCGGTACATCCGCTCGTCGTACAGGGCACCCGTCATCGTCGCGAGCTTGTCGCGAAACTCGCGCGTGGGAGCCGCCATCGAGTGCGTCTCGACTGCCTTCGCGTCCTTCCAGATCTCGACCACGGTGAAGTGATTCGGCCGGTTGATCTGTTGGACGACCTCGAACCGCAGATTGCCCTCGCCGCGCCGGCTGTCCTCGCCCAGGCGCTTGAGCGCGGCAACGCCGTCGTCCTTCCGCGGCGGGATGACGTCGACGTGGGTCGCCACATAGATACCACCGCGGACAGACGGCGCGTCGATTGGACCGATGGAGAGCGCGGTGTGCACCCGCTCGTCGGTCGGCGCGTTGCGGATGGCTGCGATCTTCTCGCGCGTGTCGACCGTATTGGCGCTCTTGCCGTGAGCCTCGAACGCCGTCTGGTCCTTCCAGATCTCGAGGATCGCGAACTGATGCGGTTGATCGATGCGCTGAACGACCTCGCAGCGGAGATTGCCGCCTTCCTTCTGCGCGGCCTCGCGGTAGCGCCGGAGCAGGGTCGCGGCATCGGCCTTCGACGTCGGCATGACCTCGATGTAGGTCACGGAATAGATATTGCCGACGATCGGGACTGGTGTTGGCGTCTGAGCCGGCGCCGGCGTCTGGGCGCGCGCGTCTGCGATCGCGCCGATCGCCATCACGACCAGCCCGAGGAAGAGAACCCGAAGGAGCGTCTCCATGGCTTCACCCCCTCGCATGCTACCCTATGCGCTCGAAGCGCGGAGGAGCTATGTCGGCGGGCCACGTCGTTGGGGGAATCGACCTGGAAGTGGTGCGCCGCGGTGCCGGGCGGCCGGTGCTGCTCCTGCACGGGGCGCAGACCGTCGATCCGCGGGCCCCATTCCTGGAAATGCTCGGCCGTCACGCCGAGATCATCGCGCCCTCGCACCCGGGCTTCGGACGATCGGCACGCCCGGCGGACTTCGAGACGGTCTACGACCTCGTCCACTTCTACTTCGACTTCCTCGAGACGCTGCCGCAAGAGAAAGTCACCTTGATTGGATTCTCGTTCGGCGGCTGGCTCGCTGCCGAGCTGGCCGTCAAGTGTCGCCACCGGCTCGAGGGGCTGGTCCTGGTCGACGCGTTCGGCATCAAGGTCAGTGACCGGGAGACACCCGATATCCTGGACGTCTTCAACACGTCACCCCAGGAGGTTCAGCGGCGGAGCTGGCACGATCCCGAGACCTGGGCGCCCGACCTGGATGCTTTGTCCGATGACGAGCTCGTCGTCCGTGCTCGCAACTGGGAATCACTCTGCCTCTACGGCTGGAATCCATACATGTACAATCCCCAGCTCAAGCGCTGGCTGCGCCGCATCACGGTCCCGACGCTCGTCGTGTGGGGCGCCAGCGACGGGATCGTGAAACCGGCCTACGGCCGGATTTACAGCTCGCTGATTCCCCAATCGCGCTTCGAGCTGATCGAGCGCGCCGGGCATCATCCCGAGATCGAGCAAGCGAAGGCTTTCGTCGACACGGTCGTGAAGTTCCTGAATCGCTGAGGCGGCTCGGGGGAGAGAGCACGATGGACGCTTGGTGGCAGTGCGAAGTCCCGTACCCGTTCGTGCCGCAAGAAGTCCTCAACGCGACGGACTCCGTCCGCGCCAGCCTGCCCAATCGCTATTGCGACCCGAAGGTCGCCGCCGACCTCTTCGAGGAGGTCATCGACGAGTTCCTGCTGTGCGACGACCTCGGGCTCAACGTGCTGGCCGTCGAGCATCACGCCGGGATCAACTCACTGCTCGGCGCCAATCCGCTGCTGGTCGGCATCCTCGCGCGTCAGACGCGCCAGGTGCGGCTCCTGAGCCTCGGCACCTTGATATCGCTGCGAAAAGATCCAGTCCGGGTCGCGGAGGAGTATGCGACGGCGGATGTCATCTCGCGCGGCCGCCTCGAGATCGGCTTCGTAAAATCGGGCGGCACCGAGATGGCGTCGAACAACGCGAACCCCGTGAACAACATCGAGCGCTACTGGGAGGCGATCGACCTCATCAAGAAAGCGCTCAGCCATCACGACGGGCCGTTCAGCTGGGAGGGCAAGCACTTCACGCACCGGCACGTGAACATCTGGCCGCGGCCGTGGCAGCAGCCGCATCCGCGGATGTGGTCGGCCACCGGCGATCCCGAGACCGCCGCCGAGGTCGGCCGGCGCGGCATGGTGCACGTGCTCGTGCTGCGGGGACCGGAGGGCACGAAACGCGCCTACGCCGCGCATCGCAAGGCGCGCGCCGAGGCCGGCTTGCCCAGGGTGACCACCGACAACTTCGCCTACGCGGCCTTCGTCTATGTCGGCGACACCGACGAGGAAGGACTGCGCGTCGGCAGCAAGCTCCTGTGGTTTCTCCACACGAGCCTCAAGTCGGCCCCCCAGTATTCGCGATTCTTGCCCGGCAGCGCGACGCCGCAGGCCGCGCCGCAGATCTATCGGACGGCGCCCAGGAGCGGAGCCGGCACGGGCGTGATGTCGGCGGGCCAGAACGCCGCGCGGCTCACGTCGCTCAGCGCCGAGCAGGCGATGGCGCAGGGCATCCTGTTCGCGGGCAATCCCGACAGCGTCTACAAGCAGGTCATGAATTTCTACGACCAGGTCGGCGGCTTCGGGCACCTGAGCCTGGTCGGCCGCTCGGGGTTCATGACCCACCCCGAGTCGGAGAAGAGCATCCGTCTTTTCTCGAAGGAAGTTCTCCCGCGTCTTCGCGAGATCAAGCCCGTCGCGGTCGACTGACGCCCGCGGCCGTCAGCGACCCGTGAAGCGCGGTGACCGGTGCTCGCGGTGGGCGGCCATGCCCTCGTCGACGTCCTGGCTCCATTCCAGCGCGTGACGGAGGGCGTCGGCCAGCGCGCGTGAGGCGGCGAAGCCGGCCGCGTTGCGGACGTTCATGATGCGCTTGGCTCCTCGCGTGGCGAGCGGCCCGCTGGCGCAGATGCGGGCGGCCAGCGCGCGCGCCTCCGGAAGCAGTCGCGGCGCGGGGTAGACGGCGAGCACGAGACCCAGCCGTTCCATCTCGGCGGCGTCGATCTCGCGGCCCGTGCAGATCAGCTCCAGCGCCCGCGCCCGCCCGACGATCCCCGGCAGGCGAACGGGCCCGCCGGCGCCGGGAAATCCACCCCAGAGCGCTTCGGGAAGTGCGAACGTCGCGTGCGCCGCCGCCAGACGGATGTCGCACGCGAGCGAGAGCTCGGCCGCGCCCGCGCGAGCGGCGCCGTTGAACGCCGCGATCACGATCTGCGGCAGCGCCTCGATCGCGTCGTAGAGACGGTTCGCCATGCGCACGAGCTCGAGGATCTGATCCTTGGTGTAGCTCGCACGAACGACCGGATTCAGGATGCCCATCGAGAAGAACGCGGCACCGCTGCCGGTGAGGACGACCGCCTGAGTCTCTTCATCGGCGCCGAGGCCGTCGACGAGCCCCTGCAAGGCCAGCAGCACGTCCCGCGTCAGCCGATTTTGATCGTCCGGTCGGTCCAGGGTGATCGTCATGGCGCGACCCTCGCGCTCGACGCGGACTTCCTCCGGCCCCGATGTCATCTACGCTCTCCTGTGAGCAGACCGCCGAAGATTCGCGCGCCGAGCTTGAAGCCCTCGACGAGCGTGGTGCCGGCGCCCTCCGCCGCTGGATTCTCGGCTCGCCACGCTCGCAGATGCTCTTCCGACCGGAAGAAGTTGATCGTGGTTCAGAGAGAGTCCGCGATCTTGCAGCGGTCGTCGGCGCGCTGTCCGATCCAGAGCATGACCCCCGACCCTTCCGGCCTCGCCCCCTCCGGTGTGGCGCCGAGCTCGAGCGGCTCCGCGCAGTGATGGCAGCGTGACCGGATCTCGATGGATAGTCCGGTCATCGGCGCGATGCCGAGCGCGTCCACGGCGCAGCAGGCGAACCGTTCTCGGCTGTCGTGCAGCCGGACGACGAACGGCGTGGACGACGCTGTGAAGGGATAGGCGACGTCGACCGTGTCATTCTGGATACGGATCAGATCGTCATCGTCGAGCGCGACCAGGGCCCGGCGCGTCGCTTCGGGCCCGACGTCCTGCAGGCCCCCGACGATCTCCTCAACCGGTATCGGGCCGCCGCGCTCCACGAAGAGCTGGAGAACGCGCCGAAACGCCGCCGTCTCTCGCGCGACGCGCCGAGCCTTCCAGAGGCTTTGCAGATCGTGCGCGAATTCGTCGGCGGTCTTGATCTGAAGGTTCGCCACCGGTTTCCCCCTTGTCCTGCCAGGGAGCAGGATAAACTCTGGCGCAAGCCAGGAGGGGCGCGATGTACGAGGGCTTCCGCCGCTTCGACATCCAGACCAGCGATCCACAGGTGACGATCCGCGGTGTGGTGGGTGGTTCAGGCCCGCCGGTGCTCCTCCTGCACGGGAATCCTCTCACGCATTACCACTGGCGATTCGTCGCGCCGCGCCTGGCGAAGGACTTCACCGTGGTCGCCACCGACCTGCGCGGCTACGGGGATAGCGGTAAGCCGCGCGGCCTGCGCGATCACAGCAACTACTCGTTCCGCCGCATGGCGCAGGACCAGGTCGACGTCATGCGCGAGCTCGGTTTCGAGCGATTCACCGTAGTGGGTCACGATCGGGGTGCGCGCACCGCCTATCGGATGGCGCTCGATCATCCAGGGGCGGTGCTCAAGCTCTGCGCGATCGACATCCTGCCGACCCACCACGTGTGGACGCACGTCACACGCGAGTGGGCCCTCAACAGCTATCACTGGTCGTTCATGGCGCAGCCGTACGATTTCCCCGAGCGCCTGCTCGCCGGCAAGGAGGAGTACTACATCCGCCTCAAGCTCGGCTCTCAGGGCCTGGGCAAGGGCGGGTTCAGCGAAGACGCGATCCAGGAGTACGTGCGGTGCTGCACACCGGAGAACATCCACGGCGTGTGTGAGGACTATCGCGCCGGAGCCACGATCGACTACGAGATGGACAAGAAGGACCTCGAGGCTGGGAACAAGATCGCCTGCCCGGTCCTCGTGATCGTCGGCGGGCAGAGCCACACCGCCAAGTTCTACGGCTACGAAAAGGGCTGGGCGACCTACGTCACCAATCTCGTCGGCTGCATCGCCCTCCCCTGCGGACATTACCCGGCCGAGCAAGCCCCCGACGAAACCTACGAGAACCTCTGCGATTTCTTCGCCTAAGCTAACCGCCAAGATAGCTGTGAATCACTTCGGGCTGCGCGAAGCAACGAGCCCGGGAAGCCCAACCGTTACTAGATCAGGCGAACGGTCTCGGCCTCGGTCTCGTGGAGAACCAGCTTCCCCGGCTGGGCCGGGTCTGGCTTGTAACCGAAGGGGTAGCTGGCCACGACAAGACCCCGCCGAGCCTTCTCTCGCTTGCCTCGCAAGGTGCGCTCCTTGATCTTCTCGCGCTCGAACTCCGCCACGACACCGGAGACATTCAGCAGGAGGCGACCCTCAGCGGTGTCTTCTGTCGGGGTGGTGAGGAACTCCACGGAGCAGTCAGCCTTCTTGAATTCTTCGAGGAGAAGAAGCTGATGGGCCAGGTTCCGCGAGAGCCGGTCGGGAGCGTGGGCGAGGACTGCTTGGTAGCCCCCTGCCCGCACGTTGTCACGAAGGCGAGTCAGGGCTGGGCGGTCGAGAGTAGCTCCGGAAACGCCGTCGTCCGAGAACTCGGCGACGATCTCGTACCCTTTGCGTCGGGAGAACTCGCGCAGCACGGTGATCTGCGAAGCCAAGCCGTACCGCTCCGCCTGGTCTTCGGTGGACGCGCGGGCGTAGAGGACAGCCCTCACTTGGACCCCGCCCGGAGGAGTAGCTCGAACACCCGCTGCAGCCGGTCCCCGGCCGGGTCGGGTCTCGGGACGAGGACTACCTTGGATTCTTGGGCCTTGCGCTCGCTCACGCATAGCTAAGCGGTAGCGCCTCCGGGTTGATTCGGGAAAGAGTTGGGAATCATTCGTGGTTGGACAACAGTGCGCCACCCCGACCCTGTCCGGGCAACCGACAGCGGGAACTACCCAGCCCTGTCATAGCAGCCGGATGGCTGGCAAGACCCTGCCCTGATCGTCGGAACAGGGATGGCTGGCGTCGGCGGGGAGACCACCGTTAGCGGACCGATCTCGAATACTGGATACCTCTGATGGTCGGCGTCGGCCTGATACTGTTCGGCCTGCTTAGGCGGTTTATCCGCAGGAACATGTGAGGGCACGGCTGGTGCCCTTCCCACCGTTCAGCTAGACTCCCGCCAGCCATCCCCACCGAGGTGCCCATGCGGCTGATCGGGCTCGCGGTCGTTCTCACTCTCGGATTTATTCTCGCGCCGTTCTCCGGCCAGGCGCAGCCGCAGCCAACGCGGACGCCGATCATCGTCTACGTGTCGCCAGGCGGGGGTCCGGGCCACCCCTTCGCCGACGCCTTTAACCGCGCCCTTCGTGAGGCCGGCTACGTCGAGGGCCGCAACATCGTTGTCGATCGTCGCTACATGGCCGGGCGCGAGGACCAGTATGACCAGGTCATGGCCCAACTTGAGCAGCAGAAGGTTGATGTGATTGTAGCCAATGGTCCACCTGCTGCCCTGGCTGCAAAGCGCGTGGTCAAGGCCACTCCCGTCGTTTTCACAAGCGTGGGCGACCCAATCGCTATCGGGCTGGTCCAAAGCCTCGCGAAGCCAGGCGGCAACCTCACCGGAGTTACCTTTGATGCCACGCCCGAGATCGCGGGAAAGCGGCTCGAACTGCTGAAGGCGGCCGCGACGAACCTGTCCCGAGTCGCGGCATTGTGGAGTTCGGCTGACCCTGTCGGCCTACCCCTGCTTCGACACCTGGAGCAGGCGGCGCAGCGGCTTAACGTGAAAGTCACGCCTTACAACGTCCGCGGGCCGGAGGATTTTGATCCGCTGTTCGAGAAGATCTTAAAAGACCGCACGAATGGAATGCTGGTCGTTGGAGGGCCTGTGAACGTCACTCACCAGAACCGCATCATCGCGTTTGCCGCCACACACGGGTTCCCGGCAATTTCGATATCGCGAAATTATGTCGAGGATGGGGGGCTGATGTCGTATGGGCCGGACTTCATCGACATCATGCGACGTTCGGCCGCCTATGTCGCTCGCGTTTTGAAGGGCGCAAAGCCAGGCGATCTGCCGGTGGAGCAGCCCACTAAGTTCGAGTTGGTCATCAATCTCAAGACGGCCAAGACCCTTGGCTTGACCATTCCCCAATCGCTCTTGGTGCGAGCCGACGAGATCATTCAGTGATCGACCGGCGAGCGTTCATTACGATGGTGGGTGCGAAGTTCGAGCTGGGTCATCAACCTCAAGACGGCCCAGGCGCTCGGCCTGACAATTCCGCAGTCGATGCTGCTGCGAGCCGACGAGATCATCCGGTGATGGACAGGCGAGCATTCATCACCGTGCTCGGTGGCAGCATCGTTGCTGCGCCACTCGCGGCCGAGGCGCAGCAGCAGACCGAGAAGGTTTATCGGATCGGGTACCTCGGAAACGCGTCCGCTTCCGCTCAAGCGAAGCGAGTCGAATCACTGCGAGCGAGCCTGCGTGATCTGGGCTATGTGGAGGG
>WNGJ01025887.1_pt1 | contig 12206 bp, 8 predicted proteins | sample 5400611 | NCBI WGS metagenome assembly WNGJ01 (sample SAMN13153375, study PRJNA577476) | soil metagenome | isolation source: 40 cm soil or saprolite under Garry oak tree replicate 1 | place: USA:California | collected 2016-06-15 | reverse complement strand
TCGTCCACTCCGCCACGATCGACGTCCTCGTGTTGGAGCCCGACTTCTCCCTGACCGCGAACCCGAACAGTGTCTCGTTCGTCGTGAACCGTTCGGCGACCTCCACGATCGCGCTCCATTCGATCGGCGGTTTCTCGGGAAATGTCAGCCTGAATGCGACGTCTTCGCCGGCAGGCCTGTCGGCGACCTGCTCCCCCGCGATCTTGGTCGGGACTCAGTCGTCCGTCTGCACGGTGAACTCGACGAGGATCTCCACGTACACGGTCACGATCACGGGGACCAGCGGGAACCTCAGCCACACCGCCTCGATCAACGTCAGGGTGACGCCGGTGCCGCCACCGGACTTCGCCCTCGACGCGAATCCGTCCGCCCTCTCCTTCGCCGCCGGCGATTCCGGATCGACGACGATCTCCTTGCAATCCACGGGAGGTTTCGCGGGGACCGTCGACCTGACGACCGCGTCCTCGCCCGATGGGCCCAGTATTTCCTGTACGCGATCGAGCCTCACGGGAAGCCAGACGTCCACGTGCACGCTCGGGAGCTCGACGGCCGGATCCTATGTGGTCACGTTCACGGGCACGAGCGGAAGCCTGGTCCATACCGCCTCCGTGTCCCTTGAAGTCACCCCGCCGGTGGCCGTCCCCGACTTCTCCTTTGCGGCGGATCCCTCCGCCCTCTCCTTCGTCGCCGGCGATTCCGGCTCCTCCACGATCTCAGTCATGGCGACGGGCGGCTTCTCCGACGCCGTGAGTCTGACCGCCACCTCCGACCCCGCGGGCGTGACCGCCGTCTGCTCGCCCACGAGTATCCCGGGTTCCGGGACCGCAATCTGCGTACTGAGCGGGAGGACGCCCGGCCCGTTCAACGTCGACGTCATCGGAACGAGCGGATTGTTGGCCCGGTCCGTCCCGATCCTGGTGAACGTACTCCCGGGCGAACCGAAGTCGGACACGATCCCGCCGCAGATCGCGATCACGTTCCCCTCGAACTCGACCGTCCTCCCGTACGCGAACGTCACGGTGACCGGGAACGCCTCCGACAACGTCGGGGTCCAGACGGTGGAACTGAGCACGGACGACCAGACCTGGTTCCGGACGAACGGGACCGTGTCGTGGACCGCGAACCTGACGATCCCACCGGGGACGACCACGATCTACGCCCGAGCGACGGACACCGCGGGGAACCGGCACACGGTCCGAATCGATGTCTACATCCCGTCCGCCGGAGGGCTGCCTCCCCGGCCGCCCACGGAGGGATCGCAGATCTTCTCGGGGACGCTCCTGCCCATCCATCTGGCGGCGATCCTGTTCGGGGTCGCGGCAGCGGTGGAGGCCTTGCTGGTCGTCTGGATGCGGCGCAACGAATACGGGGCCATGGACGACCGCAAGCCTGTGGATCACACCGCCCGGCCGCCGACCACCGGGGCCCTCGCGTTTCCGTTCCGACTCTTCCGGTAGCCGACGCGTGGAATCATTCCTGGGAACGGACCCAGATCCCGTCGAGCTCCGCGTTCGAGATGTGTTCCATTTGCTTCAAGTGCAGACACGGGAACGTCTAGGGTCGACGCGGCGACCCGTGAGAGGGCGGGACACGCGGGGGAGTCCTTGCAACTGATGCGAGGGACGGTTCACAGCGAACACGAGTCGGTGTGCGGGGTCGGTCTCGGCACGTCCGGGGTACCCACGGCCGAATTTTTCCTGGCCGCGGGATCCCGACGGATGGATGCGACCTCGACCCGATCGCCCTCGAGCGGCCCTCGCCGCGTCTCATGGGACCGACGACCGCCATCTCAATGAGCGGGGTGTTGCTCTGAAGGTCCTTCCATTGGCCGTTCGCCGGATACGGACGGAAGGGAATTTGCAGCAACATGAGAAACCGAAGGGCGTTCACTGCGCTCACCGATTCGCCACGATGCGCATCCCGGATCCCATGGGATACGAATCCGATTTGTCGACACAACATTTAAGCGCCCGCCTTGAATTTCGCAGATCACCTCGGAGCCAACCTGATAGCTTGTGAGGGAGACCACGATCGAAGCGCCGGTTCTGGGGGCGAATAGCGGAACCCAAGCACGAGGGTTGGCCCACTCGAACGTTCCGCGGGCTCCCAACAGAATGCCGCACGACTTGGAGGGAGTCCCAGTGCACGGATGGCCGAGACGAAACGCGGCTCGCGGGAGCGACGGGAGAACATGAAGGCGGTCATTCCCGCTGCCGGCCTCGGCATGCGGTTCCTCCCCCTCACAAAGGAACAACCGAAGGAGATGCTCCCCGTCGTGGACCGCCCCGCCATCCACTGGGTCATCGAGGAGGCGGTCGCTTCCGGGGTGGATGATATCCTGATTATCACCGGACGCGAAAAGCGAGCCGTCGAGGATTACTTCGACAGCTCGGACCGGCTGAACCACTACCTCCGCGAGGCGCCCGACACCGATGGCCTCGCGCAGCTGGAAGAGCTACGTCAGAAGGCGGACTTCCATTTCATTCGCCAGCGTGAGCCGAAGGGCCTGGGCGATGCGATTCTTCGTGCGGAAAAGCATGTTGGCAGCGAACCATTCCTCGTCATCCTCGGCGACACGATTAATGTGGCAGAGATCCCCGTGGCCCGGCAACTTCTCGACGCTCAGGAGCGCCTTGGAAGCAGCGTCGTTGGAATTGAGAAGGTCCGCGAGGAGAAGATTTCATCGTATGGGATCGTGGCCGGAGAATTCATAGAAAAACGAGTGATGCGCATCGAACAGATGGTCGAAAAACCGGAGCCGAGCGAGGCCCCATCGCACTGGGGGATCTCCGGCACCTATGTGCTCACGCCTGCCATCTTCGACCGCATCCGCCGCACTCCTTCAGGAAAGAACGGAGAGATCCAACTCACGGATGCATTGCGCAGCCAGATCGAGGAAGCCCCGGTGTTCGGCTACGCGTTCGAAGGGAAGCGATACGACATCGGGACGAAGCTGGACTGGATGAAGGCCCACATGGAACTCAGCCTCATGCGCGGGGACTTCCGTGGGCCACTCCTAGACTCGATGAAAGGATGGATCGAGGATGCCAAAGACACTCATTAGCGGTGGCGCGGGATTCCTCGGCAGTTATCTTTGCGAGCGCCTCCTCCAGGAGGGCCACGATGTCGTCTGCGTCGATAACTTTCTTACCGGTCACGAGCGGAACCTGGCAACGCTCCATGAAAATCGGAGGTTCCGGTTCATCCGCCACGACGTGACGGAGGATCTGCATGTCGCGGGCAATCTCGATTTCGTGTTGCATTTCGCTTCTCCCGCGAGCCCCGCCGACTACGCCAAGTTCGGCATCAAGACGCTGAAAATCAACGCGATCGGCGCCCACAAGATGCTCGGAATCGCGAAAGCGAAGAGCGCGACCTTCTTACTCGCCTCGACCTCGGAGGTCTATGGGGATCCTCAGGTGAACCCGCAGCCTGAGACGTATTGGGGCCACGTGAATCCGGTCGGGCCGAGGAGCGTCTACGACGAAGGAAAGCGGTTTGCGGAGGCCCTCGCGATGGCCTACCACCATGAGCATGGGATGGTCGTCAAGATCGCGAGGATTTTCAATACGTATGGGCCTCGGATGCGCCTCGACGACGGTCGTGCCATCCCGAACTTTCTCGGTGCGATCCTCCGAGGTGAGCCTCTCACCATCTTTGGGGACGGCAAGCAGACCCGGTCCTATTGCTACGTCGACGACATGATTGAAGGCATCTGGCGCTTCATGAACTCCCCGCAGCAGGGTCCGATGAACCTCGGGAATCCGGAAGAGCGGTCGGTGAACGAACTCGCCGAGATATCGCAAAAGGTGACCGGACGGAAGGTCGGGATCGTGCATAGGCCCCTACCCGAAGATGATCCTCATGTCCGATGTCCGGACATCACCTTGGCCCGGACCGTCCTCGGGTGGGAACCCAAGGTTCCCCTGGAGGAAGGACTCCGCCGCAGCTACCTCTACTTCCAGTCGCTCGTCGCGGAGGCTCCCGCGTGAGCAGGACCTCCCGACGTTGGCGGTTGATGTCCGCGCGCCCTCTGGCGCCTCGTGTCCTACGCCAGCTGGGTGTCTGTTAGGACGTGCCCCGAACTCGGTTACCACCTAATTGTCAAGGTCCTAAGGGTGGAACCGAGGTGATTCGGATGTTTGGGAGTTTCGAAACATGATGGAAAGGATTTTAACTCCCCTATAAATATCGCATATACGAGCGTAATCCGCGGCGGGGGATGTCGACGGCCGAAAGCGATACGCATGACCTGACGATTCTGCCACGCTCGTCACCGAGACCATGAGGAGGGACGCAAACGAACGATTCAGAGGGGGGGCAGAGTCCTCTATCGTCCGAACTCGAGCTTGATCTTTCCGCCCCGATCCCCTCGAGCCCGCTGCTTTCAAGACCTTCGAGCCTCGACGTCTCGGTCCTCGTCCCGGCGTACAACGAGGAACACACGATCGCGGCCTGTGTCACCCGTGCCGCGCGAACCCTCGATGGACAACGATTGCAATTCGAGATCATTGTGATCGATGACGGGAGCACGGATACCACCCGCATGAGGGCCATGGAAGTGGCCCAGAACGACGGGGGCCACATTCGAGTCCTGCAGCGGTACGTCCGGTCCGGCAAGGGTGCCGCGCTAATCGCAGGGGCGGAGGGGGCCACCGGTTCGGTCGCCGTCGTCCTCGACGCGGACATGGAATATTCGCCCGAGGAACTCATTCCAATCATCGAGCCGATCCTGAGGGGCCAATGCGACGTGGTCTTCGGCTCGCGGTTTATGGGCCCTCGTTCGGGGATGAGCCTCTCCCATCAACTGGGAAACCGAATCCTGACCCGCGCGACGAACTTCCTCTACCATTCGCGCCTGTCCGACGTGATGACGGGATACAAAGCCTTCCGTTTGACGGCTCTCGACCGGCTCAACGTGGACCGTGCCGGCTTCGGATTCGAGGTCGAAGTCGCGGCGAAGGCCCTGATGGCGGGACTCCACATCCAGGAGGTCCCGATCAGCTACCGACGCCGTTCCATGGGCAAGTCCAAAATCAAGTGGTTTGACGGAATCCGCTGCCTCATGCACCTTGTCCAGTTGAAGTGGTCCAACCGAGGCACGTAGGGGTTCCCGAGTGCGAATCCTCGCCTCCCTGTTCCACCCGAGTGGCTCCTGGCTCTTCAGCGGATCGGAGCGGAGGTTTTGCGCCCTCACCGAGAAATGGCAGGCCTCGGGACATGAGATTTGGGCCCTGGAACCCCGCCCGTTCGCGGCGGACTCGATGGTCGCGGGATACCAGCCTGTGCCCGTGTCCGTCCGTGGATCGAACCTCGGCTCGCAGCTCTTTTCTTGGTACCTCAGGGCCGTCTCCGAAGGGATCGCCACCGCACGACGCGTGGGGGTCGACCTGATCTACGCCACGAACAACAACGTGTTCAATCTCCTCGTCGCGGGGGCGCTCGCGCGCAGACTTTCCCTCCCCTGCGTCGTCGTCGTTCACCACTTGCGCTGGGTGACCTACGACGAAGATGCCGCCGCCAGGCCCACAGGTCGGTACGCTCCTCTCGCCTTTCTCAACGCACTGGCCCGAGAGGGCATGCCCGTCGGCGGAGCCATCGGTCGTGTGGCCGGCGCTCAGCTCGAGAGCCAACTTCTCCCGACCTTCGACGGCTTCCTCACCGTCAGCGACGCGGTCCGAGGTCAACTCGTCGGCTGGCTTCCCGAGGACCATGTGTTCACCGTCGGGAACGGCTTGCACCCACCACCCAGGTCCGAGAGCCACGTCGCTGAGCGGGGTAAGGCAGGCCTGTATGTCGGGCGCCTCGACGAGGGCAAGGGCACGCTCGATCTGATCCGGGTCTGGGAGGAAGTCCTCCGCCTGAGCCCGGACGCACGGCTCGATATCGTCGGAGACGGGTCTCTGCGCAAACGGTTGGAGGAGAGAGCGTCTCGCCCCGACCTCGTGAATCGCGTCCGCTTCCGCGGATTTCTTCCGGAGACAGACCTGCGCGACCTGCGCCACGGGAGCCGCCTCTTCCTCACCCTGAGCCGGACGGAAGGATTCGGAATCGCCCTCGCGGAAGCGGAAAGCCGTGGTCGACGTCCTCGAGGCTCCGCCTGAACGATGGGAGCTTCTTTCATACGAAGCCTCAAGGTACGTGCAACGGTTCTCATGGGACGAGGTTGCCGCGAAAGAGCTTCGGATTTTGGGAGAGCTCGTCGGGAGGCGTTGAATGGCGGCCTTGGATCCCCTCACCATCGCCGCCCTGGGTCTTGGTTTCCTAGCCTACGCGACGGTCGTCGGGAATCCGATTCGCCGACTCCTCCTCAGCCCGAATGTGCTCGAGGGCCAGAGTACCAACATACCCATCCGCTGGGTGACGTCGGTCATGACGGGTCTGGCGGTGATTCCCCTCGTCTACCTGACCCTTGGGCTCGTCCCCGGATGGGCGGGGCCGGGACCGGCGTGGGGGCTCTTGCTGAGTACCGGAGTCTGGAACGCCGTCCTGTACCGGCGGGACCTGCCGCGACTCCCCGAGAAATGGAGGCAGCTCCGAAGGACGCTCTGCCTGTTCGACCGCGCGTTCATCCTCCTCTTCGTGGTCGTCCTCATCTTCCACCTCTCCCCGCTGATCGGCCTTTGGACGACCCCCGGCGATGACGCCAAGCTCTACTCTCTCATCACGCGGCGCTTCGTCGAAACCGGAGGAACGCCCCAAACCTGGGGTGTGTTTGCGGACCCCTCGTGGTACGTCGAACGCACGCACCTCCTCCTCCCGGGCTTCTCCTCGGTGGCCGCCAGTGTCGTGTACCTCTTCGGGACGGAGATTCCCGCCACCGTCTCCGTCGTCACCAGCGTGTTCCGGATCCTGCCCGTCGCAACCCTCTACGTCCTCGCGACCGCCGTATTCCGACGAAAACTCGCCGCCGTGTTGGCAGCGGCCCTTTACGGTCTCATGATCCTGGAGCCGACCCTCGCGTGGTTTCAATGGGGCGGAAACGCGGAGTTGTCCGGTCTCTCCCTCCTGCCCCTGGCCGTGGCCGCCACCTACGTGCTCTATGAAGGGAAATCGTCATCTCCCAGGACGTTCGCCTGGCTCGCGATCGTGCTGGGAGGAATGACCCTCCTCCATCCGTTCGTGTTCTTCTACTTCCTCGCATTCCTCGTCCCTTTGACCGTCCTCATCCTGTGGGAGCGACGGTGGAGTAGACTCGCGGGCATCTGGTTTCCCGTCGTGCTCGGTCTCGGCTTGGCCGCGCTGCCGATCCTTCACGCCCTAGGACCCGAGACGTCGATCTCCGCCGAATACTCGGTGTTCAACATCGCCTGGACGCCGGTGGCCTCCTGGTCCATGACGCCTTCGACGATCGCGGGAAACATCCTCTCCCGCATGATGAATGTGTACGGCCCCGCCGTCGTGTCCCTCCTTTTCCTGGCCCTCGTCCTCTCGCGCGGCCTGCTTCGCGCGGAGCGGAAGGCGCTCTTCGTCCTCGGACTTTGGGTCGCGGGACTCTTCTTTCTCCATGAGAATAACCCCAATGGACTGTGGCTGGTCCCGTTCCCGCTCTGGTACCGGATCGACGGGAACCGCACGTTCGACGCGACCTCCTTCATCGCGGCGTCCGTGGCCGGTCTCGTCCTCGAACGGGCGTCCCGTTGGATCTCCCCGCCGTTGCTTGGCTCCGGGAAGTATTCGATGCGAAGACTGCTGAAGTGGGTGCGGTCGGACCGTCGGAAGTTGGCGGCCCTCGCGGCCCTCGTCATCATCGTCGCGGGTCAGCTCGTCGCGAACGCGGCACTGGCCTACGGGTCTCGCGCCTTCAGCCCCGTCACCGCGGACGACATCGCAGCGTTCGCCTGGATTCAACAGCACTCGCCGAGCACGGCGACCTTCTTCGTCAACTGGGCCGACGCCGGGACCTGGATCCCCGATTTCGCGAATCGACGCGTCGTCATGCCGTTCGGCGTCGTCACGAACTACTCTCTCCTGGATGCCTATAACCGCGCGCTGACCCGCTTCGCCTCGAACGCGTCGGACGCCGCGAGCATCGGCTTCATGCAGTCTCTGAAAGCGACGTACGTGTACGCCGGTTCGGCCAGGATCTTCGGAAGGCAGGGCTTCGATCCGGTTCGCATCCTCAGCTCCGGATTGTTCGACACCGCGTATCACGGGAACAGCGTGTGGATCTTCACCTTGAATGAGAGCCGGCTGTCCGTCGTGACAGCCGGATGGCCCACGGCCACCGAGTCGGCCGAGTTCGCCGACTCCCAGGCCTGGAGCCTCGAGGCGTGTCGCTAGGAGGGACCGTCCCCGGAATCCGCAGCGCGACCATCCCGACTGGACACGAGTCCCTCGCCCCTCCCGAGGCCGTCGGTCAGTTCTCCGAACAATTCAAGGTATTGATTGGCCGTCTTGTCCCAGCTGAACCGTTGAATGGCATCCTTCGAACAGCGGAGCCTCATGTCCGCGGATTTCATGGCGGACACGTGAGACAGAATCACGTCAGCGAAGGCTTTCGAGCTCACGTCCGAAACGAGGTAGCCGTTCACGCCGTCCCGGATGAAATCGAGAGGTCCCCCCGCCGCGATTGAGACCACGGGAACACCCGCAGCCAACGCCTCGACCGCCGCGAGCCCGAACGGTGCAAGATGATGAAAGATCATGACGTCCATGGACGCCATGAATTCGGCCATCTCGGCCTCCGAGATCCAATCATGCACCGTGACATGCGCTTGGAGCCCCTTTCGACGGGCGTGACGGTTTGATCTTCGCCAGGACCTCGACCGGGAAGAACGGCCTCCGCGCGTAGCATGCGATATCCAATCGATCCGGTTGGGCTCGCCGTTCGACGATGAATTCCTCGCGACGTGGACCTGCATCCAGACCCGGTGCGATGATTCTCGACCGGACACCGTAGCGAGCCGCCATGAGCTCCTGCATATAGGTGCTAAGCACAACGATGCAGGACAGCTCTTTGATGGCCTTCTTTTCGAAGCCATGCAGAGGGGATCTCAGCAACGGATTCTTGCTGAACCAGAATTCCGTTGGTTCGTTGCACGTCCAGACGATCGGAGGACCGTCGATCTCGAGTAGGCCGGCAGACCGCGCCGACAGGTAGCTCGGCCAATTGTGAAGATTGATGATGTCGTAGTCGCGCAGCGCCGCCAGGTTCCGTTTGAGATAGCTCCCGAGGATGCCGATGCTCTGGAGCCTGCCGAGGTAGCCCATCGAGATCCAGGGACGCGCCGTTCGACCATCCGGGGTTGCGACGAGGACCTCCAGGCCCTCTCGGATAACCTGAGTCATCCAGTCGCTTCCTTCAATGACGCAGCTGAGCAATGTGACGGAGTGACCGTTTCGGAGGAATCTGGATGCCAAGGCAGCGATCTGCCTCTCCGCGCCCCCTTTGAGGAACAACGGCTGAACAATGAGGATCCTCGCGGTATCAGGTCTCCCTGTCCGGTCCGAACGAGACCCACGGATGCCGGACACGATACTAAGCCTAGCGTCGTCGCCTACAACAATCATCCAGGGCCCCGCCAGCCGATCGCCCGAAAGCTACCATCTGTCCAAAACGGGCGGCGGCCAGAACCCTTAAGTAACGACCTTTCCTTCGACACCGTCGGAGGCCTCCGCCCACGCCTTGGAACGGACTGTGAGGCCGGGCGTCTGCCCGCTTTAAGAGGCGTGAAACTGACTGGAGGTCCGGGAACCAAGGTCGGGGGAATTCGCCGCGGACCCTTGACCTCGGGGAGGAAATGGATGCCGTCAGCCCCTCCGACGGACTCGGGACTCGATTCTTTCCTGTGCGATGGAACAGCCGCAGAAGGGGAGGCATTCGGCTGACCGAGCGAATCCTTGTCCGGCGCGACGATGCGGATGTCCCGACCGATCCAACCACTCCCTGGGGAAATCTGCAGCTGAACAGTGGACCCGCCGAACGATTGGCGGCCAGGCTCCTATTCATCCCATACAAGATGAAAAAAGAGTTGCGGTACTGCCGCGCCTTCCGAAACTGGTTTGAAGTGCTGACGAGGAAATACTTTCGGCAGGCCCGCGTTGTGGCGGTGACAACTCGTTCCGGAGAAATCGTCCCGATCGACAGTGCCATGGCATTGTACACGTACTCGTTATTCTACTCGATGAAGCCCGACGATCCGCACCGACCCCTCTCTCTGAAGTTCCAAGGCGACGCGCTCACGGTGGAATCTCGGGCGACCGGAAGGGCCATCATGCTCAGGGGAGTGAACGATAACGGGGACCCCGAGATCTTCTTCGACCCGATCCTCGAAAGTATCGATGTGATGGGTCTCGATGTCGTTGACATCGGTGCAAACATCGGAGAGACGGCGATTTTTTTCGCGTCACGAGGGGCCGCTCACGTCTATGCGTACGAACCGTTCCCCGCGTCGCACGATACGGCGGTCGGGAACGTGGCACTCAATGGCATGGAAGGAAAGATTACGTTGGCTCGCGCCGCGGTGGCCGGCCGGTCCGGGAACGTGAACCTCTCCGCGGCCGAACGAGGCCTCACCCTTCAACTTCGTGCGTCTCCGTCAGGTGTGGCAACTCCGATCACCACCCTAGACGAGATCGTGAAATCGCATCAGATCCACGACGCCGTCGTCAAGATCGACTGCGAAGGATGTGAATATTCCGTGATCGAGCAAGCCACCCCCGCAACCCTCGCTGAGTTCCGCTCGATTATTCTGGAGTTCCACTACGGGTACAGAAGACTCAAATCGAGACTGGAAGAGTGCGGTTTCAGGGTCCGGGTGTTCCCAGAGAGGCACTTGCTCTGGCGTCCTAGAGAAAAAATGTACACCGGCTACGTCATCGCTACTCGAGGGGACATTGATCCCACGGGGGAGTTCGAAACTGCGACTGGACCGCGCCACGCTAGATAGGCCGCTGTTCTTCGAGACCTCGGTACTGCGCCGAATAGTAATCCTGGAAGCCGCCCGACCGAGTCGCTCTCCACCACGTTTCATGATCGCGGTACCACTGAACGGTTTCCTGAAGACCTCCCGCAAACGATCGGGACGGTTTCCACCGAAGCTTCGAACGGATCTTTCCGGTGTATCTCGTTCACGGAGTGCTCTTCTGATGCTCCGATGTTGAAGACCTCGCCCGCCACGCCCTTCGCCTCAAGGAGACCTTCCAGGGCGGCGCAATGGTCGTCGACATGGATCCAGTCTCGCGTGTTCTTCCCCGTCCCGTAGACGGGCAGAGGTTTGTCCTCCAGGGCATTCGTCACGAAGAGCGGGATCAGCTTTTCCGGATGCTGGTACGGTCCGTAGTTGTTCGTACATCTCGAGATGACGACCGGCAATCCATACGTCGCAAAATAGGAGAAGGCCAGTCGGTCTGCTCCTGCCTTGCTCGCGGCATACGGGCTCTTCGGGATGAGCGGCGCGTCCTCGCGGCAGGGCTCCCGCTCCGCCTCCCCGTACACTTCATCCGTCGATATCGCGAGGACTCGGTCGACCTCCGCCTTGCGACACGCCTCCAGCACGGAGAACGTCCCCACGACATCCGTCTGCACGAAGTCCCCGGCCTCCAGAATCGACCGATCCACATGGGTCTCCGCCGCGAAATGCACGACGGCATCCGCCCGCTTCACGAGTCGGTCGACGAGGCCCCGGTCGCACACGTCCCCCTTCACGAACTCGATCTTCTTGCCGTCCAAGAGGTCCCGCAGGTTCTCCTTGTTCCCCGCATACGTGAGCTTGTCGAGGACGACGACGTCGTGCCCTTGCCCCACCGCCCTCCGGGTGAAGTTCGAGCCGATGAATCCGGCTCCACCGGTGACGAGGAGGCGCGTCATCGGTCCGACGGAAGGCGGCCGTGTTTGAAAACCCTTCGACGGCGAAAGGATTTGAGTCGGCCGACGCATCGGGCGGCCCGTTGTCGGACGTCCTCGTGATCGGAGGGAGCGGGCTCCTCGGCCAACACCTCGTCGAGGAGGCGAAAGCCCGCGGCCTTCAGGTCCAGGCAACCTATGCGAGCGGTCCGATCCCCGGCGGAATCCGCATGGAGCTCGCGGACCTCGAAGGCACGATCAGGACGCTCGTCCGCCTCCGACCGAAGGTCGTCTTGCTCGCCGCGGCGATGACAGACGTCGACGGCTGCGAGTCCCATCCCGAACAGGCGGCGGCGATCAACGCGGAAGCTCCCGGAGAAATCGCCAAAGCATGCACCTCCATGGGCGCCCGACTCGT
>WNGJ01015344.1_pt1 | contig 12206 bp, 11 predicted proteins | sample 5400611 | NCBI WGS metagenome assembly WNGJ01 (sample SAMN13153375, study PRJNA577476) | soil metagenome | isolation source: 40 cm soil or saprolite under Garry oak tree replicate 1 | place: USA:California | collected 2016-06-15 | reverse complement strand
TTGGCCCGTGGCTCCGTCCAGTGCGTAGACGAGAGCTGGCGAGGTGGGCTGCGGGCCGCGCGACACGACGAACACCACGTCGTTTACGACCGCCGCCGCGAGCGGCGCCGGCGCGGCGCGCGACACCCATCCGGTCTGGAGCGCCGGCACGGAGTCGTGCTCGACCACCTTCCACGCGACCACGCCGCCCGCGGGTGCGACGAGCCAGCGCGTGTCGTTCGTGTCCGCCCAGCTCGCGAGCTCGGCGAGTGTGTGGGCAGTCCACGGCGTCCTGACGAACGCCGTGCGGCGACTGTCGAGCAGGCGGATCGCCCGGTCCCGGCTTGCAGCGGCGATCAGCAGCCTGCCGCGCTGATCGAACATGACGGACGAGGAGACAAAGCCCGGGCCGCCGGAGCGATACGTCCGTTTCGGCTTCAGGGTGTGCGGCTCGAGCGCGACCAATCGTCCGTCGCCGGTCGTCACGTAGATCGTTCCGTCCGGAGCGATCGCGGGACCGAGCGCACCCGCGATTACGCCGGACGCGTGCCACGTGAGGACCTGCTTCGTGCCGAGGTCGAGCGCCCAGATGCCATCCGAGGCGTCCCCACACCCCCGGGTCGTTGCCACGTAGGCGACGTCATCGACGACGATCAAGCCGCGCGCGTTGGCATAGGGCGGGAGGAACGGCATCGGGGACTCGGCGTCGGCGCCGTTCATCACGTTGATCGTGTGCAGCACGCCGTCGCTCGACAGGACGTACACGACGGTGAAGGGTCGGGGAGCCGGACGCTGGGCGGCGGACTGCGGTGGGGCCGGAGCGGCACGCGGGGTTTCCCGGCGGCGCGCGGCAAGCTGCGCCAGGGTGACGGCGCCCTCACCGGGGTCGCCCACCGCACCGCGCGCCGCTTGACCGGCGCGGGAGGCTCCCCCGATCAGGGCCGGGAGCGCCCGGTTCGTGGGGCGCGCCAGGTTGGGCGTCATGGCGCGCGCGCACGCAGGGGAGCCGCGCGCGGGCGGCGCATCCGGGGCGAAGCGTCGCTCCCATTCCACCCGGCCCAGGTCGGTATCGATCGCCACCACGCGATCGGACGGCGCGCCGACAAAGCCCAGGGCCCGGAATCCCCGGTATCCGATCAAGAGATCGAGCAGCACGGGCGGTGTCAGCCCGCGCGCCGCGCTCGCCTCGTCCGCGAGGCCGAGCTTCCAGAGCAGCTCGAACCCGGGCTTCCGTAAGCGCGCCGCGGAGATCTTCCCCGGGGCCCTGACCCACGACGAGCGCTGCGCGTCATACCCGGCGGTCGTCCAATCCTGGGCACGGGCGGGGTGGCCCGCCGCCGCGACCGCGACTACCGCCGCCGCTCTCATGGACTGATGCCGAAGCAGTACAACGTGCCGTCGAACGTGCCGAGGTAGACGCGGCCGTTCGCGACCGACAAGCCGGCCCAATGGTTCCAGGACGTGATCTGCGTGCCGCTGGACCACAGCTCGTCGCCGGTCTGGGCGTCGAGCGCGTGCAGGACCGCATGCGTGGAATTCCTGATGCGAACCTCGGCCTGGTTGGCGCGCAGGCCCAGATCCGGCGTGGCCTGCGTGGTGTTCTCGCCGCTCCCGTACGCGAAGACCATTCCGTTGGCGACGACGGGGGGTTCGGCACGGTTCATGTCGCGGGAGATCCAGGCTGGCGTGAGCTGAAGACCGCCATCCCGCTCTTCCACCTTGAACGCGGCGATGGCGCCCTCCTTGACCTCGCCGTGCTCGAGCGGCGCCTTGAAAAGCGAGTGCTTGGGTCCCCAGAACGGCGCCAACACCCAACGCGTGCCGTTCCCGTCCACCCAACTCGCCATCGCTCCCCAGATGCCCGCCGAGGCGAAATTGACGCCTTCGTTGCATAGGAGCGGCGAGCGGTACAACGGCGTGCGATGGTCGTCGCCACCGATGGACTCGGTGTCCATCAGGTAGACCCGGCACTCTTTGCCGGCCGACACCATCAGCTCCCGCCCTTTGTACTCGAAGATCGCGGGCGTCACCTGCATGTCCAGATCGCGCTTGAACAGCCACTCGGCGTTGGACGGCGCGAAGTAGTCCACCAGCTCGAGTGCCTTGGTCGTCGGATTCTGCTGCACGCCGATGATGCCGTTCCCGTAGATCCCCCGCTCGGGATCCCACGGCCCGTCGCCGGTGCCGGTATACATGACGCCCTTCGAGCTGATCGCGGGCCCGGTGCGGCCCCACATGCCGCCGCCCGCGGGCCCCCAGCTGCCGACTTTGCCGGTGGCCAGGTCGTACGCGTAGGCCATGTTCGGATGACCGCCGCACCCTTGGGCGGTGTGCGTGTAGATCACGTTCTTCCAGAGGTTCAACGCATACGGCTTCCCGTTCGGGGGCATGAACTTGGCGGGCGGCGCAACGTCCTCACCGTCGGCGACGTTCATCTGGTGGAGCGTCCCGTCCCACGACACGCCGTAGATCGTGTAGCGCCCCGGTACCGTGGTGGGACCGATCACCGGGGTCGCGGTGATGCCGCCCGGGCACATGAGACCCCGGGGCATGGTGTCGGCCACCGACGAGTGGTCGAAGTGCTTCTTCCAGAGCAGCACGCCGCGCCCAGCATCGATAGCGTACAGGTTGTCCGACACCCCGGTCACGACCACGACCTCGGTCGGTCCCTGGCGGGTGTCCACTCGACCCACCAGGAGGGCCGGCAAGAGCGAGTGCATTTCCCGCGACGCGTTGTCGAGTGTGAGCTTCCACAACAGGCGGATGTCCTTGGCGCTGCGGGTCGTGAGCGCGGTCTCGTCGCGCTGCCAGGCGGTACGCTCCGGGCTGCCGCCGTCGGTCAGCCAGTCCGCGCGCGCCGCGGTCCTGACCGGATCGGCACCCTGCAGGCGGATGTTCCGGAACTCGATCTTCATGGGCGCGCCGGCGTGCAGCTGCAGGCCGAGCAGGCCGTCTCTGGCCCGCCGCTCGTCGTCGTCCACGAGCAGGCTGGTCACGTGGCCGTTCACGATTTCGAGGAGGACGTTGCCGCGGGCCGCGACCTGCAGCTCGTTCCAATCCCCCTTTTTCATGAACGATTTCACCACATTGGGCTGCGCCAGCGACCCGAGCAGTTGCACCTGGCCGTCGCTGGCGACGCGCGCCGCTTGGCCCGGTCTCGCGAGAAACCCGCGGCCCCGCTCTTCGTAGATCTGACCGGTGTAGACGTCCGCCGCATCGATATCGGCCTGGTAGCCCTTCATGACCCAGCGCCCGGCGTCCGGGACGAGGGAGCTCCGCACTTGGACGCCGCTGTTGCCGGCCGGGTTGCGGGTGTCCATGCGGTACTCGAGCGTCAGGACGAAGTCGCGTGTCGCGCCGCCCTGCCACACCAGGAACGTATTCGCCGTGAGCGGCCGGTCGGCGCGTGTTTCACCGACGATCGCCCCATGCTCGACGCGCCAAAACCCAGGGTCGCCGTCCCAGCCGGCGAGCGTGACGCCGTCGAAGATCTGCTGCGCCGTGGCGGGCGGAGCCGCGAGCGCGCACAGCGTCCCCGCGAGCCGCACGATGTGCGAGCGTTCGTTCAGGATCATGGTCGCAATGCGGCGATCAACCCCTGCGCCTTGTCGAAGGTTTCCCGGTACTCCTGCTCGGGATCTGAATCGGCCACGATGCCGCCGCCGACCTGAAAATACACGTCGCGCCCCCGTGCCAGATAGGTTCGGATCACGATGCTCGTGTCCAACGCGCCGCTCGTGCTCAGGTAACCGATCGCACCGCAGTACACGCCTCGCGCGGTCGGCTCGAGCTCCGCGATGATCTGCATGGCCCGGACCTTCGGGGCGCCGGTGATCGAGCCACCGGGAAACGCGGCGCGCAACAGATCCACGGCATCCTGTCCGGGCGCGAGGTCGCCCACGACCGTCGACACGAGGTGGTGCACCGTCGCATAGTGCTCGAGCGCGAACAGCTCGGGGACCCGGACCGAGCCCGGTCGGCACACCACAGATCGTTCCGCAGCAGGTCGACGATCATCACGTTCTCCGCCCGGTCCTTCTCGCTCTCGGCGAGCGCGAGGGCGAGGGCCGCATCGTGCTCCGGGCCCACGCCGCGGGGCCTCGTGCCTTTGATGGGGCGCGTCTCCACCTGGCCGTCCGGCTGGATCCGCAGAAAGCGCTCCGGGGACGAGCTCGCCACCACCAGGTCGCCGAAATCCAAGTAGGCGGAGAAGGGCGCCGCGTTGCGCCGCCGCAGCCGGTCGTACAGCGCGAGCGACGTGCCCGCGAGCGGTGCCTCGAGCCGCTGCGACAGGTTCGCCTGGAAAATATCGCCGGCGCGGATGTACTCGATGACGCGGGCGACGGCGTCGAGATAGCCCGCGCGCGTGAAATTGGAGCGGACGCCGGGGATGTCGGGCAGGGGATACGAAGGAGCCGAGCTGGGGGCGGAATGCGCGGGGCGTCCCGGAGCGACTGTGTCGTTTTGTCGCGCAGGGACGCCCCGCGCATTCCGCCCGGCCGCCAACCGCTCCTTCACGAACGTCAGACGGTCGGCCGCGCGCCGCATTGCGGGGCCGCCCCGCTCCGGCATCCCCGTCGAGATCACCCACGCCCGTCCCGACTGGTGATCCCAGGCGATCACCCAGTCGTACAGACCGAGCAGCAGATCCGGCAGGGCCAGATCGTCGTAGCGCGGCCGGGGCACGCGCTCGAGGGCGGCACCCCAGTCGTAGCCCACGTATCCGGCCGCGCCGCCCTGGAACGGGGGGACGTCCGCTACGGCCGGCCGGCCGTGCGGGGCGAGCAGTGCCCGCACCTGCGCGAGCGGATCCGCGTCGATCCGGATCCAGTCTCCGTCCACGAGCTGTTGCGTCAGCAGGCCCTTGGCCCGCACCGCCGTGAACGGATCGGCAGTGAGGAACGAGTGGCGCCCGAGGTGGTCGGGGTCGCTCGCGCTGTCCAGGAACACGACGTAGGGCAGGCCCCCGAGGCGCGCGCAGCAGTCGAAGGGATCGAGAGCGGGGGCCAGCTCTGCGACCAGGGGCGCCGCGTCGCTCACCGGCGGCTTTTGGTGCGGGGCGTGCCCCGGCGGCGCGAGCGTGTCGAGCGTTGCGTCAGCTTCACGTGGTCGGGGCCGCGCTCGTCCGGGGGCGTGAGGTATCCCCATTGCAACGCCCCCTCCTGGCGATACGTCTTCCCGAGGGTGACGGCCAGCTTCGCTTTTGCGAGCTCGCGACCCAGGTAAAACGCATGCGTCGGCTCGTCCACGTCGAGCTGCGCGAAGATGTCGTGGATGTCCGTGCCGCGCACGAACTTCTCGCTGTTGAATACGGTGATCGTATCACGATCGGTGAAGATGCGGAAGTTCGGGTCGGTGACGGCGCGCTGTAGCTCGCGCAGCTCGGCTTCCGTATACGCCAGCACGGCGGGGTCCTTCACGGTGACGAGCCGGTCGTCCACGCCCTTGGGGAGCGTGTGCTGCGTGACGGCGTGGTACATCAGGCGCCGGGCGATGTCGATCTCCCGCACGGCGCCGCGCGCCCAGGGAATGACCTCGGTCGTGAGCACGGCGCGGACGCCCAGCTCCTGACAGATCGCCAGCAGCAGGGCATTCACGCCGGTCGTGTCGGCGGCGGTGAGCTCGGTGACGTTCCCGATCCCCATGAACAACGGCGCCTGGGGATAGCGCCGCCGCGCCTCCGCGTAGCGCTCCAGCGAGCGCATGAACCCGAACCCGATCGGCTCGATGACGGGGTCGATCAGATAGGACACGCCCCAGCGATCGAGCGCCTCGATACTCGACCCGAGGCTTTCGGGTCCCTGTCCGGCGTCGGGAATCACCACCACCCGGGTTTTCGTGCCGGCGAAGTCGCGCGCGACCTCCAGATTGGACGCGTTCACGCTCAGTACCAGCTCGGCTCCCGCTTGTACCGCGGTGCGGATCTCGATCGGCTCGAGCGAGTCGATGCTCACGCGCATCCCGGCGGCGACCAGCTCGCCGACCACGGCGGCCAGGTCGGGAAACTCACGCCCGGGCGTGCAGCCGATGTCGATCAGGTCGGCGCCGCTCTCCCGGTAATGCTCCGCTTCGAGGCGGATCGCGTCGCGCCCGAGCCGCGGCGCGTTGTTCACCTCGGCGACGATCTCGATGTCGTACGCCCCGTAGTCGCGTGCCTCCGCGGCCCGTCCGAAGTACTCAGGGATCTGGCGCAGGTCCTTGGGGCCCTTTTCGACGGGCACACCCAGCTTCTGCGCGACCACCGCCGGATCGCCCTCGCACAACCCGGGGATCAGGACGAGGTCCGTGTCGGGGAACGGGGGAGCCTCGAGGAAGCGCGCGATCCACGGCGTCGTCATGAGGGCGGCCACGGTGATCCGCATGACCGCCACGTCCCACGCGAACGCCGGCGCCATGCCGCCGACCACCCGGCGCAATGCGGGCTCCGCGAGCTTCCCGGTGACGAACAGGACGCGGCGCGGGGCACGCGGCGCCGGCGCCGCCGTCACCGCGGATCGCCCGCGCGCACGAACTTGTTGGGCGTCCCTTCGAGCGCGCCACCCTTGGGGCGCCACAGCACCGTCTCTTCGATCTTCTTCGCCAGCTCGAAGTCCTTGTCCGTGATCCCGCCCGCCGCGTGGTTCTGGAGCTTCACGATCACGCGTCCCCAGGTGACCGATAGATCGGGGTGGTGGTACGCCGCCTCGGCGACGTACCCGATGGCGTTGACGAGCATCAGCGTCGTGGGCCAGCCGTCGGTCTTGTAATTGCGGCGGATCCAGCCGTCCTCGTACCACCAGCCGGGAAAGTCCTTGAGCTTCGCTTCGATCTGGGCTTCGGTATAGGTGGGCTCTTTCGCTGCCATGGGGGCTCCTTGGTCCGAGGCTAGACGACGCTCCCGCCGTTGACCGACAACATCTGGCCCGTCACGTAGCGCGCCGCGTCTGACGCGAGGTACACGGCCGCGTGGGCGATCTCCTCCGGCGTACCCCAGCGGCCCAGCGGGATCGATTTGCTGATGCGCTGCTTGACGCTCTCATCGAGCGCGCTGCCGTAAGCGGTCTCGATCCAGCCCGGGCCCAGCACGTTGACGCGGATGTGCGGCGCCGCCGCGTGCGCCAGCGCGCGGCTGAACGAGTACACGCCGCCCTTCGCGGCGCAGAATACCTGGGTATACTCGCCCTTCATGCCGCCGGTCAGGACGTGGTCCCACGACATGTTCAGGATGACGCCACCCGGCGGCTGCGCGCGCATCAACTCGACCGCCTTCCACGAGGCGAGCACCGTGCCGCGCAGGTCGACGGCGAGCAGCCGGTCGAGCTTCTCCGTCCAGGAAAGGCGCGACGTGGCGCCGGTGAGAATGTCGGCGCCCGCGTTGTTCACCCACACGTCCACGCGGCCGAACGTGCGGCGGACGGCATCCCCCAGGGCGTCGATGTCGCGGCCCTCCGCGAGGTCCGCCTGGAGCGACTCCGCCCGGCGCCCGGCCGCGCGCGCCTGCTCCGCCGTCTCCTCGGCCCCGCTCCGGTTGCCGCGGTACGTGAGCGCCACATCGGCGCCCGCCGCGGCGTACGCCAGGGCGATGGCGCGGCCGATGCCGCTCGACGCGCCCGTGACCAGGGCCACCCGGCCGGTGAGCGAGAAGGTCGGGGCGTCCGCGTCCTGACCGCCGGGCGCCGCCTGCATTACGTCACTCGATTGTCGTTTTGACATCGCGTCTCCGGAAGCCTAACCTACCGGCGGTTTCCCGATAGCCACAAGGGAGCGCGCGGAAATGCGTCTGTTGGTGAGCGTCCGGGGGTCCGTCGAAGCGCGCGCCGCGGTCGCGGGTGGTGCGGACGTGATCGACGCGAAAGACCCGGCGCGAGGGGCGCTGGGCGCCGTGCGGCGCGACCGGCTCGCGGCAATCCGCCGCGCGGTGGGCGCCGCCCGCCCCGTGAGCGCCGCCCTGGGCGACGCCGGCGATGCTGCGATGGTGGCGGCCGCGGCGGCCGCCGCTGGGGGCGTGGCCTTCGTGAAGCTCGGCTTCGGCGGCGTGACGAGCGAGGCGCCGGCGCGCTCCCTGGCGCGCGCCGCCCGGCGCGGCGCCGCCTCGGCGACCGCCTTGGTCCTCGTCGCGTACGCGGACTGGCGCCGGGCCCCGAGCCTCGCGCCGGACCGCCTGGTGGCGGTGGCCGTGGACGCGGGCGCGGCGGGCCTGCTGCTCGACACGGCCCGGAAGGACGCCCCGCTCTTCGCCATCGAGTCGCCGGATGCCGTCGCGGCGTGGGTCGCTGCCGTGCACGCGGCGGGGCTGTTCGCGGCGCTGGCCGGAAGTCTTTCAGGGCGAGACTTCGCGACCGCGCGTGCCGTCGGCGCGGAGCTCGTCGGTGTGCGGGGTGCCGCGTGCGTCGGCGGCCGGGCGGGACCCGTATCCCAGGCTCGCGTCGCGGCCCTACGGCGCCTGGTTCGCGCGGCGCCCCCCCCCACGCTGCCGCTCGGGGTCCTCCCCTAGCGCGACGTCGAGCTGCCCCAGATCATCCGCGGTCACGATGAGGTGCTCCACGCCGGACGGGAGCGTGCGGAGGAAATGCGAGTCGACGAGCTTCTTGTGCTCTCCGTCCGCCGGCTTGATGAGCACCACGCGACGTGCGCCCAAGGCGCCGGCGTACCACGCGGCGATGCTGTCGCTCGTGACGTCCCACGAGTGGGGCAGGGGATCGTCGGCGCGGAGCCAGCGGTAGGGCGCGAGCACGGGCAGGCGACCGGCTTGCAGCGCCGCGGCGATGCCGCCCGCGCCGTCGACCAGCACGGCGTCGGGGATGCGCGCGGCGAGGGCGTGCGCGTATTGATCCATCCCCAGCACCGCCATCCAGTGCGCCGCATCTTCGCCGATCTTCGCGCGCTTGAACATCTCGCGCACGGCCTCGGCGAACGGCCCACCGCCCGGGACGATCACCAGGCGGCGCCCGGGCCGGAAGGCGGTGACCGCCTCGATGGTGAGCTCGAACGCGCCCGCCTTGCCGAGCAGTCCCCCGCCGATCTTGAGGACGGTGTGCACCGCCGATGCGGTCCCCTTCACGCGGGAAACATCAGCGCCACGGCCGCGGCGGGGGCGTGGCGCGCGGCGGGGCCCAGCCGGTCCGACAAATGGATCACCTGAAGCCCGGCGCGGCACGCGGCCTCGGCTCCGAGGAACGCTCCCAGCCCGGTGACGACCGCGCGCGCGAGCGCGGGCCAGCGGGCGCGCGCCCGCAGCACGGCGTCCTGCAGCCGCGTCGCCTGAGCGTCCCACAGGGCGTCCGCGATGGCGTCGACCCCGGCGTCATCGAGCATCTCCCGGTCGGCGCACACCACGCGCGCGAGCCGCTCCCCGGCGAACGCGCGCGTCGCGGGACGACCATCGGGCGTGGGAACCGAGTAGTCCTCCGGTGTCAGGTCCCCGCGCCACAGGTGGACATCCCCCGCGAGCGCGAAGCCTTCCGCCGAGACGCCGGTCGGCCGGCCGCTCACCGGTACCGTCGCGGCGATCGCCTCGGTCGGCGTGCGCAGCGCTCCCGTGTAGACCAGCTCGCCTTCCCGCAGGCGTTCGGTGTCGTTCCTGCCCGCGGCCCGCGGCACGCCCCCTGCGATGGGAACGATGTCGGTGGTGGTCGAGCCCACGTCGATGAGCAGGCAATCGGGATCGAGGCGCGCCACGCAGTGCGCGGTGGCCGCCCAGTTCGCGGCCGCGACCGCCTGAGGCTCGCACCGCGCTTGAGCCGGCGTGAGCCAGCGCGCGTCCACGGTCCACACGCGCACGCAGGCGTGCGGAAAGGCCTCCATCACGGCGTCGAGCACGAACCCCACGCCTTCCCGCTTGGTGCGGAACAGCTGCGACAGCTCGGCCGTCATCGTGACGGCGTGCGGGTCGCCCGGTGCGGCGCCGACGTCGCACGCCAAGCGGGAGAGCAGCGGCGCGAGCGCCGCGGGATCGCGTTGCAGCTCGTAGGGCGCCGCCCGCGCCGCGACGACGCGCCCCTGCTCCACCCGCGCGCCCTTGGTGTTCACCCCGCCGATGTCCCAGCCGAGGACCCCCGTCATTGCGCGTAATCCCCGTGCTCGACCTGCGCGCCGGGCGCGCCGTGTTGGCCAGCGGAGGCCGGCGCGCGAGCTACGCGCCCGTCCGATCGGTGCTCGCCGATGCCGAGGCCGGAGCGGGCGACGCGGTCGCGCTGGCCCGGGCCTATCGCGACACCCTCGGGCTCGAGGACTGCTATGTCGCCGATCTCGACGCCATCGGCGGCGGCCTGGTGCAGAGCGCCCTGCTGCGACGGCTGGCGCGCCTCGGCAGCAGCCTGCTCGTAGACGCCGGCGTCGCCGACCCCGTGCGGGCGCGCGCCATCCGCGCGGCGGGCGCCGCGCAGGTCGTCGTCGGACTGGAGACGCTGCCCTCGTTCGAGGCCCTTGCCGCCGTGACCCGCGCCGTCGGCGCGGCGCACGTCGTGTTCTCGCTCGACCTGCGGGACGGCGTGCCCATCGTCCGCCCGGGGGCCGCCCATCACGGCAGCGTCGTCGAGCTGGCGCGGGCGGCCGTGGACGCCGGAGCAACGACTCTGTTGGTCCTCGACGTCGCGCGTGTGGGAAGCGGTCGAGGGGTGGACTCGCGTCTGGTGGAAGCCTTGCGGCGCGGACAGCCGGCGGTGCGGCTCCTTGCTGGCGGCGGCGTGACGCGTGCGCGCGAGATCGCGCGGCTCGCGGACCTCGGGGTCGACGGTGTGCTGGTCGCGACGGCGCTGCACGACGGCCGTCTGGCGCGGGCCGACATCGATGCCGCTCGGCGTGCTCACCCGAGTGACTCCCGGTAGGTCGCCGCCTGCCCGATGGTCTCCTCGACTTCGACTTCCACCGCCGTGAGGTCCACGCCGTCCGACGCGGCGAGCTCCTTCCGCACCCGGCCCGCGAGGTATTGCGCCAGCATTTCCACGGTCGTGTTGGGCACGGGGAGGAGCGCGCAGTCGTCGCGGGGGAACACGTAGCGCGGTCGTCCCATGACGGCCACGCTCACGGTGTCGCCCTCTTCGCGCACCTCGATCTTCGGGTTTTGGAGCGGGAGCAGCACTTTGTGATCGATCTCGTCGGTGAGCCGCTTCATGAGCTGCTTCAGCTCGGCGAAGTCGACCACGTAGTGTGCTTCGCGGTTGAGCCCGCCCTCCACCACGACGCGCGTGCGGTAGTTGTGGCCATGCAGGCGCTCGCAACGGTGCCCGGGGAACGTGATGAAATGGGCCGAGGCGAAGACGAGGTTGTCCTTCGTGACGGCGACCTTGAAGTTCTTATGCGCGGGCACGCCAGCCCCCTTCCAGCAGCACCAGGTAAACGCCCGAGCCCGTCAAATCCGCCGTGGCGCCGGGATTCAAGGTATTGGCTTCATCCCGCAGCTCGCGGTCGAGCGCGGCGATCGCTTCCCGCCCCGCCGTGGTACGCACGCCGCCGGCGGCGAGCACGCCGCGTCGCCGCTGCTGCACCGTGAGCGCCGCCGCCACACCGAGCTTGCGGGCGATGTGGGTATCGGGCGCGGCGGCGAGCAGCGTCAAGTACGTCTCGACGACCGCGTCCCGCCAGGAGAGGCGGTCGGCGAGCGCGCCCCGCAAGGCCGGTGCGCCCAGCTCGAACGTGCTGCGGAAGTCGCTCGCATATTCGCGGGCGATGGCGTCGCGCTCGACCGCCAGGGCCATCACCTCGCGCAGCGTCGCGCTGGGCGTGCCGCCCACGTCCTGGTCCGGCGTCCGGCCCAATCCCCCCGGCGCGGCCAGGCGGATCGCGGCATACGTGTCGCGCGCGTCCGCTACGGTTGTCGCGGCGAGTGTGGCGGCGAGCCGGGCGCGCAGGGATGCGCCGGGGGCGCCCGGCGTGAGCGCCGCCCGCGCGAGCGGGGCGAGGAGCAGAACGAGGCCGAGGTTCGTGTTGGACGGCGCCCAGTGGGCCGTGGCTTCGACGGCGGCGCGGATGGTTGCGCCCAGCGGTCGCTCGCCGGCGGCGGCAAAGGCGGGGCCGATGGCGGCGGCGCTCGCGAGGAAATCCTCGTAGCGCGCGTCCCGGAACCCCGCGAACGGCGAGACGTTGCCGGGTTTGGGCGCGCTCGCTTCGAGCAGACAGGCGAGCTGAGCGGCGGCGGCCACCTGCGCCGCCTCCGGCGTGGCGCTCACAGCCGCGCCACGCGCCCGATCAGCAACTCGACGATCGCTGCGGCGACGTCGAGCGACGTCGCCTCCTGCAGGCCGCGCCAT
>WNGJ01042239.1_pt1 | contig 12207 bp, 13 predicted proteins | sample 5400611 | NCBI WGS metagenome assembly WNGJ01 (sample SAMN13153375, study PRJNA577476) | soil metagenome | isolation source: 40 cm soil or saprolite under Garry oak tree replicate 1 | place: USA:California | collected 2016-06-15 | reverse complement strand
AGTCTGGATAGTCACCGCAGAATCGGCGATACTGTTCATGTCTGTCTCCTTGTTGGGAACGATTTTCTTTTTCCACATCAAGGAGACACATTCTTATGCTGGTTCGCTACTGGTTACATCTCGTTGCGCAATTCGTGGGACCTTCAGGAACGATCAGCCGAAGCATCCTGCGATATGGGGGAGGTATACCCTGAGTCGCACGACCCACGAGGGGATGCCGCTCATCGCACACAAAAGGATCCCAGGACTCTTTGGACCAGGCGATCCGCTCCGGCTCTTGTGGGATATTGAGCAGCAATATATTGTGCCAACCCTGTAGAGTAGCCGGTAAGAGGAGTAACTTTATTATGCCCAGTTGGGCGGAGCTGAACGAGCGTCAACAGCAAAATATGCAGGCAGTCTACGAGATGGATCAGGAGCAAGAAGCCGATGAGCGCAGCTTGTGGAAGCGTGGTGGCACACCGCGCCCTGCTCGTGAATGGCGCTGGATAGAGTATGGTGTCTTCAGCGGCGTTGGTTCAACGCTCTACACGAAACTGTACCTGCGTAAGCTGATCGATGAAAGGACTGGCTCGACATTCAATGCCCCGGAAGCGCGCGGATTCATCAAATGTAAATATACAGACCTGCGACGCAATGTGGATAGGACGTTCGACCGCTTTCTTATGCTCCAGATCACCAAAGAGGGACGGGCGATTGTGTGATCTGCCACTGGTGCGAAAGCCTATCGACCTGGCACGCCTGGGACGCTTAGAGAATGGCACTGGAAAGCCATGGCTGAGGCATGGAAGGGCAGGCCTGCAGGTGTCAAGGATGAGAACGGCTATTATGGACACATCGGCTGGAATACCTGGCTGCGACTCAGAGATTACAAGGCCGGTGCATTGGTAGAAGAATATCGAACCGGCGGGCCCTACCTGGCGCATGTCGGCTACCCGGTAGACATTCACTGGATCCGCCTCAAGCCATTCGGCGAGCAATTCTATCGCGATAACTGGCAGCACTACCGCGAATTGTACCCCGAGGTGGATACACCTTTGCCTGATTAGACCTAATTATCTTGACCAAGTATACCTGGTGGTAAATTGCGCTCTATAATCTTAAGAGCTTCCTCTCGGCTAAGAGTACAGTCCACTAAATCACGAAATTGCTTAGAGGTTTCAAGACCCAACTGATGGGCCATTTCCGATACTCGGTTAGCCCCTAATGAGTGCCTAGCGCCTTGGGAAAGACGTGTCCTGGAGACTTGCTTTTTTTGGTCGTTGTAGATGATATACTGCCGATCTTTGCTCTCTCGACATACCGCTTGCATCTTTTTGATAAGCGCTTTTTCCACTTTATCCGAATCAAGTCCAGCCATTCTACTTATGCCATCCTAATAAGATCACGAAGATATTGAAGCTCTGCCCGTAAGCGCGGTCCCAATTCTTCTTCATCAGCTGTGAGTTCATCTAATTCCTCTGAAAGGATACGCCTGAATTCTGCCAGCGCCTGTGTTCTTGTTGAGCCTACAGCATGTATGTGGAAGCGTGGCTCACTAACTATAACCTCCCCATCGTCATACGCGATCGTCACACCTAATGGACGAGTAAGCCATTTTTCGCCAGGTAAATGACCAGTGATCTTGAGAGAAGTCAGGGGAGGGAGGATAGATTGCTCAGAGGCCATTTTTGCATTAGGCAAACCAGAGAAATGAATCTCTGGAGCAGCGCTAGTTGCTCCTACGTTAGCTTTCACAGCGATAGTATCCATCTCTGCATACCCTTTCATTCCTGAATTGACTCCTGAGAGGAAAACTTATCTAGCTCAGTTTGTAAGGCATCGATAAGTCCTTTTACAAGGCTGGGAGGGATAACAACCTTACTGACGCACTCTGCCTGAATTGATCCCATTTCTTGAAGTTTCGCTTTATTTTCTTCAGGCGGGCCTAAAAGTATGGGAAGCTGCATTTCAAAGAAAGAGATGGTGAACTCCGATTGACCAGCCTGTACAAGCACATTATTCCCATATCGACTTTGAAGACCCTCTGGAAAATGCCAATTGACACGAAGAGTTATTTCATCTGATTGTTGCTGTTCTTGCTCTATCTCTTCACTCATAGATGCACACTCTTTCTCGGTTGAAGTATGAAATCTTTCCTTCCATCCACTCAGCATATTACCACTATAATCCTTATCGGTAAAAAACGCAAATTATTGTTCAGGCTAGCTTTATGGATCCGGACAAAAAAATAGAGGGTAACAAGTGTGTTACCCTCCGGGACACCAATAAGGGGTGCCCTACAGGATCTTACCAGCGGCTATCGCGGCTATTGCGCCTGTCACCACTGCGCTTACGGGAATTGCCACTATCATAGCTGCTCCCGCTATAGATGTAGCTGTGCGAGTCATCGCGACGAGAACCGCGAGAGGGTTGCTGCGACCGGAAGCAATCACTGCAATACACCGGGCGCCCTTCACGAGGCACAAATGGTACCGTCGTTGGCTTTCCGCAGCTAGCACAAGTGGCCGCAAACTGTTCAGCACGTGGGCGCGGTGAGTATGACTGACCACTACCACCGCCACTGCGACGGGCAGCACGGCAATCTGGGCAACGACCGGGAAGGTTAGTCAATCCTCGGCTGGCATAAAACTCTTGTTCGCCAACGGTAAAGGTAACTCTTGTTCGCCAACGGTAAAGGTGAAGTCCTGACCACAGTCACGACAGGTAAGGGTACGGTCCTGGTAATTTTCAACGGACATCATAGGTTTCTATTTCCTCTTTGTTGTATTCGCTCCGCCAAACAACATGTTTAAATTTAAATCGAATGGGATGGTACTTGCAGGAGAGACCTTTTTGTAAAGACCTTTTACAGGAGGGACATATCTCGAAGTGATCGTTAGGCAGTGTTTATCTTATCTTCCAGGCGACGGAGCGAAACCAGGGACTGAATACTACTTACCTTTAATTGATCCCAAACCACACTGTTATTATAACACACCAATGCAAGTAAATATTCCCCCTTTCCCCCGTTCCGGTTTTGCGTCGTAAGCTGGCCGCCTATCCACTCCAGTTTTTAGCCAACTTTGACCTGACTTTTGATGAGAAGTGGTAGTTCGTTTTACCCCGCTTTAGCCACCCCAGGTAATAAATTTGGTCGGCTTGATGCGAATGGGTTGCGAATAGTCTTCAGCCAAACACTCTGGATCTACTCCCATAGTTTTTATCAAGGAAGCATATTTTTCGCCAAAGGCGGGAACTATCACGTTTTGTGACGGCTCGCTCAGGAGCTCTGCCTCACCCTCGACGGTTACTACATCCCCTCCTTGCTTTGTTCCATCGAGGGCAAGCGTGATATGGGGATTCCGCTCAAATCAAAAATAATGCCTTCAAGAAACGGCCTAAAGTTACATTTATGCAAACAGCATTTGGTCTTGTTCTATCACTTCCAATTGTGGATTCGCAAGCCAGATCTGCCCTTTACCATAGAGGACAAGTCCAAAGCGAATGAAGGAAGCATCTTCAGCAACGGGTATGGTGGCTTCATACCTCATCCAGTCATGGGTTCCCCGCACCACGTTTTCTGGCCTCAATCTCTCTTCTCGCCTACTCGTCCGAATGTAGAGGCCGGCCTGCTGTTCAACCTGTTCGACTTTGACCTCACCTGAGAAACGAAGCTGTTTTCCTCGATAGTCGTCCGCTTTGATGGTTTGTCTCAGCGTTGCCAGCACTGAAGGGGAAGCTTGAGTTGATCGAAGGAAGGAACTTGATCTCCCTTGAAGACCCGATGTCACGACACCACTCTTATGCCTCGTTCGAGGGCCTATCGTTTTCCAATGGTGAAGATGCTGCTCAAAACGCATGTTTGCCGGGTGCTTCAACCATGATCGTTGCTCTACTCGCTTCAGCACAAGACGCCACATGAAATTTCTTATGATCCCTATCGGTGCGCTCAAATACTCAAGAGCAAGGGCGGAAACAACCGTTGCAACAGAGACGTGAGGCTGCGAGGTCTGTTGCCGTACGCAAAGCACTTCTCTCACCATCTGGATAACTGCGTCACGAAACGAGGGCAACCACAAACCCAGGACGCCAGGGATGCCTCGTTGGCGATAGGCGTCTTGACAACACTCGCGAAAAAGCTGGATGGTGAGGTCGCCGTACGGTCGAAAGTAGGATGTTGGTCCGAGACCGCGAATCAGCGTGCGATACACAGACACAGAAAGCCTGATAATCCATGGCGAAGAGGGAGGGGTTCGCATTAGCGTGCCTCCTCGATGGATGGTGTGGAGAGCAGGTCGCGAAGCCCTCGCCTCGTTCGGGCGACAACCAGAGCTTCCTCCAAGCGTCGGACCTCTGCCAGGACCACTTGACGACCAAGCTCGGTCAGACGGTAATAGTGGCGGCGTTCATCATCGAGTGCGGGATCAGGCCGGACATCCGATTCCTCGATGAGACCATCTTCCACCAAATGCTTGATTGAGCGATACAAGGTAGCTGGTCCAAGACGGAGTTTCCCTTTGGTATGCGCGGAGATATCCCGCATGATACGGTATCCATGTCGCTCGCCATCGCCAAGCGACAGGAGGATATGGAACACCGCAGGTGTGAGCGGCACGATCGCTTCCGGGTCACGTGCAGAAGAGGACATCTTTCTTCTCCTCTCTCAAGAACAGAATCACCATATATTCACATTGATACTAGTAGTGCCAATATGGATATATTACCGAAAAAGAGAGACCGTGTCAATGCTGCACATATATGGTACCCATAGGATTGCCGCTAATCTACAGTGAATACGCTCATCATGGGGGATATCACTACTATCCCACCGACGACCAGGTGCGGGCATGGCTTGTCGATGCCTCATCTACCGTGTTAGAGATCGCAGAAGATGATGACTATCGGCATTATTTGACGAGAAAGAAAGATGAGGTGGGATGGAAAATGCCCATCTCCTTCGAGATCTCATGTTCTCAGTGATGTAGCCTTATTATCTGTAACATTGATGCTCTGCACTGAATGTCCCATCAGAGCGACCATGTTGTCGAACCCAGTCTCGTAGACTTGAAAGGTCAGACGCACAAACTGTTCTGAGAAAATTCTTGTGCTGCCATTGAATTCAAATTTCGTCATTCATCACCAAAGTAATCCAAGTCTACCTTTTTCACGATATACCTCGACTCTTCGGTAACTCCAACGTCATGATCTATCATTAGCTGAGCCAGCTGCTCTCCATCAATTAAGATGATTTTCAAATTTTCAATACCATTGGCATAGTTTCGTGCCTGTTGTGAGAAATTTGATGTGGTAATGAAGACTCCCTTTCGGGCTTTCTTTCCGATCAAAGCACCTACAAACCCCTGCACGACGGGGCCTCCAACCGTTCCTTCCCACCGCTTGGCTTGCAGATAGATCGCATCGAGGCCAAGCTTATCTTCTTTGATAATGCCATCAATTCCCCCATCTCCAACCTGACCAACGGCTTGACCAGCGTCTTTTCGAGAGCCACCATAGCCCATTGCAACCAGTAAATCGACGACCAGACTTTCAAAGAACTTTGGGATATCTTATCAAATTTTCGCTGTTTTCCACTCGGTAGCATTTCATTTCTGTCGATCTCACCTAGCCCAAATTGCTGTGCTAACGTCTCAATGACTTCAGATGTACTGTGTTCCTTCCCATCACCCGTGATTTTCAACAAAGGGAGCATGAGACTCTGGAATTCTGGAATCGCCATACCTAGCCTCCTAAAATAGAGTATCTATAGTTGGTTGAATTGAGGGGGGTCAAGATAAATTAGGTCAACGCTCTCATCAGGGATAGACTCGCGCAAAATACCGAAGTTATCGCCGTAGAACAAGGTGTTCTCGGGGTTCGGCTTTGTTGGCATGCTGTTCCCTCCGCTCCAATACTACTTTCTCAGCAGTATATCATTACTTGACAATGGGTGTAGTACTGCACGTATTATCTTTCACCCGCCTAGTTGCTATAAACGACCTGCCATTACACATGAAAGTGGAGAGCTACCCAAATTAAGTAAGTTAGCTTGCTTGTAGTCGCTCGTTCGACAAAGGTTGTTTTTGTTCCTCAAACACCGGGCGTTGGCTCCTGCGCCAGCAAATTGACCTTTTCAAGCACCTAGTGCGCCTCTTTAGGCGAAAGAGCTAGCAACGCTTTGAAAAAATCCGGTTTGTGTGTGATGAGCCATTCAGCTGGCATTATCGTCCTCGTTTCCTATATCTGACGAGATGTTTGTTCAAGAAAGAGAGCTAATTGGGAGATAACGACGCTATCTACTTTAGAACTTCATTGCTGTCTAACTTGCCTATTGATATGCTCAAAGTAGTCGAACATAGGCATGACATTATAGGTTGATATAAACAGCTTTTGTAACTCTTCAGGAGGAGACGGCCAAATCAGATTCATGCAAAATTTAGGCATAATGCTCCCCAATTCTCTATAATATTCATTTTGTTCTCCCTCTCGAAGATGCGACTTTGCCCAATCTGCTGCTGAGCCAGCAATTACATCTGCTAGCTGTAGCCCTGCAAACTTCTTTGAATCTTCCAGGCGCGTTTCCTTGACATTGATAGGAAAAGCGTAATCCCTATCTGGTCCAAAGAACGCTGGTGGTTGCTTTGGGTCAGAAATAGCAGTCCAAAAACGAAGTTCCGCTGACATTCTGGAGGAATCATCGTGTATCAGTGTGATTTCACCGGAGATACTCTTCTGCCAATTTGCCATAAGCGCTATAGTTCCGGTTAGTCCTATCTCAAGAGGCCTTGTCGGTAACTTTACACCCTCATATTCAGCTTTGAATTGGTTTAGCCATTGATACCTATTGGTTTGTGCAACCAGTGAAAGCCAGCGTAGCTCATTTATGCCTTCGAGATACCTTACTTGAGAAAGCAGACTAAAGAACTTATTGTAGGTACCTGCATTGAGAGAACGCATCATGTTCTGAAAGCTCTTCAACAAATCTTCACAAAATTGTTTTCCTCCAAGAGTAGGAAGCTTGTAAAACAGCAAATTTGCTAGAGCGAAATCATCACCGAATTCATATAGATTTATACCTTCTTCCTCCAATATAATCGGGGCAATGATGTGGTTAACAAGTTTGAGAAACACTACGAAACGCTTATGAGCGACGAATATTTTTACCGATTCACGATTCTTTGAAATTTCCTCAAGGAAGTCAAGTACTATGTAAGGACGCTTCCTTAAGGTATTGTATTTAAGTTCGCTTGATGCTACTTTTTTGAAAACACTCTCTTTCATTCTCTGACTCTCGATTTCAGAATAATGAAGAGTTGCCAGTACGAATATAGGTTGGTCTATATTCAGTAAATCTTGACCTGTATAACCGCTTTCGTCTAAGAAGATAGTAGTCATTAAGCTCCCTTTCTACCCTAATTACAGCAAATTAAGCTTTCTCTCACTGCCCCTCACTCAAACACCAACTCTCCTTGCTCACCTCTCAGCACATTCTCCTTCGCGCCATTGCCATGCTTTTTGCTACCACCCTTCTTACTCTTTTTCGCCCCCTTCTCATGCAACCCCTGTGCCACCTCCTCCGCGTACCGCTCATGATTCAACCTCAACAACCGACCCAACACCTCTCGCCGCGCCTCCTCGCTGATCGTATACCGCACCCCCTGCTTCGTCTCATGAAAACCATGCCCCAAATCCAGATCATCCCACCCATACGCCCTCGCCACCGCTTCATCCATATCTTTATGTAAAGTTCGCAACTGCACAATATCCTCCGCTGTCTCATGTGGATCATGGAAACGGTTATAGGTTTTCGTGAGTCCTTCTTGACGTGAGAGCATAATGGATTGACGGTGCTGGTAGTAGCACTTACCTATATCTTCAAGTCTTTGCATATTGTTAGGAAAAGGGAAGGTTTCAAAGCAATCAGAGGGAGTATAACGCATCCTAGTTTCAAGAGTTGAACCACAAAACCGTGCCCAACCGTCATGAAATGTACATTGAACAATAGCAAAGTAGGCATCCGACTCTGTAGCAATTACGCATAGCGCGTCTGAGTATACAATACCTCGAGGTTCCCAAGCACAAACCATATATTTTGAGACTCTTGGGATTATTAACACACGCTTCATACTTGCAATGGTGTTGTAGAGGGCTGGACGTTTCTCTGCATAAATCCACCACTTTTCAGGCAGTGGTTTTCTTGAGATGTATTCTCCCTTCTCATTCTTCCGCTGTCTTTCTGGCTTTACCTTCTCTCGCACAATTTTTATACAGTCGGGGTATGCTTCAGCTTCTTGCAAAGACCAGTTGTGGAAGTTAATTACCCAGCGACTAGGTGATTGGTCAAAACGAGAGTTCAAATCATCGCCACTTAAATAAGGAAACAATGCGTTTTTGTTATTCAGGTTTTTATTTAATAGCAAATTAGCTTCCTCTGGCTCTAAAACAAAACCTGATCCGTATACTTTAGAACCTTCAAAAGATTTATCTGCGTTAGCAACAAGTACATAAGGCTTACCATCGGTTATTCCTAATGGCATTAGAAACGAAGTAATACCTTCAACTGATTTCTCATCCAACACGTAAAGACCATGCCAATCACCTCGTCTCAACCAAACATGAGCTACTTCTAAGCTAGCCATTCCAGGCCACTTGCGACTAGGTACTGCACGCAGTACTGTCCAACCTAATGCTATCATTTGATCTAGCCCCACCTCACGAGTTTCACCTTGAGCGATGGTATTAGTTGCTAGCAGTCCACATTGCCCATATTGGCGTATCAGCCAACCAGCACGTAGAAAAAAATAAGCACACAAATCGGCCTTGCCACGTCCTTCATAAGCTACATTTCCTATCAAATAATCCCGGTAGTCAGTGCCAAGAGCAGCAGTAATCTTACTACCTCCCTGAAAAGGCGGATTGCCCACAATCGCTGTAAACCCTCTCTCGTCCTCCAAGCCTGTTGCAAATACTTCAGGGAACTCAAGCGGCCAGTGGAAGGGGCGTCGTCCCTTCAGCAGTTCATCAACCTCTGCTCTTACCTCTTTGAAGGTGGCTCGACTATTGGATTTGCCTGTCTCTGTGAATGCTTGCCTTCTTGCGTCCTCGTAGGCATTGACCAGCACGGCATATTCCGCGTGGAGCGTGTCCTGCAACAGTACCTGTCGTTTGGGGTCGCAGAGTGCCGTGGCTATCAGAAGATCGGCACCGAGCTTGACCAGTTCCATGGCCTCTTCGGCTTCGGCTAGCAGGCGGGCTTTGGCTTCGGTGTCGCGCACGTCGCGTTCGGGCAGCGTATTGATCTGGCGACGGAGTTTGAGGGCTGTATCCAGTGACCATTGCATCGATGGTGCTATAAAGGAGAGCTGGTGCAGTTTTCCAGGCTGAGGCTGCATCGACCACGTATTGAGTTGGCGCAGGTTGACGCCCAGTAGCGAGTCACCGCAGCGTAGGGCGTGATCGAGGAAGGTGAAGGGCTTGTTCTTGTCGAGGGTGATCAGCCAGAGCGAGAGCTTGGCCATCTCGACGGCCAGCGGGTTCTTGTCTACGCCGTAGATGCAGCGTTCGGCGATCAGGCGCGTCGCCAGGGCCAGCCGCTCATCTGCGTCTTTGGGCAGTAGTGTCTCGTCTACCGCACCGCTTGAGGGCTGGCCATCCGGCGTGATATGTGGCTTCCCTGGCAGGTGTTGCTCAGCATTTTCCCAGGCCTGGACCAGTTTGGCAGAGAGGTAGCGACAGGTCTGCACGAGGAAGGCTCCCGATCCCATGGCAAAGTCGCACACCTTCAGCTTGAGAATATCGGCAGCCGGGCGCAGTTGCCACTCTGCTGGTGGCTTGCCCTCTGCCGGGCCAACATACACCAGCGGGTCAAGCGTATGCTGGACAATCGGCTCGGTCAGGCTCCTGGGAGTATAGTGTGTGCCCGTGCTACGGCGGTCGCTACCCTGCGTGACATAGACCGAGCCAGCGGTAATCACGACTGGTCTGCCAAAGGTATCCGTGCGCAACAGCCCGGCAAAGGGCAGCACGTGCTCACATAATTCAGCATTGTTGTCGCACGCCGCCATCAAACTGCTTCGACTAAAACGTTTGGGCATAGGCGATACCGCCAACGCACTCTTGATGGCACTGCGGCTGCACCCCGTCTGTTTGCGCCCGGTGGGCCGTATGGTCGAGCAAGCCTTCATAAACATGGCCGATCTGCTCAATATCCAGGGCGCGGAACGAGAGGCGTCTCCTCTCGCTTGACCCACCTTGCACGCGCACCTGCAGGAACTGTAAGGCTTCCAGCAGGTGCAGCACGGTGCGGTTATCGATCAGCAGCGGCTCAGCTGCCTGCTCACGCCAGGATGTGCCAGAAGTGCGGCCTTCCAGGAACGCATAGCGGTCGGGGTCGAAGAGATGCCCACCATAGGCGGGTAGGCGCAGATCCTGGTGCTGCACGCCCCCATAGACCACGCGAAAGACAGCCAGCAAACGACTCCAGGCATCGTGCCGCCGCTCTAAAACTTCTTCGCCGTACTGATCGGCCTGCTCACGCAGTTGGGCTTGCAGCGTCGAGATGGCATAGTACTGATCATAGAGCAGTTCGCCCAACAACAGCATGCCGCGCTCCTCTGCCGACAGGAGGAAGACCAGGCGCATCATCACGGTCAGCGCAGCCTCGTAGAGTTCCGTCTCTTGCAGATCACCCAATAGGGTGCGCTGGCGATCCTTGTCGATGCGGTCAAGCGACTGCACCAGCACCTCAACAGCCTGGCGTACCTGGTAGCCCAGCTGGTTCGTGACCTCTTGCTGGTTATTGGCACTCTCACTGAGCAAAGCTTCAAGGGTTTCATCGTCAGGCACACCAAAGAATCTCTGCACGCGCAAGAGGCTACGGAAGGCCCGCAAGGTCACTGGCTCCTCAAGCCAGAGCGCAGCATACCACGAAGCAAAGCCCGTCGTCTCGTTAGCCGGAGCATCGACGAGCATCCAACGTTCACCGTTGGTAATCAGCCCCAAGCGCACGCCAGTCGCCCGTAGCAGTTCCATCATGCGTGTGGCCGGTGAGGCTTTCCAGTGCGCACCTGCCAGCGGCTTCTCCAGGTCTTGTCCGGCAGCGTATAGTTGAATCAGCAGGCGCGGCTTGCGCTCATCTGGCGAGACAAGGGCCATATCCGGGCGCACCGTCTCGTTTTCGTCGGCGATGGCAGCAAAGAGACCCAGAGGCAAAGCCGGACCCTCAGCCACATACTCCCTCGGCATATCCAGCACACTCATCAACACATAACGTAGCCATTGCCTATGAATGGCCGGATCAGGTCGTGTCCCCGCCTGATTATCGGCCCACTCATCATAGGCCATACGCAAGAAGCGGCTCAACTCAGGCTCATGCGCGTCCAGCCCCTGAGGAAAGACGCGCAGCAAGACAGGCATACTCAAAAATGGGCCGGACACCTCCAACAACGACAACCACTCAGCATGATGACGCGCAATCGACATAGCTACAACACCTTCCTAAAATACCCGAACAACTTTAACACTCTCCCGTAGGTGCCCTTACGACTGCCAAAACGATCGGGCTCTCGCGTAGGGGCGGGGACGGCTGTGGAGCAGAGGTGGGGCCCTTGTGGCTCTACCTGTCTCCCAGACAGGGTTCCCGCCGTTCCTTTGGTTGCTCTCCTCCACATCATTTTGGACGCCCCTCTGACGTGAGCTAGACACTCATCATGAGACTCACCGTCGCCATTATAACGTATGAGGGCAACTCTCTCAATGAGAGGTGAAGTACATCTCCGAAAAAGTGCTTGTGTCTGCTTTTCCCCAACAAGACCCTACCTGTGGTATCATAGGCGTGGAAGCCTCTCTCGAAAGCTTCGTGCGCCCTTGTATACTCGTGTCCTTGCATCTTGGAGAGAACGCATCTATGGCTGATCGTGTCGGACAACAGCTCGGCTATTACCGCCTGCTGCGCAAAATCGGGCAGGGAGCTTTTGCTGAGGTGTATCTGGGAGAACACCAGTACTTAGAGCGACTGGCTGCCATCAAAGTCCTGCATATGCAAATAGAGCCAAAGACGCACGAGCAGTTTCGCCGCGAGGCCCGCACCATTGCCCATTTGCAGCATCCCCATATTTTACAGGTCCTTGAGTTTGGCATTCAAGACCAGATCCCGTATCTCGTGATAGAATATACGCCAGGTGGCACCTTGCGGTCGCAGCACCCCAGAGGCACACGTCTGCCCTTAGA
>WNGJ01006727.1_pt1 | contig 12210 bp, 10 predicted proteins | sample 5400611 | NCBI WGS metagenome assembly WNGJ01 (sample SAMN13153375, study PRJNA577476) | soil metagenome | isolation source: 40 cm soil or saprolite under Garry oak tree replicate 1 | place: USA:California | collected 2016-06-15 | reverse complement strand
CCTCGTCGGAGAACCGGGTATGGGGGGGCGCGACCGCGGGCTTGAGGGCGCACGTGCATTCCAAGAACGAGAGCGTGTTCTTCCCCGGCGGGCTGCTGCTGGGGCTGGCGCTGGTCGGGCTGGCGGGGGCGCCGTACACGCGGCGCCTGCGCGCCGGCCTGATGCTGGGAGCGCTCACCTGCGCGGTGCTCGCGCTCGGCTTCGGCCTCACCGGCTCCGGCTACCCCTACCGGCTGCTCTACGACTACGCCCCCGGCTGGGATGGCGTGCGCGTGCCCGGCAGGGTGTTCACGACTGCCACGCTGTGCCTGGCGCTGCTAGCGGGCGCGGGCGCGCAGCTGCTGGCTGCCTGGGCAGGGCGCTGGGGACAGCGGCGCTCGCTGTCCGGGCTGCCCGCGGTGGTCGGCGCAGCGCTCGCGGTCGGCATCGTGGGCGAAGGCGCGGGGCACCTCGGCCACCCGGTCGTGCCGCAGCCCGCGCGGGCCGAGACCGGCTTGCCGGCGCCGGTCCTCGACCTGCCCACCGATGGCGCCGCCGACCGCGTGTGGCAGTACTTCTCGACCGACGGCTTCTACCCCATCCCCATCGGCAACAGCACGTTCGATATCCCGGTCGTGGATGACCTGCGCGGCGGGATGGGCGCGTTCCCCGATCGCGCCAGCGTGGAGAAGCTCCGCTACCTGGGGATCCGCACGGTGGTGCTGCACCTGAAGCTGCCCAAGCTGCCGGGGATCGCCGGCTACGCGCTGCCTGAGCCGCGCGACCCCGCGGCGGCGGCGAACAAGCCGGTCACGGGCCTCGGCGTCCTTAGGCGGCGCGTCGGTTCGATCGTGATCTATCAGATCGGCCCTGGCCCGAAGGCGCTGCACTGAGCTGCGGATGAGCATCTCGCAAGCCGGGACGGCTGGAGCGCACGCGCACCTCGACGACGCCACTCCAGCGCGGCGCAGGCCCGCGCCCGCCAGACGCCTGCGGAACAAGCGCACGGCGCTCGCCGCGATCGTGCTCGTGGGACTCACCTCGGCGACGCTGCTGCAGAGCTGGTCGGACAACCAGAGCTCGCACTACGACCTGATCCGGGCGCTCGACGCGGGCCGCACCACGATCGACTACGGCCCGTACCCGACCAAAGACAAGGCCTTCTACAGGGGACACTGGTATTCGGCGCGCGCTCCAGGGCTCGCGCTCTACTCGCTCCCCTTCTATGAGCTGCTGAAGGCCGCAGACGCGCCGGCTGTCGCCCGCGCCTCGCGCGCCCTGCGCGGTGAAGACGAGATGATCGACTTCGTTGGCCTGTGGGCCACAGTTCTGCCCGCCGTCGCCCTGCTCCTACTGGTGTGGCGTGTGGCCGACCGTTTCGAGCCCGGCTACGGCGCGACCACGGCGGTCGTGCTCGGCCTGGGAACGATGCTGCTGCCGTTCTCAACGCTGCTGTTCTCGCACGTGCTCGCTGCGACGCTCGGCTTCGGCGCCTTCGCGCTCATGCTGCGCGAGCGCGCCGGTCCACCCCGGCCCCTGCTGCTCGGGCTCGCGGGCCTGGCGATGGGCTATGCGATCAGCTCGGAGTACCCGCTGGCGTTCGTCGCGATCGTGCTCGGCGCATACCTGCTCTCCCGCCCGGGCGCGTTCCGAGGAGCGCTGGTCGTGAGCAGGGCGGGCGCGTACGTAGCGGGCGGGATCATCGGAATCGTGCCGCTGCTGCTCTACAACCACGCCGCCTTCCACTCGTGGACGCATCTGGCCTACTCCAACATCCCGCAGCAGCAGCGGGGCTTCTTCGGCATCTCCTCACCGAGCCTGTCGGTGCTCGCGACGCTGCTGTTTGACTCGCGCGGCCTGCTGACCCTATGCCCCGTGCTTGCGATGGGCGCCGTTGGCACCGTGCTCATGTACCGCCGCGGACAGCGCGCGGAGGCGCTCACGATCGCGGGCGTGTGCGCGTGCTACCTGGGCTACAACTCCGGCTACTACCTGCCGTTCGGCGGCGGCTCGATGGGCCCCCGCTTCCTGATCACGATGGTGCCCTTCGTGGGCTTCCCGATCGCCCTCGCGCTGCGGCGCCTGCCTGGACCGACGGTCGCGCTGGCGGGAGCCTCCATCGCCGTGGCGGTGGTCGCCACGATCACGCACCCGCTCGTCGGCTACGAGACCGAGACCGTCGTGTGGGGGCGCCTGCTGCGCCACGGCTTCTTCCAGCCGACGATCGCCTCGGCCTTCGGCCTCGGGCGCGGCTGGGGCGCCATCTGGCCGTTCTTCCTGCTGGCCGGCGCCTCGGTCGCGCTCGCGGCCCGCATCACGCCGCACCTGAGCGTGTCGGCCACCCGGCTGGGCGCGGCCGCGCTGGCGCTCGCGGCGTGGGCCCTGTTCGCCGCGCTCGCTCCGACCCTCCTGGGCATCGATCACCGCGGCCTCGAGAGCATCGTGCGGGCCGGTGATCCAACGGCGCTGCACAAGCACTTCGGCTCCTACCCGCTGAAGGCCCTCGCCCCGATCGGGGCGTGCGCGGGCCTGCTCGGGCTGGCGGCCGCGTGGCGCTGGCGCCGCGAGCCGCCCGCCGCGGTCAGTGGTTAGACGTGCGCACGCCGCATTTGGCCCCGTGCAGGCGCCGGCACACGACCACGTAGCCCATGCGCGGACGGTCGCGGGCGTCGGTCAGGCCCGCGTCGAAGCGCGAGGAGTTCACGCCGCCGGTCCAGTTGTACAGGTATAGCCGCCTGATCTGCGAATTCGAGGCGGCGAGGCTGAGGGTGTAGTTCAGCACCTTGGCCGCCCGCGACAGGCCGGACCCGTGACGGTTCGGGAACGCCCCGCCGAACTGCACGATCCCTCCCGTCTCGGTGAGCCATACCTGGCCTCCGAGCGCGCGGCTCACTTCGCGCGTCCGCCAGCTTTCCAGGCGGTTGACGTCGGAGTAGTCGTGCAGGCCCCAGATGCCCGGCATGACCGTGCGCAGGCGCCCGATCTGACGCTTGAATTCGGCGATGTATTCCAGCGTGGGGCCGATCTTGGCCTCGTCGAGCACGTCGAGGCCGACCACCGTGCAGGTGGTGCACGCGCGCCGCAGCGCCTGGTAGTACTGCGCGGTCGCTTTGGCCGAGGGGCTCGACAGGTAGTGCGGGATGTTGCCGCGGTTGGCCTCGTCCCAGGCCTGGTACTGCCTGACGTGCGGGAAGCGCTTGATGAATTTCTGCACGTCGTGGCCGTACAGCGCCACGCTCGGCAGTCGCGTGGGCGTGTGCTCGGAGTGGTAGAAGGCCACGAGGATCTGCGCGTGCTGTGCTTCGGCGGCGGCGATCCACTCCGTCGCCCGCGCGAGCGAGTCGCGGTGCGCCACCGCGTCGTAGGGTGCGATGTAGCGCGCGATCTTCGTGTGCAGCTGCTGCCACAGCGGGCTGCCGAACATCCGTGCGTACTCATCGCCGATTCCCACCATGTAGCGGGAGGCGGCGTGCGCCGTGGAGCGCACACCGGCGCGCGAGCGCCCGTGTCCGGCGGCGCCGGTCGCGAAAAGCGCGCACGCGAGCATCGCCGCCACGGCGGTCGCCAGCGCGAGCGTGCGCAGGGGTCTCGGTGTTGGTGTCATGGTCATGCTCTAACAGGGTCCAGGGGGAAAGGTTGCCCTCGGAGGCAGATAAGAATTCGTGTGATGGTAGAAAGGCTCGCGGCCGTTTCGGACGGGCGGGACAAGCCTTGCGCGGTCGCTCCGCGCACGGCGCCAGGTCTGCGCCCGACACGTCGGCGTCTGAATGTTCGGCACCCGCCGCCGTTGACCCGGCCCGGTCCGCCTGATTCTTCGCCTCGTTGACCCGGCCTGCTCAGGGCCCGTGCCCAGGCGCGCAAGCGCCGATCGCCGGCGGATATGCTTGTATCGAGGGTGTGCCGGGAAGACTGGTCGGCGCCTCGATCGCCGACCCCGAAGGAGCTCCCTTGTCGCACCCGGCCAGCGTCAGTGCAAGATCGCGCCCACAGGACTGAGCCGAGATGTCTTCGGCCGCGGCGGTCCCGCTGTTCCTGGGCTCATTGGCCGTCACGCTGCTCGCGGCCCGCCTGTTTGCCCGCAGGCTTGACCGGCTCGGCATGCGGTTCGGTCTGCCGGAGGCGCTGATCGGCCTGCTCACGGCGCTCGCGGCGGATGGCCCGGAGATCTCATCCGCGCTCGCCGCGCTGATCAAGGGTGACCGCAGCGTCGGCGTGGGAGTGCTGGTCGGCTCCAACGCATTCAACCTGGCCGCAATGATCGGCCTCAGCGGCCTGCTCGCCGGCGGTGTCTGCCTGTCTCGGACGGTGCTGGCGCTGGAGGGGTTGATCGGCGCGGCGATCACGCTGATCGCGGCCGCGATCCTTCTCGGCTGGCTGTCCGCGCCGATCGCGGCCATTCTGGCGGGCTGCCTGCTCGTCCCGTACCTCGTGGCCGTGACTGCCGGGATGCATCGATTTACCGCTGCGCGGCCAGCGCGGCATCCTGCGCGTCGGATGGCCCGATCGCTCGGGCAACGATCGCCGCGGGAGGTCGGGCAGCCACCATCGAGCGACCCGACGCATCACCTGCTTGCGCTCGCCGTCGCGGACATCGCGCTGATCATCTTGGGCTCGGTGGGGATGGTGCAGGCGGCCCTCACGCTCGGCGGGCGCTGGCACGTCTCAAGAGCGGTGCTCGGCGTGCTGATCCTCGCGCCCCTCACCAGCGTGCCCAACGCCATCACGGGCGTGCGCCTCGGGCTGGCGGGCCGCGGCGCAGCGCTGGTGGGCGAGACGTTCAACAGCAACACGATCAACCTCGGGGGCGGCGTGATCGGCCCGGCGCTGTTCACGAGCGTGGCCGTGACTACCACCGCGGCAAAGATCCAACTCGGCTGGCTGATCGCGATGACGCTCGCATGCCTGGCCATGCTCGCGCGACGCGGCGGCGTTCGGCGAGCCGGAGCCGCGGCGCTCGTCGCCATGTATGCCGGCTTTGCGGCGCTTCAGCTCGCCTGACACGACCAACGACGAACGGGGCGGGAGTCCCTTCCCGCCCCGCCGCTGCGCTCTGCGTGGCGACCCTGGCGTCCTGCCGGGGAGGTCGCTCCGCGAGCCGCTCCCTCGCCGGCGCGCGGTCGTACCCACAACAGGAGCCAGACGGTGGCACGTCCGCGCGCCTCGCGAGTAACCCAGCGGTGAACGACTCGTGACCGACCGGTGACCCCGACTGTCGTCCGGGCGCCGCGCCGGGCCTCAAGCTGGGCCTCGCCGGCGCCGAGTGGCGAGGGAGGCGGTGACACACATAAAGCTCGGCAACAGAACCGCGGCGGTGATCGCGCTGCTCGCCCTGCCCGGCGGCGCGGGCATCGCCGGCGCGCCCGCCGCCGCCGCCGCACCGCTGTCGCCCGCCGACTACGGCGCCGGGGCCCTCTGCTCAAGCCCCGCACCCGCTCAGTCGGCCTGCCTCGGGCTTGCGCTGCTCGCCAAGGCGCCGCTATCGCATCCGGGGGCACGCGCGCTGGCGCTTTCGCGGCGCGCCACCGGCCCTTCCTCGACGCCGTCGGGGCCGGCCACCGAATACACACAGCCGCTCCCGGGCCTGACGCCGCAAGGCCTGCGCAGCGCCTACGGCCTCGCGGGGACGCCCACGCCGGCGAGTACCCAGACGATCGGCATCGTGGACGCCTACGACGACCCCAGCGCCGAAGCGGACCTTGCGAGCTTCGACAACCAGTTCGGTTTGCCCTCGTGCACGGGAGGCGAAGGCTGCTTTCGCAAGGTGAACGAGGAAGGCCACGCCTCTCCGCTGCCGCCGTGGAAAGGTGAAAGCTCAGAAAAGGGCTGGGCGGAGGAGATCGCCACCGACATCGAGACCGCGCACGCGGTCTGCCCGAGCTGCCACATCCTGCTCGTGGAGGCAAGATCGAGCTTCGACAGCGACCTGTTCGCCGCCGAGAACGCGGCCGCGGCGCTGGGCGCGACCGAGATCTCGAACTCCTGGGGTGGCAGCGAGCCCCCCACCGACAACGCGGCCTTCAACCATCCGGGGGTCGTGATCACGGCCTCCTCCGGCGACAGCGGCTATTTGAACTGGCTGAGCGAATCCGGGCACTACGCCGACTACCCCGCCAGCTCGCCGCACGTGGTCGCGGTGGGCGGGACCCGCCTGCTGCAGAGCGCGGGGACGTGGGAAAGCGAGACGGTGTGGAACGACGGCGGCGAGCAGGAAGGCAAAAAGACGGGCGCCGGCGCCAGCGGCGGAGGATGCAGCGGCGTGTTCGCCGCCCCGCTGTGGCAGCAGGCCGCGGCCGCCTGGCCGGGCGTCGGATGCGTACGGCGCGCGGTCGCCGACGTCGCCGCCGACGGGGACCCGTACACGGGCGTTGACGTGTATGACTCCACGGCCACGCCGGGGGGCAACAAAGGCTGGACGATCATCGGCGGCACGAGCGTGTCCTCCCCGATCATCGCCTCCGTGTTCGCGCTCGCGGGCGGAGCCCACGGCGTCGAATATCCGGCGCGCACGCTGTATGAAAACGCGCCCAGCGCTGCCTCCGCGCTGCACGACGTGAGCTCGGGCTCCAACGGCGAATGCACGCGTCCGTTCAATGGAAAAACAGGGACATCGGGGTGCACCAGCCTCGAAGAGGCAAGCAGCTGCTCCTCGCGCGGGATCTGCCTCGCGGGCCCAGGCTATGACGGGCCAAGCGGCGTGGGAACCCCGAACGGGATCGCCGCCTTCCAACCGCCTGGCGCGGCCATCGCGGGCGGCGGCAGGGAAGCAGGCAGCGGCGCGGCCGGCGCCTCGGCGGCGGCCGCCGGGTCGGCGGGCGGTGGCCTGGTGGCGCCCGGAGCCAGCGCAAGCCCCCAGCCCGCGCCGTCCTCGCCGAGCGTGCGGCTGGCGAGCGTATCGGCGCTGGCGCTCACCCGCAGCGCGCTGGTCGCGTTGAACAGCGTGCGGCCGAGGATTTCCCGCTTGCGCTTCGCGTTCACGCTCAGCGCCCCCGCGCGGGTCACCGTGACGCTCGCCCGATGGACGCGCTCGCATCGGCGCGGCCGCTGGAGGATCGCGGCGCGGCCGTTCGGCTTCGCCGCCGCCGCGGGACGCACGAGGGCGCACCTGCGCGGCCGCGTGGGACTGGCCGAGGGGCGCTATCGGCTGACGGTCACGCCCGCGCTCGGCGTGCCCGCGTCGATCGTCTTCCAGATCGGCTAGCGCCGCGGCGATGGCGCTGGATGGGCGCGTCCGCGAAGCCGGGAGCCACAGCCCTTCCCGGGCCAGCGCGCAAGCGCCTAACGCGCCGCCGGGCGAGAGTCGAGGTTCTCCGGGGCGCCGTGCGGTACCAGCGCCGCCGGCAGCCGGACGCTGCCGTCCGCGCGCTGGCCGTTCTCGAGCAGCGCGATGATCGTGCGGCCGATCGCGACGGCGGTTCCGTTCAGCGTGTGCAGGGCGTCCGTGCGCTTGCCGCCCGCCCCCGACCGGGCTCGCCGGACGCGGATGTCCAGCCGCCGCGCCTGGTAGTCGGTCGTGTTCGAACACGAGGTCAGCTCGCGGTAGCGGCCCTCGCTTGGCAGCCAGACCTCGCAGTCGTACTTCTTGGTGGCCGAGCTGCCGAGCTCGGCCACCGCGATGTTGACCACCCGGTAGGGCAGCTCGAGCTCGCTCAGGATCTCCTCCTCGATCGCGAGGATGCGCTCGTGCTCGAGCGCGGAGTGCTCGGGGGCGACGAAGCTGAACATCTCCACCTTGTCGAACTGGTGCACGCGGAAGATCCCGCGCGTGTCCTTGCCGGCCGCGCCCGCCTCGCGGCGGAAGCAGGGCGAGAACCCCGCGTAGCGCAGCGGCAGCCGTTCGGCGTCGATGATCTCGCCGTCGTGCAGGGAGGCGAGCGCCACCTCTGAGGTGCCCACCAGGTACAGCTCATCCTCGGCCAGCCGGTAGATCTGCTGCTCGGTGTCGGGCAGAAACCCGGTGCCGAACAGCGCCCGCTCGCGCACCAGCACGGGCGGGATCACCGCTTCGAAGCCGTGTCCGGCGAGCTTCTGGAGCGCCCAGCTCGCGAGCGCGAGCTCCACCGCCACGAGCTCGCCTTTCAGATACGCAAAGCGCGAGCCCGAGAGCCTGGCCGCGCGCTCGGTGTCGATCATCGCCCCCGCCAGCTCGAGGTGGTCGCGGGGCGCAAACGCCAGCTTGGGGATCTCCCCGACCTCCCGCAGCACTTCGTCTTCGGGGCCCGGCGCCGCACTTGGATCGGGCAGGTTGGGCAGCAGCGCGAGCGCCGCCTGCAGCTGCTGCTCGGCGATTCGCGCCTGCTCGGCGCGCGCCTTCACGTCCGCGCTCAGCTGCTTCATGCGGGCAAGCTCCGGGCCCACGTCGGCACCATCGCGCTTGCCCGCCGCGATGCGCTCCGAGTGCTCGCGCTGCTCGGCGCGCAACGACTCGGCCGCAGTCGTCGCCGAGCGCCACTGCGAGTCCTTGGCCACGACCTCCTCTAACGCCGCTGCGAGCGCCGGATCGCGTCGCACCAAGGCCGCGCGCACGTCATCGGGGTCCTCGCGGATACGCCTGAGATCGAGCACTCGCGCCGTCCCCCGCGGCGTCCTAGGGGGTCGCGAGGTCGCTCATCACGGGGTCTTCGGGGCCTGGCGACCGGAGTACTGGGCGAGGAAGGTCGCGACGGCCCGCGCGTCTCCGCCGAGGACGATGTTCTCGGGCATGATCGCGCCCGAGAAGCCGCCGTTCCTGATCGCGTACAGGACCTGTTCGACGTTCTCCTTGCGGATGTTGAAGTTCGGCCCGTTGGTGGACAGGCGGTTCTTGATATTCGTCGCCGATCCCTGGGCGCCGACCACGGACAGGCTGTGGCAGCCCGAGCAGTGATCGCGGAACAGCACCGCGCCATGGTGGTACGGGCTCGAGCTTGAGACCTGGATGCCCTGCGACCCGCACCCGCCAGCAAGCAGCGCGACAAGCACGACCGCCATCGTGACCGATGTTCGCGCGCGAAGGGTCATGCGGGGCGGGGTGAACGGACCCTCATGCGCGGCGGAATATATAGAGCGGCGGCGTGGAGCCTCCGATCAGAAGCCGTGGGCGGTGCTCGCCGCGCGCAGCGCGAGAAACACGACCACCAGTGCCGAGGTCGCCATCACGCCGATCTCGCGGCGCACGATCTGCGCCACGAGCCCCCGCTGCTCGCGCTCGGGCAGGCCTCCGACGGCCTCGGCGCCCGCCAGACCGCGCTGGTCGAGGACCGTCTGCGCGGCGGCCACGCGCAGCTGCTCGGCGACGAAGGCGACCGCCAGCGGCAGCAACGCGTACAGGTAGAAGAGGTGGTCGCGGGGGTAGTTGCCCGCCGCCGCCAGCGAGCCGACGGCGACCACCAGGGTCAACGCCGACCCCTGCCCGACGCGCAGCAGCAGCCAGAACGTGCGTGCGCCGCGGAGACTGGGCTGGCCCACGTACCACAGCCATCCCCCGAGCGCGCCGGAGATCGCGTTGAGCGCCGCCACGGCCAGCGCTGCCGCCACGATCGCGGCGGTCATGCCCGCGCGAGCGGTGCGATCACGCCGATGATATCGAGCCGATTGCCACTATGTAACACTTTGCCACAAGGTGCTATAACACGCGCGCGGTGCTGCGTAGCTACCTCCCAGCTGTCGTCTTCCTCGTTCTCGGCGGCATCGTGGGCGGGGGATTCGCGGCGCTGAACTCGGCCATCGGACCGCGCCGCCAGGCGCGCCACAAGCAGGACCCCTACGAGTGCGGACTGCCCTCGGAGGTAAAGCGGGGCATGCGCTTCGGCATCAGCTTCTACCTGATCGCGATGCTGTTCATCCTGTTCGACCTCGAGGTCGTGTTCCTATACCCCATCGCGGTTGAGCTGCGCGCCTTCGGCAGCTTCGCGCTCATCGAGACGATCGTGTTCGTGGTCCTGCTGCTCGTCGCCTTCGTCTACGTGTGGCGCAGGGGTGCACTCGAGTGGAGGTGAGGCGCGAGCCCCTCCCGCCCGCCTCCGCTGGTACGCCGGCAGCCCCCCAGCACAACGATCCGCACGCCCTACGCGTACGCGAGCTGAACGCCAGCCAGCTGCTGCGGGGAGGAGATCTCCTGGGCGCCAACCGGCCGGCGCACCTGAAGGGAGCCGAGCTCGAACGGTATGTGCAAGACCGTACGCTGACGACGACGCTCGACCGAGCGGTCGCGTGGGCGCGGTCGAACTCCTTCTTTCCGCTCTCGTTCGGGCTGGCCTGCTGCGCGATGGAGCAGTTCCACGCCGCGGGGCCGCGCTTGGACATCGCGCGCTTCGGCTACGAGGCGTTCAGGGCCTCGCCGAGGCAGGCCGACCTGATCATCCTGGCGGGACGGGTGTCGATCAAGATGGCTCCCATCATCCGCCGGCTGTATGACCAGATGCTCGAGCCGAAGTGGGCGATCTCGATGGGCGCCTGCTGCAGCTCGATGGGGGTGTTCAACAACTACGCCCTCGTGCCGGCCGACAAGTTCTTGCCCATCGATGTTCACGTGCCCGGCTGCCCGCCCCGCCCGGAGGCGCTGATGCACGGCGTGCTCAAGCTGCGCAAGATGGTCCAGGACGATCCCGACGCGGGCTGGCGCGAGCGCTACGACGCGGTCGGTACCGAGGAGATCCTGCCCTCGCCGGATGTTGCGCCGGCGGTGAACGTGCCCCTGGAAGGGGACACGGCCGGTGCCTGACGCAACCGAGCTGGAGCTCATCGCCCAACAGCTGCGGGCGGCCGAGGGTTCGGCCGAGGCGGGGTCGGGGAGCCCCGTGCTCGAGACGGTGTTCTTTCGCGGGCGGGCAACCTTGGTCATCGAGCCCGAGCGCGTCGGCGCGGTGCTGGCGCTGCTGAGGGAGCGGGGATACGGGTTCCTGGCGAGCCTCCACGGCGTCGACTACTACCCGCACGAGCCGCGGCTGGGCGTGATCTACGAGCTCCTGGACATGGAGAAGGTCGACCGCATCACGGTCAAGCTGCGCGTGGGAAGCGCCTCGCCGGAGGTCGAGTCGGTCGCACCCGACTGGCCCACGGCCGACCACCAGGAGCGCGAGGTGTACGACATGTTCGGTGTCGTCTTCCGCGGGCACCCGAACCTGCGACGGATCTTGATGCCCGAGGACTACGAGGGCCACCCGCTGAGACGCGACTTCCCGCTGGGCGGCGAGCCCGTGCTGTTCACCTACAACGAGAGCGAGACGCACGGATCGCCGCCATGAGCCCGGGCGAGGAGACGACGCTTTCGGCGTACCGCAGGCGCGAGCAGAGCATCACGCTAGCCCCCGTCGAGGAGCAGATCGGCGCGGGTGCGGAGGGCGCCGGCGCGGGGGCGAGCCGCGAGCTGTTGACGCTCAACTTCGGCCCGCACCACCCCGCCACGCATGGGGTGCTGCGCCTGCTCGTGACCCTGGAGGGGGAGGTCGTGCGCGACATCAAACCGATCATCGGCTACGTGCACACGGGAATCGAGAAGACGGCCGAGGACAAGTCCTACTGGAAGGTGATCCCGGTGGTAGAGCGGATGGACTACCTCGCCTACTACTTCAACGCGATGGCGTTCTGCGGCGCGGTGGAGGCCCTCGCCGAGGTGGACGTCCCCAAGCGCGCCCAGTACCTGCGCGTGATCCATCTCGAGCTGAACCGCATCGCCTCCCACCTGATCTGGCTCGGCTCGAGCGCGCTCGACCTGGGCGCCGTCTCCATCTTCCTGTACTGCCTGCGCGAGCGCGAACGGATCCTGGATCTGTTCGAGATGTCTTCCGGCCAGCGCATGCACACGCGCTACTTCCAGGTGGGCGGCGTGATCGAGGACATCCCCCCCGGGTTCGCGCGAACACTGCGCGAGTTCCTGAAGGACATGCCCAAGCGCGCCGACGAGTACGGCGCGATCCTGAACTCCAACGAGATCGTCCTGCACCGGCTGCGCGGCACCTGCCCGCTGGACGCCGACACGCTCCTGGCGCTCGGGGTGAGCGGCCCCCTGCTGCGCGCCGCGGGCAACCCCTGGGACCTGCGCAAGGCCGATCCCTACAGCTCCTATGAGGACTTCGAGTTCAAGATCCCGGTGGGCACCGTGGGCGACAACTACGACCGCTTCGCGTGCCGGATGGCGGAGATATACGAGTCGGTGAAGATCATCGAGCAGGCCCTCGACGGGCTGCCCGAGGGACCGCACATCACCGGGGACCGCAAGTTCGCGCTCCCCCCGCGGCACGAGCTGGCGACCTC
>WNGJ01015657.1_pt1 | contig 12211 bp, 9 predicted proteins | sample 5400611 | NCBI WGS metagenome assembly WNGJ01 (sample SAMN13153375, study PRJNA577476) | soil metagenome | isolation source: 40 cm soil or saprolite under Garry oak tree replicate 1 | place: USA:California | collected 2016-06-15 | reverse complement strand
CGCGGAGCAGCATGCCTGCGGGCATTGTCGGAAGCGGAAGCGCGATCGATCCGGTCCTACGGACTGCACAACCCTGTTTGCATAATTCCGAATGGCGTTGATTTGCCGGAACTGACCGAGAATTTAGCATTAAAAGCTGGGAACTCAGTCCTTCAAAAATTTGCTCAAGGCCAAAAGATTCTGCTTTATCTTGGAAGACTCCATCCAAAGAAAAACGTGGCGAATCTCATTCGTGCTTGGAAACAAACGCTCGAATCGCATTCATCAGCCGCGAAGAGCTGGATCCTGGCTATCGCCGGCTGGGGCAAGAGCGCTTACGAGCAGAACCTCAAGGACCTTGCAGCTGTGCCTTCCGTTGTTTTCGTTGGCGCACAATTCGGCGCCGAGAAAAATGCATGTTATCGCGCGTGCGACGCGTTCATCCTGCCATCATTCAGTGAAGGTCTGCCAATGAGCGTGCTGGAAGCATGGGCGCATGCGACGCCGGTGTTGATGACACCAGAATGCAATCTGCCCGAAGGTTTCGCTGCCGAAGCAGCATTACAAATCGGAACAAGCCCGGAGGAAATTGCCGCCGGTCTAAAACAGCTGCTCGAAATGAGTGATGACGATCGCAGAGCAATAGGTGACCGTGGACGCACTTTGGTCGCGACAAAGTTTTCGTGGCCGCGAATTGGTGAACAGATGCGGTCGGTCTACGAGTGGGTTCTCGGCGGCGGAGCAACACCGCAGACCGTGAGGTTGTAGCAATGCCGCTGGACATCTGAAATTTCGTGTCAGATGTTACGGCTGGTCATCCGCGGTAACCAGGGACCACCTCGGCCGTCATTCGTGTTTCTTTACGAATCGGTCGTTTTGTTAGGAATTAGAAAGGATCTGCTGAGGGGAGCAGTTGCGAAAACGCCCCTCCGCCGATCGCCGAAAAGTAAAGAGTCCTCGCGAACATTCTCGATTGCAGACGCACATCGCGACGGAAAGCGTTTCGTTGTGCGTGCGGATGAAATGCTGACTGGGTTTGCATTTCGTCGATTCCCTGCCGTCTTTTGCGGCTCCCTAAACGCATAGGACTAAGGTCCCATATACGGCTCTCGGGAGTGCTGATACATTCATCCTCGATTACGTTCCCCGACAGTTTCAACTTATCTTCGGCACGGCTGAATAAGCCGCAGGGGCTGGACCTTCGCTGAGACACCGTTTAGCGCGATCACACAGCCAAAATTATGAACCAATTGCTCCACGAGATTTCCGGACGCTGGAGAATTTCCAAACTTAGGGCCCGGAAACTCTGGAGAAGAATAATGAAAGAAAACAAACACATGAAAACGGTCACGACGAATACACCGTTAGCGAAGCATTTTTTTCCTTTTGCGAAAATAGGGATGCGTCTTCACGCATCGGTTATCATCGCCGCAATTACCCTGGCTGCCGCCGGGCCAGCTGGCGCATTTCCCACCTGTATCGAAGAGGTCAACAACCCACAGCTGAACCCCCCATATCCAATGGATCCTGCGGTTCCGTATACCGGCACCCATACCCATTGGTCCACCGACGGGGTAGTGATCAAGTTGAAGATCGGTGAGCGACCGGTGGCCCCATCACAGTTCTACATCCGGGGTATAAACTACGAACCAACGCAGATCGGAGGCACCGCTGAACACCCTCCTTTCAATGACTTTTTTTTCACGAACTCTGTTGAAAGCTGGGATCCTCTGTGGAGTGACCGCGGCCGCGATGACCTCGACGCGATGCGTGCGATGGGGGTGAACTCGATCCGCACTTACGGCGTGTGGAAGTGGGAGCCGGGCTTCGCTGCGGGTTCGCCTCCTTCCCATAACGGCCAACCTGTCCTCGACGGCGTAGCCGATTTCTGGCAGCTGCTCAATTTCACTGTAGAGGACGAAGCTGACGACCAGTTCTGCGATCCTGATGTACCTCCTGGTCAAGTTTACGCCTTGAAGCACCCGACGCACAAGCCGTTCCTCGACAGCCTGTGGAACAATGGCAGGGACCCAATCTACGTCTGGATCGGCCTGTCGATCCCACTCCAGTTGGTGGACCCTAATGTCTCCCAACAGCGCAAAGACAACCTTCGCCAGTTCTACCGCTACACTGCGAAATGGTTGGCGAAAAAATACGGCAACCACCCGGCCGTCATGGGGTTTGTGGTCGGCAACGAGATCGACACGGCGGGTACCACCCCGACGTCGAACTTCTGGGAAACCCTCAATGACCTCAATGCGGTGATCAAGGCCAGCGCACCCGACAAGCTGACGGTTAGTGTTTTCCACGATACAGCCGATTACAATCGAGTAATCGAAGGCGGTATGTTTAATGGACAACGTGGGCCACAGGTGTACGAACCGGATGTATGGGGCTTTAATCCCTACACTAATCCTCTACCGGAGGGTAACTTGTTCCATCGGTTCAGAGACAACATTGTCCTCGCTGGGCATCCAAAACCTATGCTCTTCGGCGAGTTCGGAGTTCCGGCGGATACGCATCAGGCGTCGCAGGACCCCGCAAAAGCATATCCTGTTAAGTGGGTTGGGGTGAATTTCATATGGCAACAATCGCCTCCACCTGCAATGTGCTTGTCTCCAGGGGCGGCACCGCCGCCAGGAGCGGGCGGTAACGGTCCAAACGCCGAGTTTAACGCTAAGCGGACTATTGCGATGGAGCTACCCGCTAGAGCGGGCGATTACAAGCTACCGAGAGCTCTTGTGCCATATTTTGTGGAGAGTGGGTTCGGAGAAGGGGACTCACTAAAGGCAGCCGACCAAGCAGACTGGATTGCTGACTTTTGGAGGGTGACGCTCGCGCATGAGGCAAGTAATGGGATGAATCGCGATTCGGATCTTTTATATAGCTCCGGAGGCTACGTTTTTGAGTGGCGCGATGAATGGTGGAAGGCGAACCCACACACCTGTTTCCACAGCATTACCGGCACTCAGAACTGCGGCTCTGGGTGGCATTGTCCTGATGCATGCGATAATACGGGCGCCGCAAATGCTGTGTTTCCAGGCGGCTGGGGTGACGAGGAATGGTTCGGTGTGACTGGAGCTAAGGTGAAGGGACGCACGGACTGCGCTCCCGTCATAAATCCAAATACGGGCAAGCTGAACGGCGGCCCCGATATCTTGTTACCTCGTGCGGCCGTCCGTGCTTTGTATGACCTGTTCAATTCTCCTTGAAATCGCCTTTGTGCTCGTGCGTTTCGATTAGATTGCGAGCATCATCGTAAACATGAATCGCGGCATCATGTGATCGGCTGCGATGCGTGGCGTACCCGATTGCGTTGCTGATTTGCGTTTGGCTCGCCATACCACAGCCGACCGAACAGCAGCACATCGGAAATCCGATCGACGCCGCGTTTGTCGTTGCGCGGGCGGACTTCGTAAATGTGTTGTGAGCTAGTCATCGCGCCCGTTCACATATCACTTTGTCATTGCCGTGTGGAGAGCAAAAGAGGCACAATCCATCCCAATAGTCCTACGCCATGACCGGTCTGGAGATTCTCGACACGGCAGTTAAGATCGGCTTAGGTGCTTTTATTGGGGGCTGGCTCAGCATATGCAATGGCCCGCTTGGGATACCGACGCGATGCTGAGAAGGTGTACATCGCCGCGAAGCGAGCACATTTGGACAAGGTGATCGAGTTATTGAATGACGTCCATAAGGCATACCCGCCTGTGAGATCAGCGATGGAGCTTCACTTTAGTCGAATGACGAAGGGAGAACCGGACACCGTACAGCAAAAGGCGGAGTTTGAGACCCAACGCGAAAAACTCGCAGAAGCATTTCTCAAGTTTACGGAAGCCGAAGGTTATATCTTAACCATGGGGGCGACGGCCGTTAACGATGCACTGACAAATTACATCGATGCGATTGACGCTTTTCATAAACAAGCGAAGTTCGACAATCCTTCCTTCACGCTTGCCAATGTGAAGGAGGCGCAAGCATCAATGAGTGAGGCCAGAGCTTCACTGCTCAAAGCGATTGCTGAAGATTACAGAAAGGCGAAGTGACCGCCACGCGTGAAGTACTGGGAAATCATCGCCGACAATCTCAAGAAACGCGGTTGGAGTTGGGGCTGCGTCTCAGCCTTGGATTGCGAAGGGCGAACCAATCTGGATTGTTGACGCACACCGCGGCGACGGAAAGCGTTACGTTCTGCGATGCGGATCAAATTCTGGCTGGATCCTCGCGAGTGATTACTCGCCAATTTGAAAACCAAAGCTCCGATGACGGCACGCTTGCAGGGGACGCTCATTTTGTCCACGTTTGGCGGCTTGGCTTGCGCAGGCCCTACTTTAAACCTAGAGTCGACGCTGGGATAAAACGATGGCCGTCACCAACGCAAAGAAAAACCCATGCCTTATGTTTTCTTCCTAGACAGAAGGGCACCTAGACAGATTCAAGTAGCGTTTCATAACTAACGAAACTCGAATGTGCCAAGAGATTTTTTGAATCGTTCACTACCGCACACTCGAAACCGTTCCTTCACTTAATTCCTCCCAGAACATGACTGCTTATCGACTTCAGCGACTATTCCACCCGGTCTCCCAGCGAACCTTGATCGTGGCCATCGATCATGCGCTTTTTAATAATTCGGCGTTTCTCGAAGGCATTGAGCGGATGCAGGAAATCGTGGGGAAAGTTGCACAGGCCAACGCAGACGGCGTGTTATTGTCTCCCGGAGAGGCGCATCATTTGCAGCGCCTTCCAGGCCGGGGAAAACCCGCACTGATGTTACGCGCAGATCCGGCCAATTTCTATAGCGATACCGTGCCGGGTGGACATCTCCACTGTCGCGTTTTTGATAATGCCGTTGAGCTGGCTTTGCGCCTTGATGCTGCCTGCATCCTTCTGAACCTGCTTCAGATCGATGACCATCCGGAAATGCTGAATCAGTGCGTGGACAACGTCACCCGGGTCAAAAGTGATTGCGAACGCTACGGTATGCCGCTGGGACTGGAGCCGCTCTCCTTCAAAAAAACCAAAGATGGATACGTCGGTGATGAAAATCCGGATCGTGTAGTTACACTGGCCCGCATGGCCGCAGAATTAGGAGCCGACATCATTAAAACAGACTCTACCTCGCCCGTGGAGGAGTTTCATCGGGTCGTTGAAGCGGCGTCTGGAGTTCCCGTAACAGTCCGAGGAGGAAGCCGGGCCTCCGATCTCAAGGTGCTAGAAAACACGGAAAAGCTCGTCAAGGAGGGGGTGGCAGGGATTATTTGTGGCCGGAATGTCATTCAACACAAAGCACCGGAGAAAATGGTACATGCGTTGCAGGCAGTCTTGTACGAGAATGCACAGGCTTCGGACGCCCTGGCATTGATCAAATCCTAGGGTTCGCCTTTCATGAAGCAGAGCGAAGTCAACCTCCTTTGCAGGGAGGCAGCCATCCGCTTCGAGAAACACGAGTGGGCCCTCCCGCCAAAGCCACAATTCGCGGCGACGGACTTCGGACTTGGTGATTACAAGAAAGCCGGGCTGGTCGAAGTGCTCCTGGCCAACGAACCCGAGTACTGCGAGAAAATCATGTACGCCCGTAAGGACATGGTTACGCCCGTCCACACGCATCGCCAGAAAAAGGAGGATATTATCTGCCGAGTTGGCAGTTTGCGACTCCGGCTTTGGGCTTCTAACCCTCGCGAAACCGAGACACCCGGTCCTGTCGCCGTCCGAGTAAACGGGGAGGAGCGCACGGTCAAATCTGGTGAACCCATCCTCCTTCACCCTGGTGAACGCATTACGCTAACTCCTGGAATCTGGCATGAATTTGCGCCCGCAGCTGACTATTGCCTGATCGGCGAGGTAAGCACCTGGTGCGACGAAGCCCACGATAATTTCTTCGCTGATCCCGCGATTGATATTTTCCAGGCCATCGATCCCGATGAGGCCGCGAGTCTGCCCGTCGATCTGTGAAAGTGAAATTGAAAGCAGTGAAAAGGTCCGCTCGACAAAATGAAAGACATACAGGCGTTCATCTTCGACATGGACGGGCTTCTTCTGGATACCGAGGGAGTCTATAAACGTTCCTGGACCGAGGCTGCTCGACAGCTTGGATTTGATCTGACCGATCAAATTTACTTGATGCTGATCGGCATCTCAGTGGCGGACGCCGAAAAGCGACTGGTTGAGGTTTTTGGCTCTCGATTCCCGATCGACGAGTTTCGAAGAGACGCAAAGTCTCGTTACGAGGCGATCGTGGAGACGGAAGGCATACCACTGAAACCTGGAGTTCGTGAGATCTTGGAATGGGCGCGCCACAAGAATATCCCCTGCGCGGTAGCGACTTCGACCCTGAGCGAGGAGGCGCGAGCTCGTTTAGCCAAGCACGGCGTCCTCAAAGAATTCCGGGTTCTCATTGGCCGCGAGATGGTAAGCAGGGGAAAACCCCATCCCGACCTATTTCTGAGTGCTGCCAAGGCATTAGGAATCGATCCGTCCCACTCCCTGGTTTTTGAAGACGCTCATACTGGTGTTCGTGCTGCCAAGGCCGCTAACATGCACGTGTTGCTTATCCCAGACATGCTGCCTTCCACTCCGGAGATAGAGGATTTGGCGACCTATGTCTGTAAGAGCTTGATTGATGCCCAAAAATGGCTGGCAGAGGAGCAATTTCAGTAATTGAACGCTCTTTGATGACACAAGCCTCCTTTTCCCCGGCTACATGGAGGGCGGTCTTCATTCCGGAGCCACGCTCGCTAAGCGACTCGCCCGAAAAGTGAACTTGGTCTAACAGGCGCGAAAATATTGAGTAGAAATCCAAGACTGCTGACCGGTCTCTGCTACGCCGCGATGATGAGTCTGGCCATCGGACTCAATCTGCTGCCGGTGTTTTTGAACAGTCTTCGCCAGTCATTCGGTACAACCCTCCTTACGCTGGAGGAGCTTGGCCGTCTGGGGGCGTTGGCATTTGCCGGTCTCAGCCTCGGTATTGTGGCGACGGGACCGCTGGTGGATCGTTGGGGCGCAAAGCTGTTCGTGCAGATTGGGAACGCGCTCATTGCTATAAGCCTGGCCGGCATGATATTTGTCCCCAGCTATGCCGAGCTCGGGTTTGCTGTGTTCGTGCTTGGTGTGGGCGCTGGAATCCTTGATATGGTGCTTAGCCCCGTGGTGGCCGCGCTGAATCCCGAAAAGCGTTCGTCCTCTATGAATTGGCTACACTCCTTTTATTGCGTAGGCGCGGTGGTCACCATTATGGCTGGAACGCTGGTTTTGCAGATTGGATGGGGTTGGCGCACTGCCTGTCTCGTGCTGCTTCCTCTTCCTTTAACTTTGCTCGGCGCGTTCGCCCGAATGATATTCCCATCCGTCGTAGCCGATGAGGAGGGGCGCATGCGTTTGGGAACGCTGTTAAAAGAAAAGTGGTTTATCGGGGCGATGGCTGCCATCTTCCTCGGTGGCGCAACCGAACTGGGCATGGCGCAATGGCTGCCGGCCTACGCGGAGTCCGCGCTCGGTTTCCCCCAATGGATTGCCGGTGCCGGGCTGCTTTTGTTTTCGATGGCAATGGCCGCGGGAAGAATGATTGTGGGAGCCTTTGGCACGAAGCTCAACCCTTTTCAGACAATGGCATGGGGATGCAGTTCATCGGTGGTCCTATTCCTGGCGGGGTCGTTTCTGCCAGTCTACTCGCTCGCCCTGGCCGCATGTGTGCTTGCCGGATTTACCGGCAGTTGTCTGTGGCCAACAATGCTGGCGGTGACCGCGGATCGCTATCCTAATGGCGGGGCCAGCATGTTCGGAGCCCTTGCGGCGCTCGGAAATGCCGGCGGCATTTTCATGCCCTGGACGGTGGGATGGATCGCCGGCATACACGACTTGCACGTCGGCCTTGCGATTTCTGCCTTAGCTCCACTGCTGATGTTGCCCCTTGTGCTTGGGTTAGGTCGAATGGCCCATCCTTCGCCCTAATTCTGACCCAACAGTGGATGGCCGACCCTCCCTTTCTCCGCTAGTTGCCCTCGGCTTCGCCCTTTTTAACTCTATTGCGGCTATTCCCTCGGCGTGGTCCTCCTTACGCCCCTTTGCGGCATCCTATCCGACCGAATCGGCCGCAAGAACCCGCTCATTGTCGGAGCAATCGCCCAGTTGGTCGAAGTGTATATGTTCGCCAAAGCAGGGAGCTTTTGGATGCTCATGTTCGGGCGAATCATCCTGGGTGGAGCTGCCGCCGCGACTTGGACCGCAGGGCTAGCGGTCATCGCCGAGCGTTATCCCAGCCGGCGAGTGCAAAAAATGGGCCTCGCAGCGAAAATGCAAAGTATGCGCCGGGCTGCAGGCATCCTGTTTTCGGTGCGGTCTGACATGAGCGGCTTCAACGTTGTAGAGGAATATGGCCAGATTTCCAACTGACGTCAGCTCTGCTCAGGTCTTGCTTTTTGGTCGACACTAGGAGCCACACAACCTAAACAATCTTATCGATGCTCAGAACCAACAAAATGCGTAACCCTTCTTAGGAAAATCTTATGTCACGAGGACGCACTCCGCTTTTTCGTAGCCTAATGCAAACAGTGCGGCGGGCGCGCTGGCTTAATGAGAATCCCCAACACCGCAAGCTTTTCTTCGAGGCGCGGGAAGCTTGGCGTGTTTCCCGGCGTGATTTCGTGCGCATGCTCGGTGCGGCTGGTTTTGTCACTGCGGCTGGAGGTTTGGCTCCGTGGTTGGCACGGGGATCGGCGACCTCAACGCTGCGCGCGGGCGGTGGCGATGCCGTAGCAATCCTTGGCGCAGGGGTGGCTGGGCTGACGGCGGCTTACCGTTTGTTGCAAGCTGGCGTTCCTTGCGAAATTTTCGAGGCAAGCGAGCGCATTGGCGGCCGCATGTTAACGAAGTATGACTTTAACAAAGACGCAATGTTTTGCGAACTCGGCGGCGAACTAGTGGACACGAACCACGCGGACTTGATCGCACTAGCAGGAGAGCTCGGAGTGGGGATCCAGGAACTTAAAGGCGAGGACAAGGGCACCGATCTCTACTTTTTCGGAGGCAAACATTACAGCGATAAGCAACTTATTCCGCTCTTTCAACCGTTCGCGAAGAAGCTCGCCGCAGACTTCGAAGGCATTTACGATACCGAACAGAACTTCACCGAGAAAGCAGGTAAATTCGACAGGATGAATCTCGCCGACTATCTCGCTGAGACTGGCAAGGGAGTCGAGAAGTGGGTGGTCGATATGTTGGGCGTGGCTTACACGATCGAATACGGTCGCGAACTCGACGAGCAGTCGTCCCTCAATCTCATCGCATATCTGAAGGCGGATACGAGCGAAGGCTTCAAACTCTTCGGAGATAGCGACGAGTCAAAGCGCATTAAGGGTGGTAGCAGTTCACTGCCGAACGCGCTCGTCAAAGCGCTGGCTGACAAGGTCAGGATCCGCAGAGGCCATCGGTTAGTGAAAATCGGACAAGCCGGTCACCACATCGCATTGAATTTTGTTACGGATGGAGGGACCAAGTCCGTGAAATTCTCCCGCGTCATCTGCGCGCTTCCGTTCACCATGCTACGGCTAGTGGAGGGAGTGAAGGCGCTCCCCTTGAGCAAGGAAAAACAAGATGCCATTGCCCGGTTTGGTTACGGTAATAACGCTAAGGTCATGTACGGGTTCACAGAACGCTGGTGGCGCAATCCGGGCATTAAACTGCAAGCGCCGAGCAACGGCAGCATCTTCACCGATCTGCCCCTACAGTGCACTTGGGAGACCAGTCGCGGTCAGAGCGGGGAGAGCGGAATTCTCACCAATTACCTCGGTGGCAACGCAGTAAAGCATTTGACCACCGATCGTTTCGTCAAATTCCGTGAAGAGCTGAACCTCATCTTTCCCGGCATCGGCGACAAGTTCGACGGCAAGCGTGCGATAATGAACTGGCCCAAATACAAATTCATGCGCGGCAGCTACTCGTGTCCTCTTGTGGGCCAATATACGACCCTGTTTGCGGCCGTGCCGAAACCAGAGCTCCATGGTCGCCTTATCTTCGCTGGAGAGCACACCAGTGGTGATTTTGCCGGTTTTATGAACGGGGCGGTCCAGTCCGGCAACCGAGCCGCCAAGGAGATTCTCGAGCCGAGAGGAAGCGAGCTGCAGAACGCAGCGTGAAGACGTATTAAAAAGAGCGCGAGAGAATCGCCCCGATCTCATTGTTGTATTGAGGTAGAGCGCATTAAAACCAGTGGTTGTGTTACTTAATGGCTAGCGCCAGACCACGCGTAAACTGGCAAGTCCGACCGCCTCGATGCAACGCGTAGTGACGGGAGCGTCAACAATCCAGATTGTTCGCCCGTGAGAAACGCACGAGCACGCGGGCGAGTTCAAAGACTGGTGAGCGTTACGCGCGTGAAACGAAACGCCGTGCGGTGAACCGTGACGGGCAGGTAATTCGGAAAATGAACCGAGCACAGCAACAGTCCCTTACGAGCCGCCCCCAGCTCCACCCCAGCCGACAATGCGTCCGCGAGAAAGATCCCCGTCTGAAGATCCAGAAGCGCCCGAGCACGACTTGGAAGACGGAAGAACTAAGAGAATGAGCGAAGAAGGATCATCTGAAGAAACACCAGAAGTACCCTGAAGTAAGTCGAACCGGACTCTCGTAATATAGTTTTTCTTGAAAGCGCAAACTCTGCTGCGTTAACGAATTTTTGTGAACCTTGTGGAGACTACGAGAAATTCTACTCATTCAGTTTAAGAGAGGCAGTTCAATAGGAGACGGTGATATTAATGCCACCCCAGCCTTCTTTTTTTGCAAAGTCATTGATCGCGTGTAACGGAATGCTAAGCGCTGCAAAGCCGGACATGGTAACGTGTTTGCCGAGCGAGATTGGAACGTCTAGGCCCATTTCAAAATTGTTTAACGCGCAAGTCTTAGAATTGTAATGAAAATCGTAAGATATCGACACGTAAGGATCGATACTAGCTAGATTTCTAACAATGCTAAAGCTATCGGCTAACTTTAACTCGAGATACGATCCGTTAATCTTGTCGAAATCGAAATTATACGTTAGCGAGGCAATTAACGAAGAAACAATATTGTAGCTTGCGGCGACAAACAATTCCTGTGTGTCTCCGTATCCAAGTCGAAGGCCGTCGTCATTCGGGAAGTAATAGTTCACATACCCACCAGAAAGCGTTATTGGGCCGACTTCATGCTCCCATTCAAGCGTGAAATCTACCTCGTCGTAGCGCTTCCGTAATCCAGCTGCTTGCCAGATATCCAAAGAGAAGTCGTAAACGGATAGGGTCAAATCGGTGACACCTATACCGCTACCCGGCAATGAGTTTACCCCGCGAAACATGTATTTGCTGCTATATTCGGTCGTCATCGTCAGCGACCACCATTGGTTTGTATCTTGTGCCGTAACGGCTAGGGCAGTTTGATCCGCTGTTCCTGAGAACGCTAAATTTGCCGACGTAAGAAACATGATACCGACAACGCCAAGAAAAGAAGGCTTCGCCTGCATAAAACTACTACCAAATTGCGCATTAAGGCATCAAAATTCGGCGCCCACAATTCAAAATATCGACTAGACATTCCGATCCTCGGTGGGACTCAAACTGTGCGCATTTGGGGATGGGTAAAACTGGCAGATTGCTCAGACAGTCCCCAGGCTCCGGCAGCTATCCTGAGTGGTTAGTCGACGTCGCGCCCGTTTTTTGAAGGCTCTCGGTTTCCCGCTTGCAAAATCTGTAGCTGATTATCGGCTCCAAAGGAGTGTTTGTCCGTTGCGTCTGTGGGTGTTCTCTATCTTGCACGACGGCAAATCCGGTGGGCTGTGCAAGGATTTGTGCAAGAATGACGGGGTTTCTGCTCGTCCATTGCGATGAGCCCAATTTGTGCCGAAACGCCGTTCCTTTCTGCGAAGGCGATCGTCACGAGACCCAAAGGGGCGATCTGGTTCGTCGAATATGAGCATTCGGGCGCAGCGGCACTCTTTACAAATTGGCCGCTTCGTAACGACTGCCCGGCAATTTAGACGGAACGCTTGGAGAGGCGTGGCAGGCTTCCGTGGCAAACGGCGCGTGGCATCTGTCATTGGGCCATGGTAGCAGTATCGCTCGTAGTCAGAAGCAGGAATCGGAGACTAGGCGTGATTGCCAGCATTTCAGCAGCTTTCGCCGAGCGTCAGTAGGGCCGAGCTCAGTGGGCATTTGACGCTTTTCGTCAACCTCGTTTTCTGAAACTCTCGTGGCGCGATGCTGGC
>WNGJ01006725.1_pt1 | contig 12211 bp, 9 predicted proteins | sample 5400611 | NCBI WGS metagenome assembly WNGJ01 (sample SAMN13153375, study PRJNA577476) | soil metagenome | isolation source: 40 cm soil or saprolite under Garry oak tree replicate 1 | place: USA:California | collected 2016-06-15 | reverse complement strand
GGGGCGGGGCGTACTTCCGGCTTCTCCCCTACGGCGTCGTCCGCGCGGCGCTGCGTCAATGCGAGCGGCGCGAAGTCTCCGGCACGTTCTACGTCCATCCCTGGGAAATGGACCCGCGCCAACCGCGCGTCGCCGTTTCGTGGCTGACACGCGCCCGACACTACAGTGGACTGCGCAGAACGTTGCCGCGACTCGAACGCCTGCTGACCGAATTTCGGTTCGCGCCAATCCGCGAGACTATTGCCGTGCTCGGGCGCGCGCGTGCGCGAACGAGTCGTCAGGAAAGGATCCTGCGCAGGAACTCGGCGTGAGCTCCCGTCCACCGTATCCCCAACTCGAGGTGCTTCCGCTCGACGGCGACAGGCGCGCGTGGGACGAGTTGGTGACGCGGGCGGAGTGCAGCAGCTTTTGTCACCTCGCTGGCTGGCGTGAGATCCTCGCCGACGTCCTGGGGGCGCAATGCCTCTACTGGCAGGTTGTGGACGCAGATGGGGCGTTGCACGGAGTTCTCCCGCTCGTGCGAGTGCGCAGCCGGATCTTTGGTCACTACCTCGTCTCGCTGCCGTTTCTCAACTACGGTGGTCCCTTAGGATCCCAAGCCGCGCAGGATCGGCTGGTGCAAGAGGCGGTGACGGAGGCCCGTCGGACTCGCGCGGATCTCCTTGAGCTCCGGACCCGCGATCCGGGCGGTTTCGATCTTCCGGTGTCGTCGAGAAAGATCACCGTGCTCCTGCCCTTGCCGTCCGATGCCGAAATGTTGTTCACACGGTTTCCTGCCAAGTTGCGCAGTCAGATTCGCCGTCCCATGAAAGAAGGACTCGAAGTGCGGTTCGGACCCGAGCAGCGCGAACCGTTTTACGAGGTGTTCGCGCGTACGATGCGGGACCTTGGCACGCCCGTGTTGCCGCGCGCGTTCTTCGAGCGAGTGTCAGCAACGTTTGCTGATCTCGTCGTGTTCGGTGTCGTGTACCGCGGCGAGCAGCCGCTCGCCGCTGGATGCGGCTTCGTATGGCGCGGAGAGTTCGAGATGACGTGGGCGGGGGCGCTGCGCGAGTCGCGCACGTTCGCGGCCAACATGTTCTTGTACTGGACGTTCATGGAGCAGATGATCGCCCGCGGCGTGCGCATGTTCAACTTCGGCCGCTGCACCCCGGGTGGCGGCACACACCGCTTCAAGAAACAATGGGGCAGCGTCGATGTGCCGTTGCCCTGGCTGCAATGGTCCGCGCGGGAGCGCACGGTAATGCCGACGCCGGATCGACCGGCGTTCCGGCTCGCGTCCGCCGTGTGGCGGCGTCTTCCGCTCGCGCTCACGAAGAAGGTCGGGCCCGTGATCGCGCGGCAAATACCATGACCATGGCCCCTGCGGTGCTCGACGGCCGGCCAGCTCGACGAGCGCAAGTCGTCCGCGTTCAGAGGCGCCAGTTGCCCGCGTACTCGCCCCTCCCGCTCGAAGTCGTTCGAGGCACAGCCCGGCGGGTCTTCGGGTCGCGGGAGGATTTGCGGCCGCACGTCCGCGAGATGTTGCGCGCGTTGTATGCGGCGGAAGGCGTCGTTCTCATGGGCGCGGGGACTCAGGCGCTGCAGGTCGCGATCCACACTGCCAGCCGTCTCGTCGGGGGTCCTCTGACCGTCGCACTGCCCGCGTTTACCTGCTTCGATGTTGCCTCAGCAGCAGTTGCCGCCGGGGCGCGGATCACGCTGTATGACGTAGACCCCGCCACGCTCGCGCCGGATCTCGATTCGCTCACGCTCACGCTCTCCGAGGGAGCGCTGATCGTCGTGGCCGCGCCGCTCTACGGCATTCCCATCGAGTGGGAGGCGCTTGAAGCGTGCACGGCTGCGTTCGGTGCGGTCATCATCGAGGACGCCGCGCAAGGCCACGGCGCGCTCTGGCGCAATCGGCCACTCGGCAGCCTCGGCCAGTTAAGCGTCCTGAGTTTCGGGCGCGGGAAGGGGTGGACTGGTGCTGCCGGAGGCGCGCTCCTTCTTCGTAGGGGATCCGACCCAGGAGGCCCCGAGGGTGACAACGCCGGGCCGTGGCGCGAGCCCGGCGCGTTGACCGAGTGCCGGATACTGCTCCGCGCGGCGGTGCAAAGCATGTTCGCCCATCCTTCGCTCTACTCGCTTCCCGCCGCGCTCCCCTGGCTGCACCTTGGCGAGACCCGCTATCACGATCCCGAGACGCCGGCTTGCATGACGCGCACGGCGGCAGCGCTGCTCGAGAGCACACGCGAGATTGCTGCACGTGAAGCGATCACACGGCGCGCCAACGCCGAGTTCCTGCTCGAGCGCCTCCCGTCCCACGGGCCGGTGCTACGCATACGCGCGGCGGCGGCGGGCATGCCCGGCTATCTCCGACTGCCGGTACGAACGCGGCGGGGGCTCGGCGGTTTCGGGAGTCCTGTTGAGGCGCTGCGGCGAGGTATCATGCGGAGTTACCCAAGCACGCTCGCCGCCCTGCCGTCGGTCCGCGAGCGGCTCGTCTCCATCACGCGGCGTTGGCCTGGAGCGGAGGATTTGGTCCGCCACCTCGTGACATTACCGACGCACTCCCTCCTCGACGCTGAGGACCGCGACGCTCTCGCGCGCCTACTCGAGTTCTATGGGAACTGACGTTGCTGTAACCCGGGCAGCCGATGCGATCGATCCGATGCCGAAACGTGCATTGATGGCGGAGCTCTATGAAACGGCGAGCCGATGGACTCCCGCGAGGCTAAAGGATTTGGTGAGGAAAGGAGCAACGCTCGTCGGATGCGGGATCGGAAGACTTCCGGGCTTTGAGGTGCTGGGCACGCATCTCGCCATGCTGTTTGCTCGGCTCAAGATCAACTGCGTGTTGGATGTGGGCGCCCATGTTGGCCAGTATGGTCGATTTCTGAGGAATATTGGGTATAGCGGCCACATTGTCTCGTTCGAGCCGATTCGCGCGAATTTCGCCGTGCTGGAACAGCGCTCTGCGAAAGACGAGAAGTGGATCGCGCGCCGCCTCGCGCTTGGAAACGATGATCGAATGGTTCCGATAAACGTGGCGCACATCACGACGTTCAGTTCCTTCTTGCCGCGCAGTGGCTACAGCGAGAATCAGTTTGGCGAGCTGAGCGGGACCAGCCGTACAGAAATGGTTGAGATGCACCGACTGGATAGCGTTTTCGAGGAGTGCATCGGCCCTGTCAAGGATCCTCGCGTTTTCCTCAAACTCGACACCCAGGGCTACGACCTGAAAATCCTTGAGGGTTGCGGGCGGCGCCTGGAGCAGGTGTTAGCGTTGCAATCAGAGCTTGCAGTGAAACCCCTCTATGAGGGAATGACGCAGTACCTGGACGCAATCTCATACATGAATGAACGAGGCTTTGAGCTGACGGGACTCTTTCCGGTCCTGCGCGATGAGCACTTGCGGATCATGGAGCTCGATTGCGTCATGATACGAACCCGCGGCAGCTCTTGATCGCGCGGTCGCTCCTGTGTGTGGCGTTCACAGTGGCCGCCGCATCAGGGGTAGTGTGCGCGCGGCCCTCGGCAACCAGGAGCGCGGGTGTAGACACCGTTTTCGCGGAGGGGTTTGAGTCGGGGACATTGGCAGCTTGGCAAGACGGGGTGGATGCCACTCGGCACCGGATCGTGGCGGACCCGAGTGGTGCCCAGTCGGGGACCCATTACCTGGAGGTCACGTATCCCTCCGGAACGGACGGCGGCTGGATCACTCACTTCCTTTCACCGGGCTACGACTCTCTGTACGTGAGCTTTTACGTGCGCTTCCCGTCGAGCTGGCAGGGCGGCTCCAAACTACTCGCCTTGTACGGTTCTCGGACGGACAATCAATGGTCGGGCTTTGGTCAAGCGGGGAAATGTCCCACCGGAACGGATTTCTTTGCAGCGATGCTGGTCGCGGAGGCGAAGGGCGATCCCGGACCCACGCGCTTCTATACGTACTATCCGGCGATGGCGCGCGAACCTGATGGCGTCACGTGTTGGGGTCGGTTCGGTGATGGGACGGAGCGCTATGTGCCGCCACTAGCGCTGACTCGTGGCGAATGGCATCACATCGAGTTCTGGGTGAGGCTCAATACGCCGGGGCAAACGGACGGCAGCCAGACGTTCTGGCTCGACGGCGTGCAACGCGGCAGCTGGTCAGGGTTGAGCCTCCGCACCAGCGCGATCCTGCGGTTGAATTCCGCGCAGCTCAACTTCAGCGTGAGCGGTGGCGTCCCCAAGACTCAAGAGCTCGACTTTGACAACTTGATGGTCACAACCGCCCGCCCAAGGCCTTAGGTCACGGATCATGCGGACCTGAGCCGCGAGGGGGTGACCCGCGTCACCTGATCAGATCCGCGTTTCGAACCACTTTGGCCGTTCGGAAATTTTGTACGTAACGGTGTAACTCAAAGTAGTTCGCCTCGGCTTAGCGGGCCTCTTGCGCGCGGCCGAGACGGCTTGCTAATGTACCCGCACGTTAACAGCAGACCGGTGTTGTGAGTCATCTGCCGGTCTAGTCAGTACGACGGAAGCGCCCCCGTGAACACCTAGAAGTCGCTGCTCAGAGCAAAACCGTCGAAAGACGGTGACGCAGAGCTACGGGACTAAGGCGACAGCGTCGTCATGTCCGCCGGGCCGCCAGCGAATCGACCACAGGTCGAAGCTGGCGGCCTTTCGTTTTAGCTGAAGCCCCTCGCTTGAGGGAGCGCCGAAAATGGCAAACCCGGCGAAAGCCGGGGACGCAAAGCCCCGAGGCTACCGCACGCTACGGCGTGCCAAGCCAGTCGAGCTGCCGAACCTCTTGGGAGGGGTCATGTATTTTTACAGCAAGGGGTACAGGTTTCCAACGGCCGTCGCGCTCCTCGCGGCGTGCGAGATCCCGCGCCGGACCTCGAGCACCGGCGTGGACAACCCCGTCGCGCAGGTAGTGGTCTATCCAGACACCTTAACGCTCGATCCGCTCCAAAACTTCCAGTTTGGAGCCTTCGGCCACACCGCGGCCGGCGACAGTGTGCCGGTATCGGTTCACTGGGTCGCGTCCGCCGGGCTGATCTCTCAGGGGGGGATGTACACGGCCGACACGTCGGGCACCGACGTTATCGTGACGGCGACGCTCGCGAACTCAACCGTCAGCGGCACATCGCAGGTGAAGAAACGTCGCTTGGTCAAAATCCTCATCAATCCGAAGAACACAGCGCTCGCGGTCGGAGGCTTCCAACAGTTCGCCGTGTATGGGCTCAAGAATACGGGCGACAGCGTCAGCGTCTCTGTTACGTATTCGGCGACCGGCGGGACTATCTCGGGCAGTGGCGCCTATACCGCAGGACGGACGACGGGCTCCTACCGCGTGATCGCCAAGCAGAATGGCGGCGCCCTGGCCGACACATCCGCCGTTACGGTGTTAACCATCCCCGTCGCCTCAGTCGTAGTCAGTCCTGCTAGCGGGACGCTCGCGCCGGGCGCCACGTTGCAACTCAGCGCGGCGACGTTGGACTCGGCGGGCAATCCTCTATCTGGACGGACGGTCAGTTGGTCAAGCAGTGCACCGAGCGAGGCAACGGTCTCGGCGGGCGCGCTTGTCACCGGTGTTGCCGCCGGCAACGCCACGATCACAGCGACGAGCGGGGGCAAGAGCGGGACCGCCGACGTCACGGTGAGTGCGCCCCCGCCCCCGCCGCCGCCGCCGCCCCCCGGGAGTCCTGGGACGGTGACGGATCTCGCCGTGGCCAGTATTACCGACAATGCGGCGACGCTTTCGTTTACCGAGGTCAACAATGGCAGTGGTGCCCCGGCGAGTTACGACATTCGCTTAGCCGTGGGGACGATCAGCTGGGGCTCGGCGCCCAGCGTCACTCAGGGCACGTGCCAGGTGCCGGTGAGCGGGACGGCGATTGGTGCGAAGCGGAGCTGCACGGTGCTGGGTCTCGCTGCGTCGACCGCGTATCAGTTCCAGCTGATCGCGTTCCAGGGCACGCTGAACGTGAACGCGATATTCGGCCTGGTCTCCAACGTGGCGAGCGGGACGACCACGGGTTCGATCACGCCGCCCCCGCCGCCCCCGCCGCCGTCGCCGCCCGGGACGTGGCCCAATGAGCCCGCGGGATTTCGCATGATCAGCGACCAGCCATGGGATGCGATGCTGGGCACCGGTTGGAGTTACTTGCGCCGTACGAGTACCAAGGACGATGGCATCGTGGCGGATCTCACGGCACCCTTCTCACTCAGCAACGTTCTGCGGATCGTCTTCACCGCGGGCTGCTGCGTGGATGCTGAGCCCAGCGTGCATTGGATGACCATGGCGACGGTGCGCGAGATCTACACCGGGTGGTGGATGAAGCTCTCGCCCAACTGGCAGCCCAATCCCGCCGGCGGCGGGAAGATCACATTCCTGTGGACCAACAATTCGACCGGTCAAGTCTACACCAATCTGTACCACCCCTGCGCGTACCCCGAGTCGTGCGGCCCGGACGTGCAAGGCCCGCCATACAAGATCGGCGCGAACACCGAGTGGGGGCCTTACGGGCAGAAGATCTGGTACCCGAACGTGACGACGACGTGGGTCAATCCGGGGGAATGGCACCGGATCGAGTTCTACTACCGCTGGGAGACCACGCCGGGATCGTCAGGCGATGGGATCATCCGCTGGTGGGTGGATGGCGTGCTGAATGGGAACTACACGAACGTACACTATCCGAACGCGGCGGGGTTTTCGCAATTCGACTTTGAGCCGACCAAGCAGTCGGTGTCGTCAGAGCAATACATGTACATCGACCATACGTACGTCAGCGTGCCGTGAGCTCTCCCTTGAGTGATCTGCAGAGTGATCTGCAGGAGGATTGGGTATGACGTTCAAACACAAGTTGTCGCGACGGTTGGCCCTGCTCAGGAATGTGCTAGTGGTGGGCCTGGTAGTGCTGGTGGCGTGCGACCTGCGGGCGCTGTTGCAAGGACTCGTGGTGACGGTGTCGGTGCTGCCCGCGGCGTCCAATATCGGGGTGGGGCAGACGCTGCAGCTGACGGCGACACCGCGCGACGCGACCGGCAATCCGATCAGCGGGCGCGTGGTGACGTGGGCGACGAATAATGCGGCGATCGCCAGTGTGGATGCCAACGGGTTGGTGACCGGTGCGACTCCGGGCTCGGCGACCCTCACGGCGACGAGCGACGGCATGTACGGCACGGCGACCGCCACGGTTGCGGCGGCGCCTCCTCCGCCTCCTCCGCCTCCTCCGCCGCCGCCGCCGCCGCCGCCGCCGCCCCCGCCGCCGCCGCCGCCGCCTCCTCCTCCGCCGCCTCCGCCCCCCGGGAGTCCTGGGACGGTGACGGATCTCGCCGTGGCCAGTATTACCGACAATGCGGCGACGCTTTCGTTTACCGAGGTCAACAATGGCAGCGGTGCTCCGGCGAGTTACGACATTCGCTCAGCCGTGGGGACGATCAGCTGGGGCTCGGCGCCCAGCATCACTCAGGGCACGTGCCAGCTGCCGGTGAGCGGGACGGCGATTGGTGCGAAGCGGAGCTGCACGGTGCTGGGTCTCGCTGCGTCGACCGCGTATCAGTTCCAGCTGATCGCGTTCCAGGGCACGCTAAACGTGAACGCGATCTTCGGCCTGGTCTCCAACGTGGCGAGCGGGACGACCACGGGTTCGATCACGCCGCCCCCGCCGCCGCCCCCGCCGTCCGCAACGGTATTTGCCGAGGACTTCGAGTCGGGGACTTTGTCGGCGTGGCCGGACGGCGTGAATCCCACTCTCCAGCGTATCATCACGGATCCGACATTGGCCCACTCGGGTAGCCGCGTGCTCGAAGTGACGTATCCCGCGGGCAGCGATGGTGGCTGGTTGACCCACTGGTTCATGCCGGGCTACGACTCGATCTACGTGAGTCTGTGGGTCCGGTTCCCTGCGGGCTGGCAGGGTGGCACCAAACTGGTCGCGTTATACGGCTCGCGCACCGACAATCAGTGGTCGGCGCTCGGACAAGCCGGGAAATGTCCCACGGGTACGGACTTCTTCGGTACGTGGGTCGTTACTGAGGGGAGCGGCAACCCCGGACCCACGCGGTTCTACAGTTATTACCCGGCGATGGCCCGGGAACCCGACGGCATCACATGCTGGGGCCGTTTCGGGGACGGCACTGAGACCTACGTACCCCCGCTCACGATGAGTACGGGATCGTGGCACCACGTCGAGTTCTGGGTGAAGCTGAACGCCCCGGGCAACTCCGACGCGCTGCAGATGTTCTGGATCGACGGCGTGCAGCGGGGCTCGTGGGGTGGGTTGAGCTTCCGTACCAGTACGATTCTCAAACTCAACTCCGTGCAGCTGAGCTTCAGCAACAGCGCGAGCACGGTACAGACCCAGAAGCTGTATGTGGACGACCTGCTTGTTCTCACCGCGCGGCCATGACAGCGCTCCGTTGGGGGAGGAGGCTGTCATAGACGTCGGCATACCGGGCGACCATCCTTGAGATGTGATACTCCAAGGCCGCCCGGCGGCTGGCGCGGGTAGCGAGTTCGCGCGCACAGGTTGGCGTTGCGAGCAGCTTGTCGACCGCCGTCGCCAGGGCGGGAGCATCGCCGGCCGGGACGAGCACGCCCGCGTCTCCATCGGCGAGCACGTTGCGAACCTCCCCCACGTCGCTCGCCACGATGGGGCACCCGGACAACATGGCTTCAAGCAGGGCCAGCGGCAGCCCCTCGGATAAAGACGGCAGCACGAAGACGTCGGCGCCCGCGAGCACGTTCGCCACGTCCTCGCGGAGCCCGAGGAGGTGTAACCGCCGCGCCACGCCGAGCTCCTCAGCCTGGGTCCGCAGCGCCTCGGCGGTTTGGCCACGCCCCGCGATCGCGAGATACAGGTTCGGGTGCCGCTCGCGCAGCAGCGCCAGTGCCTCGACTGCGAAGCGATGACCCTTCACGGGATACAGGTTGCCAACGGCGAGCACCAGGCGGTCCTCGGACGCAAGGTTGAGCTCCTCCCGTAGGGTCGAACGCGCAGCAGGGACGTAGCGGACCCCGTTGGTGATCGTCGTAATCTGCGAGGCGGGCAACCAGAGATCTCGACGGAGTTGGCGAGCAAGCTCGTGCGACACCGCGACCATCCGGCCGCCCAGGCCTATGGCGGCGCGCAGCGCGAGGCGCCGGCGTAGCCGATGCGCGTAGTAGCGTCCCCCGTGCATCGTCACGACGTGCGGCACGCCTGCTTGCCATGCGGCCCACGCGCCGTACACCGCCATCGAGAACTCGTGACAGTGAGCGAGCGCGATCCGATACCGACGGAACACGCCGGTGAGCCAACGGGCGCACTTGAAAGAAACCGGACGATCGAGCCGGAAGTACTCGATCGCGACCCCACTGCCGGCGAGCTGCTGCGCGAGCCAGCCCTCACCGTTGGCAGGGAGTACGACGAGGTTGTGAGCGCCCGCTTCCTGCAGCTCGCGGGCCAGGTCGGCGACCATGCGCTCCGCGCCGCCCGGACCGTCGCACTCGATCAGATGTGCGATCCGGAGACCACGCAGGCCGTTGCTAGCCATGTGTCAGGTTGTTGGCGAGGGCAGTGCAGGGTAGCGCCGCACCGTTCCCTCACGCCAGCGACGTAACCGCTCGGACACTCCCGCCACGCGCAACCGGAGTCTCAGTGCTGTGTCGCTCCGCGTCATGCAGAACCGCGGCAGATCGTCTTCGTTGCGCTGCTGTTTGAGCACTGTGCCCGCAAGCGTCAATGAGGCCGTCATGCCGGCCTCGCGAGCCGCGTGCACCGTGCGCCTGTCAAACAGGCCAAACGGGATTGCCAGGATCGGTACGACGTTGGGATAGCGTTCGCGTACCCTGTCGTAGCCTGCCGTAATCTCGCGGTGCAGTTCGGCGTCGGGCAGCAGCGGCAAGACGGGGTGTGAAACCGTGTGTACCGCCAGATCAACCGACGGCAGTGCAGCGAAGCTGTCCAACTCCTCGAATGTCATAGATCGCTGCTGCGTACGCGTGCCGGTCTCGTGCTCCAGATCACGGAGTAGGTGGTCCAGTTCCGAAGGCCATCGCCCGGTATGCGCTGCTAGAACCCACTGGCGCAGCGGTCGCAATGGACCGTAGTGGGCAAGCTCTCGGCTGCGGTAGGCAGCCGGCAGGCCAGCGGTGTCTTCGAACGCTCGCCATCGCGCCGTGGAAACGCGGGGGAACACGTCGTCAATCCGATCCCACCAATACGATGCACCAGAGACGGCCGCTCCGGCGACGACGAATACCGTGACGGGAATCGCCTCGCGACGAACAAAGTCAGCGGCCTCACCGAGGAGGGAGGCGTACGCGTCGTCCATGGTGATGGCAACAAGACCGGCTGTGCTACGCCCGGCTCGGTTTCGCTGGACGAGATCGCGCAGGGGTACGAGCTGACCGATGCTCCGCGCCGCAGCGATCAATGATTTGAACTTCTCAAGTGGCACGTGGACGTCGCTGTACGACGGCCATGCTGGGGTCGTGACACCATGGAAGCAAAGGATCACGCCCGCCGAACTGCGCGGGCGCAACCCTAAGATAGAGAGCATGTCTCGTGACCGCTCAAGGCGGGACGTATGGCCCGCGTCATCCGCTGAACAACGCCTTCCCACGTGAAGTAACTCTGGGCCCGCTGGCGGCCTGCTCGTCCCATGCGGCGGGCTAGGACAGGATCGCTCAGCAGTCGCAAGAGACGGTCAGTCAGGGCGTCCAGATCATCGATTGGGATGGTAAACCCGGTCTCTCCGTTCTCGATCATCTCCGGCACCGCCCAAGCGTCCGTCCCGATGCAGGGCAGGGCGAAGTACATCGCTTCGATAAATGCGATGCCGAAAGGCTCGAACCGAGTCGGCAGGCAGAACACGTCTGCTGATCCGTACGCGTCCACGAGGGCCGCCCACCCACTCGGCTCGTCCTTGTTTAGATCGCCCAGAAAGGTCACCCCCGGCTCCGGCGCCGGCAGCGTGGGTGGACCGGCGATCAGCAGGCGTGCATTGGAAATCCGTTCCCGGACTCGGCGGAAGGCCTGGAGAAGCAGATCGCCGCCCTTGCGGTGGAACTGCCGCCCCACGAACAGAATCGCAGGTGCCTGGTTTGAACCATCGCGAGGCCTGTCTCGCGGAATCCGAGTCACGTCAAAGTTCGGCCCTGCATGTACCGCATGCACGCGGCTCGGCGGTAGGTCGAAGTCCTCGATGAACGATCGACGGAGCCGTTCGCTCAGCGTGAAGATGCCGGACGCACGGCGGTACACCTCCACCTCCCGCTGCGCCACCTGCCGCAACTCTGGAGCAGTGAGCGACACCGCGTCGCTATACCCCGAGGCCGCGCCGTGCTCTGCCATCCGGATGTTCGAATCGCAGCAGAGGAAGTAGGGAACCGCGCCCCTCCCGAGTGGCTGGAACGCGGCGCCGATCTGGAGAATGAAGTCCACCTTGTCCCGTTGTGCGGCAATGTGGCGCCGCGCATTGCGTGAGCGCAGTCGGAACGGTTGCCCGCTGAGGTGAAACCTGGTCGCCCAGCGGCGTCGGTCGACGGAGAACGTCAGCGCGGCGCCGAGCAACCGCTCATTTCCGTAGAGGTCGACGTCTCTTGTCTCGACGGCGTGACCGGCAGCGCCGAGCTCATCGACCAAGCTCTTGGTTATACCGGACCAGGAGTCCCAAGACCGCGCATCCCCCTCACACAGCAACAAGATTCTCAGCGGACGCATTTAACCCCCGGGAATGCTGATATAGGTGTGGTCGATGTACATGTACTGCTCCCGCGGGGGCGGAATCTGGATCGTCGGAGCAAAATCGAATTGCAAAAAACCCACGCCGCCGCTGGGGTAGATCACCGTGCGGTGATCGCCGTTCAGCACGCCATCCACCCACCAGCGAATGATCCCATCTCCGGCGGTTCCCCACCGGTAGTAAAACTCGATGCGGTGCCATTCCCCCGGATTGACGTAGGTCGTGTTGACGTTGGGCAACCAAATCTTCTGTCCGTACGGGGCCCACTCGGTGTTCGCCCCGATGCGGTACGGCGGACCCTCGACCCACCCGGTCACTTCGTTGCCACCCTTGTGGTACAGGTTGGTATAGACTTGTCCCAGCCCGTTCGGCCTGGTCCACAGAAAGGTGATCTTTCCCCCCCCCGCCGGGTTGGGGTACCAGTTGGGCGAGAGCTTCATCCACCACGCGGTATAGACTTCCCGCACAGGCGGAAGGCCGATCCAGTTCACACTGGGTTCGGCATCGC
>WNGJ01029620.1_pt1 | contig 12214 bp, 12 predicted proteins | sample 5400611 | NCBI WGS metagenome assembly WNGJ01 (sample SAMN13153375, study PRJNA577476) | soil metagenome | isolation source: 40 cm soil or saprolite under Garry oak tree replicate 1 | place: USA:California | collected 2016-06-15 | reverse complement strand
TGAAAACTGCGAGGAACAAACCATCGGAAAAAATCTTGCGCCACATTTGACCTGTAAAGAGTTTTTCGATCACTGCGAATGATTTTTGATGGACCGTTTTCCGAGCTTTTAGAGTTTTCACACCGCCTCGGTAGCGACCTGGTTCAACTTGAACTATATACTGGAGCAATGGAAGAATCCCCTGGCCAAGTCTCTGGAACGTAGTTGACTCCGGCTGGTTGCTACGCTTACTTGAATCCGAAGAGATCGTTTAGGTGGCAGCAATTCCGTGGTTCATTCGGCCCGCTCAAGCGGCGGGACAACTGCTACAAAATCGTCGGCGAAGCGCTCAACATAACGCTGAAGCAATTGTTCGATTCGTTCCAATTTAGGCGAACGAACAATCAAACCAGCATGATGTCGTTTCTTTACGCGGTAGACGATCTCAGGATCGTCATACGCCGAAGTGTCGGGATGTTCCTGTTTCGAAAGCGAAAGTACGATGCCTGCGTATTCATTTCGCAGCGGCTTGAGTTTCTTCCTACCAGGTTCTTCTTTGCGTCCTGCTCCTGCCGTCTGCTCCTGCCGTCTGCCTCTAAACTCTCCTTGAGATTTCACCTGGTCACCTGCTCCGGCCGCCTGCTCCCGTCCGCTAATCAACGCGTCGTCTATTTCAATCTTCGCCCACTCGCGCCACAGATTCAGACCCGTTGCCGCTTCAAGGACGTCGGCAATGTAGGCGCCACCTACGCGCGCGGCAATCTCAAGAAAATAGAATTGCCCGTCGTCATCGCTCTTAATAAACTCCGCGTGGGCAGCGCCGCGGTCGAGCTTCAGGGCCTTCACTAACTTGCGATTGATCGCCAGCAGCGTCTTCTCGTTTTCCGATCGATGGGCGACAGTTCGCGAGACATAGGCGCCGCCGCCGTGGGCCACTTCCAGGGGTGGTCGCCCATAACGATTAGCGCCCGCAAACAGCACATGTCCATCGCCAACGATCGAATCAACATGAAAGACCTCGCCGGGAATAAACTGCGCCAGAAGGTAATATGATGCACGCTCGCGCAGGTTTTCGCGCTCGTTCATTTCGTCCATCAGGCGCCAAACTTCGGCGGCGTCATTCACCTTGCGAATTCCGATCGCGGAGACATCCGAACGCGGCTTGATGATCCATGGTGGCGGTACGCGCTCAATAAATTCCCGCACCTCATCCGGACTAATCAACGCCACGAAATCAGGAAGAATAATCCCAGCGGCTTTCGCTGCTTCCGCCATGCGGTACTTATCACGAAACGTTTTTGCCATCGAGCTGCTCATACCGGGAAGGCAAAAGTGTTCACGAATCAGGGCGGCCGTCATTACGTCAAACTCCTCAAGCGCGATCACACGATCCGGTTTCACCTTGCGCGCGATGAAAGCGACCAGGTCAATCATTAGCGCGGGGCCGGCATCATTGGGCACGGCAATCAGCTCCGCAAGACTGTCGTGTGGCCAATCTTCCTGGAGCATCTTTTCCTTGGTGACCAGAATGACATTACAACCAAGGCTCTTACATTCATGAATAAAGTCGCCGCCTTTAAAGTAAGTGGCAAGACAAACAAGGTTGAGTGGGCGAGCTTCGGGCATTTGTTTGTTGCCGGCGGCTGAATGCACGCCAGGGGCGGCTTAATATAATCCTTTTCCAGAAGCCGGGTCACCTGATAAGGTAGGCGCGAATTAGAATCGTAACGCAAACTGTTAGTTTGCGGACGGCTTAATAACCTGCCAGCACCGACTTTAACTAACGATCCGCAAACTAACAGTTTGCATTACAACTACCCATGATCTTTCGCGGACCTTTTCCCGAAGTTGCGATACCCGAACTTCCGGTCACTCCCTTCGTATTTCAGAATGCAAAAGAACATGCCGATAAGCCGGCGCTGATCGAAGGGCCAACCGGACGCGTTATAACTTATTCCGAACTCACCACATCCATCAGGCGCGTGACTGCAAGTCTCGCCCGGCGCGGATTTAAGAAAGGCGAAGTCTTTGGAATTCTCAGCCCGAATGTGCCGGAGTATGCAATCGTCTTTCATGCAGTCGCCAGTCTTGGTGGCATCATCTCGCCGATCAATCCTTTGTACACTGAAAATGAGATCGCCCATCAGCTCAAAGATGCGGGCGCGCGCTTCCTGGTAACCATTCCTCAATTTATGGAAAAAGCTCTCGGCGCCGCTCGCGCGGCCAACATCGAGGAGTTGTTCGTTTTTGAAAACGCGCTCTGCGGCCCTAACGGGTCTAGCGACGTTAACGGCGCCACGCCTTTTTCCACGCTGCTCGAGGGCGACGGAGATTTTCCTGAGGTCACCATCAATCCGCGCGAAGACCTGGTGGCTCTTCCTTATTCCAGCGGCACAACCGGTCTTCCCAAGGGCGTCATGCTCACTCATTACAACCTGGTCGCCAACATGTGTCAGATGGAGGGCCTGCAATATTTTACTCAAAACGATACGTTGATTTGTGTGTTGCCACTATTCCACATCTACGGCTTGGTCGTCGTCTTGAACATGGGCCTCTACCAGGGCGCTACGATCGTGACAGTGCCACGTTTCGATCTCGAACCTTTCTTGCAAGTGATTCAGGATTACGGCGTCACGCTAACGCATCTGGTGCCGCCAATCGTGCTTGCGCTCAGCAAGAACCCCGTGGTCGATAACTATGATTTGTCGAAACTAAAAACTATCTTCAGCGGCGCTGCTCCTCTCGATGAACACCTGACGCGCGCCTGCATGCAACGGATTGGTTGTGATGTCCGTCAGGGTTATGGAATGACGGAAACGAGCCCGGTCACGCATTCTTCACCGGCTGATCCGGCGCAGGTAAAATTTGGCTCGGTTGGCGTGCCCGCCCCAAATACCGAATGCAAGATCGTCGATTTGGAGACGGGACGGGCAGTCGGACCCAACCACGAAGGCGAGGTTTGCGTTCGCGGTCCGCAAATTATGAAGGGTTATTTGAATCGTCCGGAAGCTACTGCGGCAACTATCGACGGCGAAGGCTGGTTGCACACTGGCGACATTGGCTACGCGGATGAAGCCGGCCATTTTTATATCGTCGATCGCGCGAAGGAGTTAATAAAGTATAAAGGTTTCCAGGTGCCGCCCGCCGAGTTGGAAGCATTGTTGTTGACGCATGATTGCGTGGCGGACGCAGCGGTAATTCCCTGCCAGGACGACGAGGCCGGAGAAGTACCGAAGGCTTTCGTAGTACTAAAGGCCGCCGCCACAGCGGCAGAGCTGATGAATTTCGTTGCCTGCCGCGTAGCGCCCCACAAGAAGATACGCAAGCTCGAATTCATCGATAAGATTCCCAAGTCTCCATCGGGAAAAATCCTGCGCCGCCTATTGGTACAAAAAGAACGAGAAAGGACGAAAGATTAAATGTCGCCTGAGATTGTTTCGAAAGCGATCAGGGCATACTTTGCGGCCCTGCGAGCGATGGACCAGCAAGCCTGGGTTGATACTTTTGCCGAAGATGCAGTGTCTTACGATCCGGTTGGCGCCCCGCCAATCAACGGCCATCAGAAACTTGGCGAGTTTTTTCAGACGATTACAGCGGCTTTCAAGGAGGTAGGTCTGACTGAAGATGAAATTTTTATCGCCGGCGACGGGGCGGCGGTGAAATGGACAGGACGTGGGATCAGCAAAGCGGGCCGCAAAGTACACTTCGAAGGCATCGATGTTTTGGAAGTGAACGAGGCCGGAAAGATCCAGACGTTGCATGCCTATTGGAACCCGGCGGAGATGGTGGCGCAGCTTTAAGCTTGAAATTCGTTGGGTGTATAGTAAGGAGAAGCTTTCCGCAGATTACGCCGATTCAAAAAGCATGAGATAAAACGGTTAAACTTCTTCATTTGGTTGCTTTCTCGTTCTTGAGTCTGTGTAATCTGCGGAATCAGCCGGATTATTAAAGCATTTCAAAGGAGTACGCCATGCAATCGTTAAGCGGCAAGGTTTTCGCGATCGCTCTCTCGCTTATCTTTGGTCTTCAAACTCTTTCGTCAGCGCAATCAACTATCGCCCCGGATTGGGAAACGCTACGGCCTGAAGGCGAGGAGTTTTCCGTGCTCATGCCTAAAGGCTCAACTTTTGAATCCGGCAAAGAGCCCTATCACAAGATGGAATTGAATACTCGAATGTACATCTCCGCTCGCCCGGTTGGCCCGGTGTTCGCCGTGGTTTCGTTGAGCGGGATAAAATCAAATCCGGCGCTGTACACTGAGATGCAACGGATCAATTCCTACGTGGACGCTTTCAAGACTTTGTTTCCTCCAAAGATTCGCAAAGACGCACTCGTAAAACTTATCCTGGTGGGCGACAAAACCTTGCAGGGAAACCCCGGTCGCGAATATCGCTTGACCATCGCGGACCTCAGCGGGACCGCGCACGTCTTTGCGACCCGCAAACGCTTCTACTCAATAGTCTACTTAAACACTAAGAAGGATGATGCTATTCAGGAACAGTTTCTAAGTTCATTCGTACTTCCTGAAAAGATCGATGCTCCTCCTGCAACAGTTGCTTCAGAGTCCCCCATCTCATCCGGCAATGCGACCGCGTCCGCTGCAGAAGCGCCATCCGTGAAGCCGGCGGCCAATGACAACGCGGATACCAAACAAGATGAGCCGATTCGTGGCGCAACTGCGACCGAGCCGGGACACGCGCCAATTTCCGGCGGCGTGCTGAACGGCAAAGCTATCAGTCTGCCGGCGCCCGAGTATCCAGCTATTGCAAAGCAAGCCAGAGCCTCGGGAGCAGTCGCGGTGCAAGTCACTATTGATGAAAACGGAACTGTGATTTCGGCCCGCGCCGTATCTGGTCATCCGCTGCTTCAAGCGGCCGCTGTGGCTGCAGCTCGCCAGGCGAGATTTTCACCGACACTGTTGATGGGCGAACCGGTGAAAGTAAATGGAGTCATTATTTACAATTTTGGCGAGCCCTCGAACTGATCTTAGGTTCGCCCTCAAAAAGTTAAGAGTCCAATCTTTAGATTGCTGTGTTAGCGAACGACGCGAGCTAAAGCTTGTACTCTAAAACCCCAGGCTATTTCGTTATGAAGAGAGTCTTGCGGCGACTGAATTCAGTCCACGAAAAACTGCTTGGCGTAGTTTCACCACTTGGGCCGGAGACCTATTCGCAGCGACCTGCAGAAGGTGAATGGAGCGTTGCAGAAATAGTCCATCATCTCTGTCTGGTCGAAGAACGAGTGATCCGGGAACTTGAAGGAGCGATTTCTCGACCGCCGCAGCGAGTGGGGTTCCTCCGCAAGCTAATACCGACAGCCATTGTTTCTGTGCGATTGATTCGCGTAAAAGCTCCAGGAGCTGTGAAGCCACAAGATGCACCAGCTAAAGACCTGGGCATCGAAAATCTGGATCGCGCGCGAAATAATCTGAAAACGCTTTGCGCCACTCATGATCACGGGCGCTTCCGACAACTTGTCTTCAAGCATCCCTTCCTCGGCAATATCGACGGTGTGGCCACAGTTTCTTTCGTCGGCTATCACGAACAGCGGCACTATAAACAGATTCGTGAAGTGCTTCGGAAGTTGGGCAATGCGAAGCGCAAAAGCAATCAGCCGCGGATGGACGCGGATAAACGCGGATTAGAATAAAGAATCATTGGCAGGAGTTCGTTAATTGTCCATGTTTTCATTTTGCTCTCCATCGCTATTAATTAAGGATCGAGCTGCGTTTTGGATCAACGCCAAATCCTTGGCCGGTCGCTACCGCTTCCGGTTCTGATTTAGTCTTGCATCGGACGTAATTGCATTGAGCTTGAATCGGTTTGTTACCCCTTCCCGTTCCCTATTAGTCGACCATGACGCAAAGCCTGGCAACCACTCATGGCTCGTGTGATGCGAAATCTGATTGCTTCCGCCTCCGGCTTGACGCTTTATCACTCGCAGTCTATCTTCACTCGAATTCATAATTGGCTTTTCCTACACGGAGAAAAACTAAGAGATGTCGACGAAGATAGCGTCAACCGCTCCGGCCTGGAGCATTCCAAATTTCCTTGAAGTCCACGACGGACACCTCGCGATCAACGACGCGGACGCGCTGGATCTTATTCGTCAGTATGATTCGCCTCTTTTCGTTTTCTCGAGCCCCCGTATCAGATCCAATATTGAACGCTTGAAACACGCCGCGCGCGCGGTCGATCATCACATCCGGTTTTTCTATGCATCAAAGGCGAATTCCAACATGGCAGTTCTCAAGAGCGTGTTGGAGTCGGGCATCGATATCGAAGTCAACAGCGGTGGTGAACTCTTCAAAGCCTTGCGCGCTGGTTTTCGGCCCGACCAGATTATTTTCAATGGCACCAGCAAGAGCGCCGGCGAATTGGACGATGCCGTAAAGGCAGGTATTTTTGCAATCAACGTCGACTCAATCTATGAAATTGGGCTGGTCGAAGAAGCAGTGAAGCGAGTGGCGATGGCGAGCGGTCAGCCATCAAAACCGGCCCGCATCGCGCTGCGCCTGGTTCCTGAAATCGGTACTCGCTCGCATCTGGGTTTGCAAACAGCGTTGCTGACTTCGAAGTTTGGTATCTCTTCGTCGGAGGTCTTGGACGCTTTTCGCCGAGGCTTGCAAAATCCGGAACTGATCTATGTCTGCGGCATTCACATTCACGTCGGCTCACAAACACCTGACGTCGAACCGTTCGCCGAAGCTTTTCGCAGTATGTGGGAACATCTCGTCACCATACATCGGGAGACAGGTCACACTCTGGAGCACATCAATCTCGGTGGCGGTATTCCCGTTAACTACCTGCGCGATCGTTCGCAAGCAGATCAATTGCCCGAACATGAGCGCGATATGCTGGGCGCCGATCTTGAGCCCGCGATAGTTTTGTCTGAAGCCCTGCGGGTGGCGCGCGAGTCAGCTCGCGTTGCACAAGCAGAACACCTGCTCGATAAGACCACGATTCTGCTCGAACCGGGGCGGAGTGTTATCGCCGATGCCGGCCTCGTGCTGACAACCGTTCTGAACATGAAACAAAGACCGGAAACAGGTGACATATGGCTGCTGACGGATGCCGGTTACAACATCATGCTCTCGATGAACAATTACAAATGGTACTACCACACAATCTCGGCCACGCGCGCCGGTGAACCGCACGAAAACAGTTACAAAGTTGCCGGACCGCTGTGCGACTCCGGCGACGTCTATTTCGACATCGAACGTTGCGGTCGTTTGCCCGACTATCGAAAACTGCCCGCCAATGTGCAGCCCGGCGAAGTTCTGGCATTGCTGAACTGCGGCGCCTACTCGCTGGCGCAGATGTTTCACTACAACGGCCGGCCGCTGCCGGCGGCGGTGATGATCGACGACAACGGAAAGGCGCGACTAATTCGCCGCCGCGACACTTACGAAGACCTGTTAACCGGGGATGTATGGTAAGACGGTCTGCTGAACGAACTCTTCCGACGTCTCGTCGAGACTTCCTAAGGACCGCAGCGGTCGCCGCTGTCGGAGCGCCGCTTGTTTTCAGTCCCTACATCCAGCGTCGCTCATATTCCTGCATTATCATCGGCGCCGGCCTTTCGGGATTAGCCGCCGCCCACGCGCTCAAGGACTGGAACGTCACTGTGCTCGAAGCGCGGCAACGGGTCGGTGGGCGCGTCGTTTCTTACAACTTCAAAGAAAATCCTGAACTGGTCTGCGAGCTCGGAGGCGAATGGGTTGGCGCCAGTCATGAGCGCATGAAAGCGCTGTGTCACGACTTCAAAATACCGCTGCAGGACCATCGCTTCGAAGCCTGGCTAATGCAGGACGGTGTTGTGAAACGGCCAGGCCAGTGGGATTTCTCGACACAAGCGAAAGCGGCCTTTGAAAGGTTTCGGAAGAAGTACGAAGGCTACACAAACAGAGATCGTGTGCGCCTGGATCAATACGACTGGTGGACATTACTTGAGGAGATCGGCTTCACCGAAGAGGATTTGTTACTTCGTGATCTCCAGGACAGTACAGATTTTGGCGAAAGCATTCGGATGGTATCAGCCTACGCCGCGGCGTCCGAGTATTTTGAATCCAGTCCGGCAAACGAGATGGATTTCAAGATGACGGGCGGCAACTCGCGCCTGATAAACGCACTAGCGTCGCAGATTGGCAACACCGCAATTCATACCGGCATGCCGGTGCAAAAAATTACCCAACGAGGTGGACTTGTAACTGTCACCGCGGGCGGCAAAGACTTCAGCGCCGATGCTTGTATCTGTACCGTACCCGCGCGTGTCCTCGATAAAATCATTTTCGATCCGCCACTTCCGCCTGCACACAGCGCTGCCGCAAACAAACTTCAGTACGCGCGAATCGTCAAGAATCAGGTTCTTTTTAATGAACGCTTCTGGGGCCCGGAAGATTTTTCTCTCGTCAGCGATGTCACCTCCCACTATTATTTTCACAGCACCAAAAATCAGCCGGGAAAACAAGGCATACTTTGCAGTTATGCGATCGGTGAAAAGGCGGATGTGCTTGCATCGCAAAATAACCGCAGGCGCAGCGAAATCATTACGCGCGATCTGTTGCCGTTGAATAGAAAAGCTCCTGAGCTGGCGGCAAATATTCAGTCGCTGGCCTGGCAACGCGATGCTTACACTGAAGGCGCTTACGCAGTATACCGGCCGGGGCAATGGTTTACGCTTCGTCCGATTCTGCAGCAGCCACATGGCAAAGTTCTGTTTGCTGGAGAACACCTGGCTGACTGGCAAGGCTTTATGGAAGGCGCCGTCGTGACCGGCGAAGCCGCTGCACAAACATTGCAGGGCAAGAGTCGGAGACGCGCCGCATAAAGAGAACGTTTCTATTTGTACTTTGGCCCGCGAGGCGGGTTGTGGGAAATCACTTGACCTAACACCAACTCTTTCCGTTAAGTTTCACATGCAAGCATCCAACCAGACACAACTCATCCGCGGTCTGTCTTTGATTGCCGCTTTGTCAGTTGTCGTAGGAAACGTTATTGGCACTGGCGTCTTCCTTAAAGCCCGGGTGATGACCTGCAACGTCGGCACGCCCGGAAAGGTCCTGGCAGTTTACGTCGTCGCCGGACTTCTGTCGCTTGCCGGGGCGCTCAGCTACGCCGAGTTGGCGGCGATGATGCCGCGCGCCGGAGGCGAATATGTATTCATGCGTGAAGCCTATGGGCGGCCCTGGGGATTTCTATTCGGTTGGATGTCGTTCTTTATCGGCAAAGCCGGATCGCAAGCAGCGCTCGGGGTACAATTTGCACTTTTCTTAAACGCCATGTTGCGTGGTTCGCTCGGTGGCGAATTCTTTTCTGCGAACGTCTTCGGCTACACAGTCCCATTTGGGAAGATACAAATAGCAGCACTGATCTCGATACTAATTGTTACCGGGATCAATTGCCTGGCTGTGAAGGTTAGCGGAAACGTTGCCGCGGTCCTTTCCGCAATCAAGATTGCCCTGGTGCTTGTAATCGGCACCGGCGCTTTTCTGCTTGCGAGTGGTGCTGACTGGTCACACCTTTGGATGTCGAATGCCGGCGGCACTTGCGAAGGTGTATCAGCCGCGGCGCGCTACGGTTTTGGCGGCTTCATTGCGGCTATGCTCGGCGCTCTCTGGGCGTACGATGGCTGGAACAACGTAACGCTCGTGGCGGGCGAAGTGCAAAACCCCCAACGCAATCTGCCGCGCGCTTTGATTGGCGGCATGTTGCTTATTATGGCGCTCTACCTGTTCGTAAATCTGTCTTACTTCTATGTCTTGTCTCCGACTGCCATTGCCAGCGTTTCCACGAATTCGTCGGTGGCTACTGAAGTGGCCCAGAGATTTCTCGGGCCACTGGCCATAAGTCTCATTGCTGCCGCTTTGCTTTCCTCGACCTTCGGCACTTTACACACTTCAATTCTCACCGGCGCTCGCGTTCCTTATGCGATGGCCAAAGACAATCTGTTTCCGCGCAGCCTGTCCCACGTCTCGCCGCGCACGCATGTACCAACCGGCGCGCTAATAGTCCAGGCAGTTTGGGCATGCATCCTGGTGATTCTCTTCTCCTCGTCATTTGATACGTTGACCGATTACGCGATCTTTGGTCTGTGGATCTTCTACGCGCTGGTAACTGCGGCCGTCTTCATTCTGCGTCGTCGCTTGCCTGACGCTGAGCGACCTTATCGCACCTGGGGTTATCCAGTGGTTCCATTGCTCTTTATTCTTGCAGCAGCCGTATTGCTTGCCAAAACAGTTTGGGACGTGCGCACTGATGCCATGAACGGAGTGGGACTGATCCTTCATGGCCACCTGGCAACGGGCATCGCCATGATTGCCAAAGACCCGCCAATGTTTGGCATCATCTTGATCGCGTTAGGTTTTCCTGTCTATTGGCTATGGTCACGACTCTCAAAAACTACTGAGTAACTTCAGCTTCTAGTAAAGTTGAGTCCCAACGTTTTGTTGACAGTGCAACGGGCTGAGAATACGGTACTGATGGAGTTCAAAATTCAAGCTTTAGCTTGCGTGCCAAAGCGGCAGCCTAATGGCTGAACTCTGAACTTTGGGCTTCAACCTGCATCAGTACCGAGATTACGCTTTGCTTGTTTTCTGAAGCGACCCTGCACCTCGTTGTTCCTTGCTCTTTTTTTCGGAGTGAATCATGCCTCGAAGAATATTCTCACTAAGCCTTCTCATCCTGAGTGTTCTCTGCGTGAACTTTGGTTGCAGCCCACCACAACCTGGCAGCACACCTACTAACACTAACGGCGAGCCCGGTTTGTATAGCCAGCTGCAGGGCGAAGCCAATGCAGTGTTTACCACACCGTCCTCGGCGAAGCCAATGCAGTGTTTACCACACCGTCCTCCATGCCTCTCGAGGAGACGACCGATATCGAATTGCTTGTTAGCCCCACCAGCACCTATGCAGAATTGGAATCGCAACTAACAGAGAAAGGACAATCTGGTCGCGCACCCACGCAGTACTCAAAAATGATGGAGGCTCAATTAGTCAGCCATGGATTCGATATTGCCGCCGTGGGACCTTCGATTCAGCCCGTCGAGCCCGGTAAGACCACGCGATGGAAATGGCAAATAAAACCTAAAGAGGGCGGTTCCCAGCGGTTGGATCTCACGCTCAATGCCGTGCTGAACGACGGTACGGTAAGGACCGGATACTACTGCAAACACTTCACCGTGAGATCACTGTCAATGTGAAGTTTAGCCAACGCGCGGCGGGTTGGCTGAGTAGCCTCAAGGAGATGCAATGGCTATGGGCTGCGATCATCGTTCCTATTGGCACACTTGCTATTGCCTGGTGGCGGCGCAAGAAGCGGCATGTGAAGTTTAGCCAACGCGCGGCGGGTTGGCTGAGTAGCCTCAAGGAGATGCAATGGCTATGGGCTGCGATCATCGTTCCTATTGGAACACTTGCTATTGCCTGGTGGCGGCGCAAGAAGCGGCGGCATAGTCCTCGTGTCCTTTGCCGGCAATTAAAACTAAATCGTTACTACGAGCTTCTGAGATCGCCCGGTGAATCGCCTCGCGCCGATCCGCGATTTTTCGATATGGCTTGGCGGTTTTCGTAATACCGACTTCCGCGTCGGCAAGGATTCTTTCCGGATCTTCGGTGCGAGGATTATCAGAGGTTAGAATCACCACATCGCTCAAACTACCCGCGGCTTCGCCCATCGGCGCTCGCTTTGAAGGATCACGGTCGCCGCCACAACCAAAGACAGTAATGATTCTTCCTTTGGTCACCTCGCGAGCAGTGCGCAATACGTTCAGCAATGCATCGTCGCTGTGTGCGTAGTCAACAACAACGGCAAAATCCCCTTCATGTGGCACACGTTCGAAACGTCCTGGGGCGCCGGTACATTTCTCGAGTGCACGCGTGATCACATCCAGGTCATAACCAAGGGCCAACCCGCTCGCAACCGCGGCCAGCGTATTGTAAATGTGCGGCGGACCAACCAGTGGCGAATGAAATTCGAGTTCGCCCGCCGGCGTTTTCAAATTAAACCGCATGCCGTCGAGCGAAAACTCAGCATCTCGTGCGATCACATCCGCGTCTGATCTGACTGCATAACGAACTACACGCAAATCTTCCGCTTCCAACCTTTTAGCAAGCTCAAGTCCGTAACGGTCATCAACATTGATGACTGACACGCGCGGTCTCGAGCCAAGCCTGCCATCAAAGAGTCGCTGCTTGGCGTACCAATAGTTCTCCATTGTCTTGTGATAGTCGAGGTG
>WNGJ01010258.1_pt1 | contig 12214 bp, 11 predicted proteins | sample 5400611 | NCBI WGS metagenome assembly WNGJ01 (sample SAMN13153375, study PRJNA577476) | soil metagenome | isolation source: 40 cm soil or saprolite under Garry oak tree replicate 1 | place: USA:California | collected 2016-06-15 | reverse complement strand
ATCGCCGCGCTGGCCTACCTCGGGCTGTCGACCGACCCCAACGGTGCGAACTGGGGCACGATGATCCAGGAGAACCAGTTCGTGCTGGCGGTCCAGCCCTGGGGGGCGGTCGGGCCGATTATCGCGATCGCGCTGCTGAACATGGGAACCGGCCTGATCGGCGACGGCATCGCCAGGACCGCGGCAGGCATCGACCGGAGCCGGGGGGCCGAATGAGCGTCATGCCGGAGGCGTGCCGATGAACACCGCCGAACTCGCGGGCGCCTCGACCGAGCCGGTCCAGGCCGCGGTCGCGGTATCTGACCTGCGCATCGACATCGCCGCGACCCGGACGCCGGTGATCAGCGACGTCTCGTTCGAGATCGCCCGCGGCGAGATCCTCGGGGTGACGTCTCGTTCGAGATCGCCCGCGGCGAGATCCTCGGGGTGGTGGGCGAGTCAGGCTCGGGCAAGACCACGATCGGCCTGGCGCTCCTGGGCCATGCCAGGCGCGGCCTGGTCATCGCCGGCGGGTCCGTGCTGCTCGGCGGCCGGGATATTCTCGCGCTGAGCGATGAGCAGCTGCGCCGGCTGCGGGGCGGGGTGGTGTCGTATGTACCGCAGGATCCGGCCTCGTCGCTGAACCCCGCGCTGCGGGTGGGCCTGCAGGTCAGGGAGGTGCTCGAGGCTCATGCCGCCGACCGCGACAGCGGGAGCGCGGACCAGGGCGGGCGTGCCGACCACGCCGCGCGGATCGCCGAGTGATCCGCGGTTCTTGCGGCGCTACCCGCATGAGCTCTCCGGCGGCCAGCAGCAGCGGATCGGCCTGGCCATGGCGTTCGCGAACCGGCCCAGCCTGATTGTCCTCGACGAGCCGACCACCGGCCTGGACGTCACTACCCAGGCGCACGTGCTGGCGACCGTCCGCGAGCTAGCCAAGATGCACAATGTTGCCGCCCTCTACGTCAGCCACGATCTCGCCGTTGTCGCGACCGTGGCTGGCCGCGTCGCTGTGATGTACGCGGGCCGCGTGGTCGAGCTAGGCAGCTCCGATGACCTCTTCGCGGCCGCGGGGCATCCCTACACCAGGCGGCTGATCGGCGCGATTCCACGCCTGACCGGCGGGCGCTCGCTTGTCGGCATCCCCGGCCATGCGGCATCGCCTGGCCACCGTCCGCCTGGCTGCAGCTTCGCGCCTCGGTGCAGCATGCGGATCGAGCAGTGCGAGCAGGAGGTTCCCGCGCTGCGGCCGGTGACCTCCGCGCATCTGGTGCGCTGCATCAGGGCCGAGGAGGTGCTCACTCAGGAGCAGCGCAGGATCGGTGACCCCATCGAGATGCCCGCGGCCGAGGATCGGGCAGCATTGCGGCTCGACAGCGTCGTCGCGTCCTACGGGCGTCATGAGATCGTCCACTCGGTCAGCCTCAGCCTCGCGGCACACGAATGCCTGGCGCTGGTCGGCGAGTCGGGATCGGGCAAGACCACGATCGCCCGCGCCATCGCCGGCCTGCACCGCAACTGGACAGGCAAGATCTCGCTGGGCGATGCTCCGCTGCAGAACTCGGCCAGGCGCCGGGATTCGGACACCCGGCGGCGGATCCAGTACATCTTCCAGAACCCGTACGGGTCGCTGAACCCGCGCCGCACCATCGGCCAGATCATCGAGCAGCCGCTGCAGGTCTTCGGCACCGCGAGCGGACGCGAGGCAGGCCTGCGGGTCGCGGAGATGCTCGAGCGGGTCTCGCTGACCGCCGGATACGCCTCCCGCTATCCCGACCAGCTCTCCGGCGGCGAGCGGCAGCGGGTCGCGATCGCCAGGGCGCTGGTCTGCGATCCTGCGGTGCTGATCTGCGACGAGGTGACCTCGGCCCTCGATGTCAGCGTCCAGGCCGCGATCGTCGAGTTGCTCGGCAACCTGCAGCGCGACCTCGGGCTGTCGATGCTCTTCATCACGCACAACCTGCCGCTGGTCAGGTCGATCGCCCAGCGGGTGGCGGTGCTGCACGATGGTGTCATCGCCGAGATCGGCGACGCCGCGCAGGTGCTCGGCGCGCCGGGCCAGCCCTACACCCGCCAGCTGATCTCCGACACGCCGTCGCTGGAGACCGCGATCGCCGACGTCGGTCTCGGCGAGCCGCCGGTGGACGCCGCGCCCGCCGGCTGACGTCCGTGCCTGCGCCGCCGCGCGGACGGCCCGACATCCTCCTGATCATGGCCGACCAGCTCGTGCCGTCGGCGTACGACAACGCGGCGGAGTTCAGCTCCGCGATCCCGACGTCCGCCCACTACCTGCGCAGCGCCGGCTACCGCACGGTGCTGGCCGGCAAGATGCACTTCTGCGGGCCCGACCAGCTGCACGGGTTCGAGGAGCGCCTGACCACAGACATCTATCCAGCCGACTTCGGCTGGACCCCGGACTGGGACCGGCCAGGTGACCGGCCGGCCTGGTATCACGACATGTCCTCGGTACTGCAGGCCGGACCCTGCGTCCGCTCCAACCAGCTGGACTTTGACGAGGAAGTAACGTTCGCCGCCGAGCGATCGTTGTTCGGCCATATCCGGTCCGGCGACGAGCGGCCGTTCTGCCACGTCGTCTCCTACACCCATCCGCACGACCCGTTCACGATCCCCCGGCAATGGTGGGACCTGTACGCCGGCGCCTCCATCCCGCTGCCTCGCCGCGGTGGTGAGCCAGCTGCATCCCATCCGCACGAGCGCAGGCTCCGCGCCGTTTGCGCGATGGAGGGCGTGCGGCTCACCGAGCACCAGATCCGCGCGGCCCGACGCGCTTATTACGGCGCGATCTCGTTTGCCGACGACCAGATCGCCCGGCTGCTGACCGTGCTGCGCGACGCGGGCCGACTCGACAACACAATCGTCATCGTCACCAGCGACCACGGCGAGATGCTCGGCGAGCGCGACGCCTGGTACAAGATGTCGTTCTACGAAGGGTCGGCTCGGGTGCCGCTCGTGATCTGGTCGCCAGCGGGTTTCCGGGCTCGGCGGTTCCGGCGCGGCCGGGTCGGCGCGGCCGTGTCGACGATGGACCTGCTCCCCACGCTCGTCGACCTCGCCGGAGGTCAGGAACCGGCCGGGCTCGTGGGGCCGCTGGACGGCCGGAGCCTGCTCCCGCACCTGACGGGCCGTCCGGACCGGGACGAGGCCGTCGCCGAGTACCTCGCCGAGGGAGCGGTCGCGCCGATCGTCATGATCCGCCGGGGCCGGCACAAGTTCATTCACTCCCCCGCGGATCCCGACCAGCTCTTCGACCTGGCGGCCGACCCTGATGAGCGGGCCAACCTCGCCGATGACCCGGCCTCGGCGGTCCTGGTCAAGGAGTTCAAGCGGGAGGTCACCGCGCGCTGGGACCTCGCGGCACTGGACCAGGCGGTGCGGCTGAGCCAGCGACGCCGGCTGGCCGTGCGTGCCGCGCTCGGCACCGGCCTCCGGGCTCCGTGGGACTACGCACCCGGCTACGACGCAGCCCACCGCTATATCAGGAACGACAAGGACCTCGGCGAGCTCGAACGAGAAGCCCGCTTCCCGCCTGTCGCCTCCACCGCGCCCGGTCGGCAACCGCTCCACCGCCCCCGCACCCCGCCCGGCAACCCAGGCCTGACCGACCCGGGGAGCGAGACCTCTTGACGAATCAGATGAACGCTCATTTAATTCTGCCATGGGCCGTATCGCCGGCGTCACCGCGACCGAGACCCGCGAGCGGCTGCTGCGGGCCGCCGCCGACGTCTTCGCCGAGCGCGGATACGACGGCACCCGCGTTGCCGACATCGCCGCCGTCGCCGGGGTCAGCAACGGCGCGATGTACGCCCACTTCGCTTCCAAGGCCGAGCTGCTGGCCGGCGCGCTGCGCACGCACGGGCGAAGGCTGCTAGCCGACCTGTTCGCCACCGACCCTGACCGGTCGATCACCGACCTGCTGCTCGTCCTCGGCCGGTGGCTGCCCCGCCGCCGTGACCTGCGCGGATACCTCATCGTGGAGGCTCTTGTCGCGGCCCGCAGGGATGAGGACGTCGCCACGCCGATGCGCGACTACATCGGCGAGCGCGCGGACTGGCTCGCCGAACTGATGCGGGCCGCTCAGGCAGACGGTGAAATCGACCCCGTTCTTTCACCGAACGCGCTCGCGCATCTCTGCCTGCTGCTGTCGATGGGCAGCGCGCTGATCACGCCCGAGCTGCACGCGGTCGACGACGACGGCTGGACGGCGCTGCTCGGCCGCATCGTCGCCGCCCTGGCACCCGCACCGAACATTGCCGCACAGCCGGGAGACACACCGTGAAGCTGCGGATTAACTCCGACATCTGCCAAGGCCACGGTCGCTGCTACGACCTGGCCCCCGATCTCTTCGGCGAGGACGACGAGGGCTACGGACAGGTCCTTGGTGACGGCGTCGTGCCATCGGGCCGCGAGCACGATGCCCGCCTCGCGGTGTCCAACTGTCCGGAGCGCGCGATCGAAGTCCTCGAGGAGACCTGAGATGACCGTGGACGACCGCTTCATCCGCAACACGAGCCCGGAAGACGAGGAACTCCTCGGCACGCGCAGCGAGATCATTACCGGGCCGGTCTCTGACTGGGCGATCGACTTCTCGCACCTGGAGCCCGCGTGGTCCGCCGACCCGTACCCGATTCAGGACGACCTGCGCCAGCGCTGCCCGATCGCGCACACCGACCGGTTCGGGGGTGGCTGGCTGCCGGTACGCTACGACGACGTCGCCGACATCGCCTACGACACCGAGCGGTTCTCGTCGCGGTCGATCATCATGGGCAACTTCCGTCCGCCCACGGACATCGCACCGATCGGCGGCTCACCGCCCATCTCCTCCGATCCCCCGTTCCACCACGACGCGCGCAAGCTGCTGCTCCCCGCCTTCACCAAGACGGCGGTCAGCAGGCTGGAGCCAGCCACGCGCGCCTTCTGCCACGACCTCATCGATAGGTTCGACGGCAAGGACATCGTGGACGCCGCCGGGGACTACGCCCAGCACATCCCGATGCGCGTCATCGCCGACATGCTCGGCTTCCGGCCGGAGGACGGGCCCAGGTTCCGTGAGTTCGTCGAGAACACGCTCGAAGGCATCAACCTGGAGCCGGCCGAGCGGGTCGCGCGCATGTCGAACCTGTTCGACTACCTGCTCGGTCAGATTCACGATCACCTCGCCAACCCGCGCGAGGACCTGACTACCTTCCTGATCGACGCCGAGCTCTACGGCCGCAAGCTGGAGGCCGACCACGTCGCCGGCACGATGGCGCTGCTGCTCATCGCGGGCATCGACACAACCTGGAGCGCGATCGGCGCCTCCCTCTGGCACCTGGCCAGGAACCCAGCGGACCGCGAGCGGCTCGTCGCCGAGCCCCGGTTGCTGCCGACCGCCATGGAAGAGTTCCTCCGCGCCTACGCGCCCGTCACGATGGCGCGGCTGGTGAAGGAGGACATGAACTGGCATGGCGTCGACATGAAGGCAGACGACTGGATCCTGTTGTCCTTCCCCGCGGCCAACCGTGACCCGGCCCAGTTCGACCGGGCCGGCGAGGTCGTCATCGACCGCGAAGTCAATCGGCACGCGGCCTTCGGCCTGGGCATCCACCGCTGCGTAGGCTCGCACCTGGCACGGATGGAGCTGCGGGTCGCGCTCGAGGTCTGGCTGGAACGGATCCCGGACTTTAGCCTGCCCGACCCTGAAGCGGTGACCTGGTCGGCCGGCCAGATCCGCGGGCCGCGGTACCTCCAGCTCCGCATCGGCTGACGCACGCCAGGGAGCGCCTGCCCGAGTTGCTGCGCAGCTGGTCAGGTTGTCCCGGCTGCCGGCCTTGCGCCGGACGCTCGGTGATCTCATCGCGATCATCGACACGCTGTGTACCTGACTACCGCGGCTCCTTGGCCACGAGCGTGAGGACGTCGTACTTGGCGACCGACTCGCCGCGCTGATTCGTGACGTCGGCGTCCCAGCGGACCTCGCCGTAGTCGGCGTCCACCCGCGGGGTGATCTGCTTGGCGGTCAGCGTGACCGTCAGTTCGTCGCCGGGCTTCACGGGCGTGAGGAACCTGAGGCTCTCCAGGCCGTAGTTGGCGAGCACCGGCCCTGGTTCCGGGGCGACGAACAGCCCGGCGGCGAGCGAGACGACCAGGTAGCCATGCGCGACGATGCCGCCGAACAGCGGGTTGGCACGCGCGGCCGCCTCATCGGTGTGGGCGTAGAACGTGTCGCCGGTGAACTCGGCGAAGTGCTCGATGTCGGCGAGCGTGACGGCGCGCGGCCCCGCCGTCACGCTGTCGCCGACCCGCAGGTCGGCCAGCGACTTGCGGAACGGGTGCGTCCCCTCGCTGCGCGGAGCGCCTGGTACCCAGCGGCCGGTGATCGCGCTCAGCGCCGTGGGGCTGGCCTGGACGGCGGTGCGCTGCATGTGGTGCAGGACGCCCCGGATGCCACCCATCTCCTCACCCCCGCCGGCCCGCCCGGGGCCGCCGTGCACCAGCACGGGCAGCGGCGAGCCGTGGCCGGTGGACTCCTTCGCGTCATCGGTGTCCAGGACGAGCAGGCGGCCATGCCAGGGCGCCACGCCGAGTACCACCTCGCGGGCGAAGTCCTGGTCGCCCGTAACAACCGAGCCGACCAGGCTGCCCCGGCCGCGCGCGGCGAGCGCCACCACCTGCTCGGCGGTCTCATACGGCAGCAGGGTCGACACCGGGCCGAACGCCTCGACCTCGTGCGGGGCGGCTTCGCCCGGATCGTCGACCCTGATCAGGACTGGCCCGAGGAACGCGCCCCTGTCGGGGTCTGCGTCCAGCACCTCGACCCGCTCGGGGTCACCCGTGACCAGCGTGCCGGCCGCAAGCAGGGACTTCAGCGACCGGCGCACCTCCTCGCGCTGCTGCAGGCTGGCGAGCGCGCCCATCCGCACGGCCGGGTTCGCCGGGTTGCCGACCGCCACGCCAGCGAGCCGGTCGCGCACCGCGGCCGCCACGTCGTCGAGCTGGCCGGCCGGCACGAACGCCCGGCGGATCGCGGTGCACTTCTGGCCGGCCTTCACGGTCATCTCGGTGACAAGCTGCGCGACGTACAAGTCGAACTCCGGCGTGCCGGCCGTAGCGTCCGGCCCGAGGATAGACAGGTTCAGCGAGTCGGCCTCGGCGTTGAACCGGACGGCGTTGCCGACGATCGCGGGATGCGACCGCAGCCGCCGCGCGGTGGCCGCGGAGCCGGTGAAGGACACGAGGTCCTGCTCGGTCAGGTGGTCGAGCAGGTCGCCGGCACCGCCGCAGATCAGCTGCACCGAGCCCTCGGGGAGCAGCCCGGAAGCCGCGATCAGCTCGACGAGCCGCTGAGTCAGGTAAGCGGTCTGGCTGGCGGGTTTGATCAGGCTGGGCACCCCGGCGATGAACGCGGGAGCCAGCTTCTCCAGCGGCCCCCACACCGGGAAGTTGAACGCGTTGATCTGCACGGCGACGCCGCGCAGCGACGTGCAGATGTGCTGGCCGACGAAGCTACCGCCGCGGCCGAGGGGTTCCGCGTCGCCGTCGAGGTACACGATGTCATTCGGCAGCGCCCGCCGCCCCCGGCTCGCGTAGCTGGCCAGGACGCCGATCCCGCCGTCAACGTCGAACTTGGAGTCGGCAAGCGTCGCCCCGGTACGCGCGGACAGGGCGTACAGGTCATCCCTGTGCTCGCGCAGATACGAACCGAGCGCCTTCAGCAGGGCAGCCCGCTGATGGAAGGTCAGCCCGCGCAGCGCACGACCGCCCACCGAGCGGCCGTACTCGAGAGCGGCGACCATGTCGATCCCGTCAGAGGAGATCCTGGCGACCTCCTCCCCCGTCACGGCGTCGCGCAGGGGGGTGCCTTCGCCGGTTGGCGTGCGCCACTGTCCGCCGGTGTAGCTCCGCAGGACGGTCATGAGCCCAGCCTCCTCGATGGGGTGCGCGCCTCCGGCGATGGATTTCGCGCCTGTTGCGAAATTATCCACCGGGATAACGCGGCGATCACCGGCCGGGTTCGAGCAGCACCTTGACAGCTCCGGTGTGGCGCGCGTCCTTGAGGGTCAGGACGGCCTGCTGCCAGCGCTCGAGCGGAAAACGGTGGGTGATCACCGCGGTGAGGTCGAATCCGGCGGCGATGAGGTCGAAATAGTGCTCCATCGAGTGCTTGGCGACCCCGCCGACTTCCTCGACTCCGAACCCGTTCGAGCCGATGACATGCAGCTCCTTGAAATACAGCGGTGTCCACCCGAACCGCCGCGGCGGCTCGACGCCGGAGACCACGAGCGTCCCGCCGGTGTCGGCCAGCCGCAGCGCCGTCTCCACGGTCTCGGCGGAGCCGATCGTGTCGTATACGACGGCCGGCCCGTCTTGCAGCCAGGGACGCTTGCTCCACGGCTCGGGGGGCGTCGTGCCGGCCCGGCGCGCCACCTCAGCGATGAGCTCCTCAGGAGCAGACGGCAGCACGGCGTGCGCCCCGAGCCGGCTCGCCAGGGCCGCCCTGCTGCCCGCCCAGGTCGCGGCCCGCACCTCGGTAGCCGGGTACAGGTGACGTAGCAGCGCGATCGCCGCGATGCCGAGGGTGCCCGACCCGTAGACCAGCACCGGCCGCTGATCGGGCGGCGGCGCGAGCAGGATCGTGCGCAGCGAGACGCTGACCGGGTCGGCCAGCACGGCCGCGTCGTCGGAGACGTCGTCGGGAATCGCGAACAGCTGCGAGGGGTGCGCCGCGAACCGGTCGGCGGGCGCCCCGGCGGCGGCCGCGCAGTTCCCGATGTGGATCGAGACCGGCAGGTTGCCAGCGCGGAAGTTGCGGCACCACACGATCTGCTTGACGTCTGAGCCGCACATGCCCGAGCACGTGGTCTCGACCCGCACCCAGTCCGCGCCGGGAAGCGGCGGCTCGTCGATGTCCTCGATCCTGACCGGCGCGAGCCGCGAGACATACGCGCGCTGGTCGACCCGGCCTCCGATCGTCGCCGCGGCCTCGCGAGACAGGTTGTGCCGGAATACGAGCGCCCTCATGTCGGTCTCCCTGCGCTGGCCCTGGGGACGACCCCGCGCCCCGGGTTGCTTGACGGGTCGCTCGGCGCTGTGAGTCACTTGTCATAATGCCAGGTACAACCCATTCATGCTGAACGCCTGAATAATGCACGGATGCGCTAGGTGATATGGCTGAGGACGACAACGATGTGTTGCGCCGCCGGTACGCCAGCGAGCGGGCCAAGCGCCTGCGGCAGGACGGAAATGACCAGTACGGCGAGCTCAAGGGCACGTTCGCCCGGCTGCTCGATGACCCCTACGGCGAGCGCACCGACCGTGCGCCCAAGCACGACCACGTGACGGTGACCTTCGTCGGCGGCGGTTTCGCCGGGCTGGTGACCGGGGCCAGGCTCAAGGCCTCCGGCATCGACGATGTGCGCATCGTCGAGAAGGGCGGCGGCCTCGGCGGCACCTGGTACTGGAACCGCTACCCAGGCGCGCAGTGCGACACCGCGTCGATGATCTACTTGCCGCTGCTCGAAGAGACCGGCTACATGCCCTCTGAGCGCTACGCGCACGCCCCCGAGATACTCGAGCACTGCAACCGGATCGCGGCCCGCTACGGCCTGCACGACGGCGCCCTGTTCCACACCGAGGTCACCGACCTCGTGTGGGATCCACGCCATTCCCGCTGGATCGTCAGGACGAACAGGAACGACGAGTTCACCAGCCAGTTCGTGGGAATCGGCACAGGACCGCTGCACGTCGCGAAGCTGCCTGGCATTCCCGGCATCGGGGAATTCGCCGGGCACTCGTTCCACACCAGCCGGTGGGACTACGCCTACACAGGCGGCGATCCGGCCGGGGCGCCGCTGGACCGTCTGGGCGACAAGCGGGTTGCCATCATCGGCACCGGCGCGACCGCCGTTCAGTGCGTCCCGCACCTGGCCAGGGCCTGCGGGCAACTCTTCGTCCTCCAGCGGACGCCATCGTCGGTGGACGTGCGCGCCAAGCAGCCGATCGACTCGCGCTGGTTCGCGGGAGTCGCGACGCCGGGCTGGCAGGATCGCTGGCTGGAGAACTTTGTCGCCAACATGTCAGCCGCTGGGTCACCGTCCGAGGACCTGGTCGACGACGGCTGGACCGACCTGGCGAAGCGCATCCGCGGCAGGCTCGCCGCGCCCCGGTCGGACTCGGCGGGCTTTCAGGACCTGCTGGCCGACTTCGAGGCCGCCGACTTCGAGAAGATGAGCGAGATCAGGGCGCGGGTCGACACGGTCGTCAAGGACCGCGACACAGCTGCCGCGCTGAAGGCCTGGTACCGGCAGCTCTGCAAGCGGCCGTGCTTCCACGACGAGTACCTCGATGCGTTCAACCTGCCCTCGGTTCGTCTCGTCGACACGGACGGCAGCGGGGTCGAGCAGATCACCGCGGCCGGCGTCGTCGTGGCAGGGACGCAGTACCAGGTCGACTGCATCATCTACGCGTCGGGCTTCGAGGTCGGCACGGCGCCGACCAGGCGCTACGGCTTCGATCTCACCGGACGCGACGGCGTGCGGCTGTCGGAGTTCTGGTCATCGGGGATGCGCACGTTGCACGGCATTCACGTGCGCGGGTTCCCCAACGTGTTCCTGGTGCAGCTCGGTCACGGCGGCAACTTCATCGCGAACGTCCCGCACAATCTGACAGACGCGGCCAAGACGATCGCGGCTGTGGTCACGCACATGCAGGACAAGGGATACGCCCAGGTGGACGTCACCAGGCAGGCCGAGGATGCCTGGACGCGGCAGCTTGCGCCGAACCCGGTGATGACGTCCTTCCTGACCGCCTGCACGCCCGGCTACTACAACAACGAGGGCCAGGGGCCAAGCCCGCACTCGCTGCTGGTCGGGTACGGCGGCGGCGCACCGGCGTACTTCCGCTACATCGATCAGTGGCGCAGCTCAGGGGCCTTCGAGGGTCTGAAGTTCAGCACGACCGTCCCCTAGGTGCGGCGATCGGCGACAACGACTGGAAATACTCGCTTTCTTGACTAGTTCCAGTCATATCGTTAGGTTCGTGCCATGGCCAGCCCTCCCGATTCGCAGCAGCGGCTCCGGGCCGCGGGCCTGCGCGTCACGGCGCCGCGCATCGCGGTGCTCGAGGCACTCGACCACGCCGAGGGCCACATCACCGCCGATCGGGTCAGGCAGGCGGTGCTGGCCAGGCTCGGCAGCGTCTCGGTCCAGACCATCTACGACATCCTCTCGGCGCTGACCGCCGCCGGCCTGGTGCGCTGCCTGGAAAACCCTGGCCATCCGGCGCGCTTCGAGACCAGGGTCGGCGACAACCACCATCACTTCATCTGCCGCACGTGCGGCAAGACGATCGACATCGACTGCGCCACCGGCGAGGCGCCATGTCTCACGCCGCAGGCGCTACCCAGCGGTTTCGAGGCCGATGAGGCGGAGGTGACCTACTGGGGAACGTGCTCGGACTGCCGGGACCGCGCGGTCGCGCCCGTTCTTGCATCTGAAGCGGCAGGTGGCGCTGACTGACGACGGACACGATGAAAGACGACGAACACGACGGAAGGAGTCTGGATCGCGATGAACTGCCTGAGTTGCGCACGGCTCGGAGCGGAACGGACCGCGGTGGCGTTGTGCCCGCGCTGCCAGGCAGGCTTGTGTCTCGGCCACGTTGAGGAGGCCGTCCGGAGCGGGGGCGCGGGCGGCACAAACCTCTCCTGCGGGCACCACACCTGGGACTCCACCTGGCAGCAAGCCCAGGGTCGCCACCCGCAGGAAGGCTCATCCACACCGAATCGCACACGCACCGGCACCAGCACCGGCACCAGCTGAGCCGGTACGCCCTAAGGATGCCGGCTGTCCCCAGGGCGTGGCCCGCTGGCCGCATCGCGGCCGCTGATCAGGAGCCGTCGCCCTGGTCGGCGATGCGGAAGGCCAGATCGCCCTGCTCGTTCACTTGTGCGTCGAGCGCCTTGTCATCGAGAGCCGCTGCCGCGGTAGGTTCCACGAAGACGCGAGCGCCTCCTTCCTCGACGACCTGGTCACCCGCCGCGGGTTCCTCGGCCAGGGCGAGCTGGAAACCCGCCGCTCCCTGGTCGCTCTGGGTCATGATGCGCAGGCCCGTTTCCTGTGGCAGGTCTGGCTGGGACGTCAGCGTGCGGATCGCGGAGACCGCACTGTCGGTGAGCGTGAGCATGATTGCCTCCTCGCTAGCGGACTGGGCAACGGGACTCGCCGTACCCGCTCCCCGC